>WNFR01030454.1_pt1 | contig 10036 bp, 8 predicted proteins | sample 5400221 | NCBI WGS metagenome assembly WNFR01 (sample SAMN13153357, study PRJNA577476) | soil metagenome | isolation source: 40 cm soil under Madrone tree | place: USA:California | collected 2016-06-14 | reverse complement strand
GAACCTATCGGACTTATCTGCAAAAGCAATACGGTGGATTGATTGAGAACGTCGAAGGCGGACCTCTCAAAATTGACCTTAACGCAAGGTATCGGGTAACAGAATCGTTTCGCAAGTTAATTCCGTGGCGAAAATTTAGGCAGCATGTGACGCAGGTTCGTCACATTGGAACCACCTATGAGCCTACGAGATCGGAGGTCTTAATCTATGATTTCCTCATGCCGCTTACCAACGAAGGGCACTTAAGGACAACACTTGACGCCCTCTTTTACAAGGACACTATTCTTGCCAAACTAAGAACGATTCGGGCGTCAGACTTGAATAAGAATTTTCCTCATCCTGCCGGACAATCTGACGACGATTACCATGCTCCAATAATGAAGTTCATTGAAAAGCATTTTGTTGGCTACTCAATTTCTCATGTGGATGGGCGCTTTCGGTCCGCGGGAATCCTTTCCCACGACGAAGTCGCGAAACTTCAGGAGCGTGGAGAAAGGTATTTAGTAGACGAAACCACGGCTGTTACCAGGTTTATTTTCCCATATCAGTCTGTTGACGAACTCGAAAGAGTGCGATTTCTATTTCAAGAACTGTTCGTTAGAAGCATAATTCAACTTGTGGATGTGGAGGAGCAGATTTGGATGCTTGAGAACGGTCCACAACGTCGCGTGCACATCTGGAAGGCACCAGATGATGACGAGGAGGCGGATAATGAACTATGACGTGCAGACAATGGTTGTGCGAAAATAATTACGAGGATGTCGCAAACCTAATCGATCGAGCAGTGGCAAAGATGACTGCTCGTGGCAGTAAGCAACGTCGGAATTGGTGGGATATCTTATCCGGCGTGAAGGACGGCAAACCTTGCATCGTTGAAGGAATGGAGTTTCCAGTCCTCCGAGTTGCTCAAGTGCGTCAAGGAAAACCCGTCACGCCCAACGCGATTAGCCGAAGCCGAAAAGAGCTGCCGCCGGACGTTCGCAGCACCGGTCGTTGGGAGCATTAAGTTCTTCATCCCACTCGAACCCGCCTATTTTCGATTAGCCTAGTACGTGGGACGTTTAGTGGCAATGGATTATCCATGGTGGGATTTAGACGGCTGCGAACTCGCCGGTGTCCTTTACGGCATACTCATGCCTTTTCAACTGAGTGACCACACATATCATGATCGGGACGATTTCGTTCGGAAGGATCCCGATTTCGCTTACGCATGGTCTGTTGGGTGCCGTCTCAACGTTTTGGAAGAGGCCATTATCGCATTGCGTCCGATTGTACAAATGTTAGGCGTAACGGAGTTTCCCATTCCTTCAAAGGTACGGGCTATAGATAGATACGTCTGGTTGAGCGCGACGATCGACCTCGCGTTGTTTCGGGCCTCTGCAATCAGAGATTGTTGCTATGTCTTGGTTAATGAAGTCTTTGAACTAGGAATCAACCCGCGCGAATTATCCTTACGTCGACTAAAGAAAGAAGGGGCACTGCTGGGAGAGCCTGTGCTAGATTGTCTCTCCACAATTGGCTCAATAGGAAAAGATTTGCGAGCGGAGAGAAATAAGAGAGCGCACGAAGGAATACAGCGACTATTCGGCGAAGATTCCCAAGACACATTGATGTTCAAATTTGCCGCGATGATTGAAGGGAAGGGGCGTAGCGGGGTTCAGGAGTTTGACCTTGAGCAGGAATATGCGCATCAAGTATCACTTCTCCACGACACGTACGTTAAAGAAGCAGAGGCGCTCCGGGACAGCGTCCTTCAACTTCAAGAGCTTCTTGTCGATCCCTTTTATGATCGGTTCGAGGAGAAGGAAGCTCCGAAGCGGTAGGATCTATTCGCCCAGGTAGGCTTCTTTAATCCGCGGGTCGTTGGCGAGATCTTTTGAAGGACCTTCCATGGTGATCTCCCCGGTTTCCAGAACGTAAGCGCGATCGGAATGGCCGAGAGCGGCGTGGGCGTTCTGTTCGACGAGCAGGATGGTTGTGCCCTCGCTTCTGATGTTGTCGATCGCTTCAAAGATAGTGTGCACGACCAGCGGCGCGAGGCCCAGCGAAGGTTCATCGAGCAGCAGCAGCCGCGGCTGCGACATCAAGGCGCGACCCATAGCCAGCATCTGTTGCTCGCCGCCCGAAAGCGTTCCGGCTTTCTGATTCTCGCGTTCTTTCAGGCGCGGAAACATTTCAAACACGCGTTTCATATCGGCGGCGATTTTGGCGCGGTTCTTTTGCAGGTACGCGCCCATCTGAAGGTTTTCGCGCACGGAAAGATTGGCGAACACGCCTCGGCCTTCGGGCGACATTGAAATGCCGCGCGCGACCAGCTTGTGCGTCGGCTTGCCGCCGATGTCTTCGCCTTCATAAGTAACCAGGCCCTCGCGCGGCTCGAGCAAGCCCGTGATCGTGCGCAGCGTCGTCGTTTTACCTGCGCCGTTGGCGCCGATCAGCGTGACGACTTCGCCTTTTTCGACGCGCATCGAGACGCCACGCAACGCTTCGATCGCGCCATAGTTAACTGAAACATTTTCTAAAACTAACATAAAAACTGATCTTGGATCTTTGACCTTTGATCTTTGGACGCCGACGTGACTTGAGACTTTGACTGCACAAGCAAAAATCAAAGTCCAAAGTCCTAATCCCCAAGATACGCTTCGATCACTTTCGGATCGTTCTTAATTTCATCAGGCATGCCCAGCGCGATCGATTTGCCATAGTCGACCACCTGGATGCGCTCGCAGACGCCCATGACGACTTTCATATTGTGCTCGACCAACAGAATTGTCAGGCCAAAGCGGTCACGGATCTGCTGGATTAAGGCCATCAAATCTTCCTGCTCGGAAGGATTCAGACCGGCTGCCGGCTCGTCCAGCAACAAAAGTTTTGGCCGCGTGGCCAGCGCGCGGACGATCTCTAAACGTCTCTGCTTGCCGTAGGGAAGACTCGTGCCGCCCTCGCCCTCCGAAGTAGCGAGGTCGAAAATCTCCAGCAGCTCGAGAGCAAACTCGCGATGCTCGCGTTCGTCCTTTCGAAAGCGTGGCAGTCGCAGCACGGCATCAAGTAAATTCTGTCGCGCATGGATGTGACAGGCGGTCATTACAGTTTCCAGCACCGACATGCCCGGGAACAGCCTTATGTTTTGAAAGGTACGCGAGACACCGAGGCGCGAGATTTGATAAGGTCTCAACCCATTAAGACGTTTTCCTTCAAAATGAATTTCACCTGAGGTTGGTTCGTAAACTCCTGTCAGCAGATTAAAGATCGTGGTTTTGCCCGCGCCGTTGGGACCGATCAGTCCATAGATCTCTCCGCGCCGGACGCACATGTCCAGCGAGTTAACCGCCACCAGACCGCCAAACCGAATCGTGGCCTTGTTGGTTTTCAGAACCACGTCGCCGCTCTTGCCGGGGGGCGGCGGCGCTGTTTTGCCGTTTCCGCTCGTCATCCTTCTTCCTTCTTAATCACGGCGCCCGACTTTGTGATTGGGGTCTCGCCTTCACGCTTGCCACGAAGACGCGCACGCCACTTCTTAAAAACATCAGTCTTACCCAGCAAGCCCTGCGGCCGTGTGATCATCAGGACGATCAGCAGCAACGAATAGATCACCATCCGGTACTGGGCAAAGCCGCGCAGCGCCTCAGGCAGGATGGTGAGCAGGATCGCCCCCAGCACCGAGCCGACGATCGAGCCCAGCCCGCCGAGAATGATCATGATCAGAATCTCGAAGGACTTAATGAACTCGAACGACTTTGGATTGAGATAACCATCAAAGTGGGCCAGCAGCACGCCGCCCGCGCCGGCCATTGCCGACGAGATAACAAACGCCATTACTTTGTAGCGCGTGGTGTTGATGCCCATTGCTTCGGCCGCCAGCTCGTCTTCGCGGATGGATATCAAGGCGCGTCCGAAGGCCGAATGAACGATGTTGTAGACGACCACGATGGTCAGAATGGCAATCAGAAAAATCCAGAAGACGCTTTTCACGATCGGGATCCCGGAATAGCCGCGGGCGCCGCCGATCGCTTCGATGTTGTTCAGGAACACTACGATGATTTGGCCGAATCCCAGAGTAACGATCGCCAGATAGTCGCCCTTCAGACGCAACGACGGAACTCCGACAACGAGACCGGCGATGGCGGCGCAGGTTGCGCCGATCACGGTCGCGATCAGGAGTGCTACGATCCAACCCACCGTGCCGTCGCCGAGCGCGGCAGCGATTCGGACCCCATAGTTGACCGAGAAATATGCCGATGAGTATGCGCCCACGGCCATAAAGCCCGCGTGTCCGATTGAAAACTGGCCGGTGAAACCGTTGATGAGGTTTAGCGATACCGCCATCGTAATCGCGATGCCGCAGAGCATCAGGATGCGGCTGAAGTAGGGGCTGATCATCCGCCCTGCAAAAACGAAGTTCAGGCCGTAAAGGACGACGAGTACGGCCAGGGTGATAATCAGATTGCGGATGTAGCGAGACATAGGAAACAAGAGATCAGAAGCCCGACCGTAAGGGAGGGCTGGTGCCACTCCGGCGGCCCTCCCTTACGGTCGGGCTTCTGACTCAGACCTTCTCCTGCACGGTTGATCCCAACAAACCGGAAGGACGAAACAACAGGATCAAAATCAAAATCGCGAAGGCCACCGCGTCCTTGTACGTTGAAGATAGATAACCTGCGACCATCGTCTCCGTGATGCCGATCAAAAAACCGCCCAGCACCGCACCCGGAATATTGCCGATACCGCCCAACACCGCCGCCACAAATGCTTTCAAGCCCACCAGAATTCCCATTAGCGGATCAATCCGCGGAATGCGTATGGCCACCAGCACGCCGGCGGCCGCGGCCATCGCCGATCCCAGGGCAAAGGTAAAGGAAATGATGCGGTCCGTGTTGATGCCCATCAACTTGGCTGAGTTTAGATTGAAGGACACGGCGCGCATCGCGCGGCCGGTCTTGGTGCGAAAGACTACCAACTGGAGAAAAATCATCAGCGCGAAGGCGATCACCAGGACGGCGATGTCGGCTGTATTGATGCTGGCCCCGCCGAAAAGATCAAGATTGCGTTTCCTGAACAACTCGGGAAAAAATTTGGGGTCTGCGCCGAAGACTACCGCCGTCAGCCGTGAGTATTTTCGGACCGGTCGGTAGGCGAGGCGTTCGATGATCACGCCAACGGCTGCGCAGATAGCCATCGCTAAAAGCATGACGACCAAAGCAGTGATCAGAGACGGTTGCAGCACTCCGCCACCGAGTAATCCATGAGCCAAAATTCGCCCGAAGATATTCGCGTCCGGATTCCCCATCAGCATCTGTGCGCCGCGAATCCCAATGCCGCCCGCGACGTAGTAGCCCATGAAGGCCCCGACCATGTAAATGTCGCCGTGTGCGAAATTAATCAGACGGAGAATCCCATAGACCATCGTATAGCCGAGCGCGATCAGAGCGTAGATCGCGCCCAGCGAGATGCCGTTAATTAATTGTTGGAGAAACGTGCTCATTCAGTCGAGCTGGTTCGCAACCTCCGCGGCTTACTTGGGGGTCGCCGCCGGTTTCGTGGATGCTGCTGGTTTTGCGGATGGCTTGGCCGACGCAGCCGGGCTGGCCGCTGCTGCTGCCGGGGTGCCGGCCGCCGCCGGACTTGCAGTCAACACCGGCATCGCCGCGCCTTCAACCATGACCCGTTCCTTCACCCCATAGATGCCGCCGTCTTTGACCTCGATCATGACGATCGGCTTAACGGCGTCGCGATTTTCGTTAAAGGTAACTTTGCCGGTCACGCCGGGAAAGTCTTTGGTGGCCGCCAGCGCATCGCGGATGGCTTTACCGTCGAGCGAATTGGCGCGCTTGATCGCGTCGAACATTATGCGCGCGGCGTCGTAAGCGGTGGCCGCGAGAGCGTCCGGGATCGAGTTGTAGCGTGCCTTGTAGTCATTAACGAACTTCTGGACCTGCGGATCGGTATCGTATGGCGAGTAATGGTTGCTGAAGAATGAACCGACCACGGCCTTGCCGCCGATTTCGTAAAGTTGTTTTGCATCCCATCCGTCTCCGCCGACCAGCGGCGCAGTGACGCCCTTGTCTCGGGCTTGCTTCGCAAACAGCGCGACGTCGCCGTAATAGCCCGGGACGAAAATCACATCAGGGTTCGCGCCCTTGATCGAGGTAATCTGCGCATTGAAATCCTGATCGCCTGCCTGATAGGACTGAGTCACGACCATTTGTCCACCCAACTTGGTGAAAGTCTGGCTGATGAACTTCTCGAGTCCGGTCGAATAATCGTTCTTGCGATCGACCATGATCCCGGCCCGTTTGGCGTTGAGCGTGCGCGCGGCAAATTGCGCGATGGCCGCGCCCTGCACGGGATCGATAAAGCAACTGCGGAAAATATAGTCGCCCTTGCGGGTTACTTCGGGATTGGTCGAGGACGGTGTCAGCATCGGAATCTTCGCGTTCTGCGCGATCGGCGCGGCGGCGATCGAACGCGAGCTGGCCACTTCGCCCAGAATGGCATGCACGCCGTCCTGCGTCACAAACTTGGTCACGATCGTAGCGGCTTCGGATGGGTCAGAGCGATCGTCCTGCACATCGAGTTCAATCTGCTTGCCATTAATGCCGCCGGCGGCGTTCGCCTCGTCCGCGGCCATCTTGATGCCGTTTACTGACGATATGCCAAAGTTGGCCGTGTCGCCCGTCATCGACATAAAGACGCCAATCTTGACCTTGTCGCCGCCCCCGCCTGGTTGGCAGGCGAAAGACATGAGCAAGCTGGCGATGATAATTGACCCTGGAAGGATGCGCTTCATAGTGTTCCTCGCAAAAAGTTTGAGTTTTCGAACCCGGACGCGGTCACTTTTGATTTAGTGGACAGCATAATAGCGGCGAGTCTTGGAATTAAGCAAATTATAGGGGGAGATTTGGCCGAGCCCGGGCATTATAACTATTTGATTAATGATGTCGAGAGTGTCCGCAAGCCCGGCCGTGAGGGAGGGCAAGTCTCCATCGAGGCTCCGTTACATACCGCACCCAGTAGTGACCTGTCACTGGGCCGTACTGCCATCGATGGCCGGCCGCATCTGGCCGACAAAGGCATCCAGTTTCGCAATACTATTCAGCACGACCCTGATTGACGCTTCCGGAAAGCCGGACTCGAGCGTGAAATTATATCCGGCAAAGATATCGCCCGAGCCATCCGCTCCCCAAAACAAAAAGTTCTGATCGCTGAAACGCACCATTTGTCGCATCAAGGTCTCGCCGCTTCGGGCCTTATCAATGTTGAGATAGGCGCCGCTGTAGTGTGGAAAGATGCGGAAGTGGATCGTGTCCTCGGCGCTTACCGAAATGACGATCTCAAGCGTGTCCGCATTCTTGAGACCGGTTTTCATGACGCCGACAAAGTTGTAAGGCTGTTTGTCGCTCTGTCGAAACGAAACATCAATCTTCGGTCCCGCCGTTTCGAAGAGCGCGCGCAGCTTCTCTCGATTAGCGTCGCGAGTATTTGTTTGTTGAGTCGTGGCCGGTGTTTGAGGCCGGGTCGGAGCTGCGGACTCAGTCCCATGTTGTGCATAAGCTGCGGTGCATGCCGTTACTGCCAGGAGAAATACGAGTGGCAATCTGGTTCGATTCATTTCGGGGTCTCCATTGGAAAATCCGATCTATTGTATGGAATTAGCACCGCTCGCGGTACTGACCTCATCACTTAACAGTGTCAACCGGGCGCACTCATCCGTGACCTGTGCCAAAAAAATAAAGGCAACCTAGCTACATGCCGACCCCTACTTCACACGAATCCAGCTCCGGCGCTTCGATGATTTCCGCGGGCTTTCCCGCTTCGCCAAAGTACTGACGTCCGGCTGAGATCGTTTCGAAGTATTCGGAAATCCGATCGAGAATCTCATCGACGGAGTGTGAGTGATAAAGCGCGGTGCGAAACAACGCGCCGCCCTGAAGTCCGCGGGTGAATTGTCCGGCGAGCTGCTTCATGCGACCGATGGCGGCCAACTGCGGCATGTCTTCGCGCAACATATCGAAATATTCCAAAAGCACCGCACGCTTATCTTCCAGCGTGGGCTGAAACGGTCTGCGGCCGTTGATGGTGTCTTCGATCTGGCGAAAGATCCACGGATTAGCCATCCCGCCGCGGCCAATCAAGACGCCGTCACAACCCGTTTCGCGAAAACGATCAAAAGCCTGCTGGATCGTGGTGATGTCACCGCTGCCGGAAACAGGCACGTTCACGTTTTCCTTGATCGCGCGCACCAAATTCCAATTGGCCTGTCCGCGATAACCTTGTTCTTTCGTGCGGCCGTGCAGGGCGATGTGCTCAACCCCGCAGGCTTCGGCGAGCTTTGCGGTCTCGACCGCATTAATCGTGCTATCGGAATAGCCGGCGCGAATTTTGATCGTCAAAGGGATCCTAATCGCCTTCTTGATCTCTTTCAGAATCGTTTCCAACCGCGGCAGATCTCGCAAGAGTCCCGAGCCGCCGCCGTGCTTCACGACTTTCGGGGCTGGGCAACCGCAATTCACGTCCAAAATATCGGCACCGACTTCTTCGGCCATCTCGGCCGCCATCCGCATTCTTTCCGGCTGCGCGCCAAAAATCTGCACTGCGAACGGCCGCGCCGCGTTGCTTGAGCAAGCGTCGAAACGAAACATCCGTCACGCCCGCCATGGGCGAAAGCACCAGCGGCGGATTAATTTCGATGTTGCGAATCTTGAATGGCTTGATCTCGTTCATAATAAAAGCCACAGAGGATTCTACCTCATGTGGCGTGATGTCCAACAATCTTGAGCTTTTCGAGGCCTGAGCTTACAAACTGAAGGAGCTGATTAAGTTGACTTTCGTTCCCGCTTGATTCCCTACTGCGCTCCGACAATCCGCCAGTTGTTATCCGCTTCGGTGGGAATCTTTTTATTGCGCTCGACCCAATCGATAATCAGTTCGCGCACCTCCTCGCTGGAGCGATAAACGACGAGCGCGCCTTTATACATCGTATAGCCGCCGCCCCCATTCACGCGATAGTTGTTGGTTACCACGCGCAGCTTCTGCGTCGGCGACAGCGGTTGCCCCTTGAACTTCAGATTCTGAATGCGCTGGCCAAACGGTTTAGTGACGTCGAGTTCGTAAGTAACTCCCTCAGCCATATCAAAGTCATAGCCTGGAATGCGTTGATCGACCAGTTCGCTCAGACTCTTTCCTGGTTCGAACGGGCGAAAGTAATGAGCCGAATGTTCGAGGGCGTCTTTCAACTGCCGGCCCGTCAACTCCAGAGTCACCAGCGTGTTTTCGTATTCATAGAGGCCGGCGATGTTGCGCACGGTAACGGCGCCTTTCGGAATATGCGCCTCAAGAGTAAAGGCCGCGGCCATCGAGACGTCTGCCTTGCCGGCTTCGAGCTGAACGCGCTGAATCAAATCGATGATCGCCGTGTCGCGAAAGCGGGCCTCGTGCGCCGTCAACTCTTCCGCTGATTCACCAATGGTGCGGCCCAGCCAGTCCTGTGTTTCTTTGTCGTAAGGCTGACCAATCTGAGCAATCTCTGGATCGATCGAGGTTTTCTCGGTGACGGGAATTGTGCGCGCGGCTTTTCCGATGACGTGCCAGCGATTGTCCGTCGCGCCCTTTTCCAGATAGACATCCACGCGCGCCACGTGACTGGCCCAGCGATTGGCCTGGCTGAGCAAGACGTTCCCCGTTGAATAACACGGCTGCCCCTGGGTTCCATCGACACAAATCCAGTTGGTTATAAAAAGCGCCGGCACATCACGATGCGTGTGGCCCATCAGAATTACGTCGATGCCCGGAACCTGGCGAGCAATAGCGACCGCGGCGTTTTCGTTCGGCACCTGCGCCGGATTCAACTTGCCGGTGCGCAAGTCTTCCTCGATGCCCATGTGCATCGTGATTACCACCAGATCGACCTTTTCCTTCTCGCGCAGAATCGGCACCCACTTCTTTGCTTCGCTGACCGTTTCTTTAAATTCCAGGCCGGCATAGTTCGGCACGTTCTCCCAGTTGGGAATGCCCGGCGTCGTCAAGCCCAGCACGCCCA
>WNFR01024502.1_pt1 | contig 10036 bp, 6 predicted proteins | sample 5400221 | NCBI WGS metagenome assembly WNFR01 (sample SAMN13153357, study PRJNA577476) | soil metagenome | isolation source: 40 cm soil under Madrone tree | place: USA:California | collected 2016-06-14 | reverse complement strand
TCCATAGTGGTCAATTTGCTTCCGTACAACAATCGGAATATCGGAACCAGACGTGTTGTAGTTGCCGGTGTTTTTTTTCTTCGCCCCGACGAACGCACTTTTTTTTTTGTTTCAGAGAAGTGATTAAAGGGTATATTCGAATACAGACAGACACCTGGCACACTAACACGAACCGAAGTTCAGTGTTTTTCATAGACTTTTTGTAACGAGGAGGCGGCCAGAAAGAAGCATACACGCGCATCTATTGATGCTTTTTAGGACAAAAACAAACTAAGAAACCGAAAAAAAACGAAGAAACAAAAGACACGCCGAATACATATATTGGAGTAGAGGTGGTCATCATATAGCGGACGGAACAAGTGACGTGGCACGCCACATATATCAGTCGGCAGGTTCGGGGGCGCGGTCACGGACGTCCTCCATGTCAACGTCTCTTTCCAGTTCGCCCTCGGAATGTGTGGGCTGTGCGCGACGAGATACGTCCGTCTCCGCGCCGGGACCGTGGGGCTGTGACCTCAACCCCGGAACGTCCCGTTCATAGTATACATCCCGAGGGCTACGCCGAGGCGGAGGAGATCCAGAACGTGATCGCGGTGACAACGACCGAGACGCAGCCGGATGGGAACCATGTGGTGCATCATTGCGGTATCCTCGGGGCTCACGAGATTGAGACGAATACCCGTCACGTTCTTCGAGCGGGTAGCGTGGTGGTGGGCGAAAGCTCGCGTAAGGGGGGCTGGTGCCACGCTGAATGACATCAGCTCCCTCGCGCTCTCGCTCTCGCTCGCGCAATCTCTGTCCTCGTTCTCGTTCCCATTCTTGCTCGCGGTCTCGATCGCGGAGTTCTCGATCGTGCTCACGTTCGGGCTGTCCGTAGTTGTTAGGGTTCATGGCGGGTCCCATCCGCTGGTGATTGTGAACTTGTAGTGATCCCCTAGAACTTATTGGCGAACGCGGGTGAGAGTGCGAAGATGGTGAGCGGGAACCCGACAACGGCTGTGCAGGTGGCTGTAGCCGGGGAGGTGGCTCATAAGCATTCGAACGATGTGCTCGTCGCTCGCGGTCGGAAGTATGGTACACAGGTGGGTAGTCACGGTAAGTGGGAGACGTAGTCTCAGTTGCGACTTGCTGGGGATGAGAATATCCGGAAGACGTCGTTTGCAGGGGCGGAGGTCCGTGGGGTCCTCGAGAGCGTGAACGGAAGTCAGAGGGTGTCCCAGGGGAGTGGCTGTATGAGTTATGCGAGCCTTGGTGTCGATCGTAAGGGTGCGAGGGTTCTAGGTGTTGCGCAGGGGGCATTTGTGGCGGAACTTGTTGACGGGAATCCCTATGTCCGGAGAGATATCTAGAGGATGCAGACGTCGGGGTGTGGCCACCAGGGGTCGGAGGAGGACCAGAAGTAACTTCTGCGACTTGGACGGGTTGTCCATCAGAACCGGTGACAACCCTAATAGGTATGCCACGAGACCTATACCAGTCCATAGCGGCAGAATCATTGGGGTCTACGACAACGAGGTTCGGCTCAATAGGTTCCCTGGACTGATGGTGGTCGTGAGACTGGGAGTGAGGCGGTGGGTAGGAATGGGCGGGGGGTGTGGGGTGGGCATTAGGGAACGATTGGCGTGAGGAAAGACGCTCATAGAGAATTCTACGGTCGAGTACATTTAGTTGAATTCGAACCCTGTCACATTGCACACGCGACATACGCTCGCTCTAGCCGAAGGCGCTGAATATTTCGTTTCGACTCGAGAACCTTTATCTGGAGCTTGTCGTTGTCCTATTATGGAGTGTAAGCCAGAATCCAGCAAAGCAAGGATAGTGTCAGGTTGACTCACCAGTTCTATTTCACGGACCTTTTTCTTAAGTTCCCTGTACTTGGCCTTGTATTTGGCGTCCTCTGCACCGGCCGCAATTCCCTGTGTATAATTTTTTGATTTTTGTCTACTGTTGACATGTTGAGCCGATTGGGGATAATGAGAAGGGCCTGGAGAGGGCTGACGAGACATTTCTAGGGAAAATGGGAGGAGTGGAAATGCGAACGGGACTCGACGTGGCCGTAAGGTGGTTGAGATTGACAGAGGTTATTCGATATTCAGACACGCAACGCCTCAATATTGTTGGCATTGGCTCTCTCACATTATTCGGCGTTTTGCGTGCTATCTTAGGCGCTCGCCTCGAGCCACATCACCTTCCTCACTCTCTCGCAAGACGAACGAACAGCTTTTGAAAAGAAAAAAAAAATGAAATAAGTGAAATGGATATCCCCATATTGGTTTTGGTCAACCTCTCAATATATTTTAGTCACAATACATGGCATGCGGTGACCACAGCCTAGAACCCTCAGGGACATGTCAACAATGAACGGAGCCCCATGGCAGTACGCTCGCAACGATCAATCCTTCATATCTGCCAAGGTTCTCACCAGCATTTAGCACGGCATGGAACAGCATGTCATGCGAATCGGAAGCCATGTGCATCGATATAGGCTGACTTTGACCCGCCTACGAATGTGCATGCGCTAGTTAAGTGGGCCAAGAGGCCCGAGCATCGCGGCTGTGTGATCCATTGATTGGGGAATTATTTTCAGAGACGAGAACAAGCTCATCTGTAAATGCGCAGCAGGGATCATTGTCTTAATTGGCGCAAATAGCCAATCCTAGGAAATCAAGCACAGACATGAGTCAATCTTTCTTTCGTATTGCGCCGACGCCAGGGGTCTTCTGTGACGAAAGAAATTCGAGTTGACTTGGTTCTCGGTTCGTATCGTTACTCTCCGGAGATATCCTCATGCCGAATCCCGACTCTGGCTAAGGTGCCCTGCGAATGATGGTCAGGAAGCCGATGTATCTGGTGTCAATTAAAACATTGGGCCGCATTCATGCATCACGCGTCACGGTTTGCGGCGGCGGCGGCGTAGCGGACACGATTGAGAGAAGCGGACTGGTTGGCGCTGTGGAGGACTTCCAGAACATGTGTGTGCCTTTGGATTGGAAATCGTTAGTGCGAGTTGTCAGTCTTAGTTGAGAATGTCCTTGGTGCCATTCGTGACATAGAGTAATTCCCATCACCGATCGTTCTGATTCTCGAAGAAGAAGCTGTTGAATAGGAGTCATATCGCTTGCGGACTATCTCGTTTAACGAGAACGAGAGGCGGGCGAGTTGGCGAGTGAGCGCGAACATACCCAGTTGGGAAATGTCACGTGAAGGATCATTTAGATTCTCCGTACCACCAGTCCCCCTACACAACACACACACAACACCCACGTCTCCTAGTGCGCATGTCCCCCCCTTGACATTCATTCATTTCGAGCTAATGGCATCTATTCTCCCTTAGTGTCTACCCTTTTCAGACAGTTGGTCACATGTGTCGGATCTTGTCATACCCTCTGACCAACGACGTTTTCCGTAGGGATATGCCCCCAGCGGGGGGCTTTGAAGCTGTGAAGTATAAACGGAATCTTCCATTGCGCGGGCCGAGTGGGTTAGCCATTCTCGGTGGTGTGACCGCCCTGTGTGCATATGGGTTCTATCGTGTCGGAAAGGGAAACCTTGAGAAGAGGTGCGTACTTTTCCCAAGGAAAGGAAGGGCGGATGGTGCGAACGAACCGGTGTGGGGAACGAAAAACGTGTCAAGTGATGTGTCGAGCCCAACGGGGAACGTGGCGTTGTATGTGATCCGGCCGCGTGACGCAGTCTTATCAGGTTGAAGGATCGGGCCGTGGGTTGTGGCGACCGGGATCGGGAAAGATGACTGATTGGAGATGCAACTGTTTTTCCTTGTACCAGGGAGCTCCAACGCGAGAAGATCTGGTCACGCATACACCTTGTGCCGCTGCTCCTGGCGGAAGGAGACAGGGATGCGTACCGACGAGAGCAAGCGGCACTGGCGCGGGAGAAGGAGATAATGAAGAACGTGAAGGACTGGGAGGTACAGTGATAGTTCATCATTTGACAATTTCCTGATTGGCTGACTGATGCGCGTCCCTGACCTGACCTGAACTTAAGGTGGGCAAGAGCGTCTACAATAACCCTCGTTATCAGTCATCCGAATACATTGTGGTGTTGTAGACGGATTCGAGTCAATTTTTATTTATTTTAAATTGGGACATTCTGTTCGGTTTTAGGCAGTGCGATGGGTGGCGGTGCAGAAGCGGGCACCAAAGCACCGGGATTATAATTAGGGGCGGTCCTTGTGTGCGCCATTCTGGAGGATCAGAAATGCCCAATCGAGAGAAGAATCGAAAAAAAGATGCGAACCCGTTTGCGGGTAGGCGGGACGGGAGGCGACCGACGCGTCTGTCAATGCCATCGCCCATCGTTCGAGTCAGGTTTCTGCCATATGCTCAGATTCATCAGATCTCCCCTATATAATCGTCCTTTCCCGCCCCTTCCTTATTCCTCTTCCGCCCTCTTTCGCATGCAATCTCGTCTTCACCGTCTTCACCGCCAGAATCATAATAACAACCACAACCACAACCATTTCCCACATACTACCTCTCCCCCCATGCTTGATCATCCTTCCTCTCCCTTCCCAGACTATCCCCACGAATCTTTCCCTCCAGACTCTCCCGTCTTTGACCAGGAGCAGCTCATCTTTGGTCCTATCGAAATCGATGACACCCGCAGGCATGACCTTGCACTCTCCTTTCCTTGGGACGCAAACGGCGCTCTCCCATCCTCCCCCCCCACCGCCCATTCCGTCACTGCATCGCCTTCGTCATCCGCAAGTTTACTGGACTTTAGCACCTCTCCTCCGTCCAGCGATTTCAGTTTCACCCCTGGCTCCTTCCCAGGCATGAACGAAGTCAATCCCGCCTTCGTCGACCTCGAAGATCGTAATCTTTATTCGACCTGGCTCGTGGACGATTTATCGTCCGCTCCCGTTCCGATCTCCTCCGCCACACAGGGTACTCATTCTCAGACTGCGCTCACTACGTTTGGCGGTACTAGCTCGTTAGCCTTCCCCAAGATGGGTCCCTTCTCCCCCTCTCTCGAATTTGCTGCTCTACATCCCCTCCCCCGTTCTGTTGATGACACGCCCGTCGCGTCCATTTCGCCTCCTCAAATTTCGCAGCCTTCATGGGCTGCACAGCTCTATTCTGCAGCCCCCAACTTGTCCCCAATGCCACATCTCCTTCACCCTCCAGATGGGCCAGACAAATTTGCTACACAGCGTCCGTTGCGTGGTCGCAAAATTTCTTTGCCCGCACATTCCATCTTTCAATCTGCAAGTGCTCCTTCCGGACTTCACGTTCACACACCTCCACTGGCGCGTGGGTACAGCGGATATGCCGATTTGGTAGACGTAGACGATGACCCTGATGCCACTGTACGACGCAAGAGAAAGGTCTCTGACCTCGACACATCCGCAGTTGGCGACCGGACACGGCAGCTTGAGGGTTCGTCCTTTGTGTTGTATAGTAATTCCGCTGAATGACGTCTATGATTGCTTAGCTCCGCAAAAGTCTCTCCTACGACCCCCCAAGTTGGCTCCCTCCGCTTGGCAACTCTACTTCACCGACTGGATTCAGCGACATCAGGCGTCTAGCACTCGCAAACTTAATGTGGCCCAGGCGGCGAAGGAAGCAGGGGTGGAGTATGCTAAGCTAAGTCCACAGGAGAAAGAGGTATAGTGCCGTTTCTACTGCGGAGCCGCCGACTAATTTGGTACAATTTAGCCTTACAAGCGACGATCTCTCGCCATGAAGGAGATTAGAGAGCGAGAGCTTCATGATTATATGAGCTCGCTAACTCCAGATGATATCAAACGTGAGAACATGTTCCGTGCAGCGCAGCGCAAGGCGGGCAAGTCGCGGAGAGGAAATATTAAAGACCCAAATGCACCGAAGAAACCACTAAGTGCATACTTCATGTTCTTGCAACGGATCAGGTCGGATCCCATTCTGGTGAGGGAGGTGTTTGGTGACGAGACGGAGACGACCAAGCAGAGCGTTCTAGCTGCGGAGAAATGGCGTTCGATGACAGACGAAGAACGGAAGGTGTGTATTAGTCCCATCTTACAGCCAATTACCCCAGCTGACGTGCTTCGGCATAGCCCTTCCTTGCCCAGGCCGAGCAAGAGAAGTTAGAGTATGAATCTGCGCGTAAACTGTACGAAGAGGGTACCACTGGCTACTGCACAAGCATTAGTTTCAGTGTCTTGCCAGAGAGCCCTTTCCACTCTACCGCAGCAGTCCCGATACGGCCCCTGCGGCCGGCCAAGAGGGGCGCAGTTGCCGTCGGCGACACCCTTTATGATTGACCTTTATGATTGACCCTCACATATTCCTTGGGACATTCCGATTTGTGATTTTCTGTTTTCCTTTCGCCAGGTGGCGAACCCCTTGGATACACGATACCTGGACTGTATGATATCTTGACTTTCTTTTTCGGTTTCTCTCTCATGTTTTCTGGAGGGGGCTCAGTGGGGTCGTCTCTATCCTCGCAAAAGCCCCATCGTGAACGTCATCGTTGCTGGGCTTTGACTCTTGATAAAGCTCGACGGACATGATTGATGATATATACCTGTATACCACAACTCTGTATTGTTAGGCTCTCCACCTACTACGTCATGACCGTTATGGATAGATCGAATATAGGAACCCTTAACGAGATAAGGGCAAATGGAGGACCATTTTTTGATGTGGAGCGCCTTCCTCGTCAAAAAGGTTTCCCTACAGTAAGATAGAAGCGGTGGGGGTCGGCTGAGCTAGAAGGCGGGGGGGATATGCCGACACTGACCTCAGGGGCGTATCCAAATCTAGGGAACAATAGAGGACGAGGCTGTGAGAAGAAGAGAGATGAGTGTGAAAGGAAAGGATTGTTGAGCTTACTTGACATAGAACGCGATGGCGGGGATTTGAGAATTAGAGACAACTTTGGCAGAGGACTCGCCGTGTGACAGAACGTCGGTGGCGACCCAATCGTGGAGAGCGAGCACGAGCTCGCGACCGAAGTGGTGTTTGCGGTAATCTTTGTGAACGGCAAGACGGCTCAGTTTGTAATGGCCATGAGTATTAGGGACGACAGGAGAAGTTCGGGAGGCGCGAATTGTCCCAATCGGTTGAAGAGAGGGGAGGAGGCGGAGCAAGAAATGCTCAGCTGTCTCGTCTAGTCTAGGAAGCCAAGGGAAGTAGCGGAAATAAGCCCTTGACCGCGAGAATGATGGAATAGAATAGACAAAACTCGTCGATCTCGGTGTCGAGCGGGAAACCCTGTTCACGATGGAACACGTCTATGCGGACGTCGTAGCATTGTTGGAGGAGGTGTTCTCGGCCAATTTGACCGAGGGAGGGTATTCGAATGATTTCGTGTTGTTCCATGTTCGTCGGTAATTCCCGAACGCGGCTCGCAAGCGCGGTCAGCGGACAGCACACCGACACCGTCACCGTCCGCAACAACGACGGACGACAAGTTACGCGTTCTTCCTATTCCCCTGGAAAACGCGCTCTCATCTCATGACCCTCGAACCCTTCCGCGCCGCAGCCAATTTCCTTCTGCCCCATTCCTCTCTCACCTTGTCGCGTTCTCTTCTCGCCCTCACAACTCTCATGCCTCGGCTCTTATCGCATCCTCATGCCGACATTTCACTTGCTCACCACTCAAAGGGGAAGGCAAAGGCGGTCCTCGGAGATGACCATGACTCGTTCGAACACTCGGATTGGTTGCCCGCCCCTCATCGTATGTCGTCCTACCTCATTTACCCCTCGTATTGACCCCGACATTATCCTTGGTGCCACCAACATTTTAGACCCTTCTTCTCTCCGCGTTATCAGCCCTTGCTTCCCGCGACATCGTACACGACATATTTTGTCTGACGCTACCATTATTTCCCACCCGCCACGACATGACTTGTCTGGCATCTGGATACGCAAACACACGCGTTCTTTCACCTTCCATGCCCAGGCGATACGGTATACCGACACTGGCCAGGCCCATCATGCGCCCGCTTCCTCCATAGTTGATCGCTTCGTTAACGGCGACCCCTTACCCAGCTCTTCCCACTTCGTTGATCTCAAGGCGGCCTGGAGCGCATTTACCCAACTCCGAAAACAGCCTGCTCCACCACACCCTTCCGTGGTTCTCGCATTCGTTGATCGAGCCTTGTCCATCATTGAGCAAACCCTTTCGCACGGATATAATATACGTGAACTCGTTAGATGGTCTGTGCGCTTACGACGTACCATCAGACAACTCGGCGATACCCAAAATCTGCCTCCACATGACTCGGCTCACGCGCTATGTCTCTTGACGCGCACAGAAGCCCTGCTGGGTCGCTTCGATGAAGTAGCCTCGTTGTTTCCCCGTATATGGAATCACCCGACCCATCGAAATGCCTACCATCTTGGGCGTCCCCAACTCAGGATGGTAGAAACTGTCTTACAGGCGCTTTACCACCATCACGGCGCCGTTGCCGTTCTAGATTTCATTGTTTCTCAATGGGACACCCTAGGCCGACTCGTCAACATCTCGCCGTCGTGGCGTTATTCTCACGTATCCGTTATACTCAATGATATCGCCTTCAAGATATTTGACCGCATCCCGTCTCCAGTTGCCGCTGTCGCGAACAAGCGTGGTAAAGGGGAGGACGTTATCCGCACTGGGTCCTTGCTTATCAGATACCTTATTCAACGACGTGTTCCTGAGGATGCCCTAGCCGTTTACAAAGAGTTGCAGCGACAGTCAGTCGATGTCACACCTCCATTGAAGCTGTGGCTCGTACGAGCTCTTGCTCGGGCCCATGCCATCGAGCAGGCAAACATACTTTTCTCCCAGATATCTGCGTCAGTCCCTGCCGGTCACGAGGATGAGCTTTTCCTTGCAACTGCTCTGCACTTGTTTGCCAGTCAAGGTGATATCACCCGTTCCGAAGCCGCTTTCAAGGCTTTGCGGGACAAAGGCATGGCAGGGTCTAGAGCGATTGGGATGCGGCTTCTTGCGCATGCTCACAATGGCGATGTTGAAGCGGTTCTTCGGTATTTCCACCTTCACTTTCCGCGGCGCACCGAAACGGAGGAACGACCGGATGTCTACCACTATACTGCCATCCTGATGGCACAATCAAATGCGGGTGACAGCGAAGGCTTGAGCAAGTGGTTCGAGAACATGACTGCGGATGGCGTTGTGCCTGACAGACACGTCTACAATATATTATTGGAAGACCGTGCACGACGCGGTATGCTTGGAGATGTTGCCACCATCATCAAAGAGATGGGCCTTCGCCACCTCTCTCCGCTTGCCGAGACATACACTACAGTCATTACTGCCCTCGCGAAGCGTGGAGATCCTGTCGCAGCAGAGGCGTATTACAGAAGAGCCCTCAAAGAAGGCGTCAAGCCTGACAGGCAGATGGTCGCGTCTCTGATGGCCGCCCATTCCGAAGTCGGGTCGTGGAAGGGTGTCATCAGGGCATTCGATTACATGGCCTCATCGGATGACCGTCACCTCCGACCACGCATCGACGTTTACAACATTCTCCTGAGGGCTTATGTACTCGCCGGCTCGCCCTTCGAGGTTGTCTCTGACATCTTTCAAAAGATGGAACAGTCGGGTGTCTTGCCAACTGTGCATACATTTTCGATCCTTATCATGTCTGCATGCGATTCGGGCAGGATGGACGTTGCGATGCGCGTGTTTATGGAGCTGGATAACCTTACGCAACAGTGGGAGACCGGTTACAAGATGAATGTCTATGCCCTTACAATTCTCATGGCGGGATACTTGCGCTTGGGGAACCGACTAAAGGCTAAAGATATTTATGATGAGATGCTGCTCCGTGGCATCAGCCCCACGTCTGTTACTTATGGGTCGATCCTCAGCGCGTATGCGGCTGAGGGTGGACGGGAGAGTATTCAGCTGGCTTGTGACTTTATGAAGTCTCTCATGGAATCCCCTGATGAATCCCGGAAGTGGCTTTTGACCTCTTACGGCAGGTTTTCGGGCTTCGAGAACATCTACAGCCCATTGATGACGGCATTCGCTCGCAATGCCAACCCGGTGCGGGTCGAAGAACTGATGAACGAAATGGTCCGGGCAG
>WNFR01010395.1_pt1 | contig 10037 bp, 10 predicted proteins | sample 5400221 | NCBI WGS metagenome assembly WNFR01 (sample SAMN13153357, study PRJNA577476) | soil metagenome | isolation source: 40 cm soil under Madrone tree | place: USA:California | collected 2016-06-14 | reverse complement strand
TTGGTGGGCCTCCCTGGAGTCGAACCAGGCACCAACGGATTATGAGTCCGCTGCTCTAACCAAGCATGAGCTAGAGGCCCTGCACCCTCACCCCTGCCCCTCCGTGCATACGAGGGAGAGATAACAACCCTCACCCCCGGCCCCTCTCCCGCAAGCGGGAGAGGGGCGAGAGGGTTACTCGAGGAAGCTCTTCAGCTTGTCCGAGCGGCTCGGGTGACGCAGCTTGCGCAGCGCCTTGGCTTCGATCTGGCGTATCCGCTCGCGCGTCACGTCGAACTGCTTGCCGACCTCCTCCAGCGTGTGGTCGGTGCTCATCTCGATGCCGAAGCGCATCCGCAGCACCTTGGCCTCGCGCGGGGTGAGCGAGTCCAGCACCTCGCGCGTGACGTCGGCCAGGCTCGAGTACTGGGCCGCATCGACCGGCGCCACCGTGGTCGTGTCCTCGATGAAATCGCCCAGGTGCGAATCGTCGTCGTCGCCGATCGGCGTTTCCATCGAGATCGGTTCCTTGGCGATCTTCAGGATCTTGCGGATCTTGTCCTCGGGCATCTCCATCTTGACCGCCAGCGTGGTCGGATCCGGCTCCTGGCCGGTTTCCTGCAGGATCTGGCGGCTGATCCGGTTCATCTTGTTGATCGTCTCGATCATGTGCACCGGGATGCGGATCGTGCGCGCCTGGTCGGCGATCGAGCGCCGCGATTGGTGTACTTCTTCGCGATCGATATCACCAGCCGCAAATTGGCCTCGGTCATCTCGCGCTTGGCCTTGCGCGCCTTGGCCTCGCCGGTGGCCATCTGCTTGTAGACCTCGCGCAGATCCTTCAGCGGCAGCACGACCCGCTTTTGCAGGTCCGACAGCTTGCCCTGCAGCTCGTGCACCGCCGGCAGATTGCGCGACAGCATCTCCGAGTACGGGTGCTCGCCCTCGGCCTCGCGCGTGGCCCAGCGCGTGTTGGTCTCGGCGCCCGGGAAATGCTTCAGGAAGTGCGGCCGCGGCATGCCGCACTTGTTCACCATGATCTCGTAGATCTGCTTTTCCAGGCTGCGCACTTCCTCGACCTGCGAGCGCAGTGAATCGCACAGGCGCTCGACCATCTTGGCCGTGAAGCGCAGCGACATCAGCTCTTCCTGGATCTGCTCCTGGGCCCGCACGTAGGCGCGCGACTTGTAGCCTTCCTTCTCGAAGGCCACGCGCATCCTTTCGAAAAGCTTCGTGACATGGTCGAAGCGCTCCAGCGCCCGCGCCTTCAGGTCGTCGAGCTGCGCGGCCGTCATCCCGCTGGCCCCGATATCGGTGTTCTCCTCGGCCTCCTCGTCCTCATCGACCTCGGCCGCCCGGGCCTGCGCCGGGAATTCGTCGGCGTTGGGGTCGACCAGTCCGTCGACCACCTCATCGATCGGCAGCTGGGTGCCACGGATGCGGTCGGAGTGCGCCAGGATCTCCGCGATCGTGGTCGGGCAGGCCGAAATGGCCATCACCATGTGCTTCAGGCCGTCCTCGATCCGCTTGGCGATCTCGATTTCGCCTTCGCGCGTCAGCAGCTCGACCGAGCCCATCTCGCGCATGTACATCCGCACCGGATCGGTGGTGCGCCCGAACTCGGCGTCCACGGTCGACAGGGCTGCCTCGGCTTCCTCCTCGGCGTCGTCGTCCGTGGTGGCAGCCGGAACGTTCTCGTTCATCAGCAGGGTTTCGGCGTCCGGAGCCTGGTCGAACACCTGGATCCCCATGTCGCCGAACGTGCTGATGATCGAATCGATCGCCTCTGCATCGACCAGGTTGTCGGGCAGGTGGTCGTTGATCTCGGCGTAGGTCAGGAAGCCGCGCTCCTTGCCGAGCTTGATCAGCGCCTTCAGCTTGTTGCGGCGCGCCTCCAGGTCTTCCTGCGAGCCCTGGTAGCTGCGCTCCAGCGCCTCCTTCAGGGCCCGTTCCTTGGCCCGGCGGTCCTTGGCGCGCTGCTTCGGGTTCATCCGGTCGGCGACCTGCACGCCCGGATCGACCGCGTCGTCGCGGGCCTCCGGCACGCCGTCACCGGCCTCGCCTGCCAGCGTCGAGCGTTCGTTTTCGACCGCCTTCGTACGCCGGCCCGCGCGGGCCGCGGCGCTCTCGGCAACCGGATGGGCCGACGGCGACGGCCTGACGGCGACGGCCGCCTTCTTCGGCTCGACCTTGCTGGCATGCGGCCTGGCCGCGTGCAGCTTCAGCTCGACCTTGCGGTTCTTGGCGCCGGCCTTGCCGGCCCCCGAAGACGACTTCTCTTCAGACGCCCTTTTCAGCTGTACCGGAGCCTTTTTCTGAGTCATTGATCACCTGCCTTCTGTCTGGACGGGACCACGCCGGCCGATCAAAGGACGCGCCGACGCCTCACTAACGCACCTGAACCCGAATCGAATGCAATTGCCGGGGACCCGGAATCATCCGGTTCAATCGCCCCATGTTCCGTCTCGCACCCCGTGCGAGCCATACGCACCTAACATGCAGGCGGTACCCAACAATTCAAACTGCCGAGGCGTACGGAACGCCACAATTGCTTGCGCGGCATGCGCCCGTCGGGCGAGCCCGCAGCACGAGGGCCTGGCGCCCTCGAAGTTCCGCGCGTACGCGGAATAGCCGGATATATTACCACGATAGTCAAGGCCTTACCAGTGGGGCTGCGCCGCGCTGGTGTTTCAGCTCGTTCAGCCGGCTCAGCAGCACCCGGGTGCGCTCCCGCAGGGGGTCCGACAGCTCCTGCTCCAGAAGCGGCTTCAGCGCGTCCAGCTCGCTACGGACCCGGGCTTCCTCGATGGCCAGCATTCCGTCCCGCATTTCCTCGCGCACCGCCTCCACGTCGTCGTCCAGCTGCAAATCGCGCGCCCGAAGCGCCCGGTACTGGTCGGCGAACTCGCTCTGGCCCAGCACTTCCAGCAGGGCGGCACAGCTTGAACCGGTATGGGCGGCGGCCACCGACAGGACCTCGGCGATCTGCCGGTCCACCGGCTCGCCGCTTTGTCCCAGCAGATCGGCCAGAGCCGGCCCGAATTCGCGGGCGAGCTCCGGATAGGCCAGAAGCCGGCGCAGCAGCTGCGACTTCAGGCTCTCGACCGGCCTTGCTCCGGAGCCGGCTCGCGGGCCGGGTCGGGCCGCCGGCAGTCTGCGCACCGGTGCGAGCCCATAGAGCGCTTCCAGGTCGGCGGCGGCGGTGCCGACTACTTCGGCCAGGGACCGCACCAGTTGCATCCTCAGCCCGCCGGCCGGCATCGACTCGAGCAAGGGGCGCGCTGCAGCCGTCACCAGCGCCCGCCCCTCCGGCTGCGCGATATCGACGCCTTCGCACAGCGACTTCAGGAACCACTGCGACAGCGACAGCGCGCGCGCGAGCTCGGTCTCGATCGCTTCGGCGCCCAGGCTGCGAATCAGGCTGTCGGGATCCTCGCCCTGAGGCAGCAGCGCGAAGCTGACCCGTTTCGTATCGGGTATCACCGCCAGCGTCGCATGCAGCGCCCGGCGCGCCGCGGTGCGGCCCGCGGCGTCGCCGTCGAACGCGAAAACCACCTGGTCGGTCAGCCGCAGCAGCGTGGCCACGTGCTTGGAGGTGATCGCGGTGCCCAGCGCCGCCACCGATTCCTCGAAACCGCCTTGAGCGAGCTGGATCACGTCCAGGTAGCCCTCGCACACCAGCACCCGGCCCTTGGCCCGGATCGCCTCGCCGGCCTCGAACAGCCCGTACAGTTCCTGCCCCTTGCGGAACAGCGGCGTCTCCGGCGAGTTCAGGTACTTGGGCTGCGAGGCATCGAGCACCCGCGCGCCGAATCCGAGCACGGCGCCGCGCCGATCCCGAATCGGGAACATCACGCGGCCGCGGAAGCGGTCGTAGCGCTTGCCGTCGCCTTCGATCACCAGGCCCGCCTCGACCAGTCGGGCCTCCTCGTAGGAGTCGAACGCGGACTTGAGCGCCTGCCAGTCGTCCGGCGCGTACCCGAGCGCGAAGCGGGCGGCGGTCGCGCCGGTCAAGCCGCGCGATTTAAGGTATTCGATCGCGGCGGGGCTGCGCTTGAGCTCGCGTCGGTAGAACGCGCACGCGACCTCGTTGGCCTCCAGCAGCGAACGGCGCTGTCCGGCGGCGGGATCGCGCGAGGCCTCGCGCGGCACCTGCAGGCCCACCATCTGCGCCAGCTCCTGGACCGCCTCGACGTAGCCCAGGCCCCGATGATCCATCAGGAAGCCGATCGCGCTGCCGTGCGCGCCGCAGCCGAAACAATGGAAGAACTGCTTGGACGGGCTGACCGTGAAGGACGGCGTCTTTTCGCCGTGGAACGGGCACAAGCCCAGGTAGTTCTGCCCGGCCTTTTTCAGTGCCACGGCGCGCCCGATCACGTCGACGATGTCGACGCGCGCCAGCAGATCGTGGATGAAGCCTTGCTCGATCACGCGCTCATTATCGCCAATCGGATTGCAGAGTTCATCCGAGGGCGCCGCAGCGGGCGGGCTAGGAACCGAGTCGGGCCTTGACCAGCGCCGACACGCGCGTCATGTCGGCGCGGCCCGCCAGCTGGGCTTTCAGGGCGGCCATCACCTTGCCCATCGCCTGCGGGCCGCTGGCGCCGGTCGCGGCGATCGCGGCTTCGATGGCGGACGCAACCTCCTCCTGGGAGAGCGGCTGCGGCAGGTACTGCTTGAGCAGCTCCAGCTCGGCCGTTTCCTTGTCGACCAGATCGGTGCGGCCGGCCGCCTGGAACTGCTCGATCGAATCGCGCCGCTGCTTGATCAGGCGTTCGGTCACCGCAATCACCGCGGCGTCATCGAGCGGCTTGCGCTCGTCGATTTCTTTTTGCTGGATGGCTGCCATCAGCAGCCGGATGGCGGACAGGCGCTCGCTCTGGCGCGCCTTCAGCGCCGCTTTCATGTCCTCGCTGATCCGTTCCTTCAGGCTCAACGGTCAGTACATCTTCTTGGGCAGCATCTGGCTGCGCAACCGCTTGAAGTGCCGCTTGATGGCCGCCGACTTCTTGCGCTTGCGCTCGGCGGTGGGCTTCTCGTAGAACTCGCGGGCACGCAGCTCGGTGAGCAGCCCGCTTTTTTCGATCGTCCGCTTGAAGCGGCGCAACGCGACCTCGAAAGGCTCGTTCTCCTTGACGCGAATGGTGGGCATGTGCTGGAAGGTTCTCCGATGTGTCCCCCGACGCTCCCGGTCGGCGTTAAATTGCGAACTCGGCAGTCTAAACGAAATGGGCCGGTGTGCGAACCGCGCAGCGACAGCGCGGTGACCAGGACAGCGACCCGGGAGTCGGTGCGGTTGTGAAGGTGTTGGGAATCGAAACCTCGTGCGATGAAACGGGCGTCGCCGTATTCGACAGCGCGACCCGCTCGGTCGTGCACGCGGTGCACAGCCAGGTCGACCTGCACCGGGCCTACGGAGGCGTGGTGCCCGAGCTGGCTTCGCGCGACCATATCCGGCGCGTGTTGCCGCTGATCGAGGATGTGCTGGCGCGCGCGGGCCTGAGCCGCTTGGACATCGATGCGATCGCGGTGACCGCGGGGCCCGGGCTGATCGGGGCGCTGCTGGTCGGGTGCAGCATCGGATCGGCGCTCGGCTATGCGCTGGGCAAGCCGGTCATCGGCGTGCACCATCTGGAAGGGCATCTGCTGTCGCCGCTGCTGGCGCATCCGGCTCCGCAGTTTCCGTTCGTTGCGCTGCTGGTGTCCGGCGGCCACACCCAGCTGTTGCAGGTCGAGCGGATCGGAAGCTACCGGCTGCTCGGCGAGACGCTGGACGACGCCGCTGGCGAGGCGTTCGACAAGGCGGCCCAGTTGCTCGGCCTTGGTTATCCGGGCGGCCCGGCACTGTCGCGCCTGGCTCAGTTCGGCACGCCCGGGGCGGTGCCGCTTCCGCGCCCGATGATTCACCGTGGCGATCTGGACTTCAGTTTCAGCGGCCTGAAAACGGCCGTGCTGACCGCAGTGCGACGCGCCACCAACCTGTGCGACCAGGTGCGCGCGGACATCGCGCTGGGTTTTGTGGAGGCGGTGGTCGACGTACTGACGGTCAAGTCGCTCAAGGCCCTGCAACAGTGCGGTCACACGCGCCTGGTCGTGAGCGGCGGCGTCAGCGCCAACGACCAGTTGCGCGAGCGCCTGACCAGCGAGGTGGCCCGCATCGGCGCGGAGGTCTTCTTTCCGCCGCCCGACCTGTGCACCGACAATGGCGCGATGATTGCGCTGGCCGGCTGGGCCGGCCTCGAGCGAGGTGCAGTTGCGGATCCGCTTGCGCCTATCGAGGTGCGCCCGCGCTGGCCGCTGGAATCGATCGGGTCCGCAGCAGGGGCGAAGACCGCGAGCCGCTAACCACCCTCATCCTGTCCTTCTCCCGCTCGCGCGGGAGAAGGGACCTGCTGCGAACTCCCTTCTCCCCCTGGGAGAGGGGCCAGGGGTGAGGGCTGGGCGCCGATCCGCGTCTCAGTGCCTGCGCGCAGCTTTGCGATGTTGGCACCGTGACGCCATACCAGCAGCGCACCCATCGCCAGCACCACCCCCAGTCGCACGTCGGGGCCAGCGAACAGGCCCTGCAGCACCGGAGCACCAACTGCCGCGCTCAGGGACGCGAGCGAGGAATAGCGGCTCGCCGCCGCCACGATCAGCCACAGGCAGCCGCAGGCCAGTCCCAGCCACGGCTCGAATGCAAGCAGCACGCCGAGAAAGGTGGCTACCCCCTTGCCACCCCTGAAGTGCAGAAACACCGGGAACAGGTGCCCGAGGAACGCTGCGGCACCGCAGGCGATCGCCAGCGTTTCGCCTGCGTCGCCCATGCTGCGGCCGAGCTCGACTGCCAGCGCGCCCTTGCCGGCGTCGCCGATCAGAGTCAGCGCTGCCGCCATACGGCCCGCGCCGCGAAGCACGTTGGTTGCGCCCGGGTTGCCCGACCCGTAGGTGCGCGGGTCGGCCTGTCGCAGCGCCCGGCTCACCAGTACCGCGAACGGCAGCGAGCCGAGCAGATAGCCGCCGACAATGGCGAGGACAATCATCCGCGGGGGTGGTGGCGGGCGTGCAACTCTTTCAGGCGCTGGCGGGCCACGTGGGTGTAAATCTGCGTGGTCGAGATGTCTGCGTGGCCGAGCAGCAACTGCACCACTCGCAGATCGGCGCCATGGTTCAGCAGGTGGGTCGCAAAGGCGTGCCGAAGTCCGTGCGGCGACAACGGCGCAACAATGCCGGCCGCGTGCGCGTAGCGGCGAATCAGCTTCCAGAACATCTGCCGGCTCATTGCGGCGGCGCGCGCAGTCGGAAACACCGCATCGCAGCTGCGCCCTCGCAGCAGAGCCGGACGCCCGCTCTTCAAGTAGCGGCTCAGCGCGTCGCGGGCCGCTTCTCCGATCGGCACCACCCGTTCCTTGGAACCCTTGCCGACCACGCGCACCAGCCCGTCGGCCAGCGACAGCTCGACCATCCGCAGCGCCGTCAGCTCCGACACGCGCAGCCCGGTCGCATACAGCGTCTCCAGCATCGCGCGATCGCGCAGCGCGTGCGGCGACTCGCCCTGCGGGGCCGCCAGCAGCGTATCGACCTGCGCCTCGCTGATCGGCTTCGGAAAGCGGGCCACACGGCGCACTCCTGCCAGCCGCAAGGTCGGGTCGGATCCGATCGCCCCTTCCCGCATGGCCCATCGATAGAAGCGCCGCAGGCTCGCGAGCCGGCGGTTCGCGGTGGAGGCGCGAGTGGCGCCGTGGCGGGCCGCCAGGTAGGCGGTCAGCGCCTGTTCGTCGGCCTCGGCCAGCCGGCGCGGTCGCAACCACGCGGCCAGATCCTGCAGGTCGCTCCGATAAGCAGCCAGAGAATTTTCGGCCAGCCCGTCTTCGAGCCAGACCGCGTCGATGAATTGGTCTAACTGCGGGTCTAACTGCGGGTCTAACTGCGGGTCGATCTGGGGGTCGATCTGCGGACGTGGCGCTGCCGGCCCAGTCTTAGGCCGAATTTCAGGTCGAATCATCGGCGACCGCATAATGCGCTTCGCTCTCTGTGCCGGAGGTCCCTCCCAGCCCCTTGGGCAGCGGGAAGACGACCTCCTCGATCACGCCATCGAGCGAGCGCACCTCGCGAGCGCCGACCTGCCGCAGGCGCTCGACCACCTCGCGCACGAGCAGCTCCGGGGCCGAGGCGCCCGCGGTCAGCCCGATCCGTGAGTGCCCAACCAGCCACTGCGGATCTACGCCGAGGGCATCCTCGACCAGATAGGCCGACACACCGACCCGCTCCGCGACTTCGCGCAAACGGTTCGAGTTCGAGCTGTTGCGGCTGCCTACCACGATCACCAGGTCGACCTGGGCGGCCAGCGCCTTCACGGCATCCTGCCGGTTCTGGGTCGCGTAGCAGATGTCGGCCTTTTTCGGCTCCGCGATGGCCGGGAAGCGCCGTTTCAGCGCCTGAACCACCTGCGCAGCATCGTCGACCGACAGCGTGGTCTGCGTCACGTAGGCCAGCCGCTCCGGGTCGCGCACCTGCAGCTGTCCCACATCCTCGGGCGTGCCGACCAGGTAAATGCCGCCGTCGGCCTGTCCCATCGTGCCCTCGACCTCGGGGTGGCCGGCGTGACCGATCATCACGATCTCGCGCCCCTGGGCACGCATCTTGGCCACCTCGACGTGCACCTTGGTGACCAGTGGGCAGGTTGCGTCGAACACGTTCAGCCCCCGCCGCCGCGCCGCCTCGCGCACCGCGCGCGACACGCCGTGCGCCGAGAAGACCAGCGTCGCACCGATCGGCACTTCATCGAGCTCCTCGACGAAGATCGCGCCCTTGGACCTGAGCTGCGCGACCACGTGCGTGTTATGGACGATCTCGTGCCGAACGTAGATCGGCGCGCCATGCCGTTCGAGCGCGCGTTCGACGATTTCGATCGCCCGGTCCACGCCAGCGCAAAAGCCGCGTGGCTGGGCCAACAGAATTTCCATCATTGCGCGCGCCTCCGATCCTGCCCGGCCGCTCGATTCCGGCGCGGCCGACTCCCGCTGACAGCCTTGTCGCCACGGCCCACTTGGGTTCGACTTGCGACACGATCATTCTATCGAGGAGACCGGCTTGATGCCGCGCGCAGTGACCGGCCGCCACTGGCTCGCGTCGGAACGGCCCGTCCAGCGCCTGCTCGCCCAGGGCGCGCAGGCGCTGAGCGACGCCGAGCTGCTGGCGGTGCTGATGGGCAGCGGATCGGCGGGCGCCTCGACGCTGGAACTGGCTCGCCTCGCGCTGTCCGAGCTGGGCGGGCTGGCCGGGGTGCTGCACGGGCCGCGCAGGCAGTTCGAGGCGGTCGCTGGCCTGGGCGCAAGGCACTACGCGCGGGCCCAGGCGGTGCTGGAGGTCGCCAAGCGGATGCTGCGCCAGGACCTGGCGCGGGGTCCGGTAATGAACGCTCCGGCGCGGGTGCGGGATTTCCTGCGGCTTAGCTTCGGGCGCATCGGTCACGAAGTGTTCACGGTCCTGTTTCTGGACGCCCAGCAGCGGCTGATCGCCTGCGAGGAGCTGTTCCGGGGCACGCTGACGCAAACGAGCGTCTACCCGCGCGAAGTGGTCCGGCGGGCGCTGACGCTGAACTGCGCCTCGGTGATCCTGTCGCACAACCACCCTTTATGTTGAAAAGTGACTGTCTACATGAGGTCCGAAGTGGCAAGGGAATCTTCCGCGAGCGTGGTGTGGGGTGAGTGGCTTGCCGTGTCTTCCCAGCGTACGCGACGATTCTCGCCGTCAAGGCCGGCGCGCGGCTGCGCCGCGCTGGCAGGTCGCCGGCGGCGAGCCTTGACTGCTGCGCTGCGTCGCGTCCCCGAGGCTGTCGGCAAGCCCGCCGACGCAACCAGCTCGGAGGACACCATGTCGAAACCCAATGCCGCGACCCTGAACGCCCTGCGCACGCTGTTCGGCGTACGCGCCGCCAGCCGGCTCTTCAAGCGGTCGCGTGGCCGTGCATCCCACATCCTGGAAGAGGCCAGAGCCTCGTACGGCGCTGGCTGGGATGCGATCCACGCAGTGCACGCGCTGATGGAGCAGGCGTTTCTCGAGACGCCGGCATCCGA
>WNFR01009089.1_pt1 | contig 10037 bp, 14 predicted proteins | sample 5400221 | NCBI WGS metagenome assembly WNFR01 (sample SAMN13153357, study PRJNA577476) | soil metagenome | isolation source: 40 cm soil under Madrone tree | place: USA:California | collected 2016-06-14 | reverse complement strand
TGGTGCTGCCCCTCCTGCTGCGGGTGCTGCCTTACCCTTGGATACCGCTATCCTATCCAGTGCATCTCCGATGGAACAAAAGCAGATGCTCGGCGAGGTAATCTATATGAGGATTGTTCCGCAAGTATTCTTCGTAATGTGGTTAGCGTACCTGCTTATCTCCATTCTGAATCCAGCGCGCAACCCGAACTCGCCGGCAAAATTACTGGAATGTTGCTCGAGATGGATAACGCAGAATTGTTGCATTTGCTCGAGTCCCCAGACGCTATGGCCGCAAAAGTTAACGAGGCTTTGTCAGTATTGCAGGAGTTTGCTCAGAGAGACGATATGCCGGCTGGTCCAGCCTGAGGAGCACATCACCAGAATCATCTTGGTATTATTCTCGGTGAAACTGCTCTGGGTTATCGGTCGCTGTTTGTGTTATTCATCCTGTTGGCTCTTCCTTCTTACGTTAGTCCATCTCCGACTGACGAGTTTACTGCTTGTGCGGGTTGGCGCTGGCCGTTCGTTTTATGTACTCGGAGGGAATAGAGATACAACCGCTTTAAGATGTGTTGTGTGGATGTACGAATGTGATTGGCGAATGGCGACGAGATATAGGGTATAAGTGTGAGGGGGAGTATCAACAATGTGCTGTCGGGACAAACGATAGCGATAGCAGGAAATAACGGTATGCGGTAGGTGCTGTAGGTCGTACGACGCTTACACACTTTTGATTGCGTGAACAACGTGTAACCTGTTTTCAATATGAACGAGTGGAAAATACAAGTCCCTCTGTGCGGCCTCAGTAAGTATTTTGACCTTTTTCTCAGATAGGCCCGATGACAACAAAAGTGGCCGAACGGCGAGGATAAGCAAGTCGGATTCCATCCAGGCGAGCTGACCGACGGTCAGAAGGGTCGGATCTATGTGAAGGTGATGATGAATAGGCTGCAAGGCACATAAGCCAAGACCTCTGAGAGGCAGGTACCTTTTGGCCAGAAACCAACAGGGATGTCGGCATGCTGCTGGAAGACCTGGTCATACCAATTAAGCTTGTGAACAAGTTCTGCCATGCGTTCCGGAACTGTGACATCAACGCCACGCATGGTGAGCGCGTGCTGAATTTCCTCCGCGAAAGCACACCAGCCAGGGATCCCTGATTTAGCATCGGCAGATGTGAACTTTCCGTCCGCGATGGGACGCAGATCGAACTCTATGAGGATGAGCACGCCACCGGGGCGAAGGATGCGAGTGAGTTCGTGTAGGAAATGCGGGTAGTCGTGGATCTAGAGAGAGAGAGGTCAGGGACAGGTAAGAAAAAAAGAGAAAGTTAGCACGCGACCGCACCCCTGAGTGCATATTACGGGCATGTACGACATCGTACGAATTGGACGGGTATGGAAGGCAGCGGGAATCGAGGTCACAGAGTTCAAACCTAACTTGGTAGAAGGAAAGCAGCAACCCAGAGCCCACGGGGTTGGAGGATCAGGAAAGGGTCATCAAGTGATGCCGTCAATACTAACGTGCAATTGGAAGGGACCATCCTGTGGCGACAAGCATGTGAGATGGCTGTCGTCATAACTCAGAACTCAGAAACGAGAACCTTGAACTTACCGGGGTTGGAGAGGAGCGAGGTCGACACCCGTGACCTCGACGTGGGGGAATTCGTCAGCCATTTCAACCGCCCTGTTCCGTAAGCCGTAAGCGCACGGCATCATAAGGTTCAATTTACTTACCAAAGTCCCCCACCGGTGCCCATGTCCAGAACTCGGAGCTTTTCCCCGCCTGTATCACGATCAGGAGACAGAACTTTCTCCACTGGTCCGACGTAAATTTTATTGCCAAATACGAAACGGATCATCCTGTGAAACAGCTCGAAGCGCTGTGCGGCGTGTCGATTTTATTTCATCATCGCCGTGAACAATCATTTCTCGAGTCGCGACGCGAACGTACCCTCAATTCCTCCTCATCGGCCGGCATCACGTAGCTTTGGTTGAGACTATTACACCGCCTGCCACCGACAAGGCGGTAGAACCGATCATAACCCTGTGGCGTGAGGTTTACCAGCTCCGGGAGAACGCACTCAATGCACATGGACACTGGACGAGCAGGAGAGAGGAAGCAAAGACGCGAGCACAAGGGGCGCGTGAATAGTTCTTGGATGGGTCTCGGTCGATGGGTTGATATACTTCCGGGGCGTGTGTAAAGAGATCTAATCGGTCCAACGACCTATTTGAAATGAAGCAACACCTTGATGGATGGTTCCCCGTTTCCGTTTGAAACTCTACCGACAATCGACCTTCGACAGCGAAAAGGCCGCGCATAGAAAGCAACTATAGAATTTCACAAGATTACGCTTTTACAAAATCGGTTTGATGTCGTGCACAAATACAGTTCGAGTGGCCTCGCCGTGCCATCCCCTGTTCCCGCTAGCACTGATGAGGAACCGGCCAGCTGGGTCGACCACTTAACGGGACCAGTGCCAATCAGATTCATCCATACACACAACTTGTCAAGGTCATGACTCACGCATTTGAGAAACCATCCCCCCATGATGCCCCGGGATGATCTTAAACTGCATTCGCCCTTTGGCTTCACCTTCCCCGGCCTCTGCCGCGTTCCATAAACGAATATTATCGCTACAGGCGCTGGAAAGACATCCATCAATCATCATGCGTAGAATGGGGGTATCGATAGAACGAAGCGAGGCCAAGCGTGACCTGGTCCTGGCCAACGCCACCTTCTACATCGTCGCCAGGTGCGCCACGTACCAGGAGATGTGGCGCCCATCCGGGAACGCGACGACACAGCTGACAATCCCAGAGCTGGGGGGATTCCTAAGCGTCTTGAGAAGTCGAGGCACCTCCGCGGGACCAGACCGTCCCAGTTGCCTCACATCCCACACGTCGACGGTGCCATTTCGTCTTCCAGCGTAGATCTGGCCACCGTTAGGTGACCAGCAAGCCTAACAAGTAAGGTTTAGCAACATGTACGCACCCGACCGAGCTAATGCCTTACCGAGAGACACCACGGGGGTGTTTTTTCGCTCATCCATAGCCGGCCTACCCCATATCCAGCACCAGATGAGACACGGCAATCCCATAAAACCACTTGACCATCCATGGCCGCTGTCATGATAATGTCTGGAGAAAATGCTGCGAAAGAGGCTGCATCCAAAATGGGAGGTGCATTTTTGGGTGCCGGGGCAGGTATAGGGGCAGGTTTGGGACTTTGGACTGCGAGCAATGCGGGCAAAGGATGAGAGGGACCCGCGGAAGGGACGGAGAGCAGCGCTGATGATGACGCCGCCTCGGGCGAAATATTATTGTCGGGTTCTCCCTCCGCATCCGCATCAGGTTCGTCACCAAATAGGGAGTCGGCCTCCGAATGTGCGTCCGTGTCCACGGGCAAGTGGGGTCGGACTTCTGCAGGGTCATGTGAACCCTGATCAGCGAAAACCCAAAGTGTAACCCACCATTTGGCGCGGTTAGATTGTTGTTCGCGGCATCATCTGTGGTCACAGTCAGAGAACGGGATGATCGGCCGAGCTGTAAATGGTCAACCCAAGTTGAGATCTTGATCTGGCTGAATTGGGGAGGTACGTCGGGATAATCGGAGCTCAGCGGACGAACTGCAAGTGCGGCTAGTTGCGCACCATGGGCAACGAAGCGACGTGCTATCTGGCCTGTATCAAGGTCCCATTGCTAGTACAGATGAAGTTAATAATAATTTGATTTATCCGTCAAGGGGTAATATGTAATATATAACCCACCAGAGCCTGGCCATCCCAGCCGGCGGAGAAAAAGCCGCGTTCGTCATGTTGAAGCGAAAGCGCTGAGACAGGGCCGCGATGGCCCTGCATGTCGTGAAACCTACGACCTGGTTCGTGCCTAACGGTGAAAAGATTGATTTGACCTGTCTAGAGATTAGATGAATCACAAGACAAGTCCTGTCCATTGCAAGGCACCTGCATTTGTTCCCGACAGGCACCACAATGCGTCACCATGCAAGGCTAGGCTGTGGACGGGCGAACGTTCGGCATTCGGAGTCGACATGGGGGCTTCTGGATTCTCCCACCATGATCTGACTTGACCAGCTTTGAGGCTGCCTTCGACCACCCCTGCATGATGACGTTGGGGGGCAGTCAAGAAAAATTTCCCATTTACGGCAGCGAATATGTCGTAGTCGCGAATGTAACCATCTTCCGAGCCCGTAAGGAAGTGGGTCATGCATGGAGTAGCGGCAAGAGAATGTGTTGGTACCGGGTGAGGTAGGGCACAGATGGCTTCAACAGTATATGAACGGGGATATAGAACTGAGGGCCGCAACTGGGAACGGCGTGTGTGTGAAGGAGAGAGTGAACGAGTCCTTTGCAAGGGTGGTGTCAGATCTTTCACAAAACTTGTCGGCAAGAAGGTCCACAGTGGTCTGGAGGGTGCGCACCTTTCGGTGGCCTCTGTGCCGTCAACGGTGACAATGGGCGCTTCGCTGGGATTGCCACAGGTGCAGGTAGTTGGGGAACAGGAGACTCAATGGTCTCTGGGCCGCCCAAGCCGATGGCAGCTTCGTCCTCCTCATCTTCCTCGTCTTCCTCATCCTCGGACTCCTCATCATGAGATTCCTATGGACAGACGGTCAGCAGTGTTCTAAACGCTATTAGAATAGATGGAAGAACTGACCGGGTCACCGTCAGTAGCTTCCTCCGCGCCTGCCTCGATAGCCTCAAATATCTCCTGTTCGATATCTTCCTCACCGTCATTGTCGAATTCAGCGTCATCAATGTCGTCTTCGCTGTCACTGCCAGGCATTGTATACGAGAGTGGGGAAGCGGACAAGCGATAAGCGAGGATCCACTCGGACGGGGTCGGTCCGGTGTGGAGAAGTGTGTCGCTTGCGTGCAGCGATTACGATTCCGTGGTAAACGCCATGGTGCTCACTGACTTAGGCAGAAAGCTCAACACAGCTCTTTCTTCGCTCAACCGAGTGTCTGTGGTCGATGAAAAGGTTGCTTTTCCTTCACTCTCTGCGTATGTATTCACACGTATTAGGTTCTAGATGCACTTTTGAAGGAGGTCTGTTCTGCGCTCCTCGAGTCTGATGTCAACGTCAAACTGGTCTCTCAACTACGTCAAAAAGTGCGCATCAAAGTGAAATCTGCGTTTGAAAGTCCCGGAGATAAATCTAGAGAAGCAAATAGAAAAAATATTGTACAAAAGGTGACGTCGTTCTATGCAAAACTTGCATTCGTGTTTCTGACCGTCTTTATAGGCAATCTTTGATGAGCTCGTCAGTCTCGTAGACCCCGGGATAGATCCATACAAACCGAAAAAGGGTTATCCGAACGTGATCATGGCTGTCGGCTTGCAGGTAAGCATGAGAGTAATGGTATTTCTGTTACGCCTTTGCTAATCATGTCAAAGGGTAATGGCAAAACAACGACATGTACCAAGTTAGCTGTACACTATCAGAAGCGTGGATTCAAATCCTCAATCGTTTGCGCCGACACGTTTCGTGCTGGCGCTTTTGATCAGACGCGGCAGTCCGCCACCAAGGCCAAAGTTGCTTACTTCGGTTCATACACAGAGACCGATCCTGTAGCAATTGCAGGACAAGGCGTTGCTAAGTTCAAGAAGGAGAAATTCGAGGTAATTATCGTCGACACTTCCGGACGGCATAAGCAAGAAAGCGAACTCTTCGAAGAGATGAAGCAGATCGGAAGTGCCGTGAAACCTGACATGACGGTTCTGGTCTTGGACGCGAGCATAGGTAGATGATTCTGCATGCCGTTGCATTTCTTACTGAAATTACTTTCAGGTCAGGCGGCCGAGGCACAGAGCCGTGCTTTCAAAGAGAGTGCTGACTTTGGCGCCATCATCGTCACAAAGATGGACGGTCATGCTAAGGGTGGAGGAGCGATCTCTGCGTAAGTGGTTTTGCTGTACGAGTACAATGAGATTCATGTCTTTACTTCTAGTGTGGCTGCGACAAAGACGCCTATCATCTTCCTGGGAACGGGCGAACATCTAACAGACCTTGACCGATTTGCGCCCCAACCTTTCATATCGAAGCTTCTAGGCCTCGGTGACGTGCAGGGCCTGATGGAACACATGAAAGATCTGGCCACCCAGAACCCCGATCGACAGAAGGAGATGGCCAAGAAGCTTGAGGAGGGTAAATTGAGCATCCGCGACTGGCGGGAGCAAATCCAGAATGTCATGAATTTGTACGTGGCTCCTACGTGTGCGTCGCTATTTCAAGGACGGAGGAATTTTCCAGGGGACCTATATCCAAAATCGCATCGATGATTCCAGGCCTCCCTCAAGACATGCTTCAAGGTTCTGACGAAGAGGGTGCACTCCGCATGAAACGGATGATTTACATTACCGATAGCATGTCTTCAACGGAGCTAGATTCAGATGGTTCTCTGTTCATGGAGTTTGGAAAAGATGGGAAGCCTACCAGTCTTACCTGGCGCGTGACACGAGTTGCGCGCGGCAGTGGGACAACCGTACGGGAAGTTGAAGAGCTACTCTGTCAATACCGTATGATGGCGAACATGGCGAAGCAAGCGGGCGGTAAGAATGGGTGGCTTCAAGCCATGCAAAAAATCCAAGGTGCCGCGGGTGGACGCGGACGCGGAGCAGGCGGCATGCCAACCCCTGCGCAGGTCCAAGCGATGCAAGTACGTCTGTTGATGCTTTGTCGTATATTCTCAAAAGGTATCGACGTCGCACTTTGTTTCTCAGAATGCGTTACCGCCCGGTATGCTTCAACAGATGCAACGACAAATGAGGAGTGGGGGTGGTGTTCAAGAAATGATGAAGACATTGATGCAAAGTCAAGGTGGCGACATGGACATGGAGGAAATGCAACGTATGATGGGTCAAATGGGCGGCGGTCTAGGGGGTCTCGGGGGATTAGGAGGAGGAATGCCAAATATGGGGGACATGTTCAAGCTGATGGGCATGGGAAGAGGTGCAGGACGGTAAGTACAGTAGGCATGCGGAACGACAGGGCGTGACACCTACAATCGGTGTACGCCGAATACGTGTCTAAGCTGACTAGACTAGACTGAGCATTTCAGTGTCCCTTCTCCATTTGTTCTCGCTTCCACTTCTTCTTCTGTTCCGATGCAGACGATTTATTTCCAAAGATAAAGGCGCTCGTCCGCTGGTCTGCCCCTGTCTTTCTAGAAACGACCGTAGGGCCTGCAAATGTAATCTGATATGTCGCCAGGAACCAGGTGAACGATTATCATAGCTGGTCCAATTAGTGCGAGCCACTTACAATCCAAAGGCCCCAAATCCCAACCAGCCCTATGCATGCTGAATACAATTTGGGTAGATTCCCTGCGTCGGTTGTATTGTATGACAGGAAGGCGCTCAGAAGCGAGAAGGACGTAAAGGGTGCAATGAGCGGGTGACCTGCTGAACTGTTGTCGCCTGCAAGCCTGAAATCGGGACCAGCAGGGCTTGAAGGGATCTACAGTCAATTTGTTCGTAAGTCCCGCGTTTAAGAGAGACCTCTAGCAAAACCCATCACGTTGGTGACAAGGCCTACAGCCGAAAAGGCTAAGAGGAGGCCAAAATGTAATGCCAAGAAGGATTCAAGTGGTGTTAAGTGTTGAGATTCTCCGACTACGAACAGAAGGAGACGAGGTAGAAATATTAGTACAGAGGACCATGCTGACAAGCTGTACCGAGGTCGTCAGAATGCTCTACACAGGCATGAGGCGTTGAATGTTCTACGAACATTACGGATGTGGACCAAGCCCATGAGGCAGTCTCGCTCTCCTTCCCAGTCGGGTTAGATTCTTCTGCATAGGAAGGGTCTGAAGCTGCCTCCGTCGGCTGAGATCCTACCTGTTTCTTAGACAGATCGTGTAGTTCAAACTCTGAGGACATGGAGGTAGTGATGATTATAAATGACAAATGGCATCCATCAATCATAATCAACAATCGTAATCAAATGACACATGCAATAGATATATGGGTGCAAGTGATGGACATGAGCAGAGAAAAAAAGAAAGAAAAACAATGCAGTATTATACGATAGAGGGCTGCCCTAACAAATCGACTTTACCACCCCCCTGTTCCCGTGCCCCACCCACCATCATTCTGAATCAGTGTCGCTCGTTGATTCATACCAACAGAACCAGTTTGTCCAAAACCAGTGGAAGGCGGCGCAGTTCTCTGTCCAAATGGGGTTTGATACCCAGCAAGTGGTGTCTGTGAATAGCCAGACATTGCAGGCTGAGCCGGTGTCGCGCGCCCAGCCATAATAGAAGGATGGGTACTTTGCCCACCGTAAGGGTTTGGAGTACGTCCGGTTTGACGGACAGAGACACGCCCGGGGGTTGCCATTCCAGACAAAGCTGGTGTACGACCTGGTGTACGTGACGCATAGGGCGTCTTTCCGCCAGCAGCACTCCCCAAATTTTGAGAATCGTGAATCTGACGAAGTTTAAAAGCATCACAAAGTTCGGGAACGCCAGTCGCGGGGGTGTCGAAAAGGTAGAAAGCTTCTGGAGCAACGCGAACCGGCTACAGAAAATTCATGTCAACCCACACACCTGGTCGGTAAATGAACAAACGTACCCAAGTTTGAATTGTCGAGCTTTTATTGGCCAAAAAACAAAGATTGAAGTGGCCAGGGCGTCTCCGGTTGAGAGTGAATCCGTATGCACTTTTTGACGGGTTCGCGGCGACAAAGTTCTTCAGGAAAAGATCTGGCGAGTCCGGTTACTAGAACTGACATCATTGTGACTAAAAGAATACGGACGAAGTTCGTCTTCTGGACCAGGTTTGAATTTTTCAAACGCCATGAGCTCTTCGACTCGTCGTGCTAAGGCTTGAACGTGGTTGACGATGAGCTCGTCCAGGTCCGAAAACTCGTATTTTCCATCAACGACCAGCTGACCCCCGATGTTTTGTCCTGTCGGGTCCGCGTTTGGCTCGACAACGTCTGTAATCCGAAATAAGGTCGATACAAGGTTGATTATCCAACAGAGTTGACCTACCAATGTGTTGATAAAGCTTGTCATCTACCTTCCATGTCACCGCGAGATGATTCATGCCTTTGGATGAAGGCCTGATTATCACATCGCCTCGTTCTTGACCGTCGAGGTACGCTTCAGCTTGTTGCGAGTTGAAATTACGGAAATTTGGATGCTTCACGATGCGGCGCGACTTATCGACCTCCGCGCGCTTCTTTCTCTCTTGCAACTCTTTGTCTCGTTCCCATCTTGAGTAATTCCAGCATTCGTCATGTTTCACCCGACGGAACTGACTGTCCCCACCCTGTACGTCAGACGGCCGAGCGGAGAGCTCCACAGAGATAAGATCGCGGGACAGGTCGAGCTTGACGACAGCAATTACAGCAGGTATCGTCTGACCTTTCTTAACGATACTGTCCACACGCGCAGCATCACCGTCCACGACGAAATTTCCATCAATGACACCTTCAACGCCAGAGTCGAGGCGCACACCGGCAGCACTTTGTCTAGTCCACAGGACTAGAACGGAGACGATGAGACCAGGTCGCAAAGTCCGTTCGGTTTCACCTGAAAGCATGGTTGTGACTTCCCAATCTGTGGGCCGTTGAAGTGGGCGTCGATTGTCGCCAAAGGGTCTGATTAACTCAGAGCGGATCAAATTCAACGTGTGCCGCTTGCGCTCCCCTCCAGATTCCATGAGGTTGACAGCGAACTCGTCAAGGTTGAGTTCATCCAGCTTCTTGACGTTATCGTCATCGTCCATAATGAGTGAAACGACGTGTGAAGGGTGTTCTCCGTGAATATCTTCCTCGTCAAGTTCAAGCGCGTCGGTAGCCATTTTACGTGCAAGGTCATAGTCTTCAGGGTGGATCCGCGTGTTGTCAAGAGGATCCTGCAAATCAGAGTCTTCGTTGTTCCTCGTCTTGGATGACTTTGAATAAGACTCCTGGGGGATACGAAGAAAACCGGCGGCGTTCATGAAGATCTTCGTCGTCAATAATGAAGCTTTGACGAATTGGTCGCGATTCGAGAGATTTCCCCCCTGCGGTGAAGAGATTAG
>WNFR01009088.1_pt1 | contig 10037 bp, 8 predicted proteins | sample 5400221 | NCBI WGS metagenome assembly WNFR01 (sample SAMN13153357, study PRJNA577476) | soil metagenome | isolation source: 40 cm soil under Madrone tree | place: USA:California | collected 2016-06-14 | reverse complement strand
TGCCGCGCGCCGAGATGGAATCGCTGTGGGGCAGCGCCAAGCAAGCAGAGAAGCAAGCCAGTTCCGGCTCGCAAGCCAAGAAGGCAACCGCAAAATCATGAGCGACGGGATCGACGTCCGGAAATGCGAGACGTTGGAAGAGTTCCACGCTTGCGTTGCGCTGCAGCGCGAAATTTGGGGCGAGGCCGACCTGGAGGTCGAGCCAGCAACGATGTTCGTGGTCGCTTCGCACACCGGGGGGCAGGTGCTTGGTGCTTTCGATGGCCGTAAGCTCATCGGTTACACGCTGGCCCTCGCTGGGCTGCGGAACGGTGCACCGTACTTCCATTCGCACATGACCGGCGTTCAAAGTGAGTATCGAGATCGCGGCGTGGGGCGCCTATTGAAACTTTTCCAGCGCGATGAGGCTCTCAGCCGGGATGTACGTTTGATTGAATGGACGTTCGATCCGTTTGAACTCCGCAACGCACACTTTAATTTAAATCGCCTCGGTGCGATTTGCCGACGGTACCTGCCCAATCTCTATGGGGTCACCACCAGCCCTCTGCACCGCGGCATGGCGACGGACCGGCTGGTCGCGGAGTGGTTTCTCGATTCGCCGCGGGTCATGGCTGCGTTGAACGACGAACTGGCTTCGCCGCAATTCTCGACGCCGATCGATGTAGCGACGGTGGAGGACAATTGCGGAGCCGACGGCATCGCACGGTTGCAGTCGAGGCAAAAGGTGATTCGCGACCAATTTACTGAAGCCTTCGCCAAAGGTTATGCCGCCGTCGGCATTTCGAAAACTGCGGATGGAGGCAAGTACCTGCTAGCCCCCTGGAGTGACTTTTAGCCGATTATGCGCCTCGAACAGATTACGCTCCGCGAACTTCATATGCCGCTGGTCGCTCCGTTCCAGACCAGCATGGACACCACGACCAGCCGGCGCATTCTGCTGGTCGAGGCAATTGTGGATGGTGTGACCGGCTGGGGCGAATGTGTAGCTGGCGAGAATCCTTCGTACAGTCCGGAAACGACGGATACGGCCTGGCTTGTCCTGCGCGACCATCTCTGGGCATTGCTCAAAGGGAAGCAATTCACCGCCGCTGCTGAAGTCTGGGACTTACTCGGATGGGTTCGGGGCCACAACATGGCGAAAGGCGGGCTGGAAGCGGCAGTCTGGGACGCAGAAGCGAAACAGAAGAGAGTGCCGTTGGCGCAGTTGATTGGCGGAGTCCGCTCGGAGATTGCCAGCGGTGTATCGATTGGAATTAAAGCAACACTTGAAGATCTGGTTCGCGCAGTTCAAGTAGAACTTGAAGCAGGCTATCAGCGCATCAAAATCAAGATTAAGCCGGGAATTGACCTGGAGCCGGTGCGGCGCCTGCGAAAAGAATTTCCGTCCATTAAGCTGATGGTGGATGCGAATTCTGCCTATAGCCTCGCCGACATGGCCCTGCTGAAACAGCTCGATGACTTCTATTTGATGATGATCGAGCAGCCGCTCGGCTGGGACGATCTGTACTCTCACGTGGAGCTCCAGAGCAAGCTGATGACGCCGATCTGCCTCGACGAATGCATTCATACCGAGGAACAAGCCCAAGCCGCGATTCGCTTGGGCGCCTGCCGAATCATCAATATTAAGCTTGGTCGCGTGGGCGGGTTCACCCAAGCAAAGCGGATCCACGATCTTTGCCAACTGCATGCCATCCCGACGTGGTGCGGCGGCATGCTGGAATCTGGCATCGGCCGCGCGCACAATATTGCGCTGTCAACGCTCGAGAATTTCACTTTGCCCGGCGACGTGACCGCGAGTAAACGGTATTGGGCTGAAGACATCATCGAGCCCGAAGTGACTGTCTCCAAACAGGGAACCATCGGGGTGCCAACGGCACCGGGAATTGGATTTGAGCCGCGGCTCGATTTGATTGAGAAGCTGACGGTGCGGAAAGAACGGCTGGCTTGAAGACAGCACACGCTTCGGCGGCGTGAGGCGAAAAAGTTGGAGGATGGACCGTGGCAGTTAAACCATTACGTGAAGGTGGCCCAGCCGCGCGCATCGCGGTGATCGCAGGAGACGGCATCGGCCAGGAAGTTACACCCGAATCGATCAAGGTGATTCACGCGGCGATGGATTCGCATTCAGGGTCGGCCCGCCGACAGATCGAATTTGTGGAATTGGATTGGGGCGCCGATAAATTCCTGCGCGAAGGCATCACCTTACCGGCAGGCGCTGTCGAAATGCTTGCCAACGAATTCGATGCCATTCTCTTCGGCGCGCTTGGTGATCCTCGCGTTCCTTCCAATCAACACGCCGCCGAGATTCTTCTGGGCCTGCGATTCAAGTTGGACCTGTTCGTCAACGCCCGTCCGGTGGAGCTTTTTCACGACCGATTGACGCCGCTTCGTGATCGCACTACCAACGACATACGCTTCATGGTCTTCCGCGAGAACACGGAAGGCCTGTACGTTGGAGTTGGCGGCTTTTTCAAGAAGGATACTCCCGACGAAATCGCCGTCCAGGAAGACGTGAACTCCCGCAAAGGAGTTGAGCGCATCATCCGCCACGCTTTTGAATACGCCCGGCAAAACAAGCTGAAGCGTGTGTGCATGAGCGATAAGTCCAATGCTATGACCTTTGCCCACGACCTGTGGCAACGAGTGTTCAAACAGGTTCGCCAGGAATATCCTGAAATCGAGTCCCGTCACCTTTATATCGATACCCTAGCGATGGAGGTGGTGCGCGATCCCCGGCAGTTCGACGTGATTGTTACTTGCAATCTGTTTGGCGACATTATCAGCGACCTCGGCGCCCAACTGGCGGGCGGCTTAGGGCTGGCCCCATCTGGCAACATTCACCCGGGACGCACTTCGCTGTTTGAGCCGGTGCACGGCTCGGCACCGAACATCGCCGGGAAGGGTATTGCCAATCCGTTGGGTTCGATACTGACGTCGGCGATGATGCTGGATTTTCTGGGATGGACGGCCGAAGGAAATGCGCTACGCACCGCGGTTCGAGCCGCGTTGCAAGAAAATTTCGTTACCCCTGATCTAGGGGGCGAAAAGAAAACAGTGGAAGTCGGAGACTGGATCGCGAAGAGGGTCGGGAGTCGGTGACGCGGTACTTAAAGTAATACTTTAAGTACAAGGAATGCGTTGCTGAGAGGGCCTAGAAGACGGATTGGTCTCCGTTAAGACGCTCTAGCAGGTTTCTTCGCCGCCAATGCGACCAGAACTCCCAGCAAAAATCCCCCGACATGTGCCCACACGGCCACGCCGCCATTCATGCGAGTGCCAATGGTGCTGATTCCGCTTAAGAATTGCAGAGCAAACCACACGCCGAGCACCACGACCGCCGGTACTCGAATCGGGAAAATGAAAATGAGCGTGAGGATGCGGTTGCGTGGCTCCAGTACGATGTACGCTCCGAGGACTCCTGAAATCGCGCCGCTGGCACCCAGTGCAGGCAAGTGCGAATGGTAATTGAACGCCACATGGACTAGACCGGAGCCGATGCCGCAGAACAGATAAAACAACAGGTAGCGTAGGTGGCCAAATGTCGCCTCGACATTATCGCCAAAGACCCAAAGGAACAACATGTTGCCCAGCAGGTGCGCCAGTCCCTCGTGCATAAACATGCTTGTGAGTAGAGGCAGGAACGCCGCTTCAAAGCTGCCGTGCCCGGCAACCCAGCCGGAGATGCGCGCCGGCACCGTAGAGTATGTCAATTCCATCGCCTTGAGGGCACGGGGGGAAGTCACCACCAATTGGAACTGATAGAGGAAGACAGCAACATTGGTCAGTAGCAAGCCGATATTGACGTAGCCGACTTTTCCGGAAGGATTCTCGTCTCGAAGAGGGATGAACATGGATTCTCGGTCTCAGCCCTGCGCAGCCTGGGCGCGCTTGGCAGCTTCCGCGAGCACTCGTTCGGTGTAAAGTTTTGGGTGAAGACGTCCACGAGATCTTAGGTTCTCAATCGCACGCACCGAACCAATCCCTCCTCGCGCGCCGTGCGCCGTGCAATTTAAACCGGCAGCCGCGCAGCCAAAATCAAGCATTCGTCGGGTATCCCACCCGTGGAGCAAGCCATAGCCAAAGCCTGCATGAAACAGGTCGCCTGCTCCAGTGGTGTCTACTACCCTCACGCGGTACGCGGCGGCATACCAGAAATGTTTGCCATCCCATGCCAGGGCACCTTGTTCGCCCATGGTTGTGCAGACCAACTTTGCGCCGTATTTCGCCCGAATCCGCGGCAATGCGACCAACGGTTCGTTGGAGCCGCCGAGCGGTTCCAGGATTCCCCGGGACAACACGGGAAAATCCACTTGGGGAAGGATGAAGCGCAACTCCTCGCGAAACACGTCCAGATCGCACATTACTGGAATTCCAGCCTCGCGCGCGCAGGTGGCTGCAACTCGGGAAGCCTCGGGATTCTCTCCATCCACCTGTAACAACCGGGTGCGCTGAAACCACGGCTTCTGTAAAAAAGTCGTTGCCAGCTTCAGTCGCGAGTCCCGATGGCATAGCACAGCCCGGCTGCCGGTACCCTGCTCCACCAGAATATAGGATAGCCTGCTCTCAGCACCTGGCACTCGCAATAGATGAGTTTCGACCCCCTCTTTCCGAAGTTCCATTTGGTGTGAGGCGGCGTGATGGTCGGACCCCGCAACACCCACGTAACGTGTGCGCAATCCCCACTGAGCTACGGCGAACACTGCCGTGGCGACCTGTCCACCCAATCGAATCTCGCGAGAGACGGTGTCGGTTTTCCCATCGCGGGCAGGGAATGCCTTTAGCCGAAGCACGACGTCGGTCGCGTTCTCTCCAATACCTGTGAAATCCACCGGCGGGATGGGCATGGAGCGCAAGCCTACCCGATATCGTGAAAAAAGCAAAAGGGAAGCAGTGAGATGCAGGCGGGTCCTATAATCAGCGTCCGCAAAAAAGCTGGTTAACAGATTAATTTTATCGCCGTAAGCTGTACCGTGCGCGGGACTTGCGGGTGTGGTTTCGGGAAAAGCGAATAGTCCATATTTGGTTCCCGGTGCTGAAGGCGGCACTCACGGCGATGGAGGCCTCGATCTTTTTGCGGCGCCGCATTTCGTGCTGCGCGATAAATAAAGCAAAGAAAATTTGATTTAATCCGCGCAGAAAGTTGCGCCGCAGGGAAGCGTGTGTTACAAAATCTGATTCGCGTTTGCGCGGTCTTTTTTGTAATTGCGGAAAGCAGCGAATCGTGGTCGGCGCGCCGACGAGATTGCTATGCCCGCCAGGGAAACGGAAGCCATCATTCTGAAAACTTTTCCCCTGGGCGAAGCCGACCGCCTGGTCAGTTTTTTTGGCCGAACCTCGGGGCGCTTGCGCGGCGTCGCTTCTGGCGCGCGCAAGGTCAAGAACCGCTACGGTTCGACCCTGGAGACGCTGTCGCACGTGCAGATGTGGTACGTCGAACGGGAGACCCGCGACTTGGTGCGGATCCAGCAGTGCGACCTGCTGGAGTCGTTCAACAAGGCGCAAAGCGACTATGGCCTCAGCACCGGTCTGGCAATGGTCAGCGAAATTGCCGAACGGGTTTTGCCGGAGCAGGAAGTCGCGGAATCGATGTTCCGGCTGCTGCTGCTGGTTGCCCGGGAAGTCGAACGCCGTAGCTCCTGGGAACTGCCGCTGGCCTACTTCGCGTTCTGGACGGTTCGACTGGGAGGCTGGTTGCCGCGATTCGATCGCTGCGCGGAGTGCGGCGCGTTATTCGGCGGAGACCCGGCATTTCACTTTTCGCAGTCCGCGGGGTTGCTGTGCGCGGACTGCCGCAAGCCCGGCATGCGAGCGCTCAACCAGCCAGGCAGAGAATTGGGCGAGCTGCTTGCGGGGAAGAAATTGGACCAGATGGAACTGCCGGACGGGTTAAAGAAGGCCGTTGCCGAACTGCGGGAAGCGGCTTTCAGCTGGATCGAATTTCATACCGAGCGAAAATTGCAGACACGGGAATTTTTGGAGACGACTTGAGAGTTAAAGTAAAACTTGAACATAAGCCCAAGAGGCTGAATTTTCAGGACCTGATTCTTACACTCTCGCACTTCTGGGTGAAACATGGTTGCGTGCTGCAGCAGCCGTATGATGTGGAAGTCGGCGCAGGTACGATGCACCCGGAAACCTTTCTTCGGGTGCTTGGCCCGGAGCATTATCGCGTCGCCTATGTGCAGCCGAGTCGTCGGCCCGCCGACGGTCGCTATGGAGAAAACCCCAACCGGCTCTACAAGCACTCGCAGTTTCAAGTCGTCCTCAAGCCATCTCCTGTGGATATTCAGGATATTTACTTGAAGAGTCTTGTGGCGATTGGCATCGACCTGCGCGAGCACGACATCCGCTTCGAAGAAGACAACTGGGAATCGCCGACGCTGGGCGCCTGGGGAATCGGCTGGCAGGTTCTGCTGGATGGCTTGGAGATTACGCAGTTCACTTATTTCCAGCAAAGCGGCGGACTCGATCTGGACCCAATCTCGGTGGAGCTCACTTACGGCCTTGAACGCATTTGTGCCTTCCTGCAGGGAGTCGACAGTGTTTATGATCTACGCTGGTCTGATGACAGGACTTACGGCGACATCCGTCTAACCGAGGAGCAGCAGTTCTCTGAATACAGCTTTAACCGCAGCGATGCCAAAGCCATTCGCGCGGAGTTCGACCTGCACGAAAAGCAAGGCAAGGAATTGATTGAGGGCTGGGCCAAAGCAGAAGGGAAAGAGCGCCAGCGCTATCCGCTGCTGGCTGCGTACGACCACTGCCTCAAGTGTTCGCACCTGTTCAACTTGATGGACGCCCGCGGAGTGATTTCAACGACCGAGCGCGCGGCGCTGATGGCTCGGGTGCGATCGGTCGCATGCCGCACGGCGGCCGCCTACCTTGAGCAGCAAACTCCCGCGACCGACAAAGCCGAGGTGCGCGCATGAGTCCCACAAAGAAAGCGCCCGCCAAAAAGGCTGAAGCCAAGCCAGCCATTGAGAAGCGAGTCGAAATGCTGTTCGAGGTCGGGTGCGAAGAGATTCCGGCAGGCATGATTGCCCGGGCCGAGTCCGAACTGCGTGCCGGACTTGAAAAGCAGCTCACCGCTGAAAATCTAATGGCCGGGGTAACGATTGAATCGTTCAGTACGCCACGGCGCCTGGCGCTGTGGGCGCGAGGTTTGCCGGTGCGGCAAGCGGACGTAGTCAGTGAGGTGACCGGGCCGCCGAAGTCGGTTGGTTATGACGCCGTCGGCGCGCCGACACGTGCAGCGGTCAGCTTTGCCGAGAAGCAAGGCGTGGCACTCCACGAACTCTATTTTTTGCAAACTCCCAAGGGCGAATATCTCGCGGCCAAAAATATAAAGCGTGGACGCGCTACCGAACATCTTCTCGCCGACATTCTTCCGCGCATGCTGCACGACCTCTACTGGCCTAAGACGATGACTTGGACCGGCCTCAGTGGTGCGCGCTTCATCCGGCCCATCCGTTGGATCGTTGGCCTGCTCGACGGCAAGCCACTGAAATTCTCCTACGCGGGCTTGGCCGCTTCGGACGTAACTCGCGGGCATCGCTTTCTGGGTGCTGCAACGATTCGGGTCAAGTCGTTCGGGGAATATGAGAAAAGTCTCCGCGCTAATGGCGTGCTGATTCGCCCATCGGAACGCTTGAGCAAAATCGAATCGGAACTTGCGGCGCACGCCAAGAAGGGTAGCTATCGAATTCACGAAGATGCCGACCTTCTGAAGCTGGTGACGTACCTGAACGAATTCCCGACGGTGATTCAGGGCGACTTCGACCCGGCGTTCCTGAACTTGCCTGATGAAATTCTTGTGACGGTGATGCGCGGCCACCAAAAATATTTCGCGGTGGAGAAGCGCAACGGGGAACTGGCGCCGCATTTCCTGGCGGTAATCAATCTGGCGAAGGATAGCAAGGGACTGGTGAGAGCGGGGCACGAGAGGGTGCTTAAGGCACGCTTTGCCGATGCGCAATTTTTTTGGGAGTCGGATCAAAAATGTCGGCTCGCCGACTATCTTCCCAAACTTGAACGGGTTACCTACGAGTCTCGGCTCGGCAGCTATCGCGACAAAGTCGAACGCATCCGTTCGCTCTCCCGCTGGCTGGCTGAACAGTGGTGCAACCTCGGCATGGTGCAGGCGCACGTTGCCGAGGCCGACCGGGCAGCCGAACTGGCCAAGTGCGATCTCTCAACCGAAATGGTCCGCGAGTTTCCTGAGCTTCAAGGTATCGTCGGTGGACTTTACGCCAAAGCGCAAGGCGAGCCCGATGAAGTTTCTGACGCGGTCTACGATCATTACCGTCCGGTGGGGCTCGACGATCCCATTCCACGCAACACTATCGGATGCGCCGTGGCGCTTGCGGACAAATTCGACTCAATCGTCGGCTGCTTTGCGGTAGGGGTGGTGCCAACTGGATCAAGCGACCCATTTGCCTTGCGTCGCGCCGCGCTTGGCATCGTTAAAATTATTTTAGAAAAGAAGCTTCCCCTGTCACTTTCGCTGACCGTTGCTGCGGCAGCCAAATCTATACATTCGAATCCGCCGAAGCGGCAGGTCACGCCCGAGCAAACTAAGCAGGTTCTTGATTTCCTGGTCGATCGGGCGCGCTTCGTATTTCGCGAGAAGGAAGGCTTCAGCTACGACGAAGTCAATGCCGTCTTCCGCGCAGGGGCCGATGACTTGGTCGAGGCACGTCGCCGCCTGGAGGCTCTTCGCACCATTCGCAAATCGAAAAACTTTGAGCCGCTGACTGTTTCGTTCAAACGCATCCGCAAGATTTTGGAGAAAGCTGCGATCCCTGCGGGGGAAGCTCCACAGGTCGCCACAGATTTGTTTGACAACGACGCCGAGCGCGGGCTGTATGCGGCCATGCATGCGGCCGCTCCCCGGGTGAACGAGCAAAAACGTGCAGGGCACTTCAAGGAAGCGCTCGAAGCGATTGCAGCGATGCGGCCGGACATCGACAAATTTTTCGAGCAGGTGATGGTGATGGCCGACGATCAGGCGGTTCGCAGGAATCGGCTGGCGTTGCTGTCGGAATTGCTGCAGGAGTTTACGACCATTGCGGATTTTTCGGAGATGGGTGGAGAAGTCCGTACTTAAAGTATTACTTTAAGTCGAAGTCGTGGATGGATTTTCCACTTGTCGGTCCGCGCGTCGACACTTCTGGTTGCTGGAAGATTTTCCGGGGACGCCGAGCATGCACTCGTCCCCAAGTTTCCTGTAATTTGCATGTGCTGGTTACTCTAAATCCCTAGTGAGGCATATCGTGACAAAGTGGGTTTATTTTTTTGGTGCAGGAAAAGCGGAAGGCGACGGAACCTGGCGCGACCTCCTCGGAGGAAAAGGGGCGGGCTTGGCGGAAATGAGCCGCATCGGCCTGCCAGTACCTCCCGGATTCACGATCACCACCGAAGTCTGCACCTACTATTACGATAAGAAGAAGACTTATCCGAAATCGCTCGACGCCGAAGTGAGGACTGCGGTCAAGCGCGTGGAAAAAATTATGGGCACCAAGTTTGGCGATAAAACCGCCATGCCCATGCTGGTGTCGGTACGCTCTGGCGCTCGCGATTCGATGCCTGGCATGATGGACACCATTTTGAACCTCGGCCTGAATGACGAGACTGTTCTGACGCTGACCAAAGCCACCAAGAACGAGCGCCTCGCCTGGGACTGCTACCGTCGCTTCGTCCAGATGTATGGCGACGTGGTCATGAATGTGCAGAAACGCCCGAACGAGGATCACGAACCGTTTGAAGTGGTGATTCACGAACTCAAACATGAGCGCTATCACGCGGATGTTGATGATCCGAAGCTGACGGTGAAAGACCTTCAGGAACTGGTGGTTCGTTTCAAGAAATTGATCAAGGAGCGCACTGGGAAAGAGTTCCCGCAAGACCCATGGAAACAACTATGGGGCGCGGTCGGCGCCGTGTTCGGTTCCTGGATGAACGATCGCGCCATTGTTTATCGCCGCAAATACAACATCCCATCCGAATGGGGCACCGCGGTGAACGTGCAGGCGATGGTG
>WNFR01009085.1_pt1 | contig 10037 bp, 9 predicted proteins | sample 5400221 | NCBI WGS metagenome assembly WNFR01 (sample SAMN13153357, study PRJNA577476) | soil metagenome | isolation source: 40 cm soil under Madrone tree | place: USA:California | collected 2016-06-14 | reverse complement strand
TACGCTCCAACGAAGGGCGAAGCCGCCGGGGCCGCGCCCTTGCACGGGTATTTAATTGGCCGCAAGTTGCTCGGGAGAATCCTGCATCACGAAGTCACCCTTTGCGCCCTTGACGCCAATTTGATGGGCGTCGTGATATACGACAACACGCCGGTCGCCAAAATTGTTAAACGGTGGCGGCGAAGGAATGCTCCACTCCAACGAAGTGCCGTCCCAGGGGTTTTCGGGAGCCGGCGCGCCGCGGAACCGACTGTAAATCAGGTTATAGAGAAAAATAAATTGGCCCGCGCCGGTTATAAGCGCAGCGATGGTGATGAACTTGTGCAATGGCATTAGCGGCGCCATGAAGTCGTCGACGAACGAGGAATAGCGCCGGACGTTACCGACCATCCCTAAATAGTGGAAAGGCATGAAAATGCAGTAGGTGCCGATGAAGGTGATCCAGAAATGCAGCTTGCCCAGGCTCTCGCTCATCATGCGGCCGGTCATCTTGGGGAACCAGAAATAGGTTCCCGACAAAATACCGAAAATAGCGGCCACACCCATGACCATGTGGAAATGGCCGACCACGAAATAGGTTGCGTGGAGATAGATGTCGATGGAGGGCTGCGCAAGGAAGAAGCCGCTCACGCCGCCACTGACGAACATGGACACAAAACCGAGGGCAAAAAGCGTGGCGGAGGTTACCCGGATGTTGGCTCCATAAAGGCTGCCCAGCCAGATCAAGGTCATTATTGTGGCCGGAATAGTGATGGTGAGGGTCGGGAAGGAAAATAGCAGCGAGGAAAACGGGTTCATGCCGCTGACGAACATGTGGTGTCCCCAGACCATGTAGCTCAAGAAGCCGATGGAGATCATCGAGTAGATGATGACCTTGGCGCTCAAGAGCGGCTTGCGCATGCTGGTGACCAGGACATGCGAGACGATGCCCATGGCCGGCAGAATGGCGATGTAGACCTCCGGATGTCCGAAGAACCAGAACAGGTGTTGCCATAGCAGCGGCGAACCGCCCGCGTGCGGCTGGAGGCGGTCACTGACTACTAGTCCGGAAGGGATGAAGAAGCTGGTGCCGGCGGTCTTGTCCAAAATCAGGAGCAAGCACGCGGGCAGGAGAACGGCAAACGCGAGCAATCCGATGCAGGAGGTGATGAACCACGCCCAGGTGCAGATGGGCATGCGCATCAGGGTCATGCCCTTAGCACGAAGATCGAGCGTGGTGGCGATGAAGTTCAGCGAGCCGAGTAATTGGCCCACACAGAATATGGCGATGGAAATGGCCCAGAGGTTCTGCCCCCATTCCAAACCGGGTCCGCCATCTTTGCCAATGGCGCTTAGAGGAGCATATGCGGTCCAACCGGAAATTGGCGGACCGTCGGGAATGAAGAAGGCCGTGACGAGGATGAGGAAGGCGACGAAGGTGGTCCAAAACGACATCATGTTAAAGCGCGGAAAGGCCATATCCTCCGCGCCAATCTGAATCGGCAGGAAGTAATTGCCGAAGCCGGCGAAGGGCGCATTGGTCAGAACAAAAAACACCATCAGGGTGCCATGCATGGTCAGCAGAGAGAGGTAATATTCCGGGGTGATGACACCGCCCGGAGCGCCGGTTTTCGCGAGAGTTCCGAGGAGCGGAATCTTCGCGTCAGGCCAGACCAGATGAAATCGCATGAGCCAGGACAGCGCCATGCCTACGAATACGGCGATCAGCGCGAGGCCGTAGTACTGCTTGCCGATCACTTTATGGTCGAGACTAAAGACATATTTCCGGATAAAACCTTCCGGCGGTGCGTGTACGTGGGCTTGCTGGGCTGATGCATTCTCCATGTGCTCACCTATGGGAGGAACGTCGCAGACAAATTGAACGGCGGTCTGCGACTTCCGGGCTTATTGCTGCGATGCTTTTTCTTTCATCCATTTATCAAAATCGTCCTGGGACAAAACATTGAGATAGGCTTTCATGTTGTAGTGACCGAGTCCGCAGAGTTGCGTGCAGACGATTTCATACTTGCCGACTTTCGTGGCGGTGAAGTGCAAGGAGAGATCCAGCCCGGGAACGAAATCCTGCTGAATTCGTAGTTCACGCACGTAAAAGGAATGGCCGACGTCTTTTGCGTGCATGAGGAGTTGCACTTCGCGGTTTACCGGGATGGCCATTTCGCCGGTCACGATGTCATCGCGAGACTCAACGTCGTTGGCGGGGTCCAGACCAAAGTAATTGGCATTCCCTTCGTCAATTTTGTCGGGGTGTAGCGGACCGAATTTTCCGTCCGGCCCGGAATAGCGAAAATAAAAGGCGAATTGACCCGCTTGCGCCTGAACCTGCATTGCGTCGGGCTTAGGAGCCGTGAAATAGACCGCTGCCCAGGCTTTTTGCCCCAGAACGCCGAGGGCCAGAATCTCCGTGCCGACGAGAATGAAGGCAGCGACAACTACGACCTTGGCGCCGCCAGGAAGGTGGCTGATCTTGGAGCCAGGCTTGCGATTAGAGAATTTGAATACAAAGAACGCAAGAAGCAGCTGAGCTCCGAGGAACGAAAGACCGGCTTCCGCCATGGTGTCCGACAATTGCTCGTCGATGGCATGGCCGTGGGTGGAAATATCGACCGGCTGCACGTAGTGGTGCATCACGATGGGGTATGCAGATGCCAGCGCGATGACAGCCAGGACGACACCGAAAAGTTTTCCCATAGCACCTCGCCTGCGCCCGAAATCTGGGGCGCTTAAGTTCTTAACTTAGAGACACACACAGATTGGGGCCAGGAGCCGTGAAACGCTTCGGCTCCTGGCAGCCCGCAGCGCTAGTACGGCTTCGCTTTGAAGACGAAATTGACGGTCTTTGCCTCGCTCCCGGAGATGGTCACTTCCTGTCTCTGTTCGCCATAGGATTCATGCCAGGCGGTCACCGTGTATTTTCCGGGAGGCAGGTTGGGCAGCTTGAAACCGCCATCGTCACCAGAAACCGCGTAATGGGAGTTCTTCATCACCGCAAAATTGCCATGCATCCACGGATGCACGTTGCACTTCACGGGAATAAATTCGGGCTTATCGTACTTGTCGACGATGGCCGGCGAGCCCGGCGGCTGCGACTTATTCCATTCGCGGTTAACTTTGGGAAGCGGATGGATGTTGTGCGAAGTCTGATCGTCGTTGACCACCTCGAGCGGCTGGTTTACCTGGAAAACCAGCACGTGAGGAAGGTACTGGCAGCCTTTTTGTTCAAATTTTGCAGCCTGGCTTGGCGGGGCGTCGTCCGGTGCCCCAGCGGAGATGTACACCACGACGTTTTCCAAGCTATTGCTTGGGCCTGTAACGACGGTCTCGGTTGTGATCGGCGTCGCATGCTGCTTCGCGCAACTTGGCTCCTTGGACATGTCGATGGGCTTGGCTTTAGCGGGAGTGCCTTCATACGTGACTTTTCCGCTGACCGTGCCACCGCCGGCACGGGCGTGCAGCAGGCCGACGCCAAAAATCAGCGCGACTGCCGCGGTAATTGGGATTAGCTTTACTCGCATGAACATTGCTCCTTGGTCGAATCCACCTTCATCGTGACGCTACTGCTTAACGCCGGAACCTGTTGGGGTGCCATAAAGTTTTCTGGATTCGATTTGCTCTGCGCCTTCCTTGTTGGACTCCCACAAAGCCAACTCGGGACTCTTGTGGGCGACTTGCAAGGTGCGCAGAAAATGAACCAGATCCCACGCTTCTTCTGGCTTAACGACATCTGCAAACGACGGCATGGGCGTGCCATCAACACCGGTCATAAAAATTTTATAGAGGTCCTGGTTAGTGGAACCGCACTTAAAGCGCGAACCGACCGCAAAATTGTAGGGACGAATTGGTTGATCGTTACTGTCCGTCAGAGTGGAGGCGGAAGGTCCATCACCGCGTCCTTCCGGACCATGACACTTCCAACACTCGAGCTTCTGAAAAAGCTCCTGACCATGCTTGATGCTCTCGACGGTGAGCTTTGGCTCGGGAGGTACGGTGATCGGGTCACCAGCCTTGTCATTTTTCCAGCGAGGAGAAAACGTCTTGATGAAGGCCACCAGATCGGCGCGCTGCTGATCGGTAAGCGCAATCCAGGACGGCATGTTGGTCATAACGAAACCACGGCTGATGGCGTTGAACAGGTCCTGGTCGGTCGGTAAGGTGCCGGTCGGCGTCGAACGGCACTTAAAGGTCGCCGAGGCAAAATTTCGCGGCTGGATGTTCAGATAGGGCTGCGCCGCATAGGAGCCCGTGGGCAGCCAGTTCTCGCCGTTTCCGTCACCGCGATAACCGTGGCATCCCCAGCAATATCGAAAGTAAAGCTGCTTGCCAGAGTCGGAATGTCCAGTCCACTTGCCGATGTGGGACTCCATCTGCTGCGCGTGAGCGAACGCAGGGAGCACCGACATCATCACAACGGCCAGGAAAACTCGCGTCGATTTCATGTTTGTTTTGCGCATCGTTGTCACCTTAGAACGCGAAGTCAAAGCCAAGCAGCACGCTACTGCTCTGGAGGTCAGCACCAGAAACGGGCGCAGCTCCCCGCTGACGGACGAGCGCGTATTCGTTGTGAAAGGCAAAACCTGCGCGGCTGGAGATAAATGGGTAATAGCGGTAGCCGACCACGAACGAGTCAATGTTGCCAAAATCGGCGGATGGAACGCTAACGCCAGGGACGTATGTACCGGCCATGATCGGGAGAGCTTGCCTGGACATACGAATCAGCTCGTAACGATTGATAAGGATGAATTGCGGATTGAACATGTAGTGCGTTTCAAACAACCCGCCGTTCCAGGTGGGAGCCTGCGCTCCCGCGGGCAGATCGGTATTTGCCGCTGTGCCGGTCCCAAGGAAGGCGCTGTCCCAGCCATGGAAGTAGATCGTGGTGAGGTCAAGCTTGTTGGCATACCACATGCCAATGAGTCCGGCGCGATAGAAACTCTTGTTTCCGACTCCCGTTCCGGGGACGCCCGCGCCTCCTTGAGTAAACTGAAAATACGTTGGAGCCTGTCCGAAATAGCCAAAGGCGCCAACGCGCTGCAAACCGAGTTTCCCGACCTGGAAAGCCTGGCTCGCGGTGACGAATGTGTTGTATCCACGGCTTGATGGCAGACCAGGTTGGCCGTCATTGGAACTCAGTACGGAAACCGAATAACGAGTTCGGTCATCCTTTGAGTGCCCCATCAGCTCGACGCCGTCCTGATTGTCACCAATTCCAACTTGAAAGAATCCGGTGTTCTCGGTCAGTGGTTGGAAATGGTAGTTCTGATAGACGCCGCCGTTACTGGAAAGCGTCAGAATGCGCTTCTCTGAAAGCAGGTTGTCCAGTTCGAACTTGCCGAACTTGACGTTGAGCCAACTGCTTCCCAGCAAATTGTCCAAGCGCGCCCACACGGCTTCGAAGTGGAACGCGCCGGTATTGTCGGAAGAAGGGAGCACGTAGAACGAGACGTTCTTCGCCAAAGTGCCTGCGGTATGAAAGTCCAGGCCGGTCCAATCGAATCCGTGCGTGGTTACTCCTGCTTCCATCTGGCTTCCAGCCCCGCCTGTAGGGTTGTCGACAGCTAGGTGATTTGTGCTCTCACGATGCCAGATTGGGGTGATGCGAAAGGTTACCGGCCAGTACGCGGGCTGCTGAAAGATGGGAGCGTCCCGGTCGTTCATCATTTGGTAGCCGTTGTCTTTGAACTGCTGGCCGAACGGACTTAATTTCGGCCACACCTCGTGGCATGCAGAGCACGGCATGCCATATTTGCGCGCAAACGCAGGAATCGCACGCAGGTGGAGCGAGGGTGATGGAATGGCAACTGCAGGGCTCGCGTCCGCAAATGCGATGACGAGAAAGAGAAAGGCAAAGACAAGCGAGAAAACGTGCGCCGAGAATTTCCGCTTAGCCGATTGAGCTGCCCGTAAAAGCATACCGCCTCCCCTGGGTGGGATTCGACAGCCGTAGAGCAATGATTTCCATTGCGCCGAGTTGTTTGGAACAGGGAGGCTGCGGACACCCGCACGGCATTCAGCCGCGAGCGAGCCGCAGAAGCGCGGTGCTTCGAAAGCCGTTCTTAGACACACACCCTTAAGAAAGTCGACGTCCGTTTTCTCCGCAGAAAAAATTCCGCAGAAAAAACAGAATCGAATTCCCCAAGTCCCTGAACCGGCGCAAAATCTACACCCGCAAAAAAACGAATGCAAGTGTTTTGTTAATTTTCTGCAAAATATTTTGCATGAGGTGTGTTTGTCCAGAATGCGCTATGGTTCGTTCGCGGAAGAATTTCGGATAGACACGCATGTACGGGGCGGGTAACTAAGAACTTCCGCCAGCAAAGACCGGCAGCGTAATTCGGGAGTTATCGATTTGAGGAGAGGCCTTGACTGAACACGGCAGAAAATATGGCGCGGTGGCTGCGGCGCTGTGCCTGTGCTTTGCGGCGAGGGAGGCGCGGTCCGCGCCAAAGGAGCACGATCCGCCGACCGCGGGTCTGGTCATGGAATTTGCAGCTAGGTACGACGACGCGCTGGAGGCATTGCAAGAGACCGTGCAGGACAAAACGATTCATGGCACGTACATGTTCGACCGGGACACGACGCTGACGGGAGCGGTGACGGCGGAATCGACGCCACTCTTTGAGCGCTGGGAGGGCGGCGGGAAGGTTTTCTACAAAATTCGCACGGAGGTAATTGCGCCGCGTCATTTTCGCGATAGCGCGGACTTGGGCACCGTTGCCGTGCGGTATGTGCTGACGAATGCGGGCCCCGAACGCACGCGCCTGCGAATTGACGCAATTTTTGTGGAAAAGGCGCGCCGCGTAGCGCATGCATCGGATGGCACTGTAGAATCCAGCGAGTACAAGCTGATCAAGGAACGGCTCGACGCTATGCAATTTGCCGAGCAGGAAGCAGTTGAAGCGCAGCGCAGGCGTGAGAGCCAGGACTTGGCTAAGCAAGTCCTACTGCGTCAGCGTGACGACGAGAGCGCGCGTTTGGCGGCAGCGGAATCATCCGCGAAAGATCTCGAGGAGCGCGTGAATGGCCTGCGGCATCAACTGGTGCGGCGGGTCAAGGCGCCGGGGGCAAGCTTGAAAGCTGCTCCGTTTCAGTCGGCTGCAAACATGGCTGACTTAGCGGCTTATTCGGACGTGGTGATCGTCATTGTTACGCCGCACTGGTACGGCATCGAGACTTCTGACGGGCGGCGCGGTTGGGTTTCCGTCGATCAAGTGGAACCGCTTCCGTGAAAAACTCCAACTTTGCATTTCGATACTTGCCTTTCGTTTTTTGGACGATGCTAGTGGTTCTGATTTTCCCGCTGATGCGAACAGCCGTTGCTCAGGCAGTGCCGTACGCGCGTACTTTTTATAAATCGAAAGAGGAAGTTGAAAGCGGCTTGAAGGGATTGCAGGCCTATACGGGTCAAAAACTGCCCATCGTGGATGGCTTCGTGGCGCCGGCAGATCAGCCGCTGGACCGTTACGAGCGCGCCTTCTATCAATTCGCGATTGAGCTTGCGCCGGGAACGTCCGGCGGCACAGTCGTCAGTGTCACAGCGAAGATTACCGCGTGGTATGCGGATCGCGATCCTTCCAAGTCAGGCTACCAAGTACTGCCGTCGAATGGCAGGCTTGAATTGGATCTACTCGACCGGCTTAGCGACAAACTCGGCGGGAAACTTTTACTTACTGCTCCGCGCTCTACCCGTCAGGCTCCGGTGCCGAAACTCGACGTTTCTGAGGGTTCTCTTGGACGTCCGCTGGTGTCTGGCAGTGGCACAACCGCTCCAGCAGGAGCGGTTTCCGTTGCTGGCGGAGACGAACTTGCGGCACTGCGCATGAAGCGAGACGCGGAGGAGAAGCGCCTGCAGCGGCTTAGTACTGAACTGCAAAGCTTGCAGGAGATCGAGCACAACCAGGCACATCCCGGGAACCTGGTAGCGGTGAAGCAGTCCGGCACGCCAGTTCTGGCCAAGCCCGTGCATGGATCCCGAGTTCTGTTCACGGCGGCGCTTGATGATGAGTTTGAATTTCTTGACGCGGAGGGCGAGTGGATTCATGTGCAGATTTCCGGCGCCTCGCGCGGCTACATCCGTCGAAGCAGCTTGGAATTGCCGGAAGCTATCGCTGCACGACTAAAATCGCCGAACGGCCCATCGTCAGATGCAAAAGATGCAAAGCAAGACGCTTTTCGAGTGACACGGGAAGAAACCGGCATCTTTCCGGGCGATTGGGAGCCCTTGCGCGGAAAATCGGTAAAAATCTACATGGTTCAACCCGTCTCTGGGGACACAAGAGAAACGGACGCGACCGCGAAGCTCAATTTCGCAGCATCGCTTTTTCAGAAATTCTCTCGCGCATCCGCCCCACCAGGCGCTGCGGTTGAAGGCGTCGTCGTTATTTTCGACTCCACAGATGGCGGAATTATCGCCAGCACAGCTTCGAGTGTGCAGCAATTCACGAGCGGGGCGCTTTCGCGAGACGCCTTTTGGAAGGTGTGTTATCTCGATCCCTCGGCCGCGTTTCAGCCAAATCGAACTCCCTAGCCGCGTTCGTGAGCTTTCGGTCTCTTAGTGCAATCGGTTTTTGTAGAGTGCCATGCCTACCGCGGCGTCCATTCCCATTCGTTCGAGAGTATCGATTTCCGGCTGCGCCTTAATGCCGCCGGCGGCGATAATCGGATGCGAAGTGGCACTGCGCAACTGTTCGAACCATTTTAGATTGACGCCGCTCATCGTTCCTTCGCGGTCCACATCGGTGCAGAGAAAGGCCGCGCAAAATGGCTCAAGCTGCTCCATCACCTGTTCCGCTCGAATGCGCAGTTTTTCGCGCCATCCCTTAATCACAACGTGGCCCTTGGCTGTGTCGAGCGCCACGACAATTGCCGAGCCGCCCACTCGCGCGCGGAGCCGGCGGAGAAACGGCGCGTTTATCTTGCCATTCTTGAATGCGGCGCTTCCGACGATAACTTGGTGCGCGCCCCATCTCGTAATGTCGTGCGCGCGCCGAACGGTGCGAATCCCTCCGCCCACGCGCACTTTCATCCCGAAGCGTTTGGACGCTTCGAGGCACAGTTTGCGCGCCAGTTCGCTGTTGTTGCCTTTGCCCATAGCCGCATCCAGATCAATGACGTGCAGCCACTCATATTTTTTGAATTTCAGCAGCAGCGACATCACATCCGCGACGGCAAGCTCGCGTTTTCGACCGTGGACGAGCTGAACCGCCCTGCCCTGCTGCAAATCGATGCACGGAATCAGCACGGCAGCCTCACCGGAATCCCGCGCGCGGAGAGAAATGCTTTGAGCTCGCGGATCGGCTGAGTGCGATCGTGGAAGATCGAGGCCGCCAAAGCCGCATCGGCATGTCCCGCGGTGAAAATTTCCGCGAAGTGATCGGGCAGCTTTGCGCCGCCGGAGGCGATGACCGGCACGGAAACCGCCGAGGATATCGCAGCGGTGAGCGCGGTATCGAATCCGCTCTTCGTGCCGTCTTTGTCCATGGACGTGACGAGAATCTCTCCGGCACCGAGCGCGACTCCTTCCTTTGCCCAAGCGATTGCATCGCGGTTTGCGGGCTCACGCCCTCCGCGCACCATCACCACCCATTGGTCCGCGATTCTCTTAGCGTCGATCGCCAGCACGACCGCTTGTGCGCCGAACTCGAGCGATGCTTCCGAGATCAACTCGGGTCGCGCCACTGCCGCGGTATTGAGCGTAATTTTGTCGGCACCGGCTCGCAGCACGCACCGAGCGTCTTCCACGGTCCGGACGCCGCCTCCCGCGGTCAAGGGAATCGCGAGCTCGGCCGCAACACGACGAATCGTTTCTAAAAACGTGGGCCGCTGGTCGCGCGAAGCCGCAATATCGAGGACGACGAGTTCGTCCGCGCCTTCCGCGTTGTATCGCGCCGCTAATTTTGCGGGATCGCCGGCATCGCGAAGTGCGACAAAGTTCACACCTTTCACGACGCGATCGCCATCGACATCAAGGCACGGAATGATGCGTCGAGCGAGACTCATGCGCGCAACCTCAGAAAATTGCGCAAGACTTGCGCGCCTGCTTC
>WNFR01009084.1_pt1 | contig 10038 bp, 6 predicted proteins | sample 5400221 | NCBI WGS metagenome assembly WNFR01 (sample SAMN13153357, study PRJNA577476) | soil metagenome | isolation source: 40 cm soil under Madrone tree | place: USA:California | collected 2016-06-14 | reverse complement strand
AACGCGGTCCCCTGCTTTGAATCGTCTCACCTCCCCGCCGACTTCCACAACCGTGCCCGCGAGGTCACGACCGAGGATGTAGGGAAACGTCAATTTGGCCGCGACCATCCCGCTGCGGATGTAGGTATCAATGGGGTTCATATCCACAGCGGCGACTTTGATGAGGCATTGTGCCGGGCCTGGTTTCGGCGTCGGCAAATCGCCGTAAATGATCACCTCCGGTGGGCCGGTTTGGTTGATGTAAGCGGCTTTCACTTCGGAGGTCAGTAGTCAGTAGCCAGTCGTCAGTAGTCAGAGCCTCATCGTCGCCTCGGCTGCCGCAAGCTGACCAATCACTTCGTAGGCACGAACTGCACGCACACCGGCGCTCCAACCGCGACCACCTGGCCCGTCGGCGTCAAGCGGCCGCTCTTCTCATCCACACCGAAAACCACGATGGTATCCGAACCTTGATTCTCCGCCAGGAGCCATTTGCCAGTGGGATCGAGCGCGAAATGGCGCGGCGTCTTCCCTTGGGTGGATCGATGCTCGACGAAGGTGAGCCGCCCGTTCTTGGCGTCAACGGCAAAAACGGCGATGCTGTCGTGCCCGCGATTCGAGCCATAGACAAATTTGCCGGAGGGATGGACCTGCACCTCAGCGCAGGTGCTCTTGCCGCTGAAGTCTTCTGGCAACGTGGGGACTGTTTGCAGTTCGGCCAGCGCGCCGCCTTTTGGATCGTAGGCGAATACTGTAAGGGTCGAGCCCATTTCGTTAATGACGTAAACCCACCTGCCACTCGGATGGAAAGCCAGATGTCGCGGGCCGGAGCCGGGCTTGATGGAGGCGGCAGGAGGATCGTTGGCCACAAGGGAGTGCTTCGCCGCGTCGAGCCGGTAAACCAGCACTTTGTCCAGGCCCAGGTCGCAGACGAGCGCAAATTTATCGGCGGGATCGGTGGTGATGAAATGTGCGTGCGGTCCGGCCTGGCGCTGGGGGTTGACACTGGAACCCTGATGCTGAATCACGGCACTCGGCTCGCCCAGCTTTCCGTCCGGTTGAATCGGGAACGCGGCGATGCTGCCGCTGCCGTAATTCGCGACCAGGAGGCATTTCCCCGTGCTGTCCACGGTCAGGTGGCAAGGCCCGGTTCCTCCCGATGCTTGCTGGTTTATTAAGGTTAAATGGCCGGTTTGCTTATCCACGCTGAATGCGCTCACAACGCCCGACTGCTTGCCGGCAAAGTTGTTGACTTCGCCGGCCGCATAGAGAAAACGCCCGTTCGGGTGGAGCGCTAAAAAGGTGGGGTTTCTCGTTTCCGCCGCCAGCTCCGGCGTATTCAGCTTCCCACTGCCTGGATCGAGCCGCGAAACGTAAATGCCTTTGCTCTTCGCTTCGGTGTAAGTGCCGAAATAGACCAGCGTCGGTGTCTCCGCCGGGGCTGCTCCGAGCAGGGAGGAAAGGACAATGATCCCACAAGCAAACAGAAGCCGATAAGACCGCGACCGTTGGAATAATCTCATGCGGTTTAGAAAACACTATCCCTATCCCTTTTCAAGCATACTTCCGAAGACGAAGGGAAAGGCGCAACGACTGCCTCGTTCACTCTCCCGCCAAAATCTCGCCTCACGCCGTCCTTTCGAGTAAGCAGGCGGCATGATATATCAAAGCGAAATCCAGCTCCAGACCACTGGCCACCGCGAGATGCACAACCTGACCAAGGACGTCGCGCGCATTGTGAATGAGTCGCGCCTCCGCGCTGGAATCGTACACGTCTTCAACATCGGCAGCACCGGGGCGGTCGGCACGATTGAATTCGAGCCCGGCCTTCAGGAGGACTTGCCCGCCATGCTCGACAAGCTGTTTCCGCCCAGCCGGGATTACGGCCACGAACGGGCGTGGCACGATGGCAATGGCCACTCGCATTTGCAGGCCACGACTCTGGGTCCTGCGCTCACCGTGCCCATCCGCGGCGGCGAATTGGTTTTAGGCACGTGGCAGCAGATTTTTCATCTCGAATGCGACATCAAACCGCGCCAGCGCACCATCATGGTCACGGTGACGGGGGAGTAAGATCTCGAACTAAATCCGAATGACGAATGACCAATGACGGAAGAATGACCAAACCAAGAAACGCAAAACGACGCCGGGAGGATTTCGCTGATTCGTCATTCTTCTGCCACTTTTCCATTGCAGAACTACGCCCCGCTTTTTAGAGTCTGAAAAAGGCCGCGCGACATGACTTATGTATTTCGGCGTTGACTACCATCCTGAGCAGTGGGTTTATCCGTACGCCGGAACGCCGGAGAAACCGGAGGCCGCTTGGGAGCGGGACGTGGAAATGATGGCCGCCGCCGGCATCAACGTCGTCCGCATGGGCGAGTTCACGTGGGGCCTCTGCGAGCCGCAAGAGGAGAAATACAATTTTGGCTGGCTCCGCCGGGTGATGGATCTGCTCGGCAAGTCTGGGATCAAGGTCGTGCTCGCTACGCCCACCGCCGCGCCCCCCATTTGGCTCGCCAAAAAGCATCCCCAAATCCTTCCGGTGGACGAACACGGCCTGGTCAAACACGAGGGCACGCGCCGCGCCGTCTGCTTAAATAGCGATGTCTTTTGGGATTACTCCAAGCGCATCGTCACCGCGATGGCCAAAGAGTTGGGCAAACATCCCCACCTGATCGCCTGGCAGATTGATAACGGCCTGGGCGGCAATTACACCGAGGCCGCTTTCAACGAAGAGACCCGCCGCGAGTGGCATTTTTGGCTCGAAGCCAAATACGAAACCGTCGAGCGCATGAATGATCTCATGGGCCTGCGCCACTGGGGCCAGATCGTGTCGAGCTGGAAAGAAGTGCCCATGCCCATGACCGCCCCGGCCGTACACAACCCGGCCTTGGTGCTCGACTGGTGCCGGTTTTGCAGCGATACCATCGTGCAGTTCGTCAAAATGCAGGCCGAGCTTTTGCGCGAACTCACCCCGCAATGCCCCGTCACCACCAATCTGCGCCCGCTGCTCCACCGCTTCGACCATTTCGACCTGGCCGAAGTCATTGATTTCGTCTCGATCGAAAGCACCGCCGCGCTAAAGGCCAGGTCCTCCGAATTGGCCTGCGAAATTGACATGCTACGTTGCCTCAAGAAAACGGGCATTCGCACGCCGGATGGGGACACGGGCTTTTGGGTGATGGAACAGAAAGCCGGCAATGTCACCTGGCAGGACGTAAACTCTTTGGTGCGTCCCGGGGTGCTGCGGATGTTCACCTATCAATTAGTCTCGCGCGGCGCGACCGCCATCCTGTTCTTCCGCTGGCGCCAGCCCCGCTTCGGCACGGAAAAATTCCACGGCGCGGTCGTGCCGCACTCCATTCGCAGCGATGGCCGCGTGTTCAAAGAAGTCGCCCAGCTCGGCGACGAGATGAAGTTGCTGGCGCCCGCGCTCAAAGGCACGCACGTCCAGCCTGAAGCCTGCATCCTCTACAGCCACGACAATGAGTGGACGCTCCAGCAGCCCATGCAGCCCAACAAATTCTTCAATCTGCGCGAGCACATCCAGCTCTTCTACAACGCCTTGCACGACCGGAATATCTCCGTGGATTTCGCCCGCCCTGCCGAGGACCTCTCCCGCTACAAGCTGGTCTTCGCCCCCTCCCTGCATCTGCTCTCTGGCGGAGAGGCCGACCGGCTCAAACTCTATGTCCAGAACGGCGGCACCCTGGTCGGCACCTTTAACACGGGGCTCGTGGATGAACACAACATGGCGCCCGACACCGGCTATCCTCACGATCTCACCGACCTGTTCGGCCTGGAAGTTTTGGAGTTCGATCAGTTGCCGCCCGGCGAAGAAAATCATCTCACCTTCAAAGGCGCTTTCCCCACCACGCATCTGCACTCGGCCAAATTGTGGTGCGACCTCATCGAGCCCAAGGACTGCCAAATCCTCGCGACCTACGCGAAGGACTTTTACGCCGGCCGCCCGGCGATGACGATGAATACGTTCGGGCTGGGCAAAGCGATTTACATCGGCACGATGAGCCATCAACATTTCTACAACGATCTGGTCACCTGGCTCCGCCAATTGTGCAACCTCCATCCGCTCCTCAAGGTGCCGGACAATGTCGAAGTCAGCCTCCGCCAGAAGGACGACTCCAAGATCTATTTCCTGCTCAACCATCAAAGCTCGCCCCTGCGAATTCAATTCTACAAGCCAATGCACGAATTCCTCACCGGCAACACCCTGGCCGGCAATTACGATCTGCCCCCCCACGGAGTCCTCGTTCTGGACGAACAAGCCGCGGCGAAAACGTAAGCCACGGCCCGTGCGTTGGCAGATCCAGCCGGGCAGGCGCCAAAACCTCACCCACCAGACGCCTGCTCCCGTGTCCCCTGTGCGCTATGGCACACGATAAACCCGGAAGAATTTCAAGTCGTCGGCCACGTTCGAGCTGAAGGTATAAGTCGCGCTGGTTGCTTGCAGGTTGCTGGCGAAAACGCTCCAAGCACTGAAATTCGAGGAAGCTTCCAGGCGATAAGGCTGTCCGGGCACCGATTCCCATTTCAGCGTGACGTTCTGGTTGCTGCGGGAGATGGAGGTCAAGCGGAACGGTTTGTCGTAGGGATTGGCGAAAACCATCATCACCGGAAGATGGTCGGAAGCGGTCTTGTCGTCGTTGGTCGCCAGCGGCAGTGGCGGGGGCGGATTGGTCAGCAGGTCGGTGCGGAACACCTGGCTGGTAACGATGTTCGAGAACAATAGGCCGCAGGGCATGATGTAGTCGTAGCGCTTGGTCAGGCCGCCGCTGCTTTGAATGGAGAAAGTCAGTTCGCTGCGCGTGAAAGGGTTGAGCGGCGTCGTCAATTGCAGACCCGTTGCCGCGTTAATCAGGTGCTGAATGCTTTGCGGATTGCTCGAAGGGGGATCGGCGATGTCCTCGTTCATGTCGCCGCTCAGAGTGTAAGGCTGCAAGGCGTTTGTGGGGAGATACACGGTGACAAACCAATTGGAAACCGCGCTGGCTTCGGCGCCGCGTTTGGTCGAGCTGTCGGTGTCCTGCCCGGATTTCAGATGCACCGTGAACACATTCAGGGGTTGCGCGAAACCGGGAACGGAGACGCGCGCCTGAAGCAGGTCGCGGGTGAAATTTGAGTTGGTATAGCCGTAGGGAGCGAGGTCGGAGCTATGCAGGTAACTTTTGAAGAAAGGGATGGGGAAGCGGCTGGCGATGCCGTCGCGGATGAAGCCATCCGTGGCGCCGATGACGAGATTATAGCCCGGCAGGAACGTCGCCACCAGATTCGTCATGTCGCTCAGGAATGAATTCGGGATCTCATTGAACGTGATCACGTCGGGGCTCAAGTACGCCAGCTCATGGCCAATCGCCTGGACTTGCGGGGCATTCGTGGTCCAGTTGGTCGCCCCATTGCCTTTCATGTTGTAGGTGACATAAGAAAGCGCCGGGACTTGTGAAGGCAGCGGGTTCACCGTCAGCACCGCCGGCTGGCTGCTGGTCGAGCCGGCGGCGTTCGTGATTGTCACTGCATAGGGTCCGCCCTGATTGGTCGTCACGCTGGTCAACGTGAGCGCGGCGTCCGTGGCGCCGGCCAGGTTGGTGCTGTTAAACTGCCATTGGTAGCCCAGCGGTAGAGTGCCAGTAGCATTGACGGAAAAGTTCACCGTGTTGCCTTCGGTCGCGATCTGGCTTTGCGGCTGGGTCATGATGGATGGGGGAACCAGAACCGTCAAAGTCGCCGGTTGGCTGTTCGTCGAGCCAACCGAATTCGTGACCGTGACCGTGTATGGTCCCGCTTGGTCGGTCGTCACACCGCTCAGGACCAAAGTGGAATTGGTCACCCCGTCCAGGTTTGTTCCATAAAATTGCCATTGATAACTGAGCGGCTGCGCGCCGGTGGCCGCCACCACGAAAGTGGCAATGGTCCCCTGCGTCACCGTTTGGCTTTGCGGCTGCGTCGCGATGACCGGCGCCGAGTTTGTCGGCGTCACATTCAGCGTCGCGGTTTGGCTGTTGGTCGAGCCAGCCGAATTCGTGATGGTCACGGCGTACGGCCCCGCCTGGTTCGTCGTCACACCAGTCAATGAGAGAGACGAATTCGTGGCGCCGTCCAGGTTTGTCCCGTAGAACGTCCATTGGTAGCTCAACGGCGCAGCCCCGCTTGCTCCGACCGTGAAGGTGGCATTGTCCCCTTCGTTGACGGTTTGGCTCTGTGGCTGATTCGTGATCACGGGCGCAGTCGGTGCGCTCGAAACGACATCGCTGAAGCTGGTCCCCGCGATCAGATTGTCGAGGTAAAGGCTGCCCATGCCGTCGCCACTGGATAGCGATTCCCGCAAGGCGAACGTCGCCACGGAAAGCGGGGTGGCCCCGTCCGTCGCGGCAGCGCTGGGATCGGTTTCGGCTGACGGATTCATCCACAAGACGCTCGTCGCGTTGCTGGGTGCGTAGCGAGTCGCCAGCGTGTAGTCCGTGTTCAGGCTCAAATTGGAACTGATCAGAGCGCTGGGCGAATTAGCCGCGTTGGCCACGCCGACGCGGAAGAAGCCCGCGGGCACTCCGTTTGTGGTCGCAAAAATCTTGTCCCGAAACCCCGTTCCGTTGTCTTTGAAGTGAACAAAGTAGGTCCCCACGCCGGAAGGCAGGCTGCTGAAGTTGATGGTAAAACTGGCGTAAAGGCGGATGTTCGTTGTCGCGCCGTAGGGCTGGCCCGCCAGTAGCGCGGCGACGTCTTCCGAGTTGGTCTGCGTGAGGAAAGCCTTGCCGGATACGACCTGCAGTTCCCCCGTCGTGCTCCCGCTGTGATGCACCCAAACGTCTCCGCTTACGATGACCAACGATCCGTTTGTGTAGCTGAAGGAATCGGAAAGGAGGACGACGCCACGCGTTGTCGGCGCCGACCACCACCATAACAGCGCTGCGCCGACAAGAATCAGTTTTCTCGCCACAAGTCTAAACAAACCCAACCACCGTTCGTATTAAATGGTTTTGCCAGTCTCTCACGGGGAACATGCAAAGTAAAAGCCAATCCGCCGCTCCCAAAGCATCCCGCACCGCCCATGGCGTCGTCTGAATCTGCAACCAATTCACGCTCAACCACTTATCTGGGTGGTGGGCTTAGCGACCCCGCCGTTCCTATGCGCGAATTTCTGCCATCAACCACCAACTAACTAACGCTTCCGGTTATAGCTGGCTTGCGAGTATTTCTCGCGGGCCAGTTCCAGAGCTCGCTCGCTTAGCGCGACATCGAGCTCGAATTCTCCACAGCGGACCGAGTGCTCCGAGACGACGACTTCTCGCATCGCCTGGTGCCAATCACATTTTGCGAGCGAGAGCGGCGGCGGCTGCACGGAACCTTGAACGAGCAAGCCATCGCGTCTGCGGCGCTGCGCTGCGCCCGCTATTTTTTGGCCTCGCCAGAGCAGATCGAATTTTTCATAGCCGGCGAAGCATTGGCCGGCTTCCTCCTTGCGGCGGCAGGGCGCGAGCTCGGTGCCGATGCTGAGCCTGGCAAACGCGGCCGCGATCCATTGGTGGACGCGGCGATAACTTTCCAATGCGGCGAGCGAATACCATTCGTGACTGGTGGGGAAGGTCAGGCTGTAGGTCCAGTCCGCATCATGCGGCACCAGACCGCCGGCGGTGGGCCGGCGCACCAGCGGGCGCAGCAGGGTCATGCGCTCCACCTCGGTATATTTTTGGAAATAACCGAAGGAGGCGGCCTTCTCTGTCCAACCATAAAATCGAAGGACGGGCCGGCCCAGGCGCGGCATCGCTTCCAGCAGCGCCTCGTCCAAGGCCATGTTGAAGGCGGAATTAGCGGGGCCGGAATGAAGCAGGAGCCAAGTTTGTGAATGATGCGAAGGCACGGCGGAGAGCAGCGTAATTCCGAATGACGAATGACGAAATCCGAAAGAAATCCGAGGCTCGAACCCCAGCCGCCGCGGGAGGAGTTGCCTCTTTCGGAACCCTGGTTTCGGGTTTCGGATTTCTTTCGGATTTCGTCATTCGTCATTCGTCATTTGACTCCCTTGCCCCCTTCACTCCGATGCGCGGACAGAGAGCCTTGATTTCGCAATTCGGGCAATCCGGATTTCGCGCGTAACAGCGGCGGCGGCCATGCCAGATCAGCCAATGGCTGAACATCGTCCATTGCTCCTGCGGGACGAGTTTCATGAGGTCCTGCTCGATCTTCTCCGGGTGTTTTTGTCTGGTGAGGCCCAGGCGCTGGGCGAGGCGGGCCACGTGCGTGTCCACCACCACACCGACGTTCACGTTGAACGCGTTTCCCAACACGACGTTGGCGGTCTTGCGGCCCACGCCGCCGAGGGCCGTCAACTCCTCCATCGTGCGCGGGACCTCGCCGCCATGTTTTTCGACCAGGTTCCGGCAGGCGGTTTTGATGCTTTTGGTTTTATTGCGGAAGAAGCCGGTCGTCTTGATCTCCTGCTCCAAGGCCGCGGCGTCGGCGTCAGCGTAGTCCGCCGCGGAACGGTATTTCTTGAAAAGGTCTGCCGTCACGACGTTGACTCGTTTGTCCGTGCATTGCGCGGAGAGGATCGTAGCGATCAGCAACTCGAGCGGGTTGGAGAAGTCGAGTTCGCAATGCGCGTCCGGGTAGGCCCTTTTCAAACCCGCGATGATTTTCTTCACGCGGACGGTTTTGGCTTCGTTAGTCTCCCGGGCCATATCGAGTCGGACACTATTTGGCGGGCGCTCCGTTATTGGGGGCAGGCGGGGGAGTGTGAGCGGGCGCGTTGGGGCCGAGGACGCTGGTGCTTTTGGCTGGTCCGGGCAGGAATCGGTCGAGCTTGCCTAGCCACCAGCCGAACGCGAGGCCCGCCACGATGATGAGAAACAGCCAGAGTTTCCATGGTTTCTTCTTTTCTGCAAACGGGTCAACCAGATCACGCTGGGAGCCCGGCGGCAGCGTCGCCACCTGGGTGAGCGAACTGCCGAAGGGCACATTGATTCTGGCTTTGGCGTTTACCGCCCAGCCGTTGGCGTCGAGGATCGGCCCCAGGTTTCGCTTCCGCAGCTTCAGGTACGCAATCAACACGGAGGGCACGGAGATGGCCAGCACGATCGCCAGAAACGCCAGCGGAATTTGCCACCAGGGCAACCCGAGGATGCGAGCGAAGATAGTGCCCAGGGCGCCCATCAGCGTGGTTAGCACCAGCCCGATGGCCGCGAGGGTGCCGGTATCAATCTTCTTGGGCGGTTCCGGCTTTGGTTGCTCGCCGCTCGCGGTTGCCTGCGCGGTGGTTTGCATTCTGGCGGTCACGGCGGCATCCGCGGAAGCGGCGCGTTTGGCAATCTGTTCCTCGATCATGCGGACCAGTTTTTTGTAGGGCGCCCAAAAGGCCTGCCGAACACTGATCGGATTGTCCACGATCCTGGTGATCGTTGCGTCCCAATCGCGCCCCTTGCGGTCGTAAAAAATGCCGTTCCGGCCGACCATGAGATTGTCGGAATCCCCGCCGGTGAACGCGGCCACGATCTGCATCTTCTCGCCCGTGGCTTTGCGCGCGCAATCGCAATAGGCCAGATACGTGCCAGCCAGCGCTGCCATGAGCGCGTGGCGACCTCCGTCCTCAACAGTAAGGCACAGCTCGCAACTCCGCTGATCGAGGTACAGCGTGCCCGCCTGGAAAATGGCTTTGTCCTTGCGGCTGTAGAAATCGCGGAAGGACACAAAATTGTTCAGCAATTTGGAGAGGTCGCGGCCATAACGCACGAGGCGGTCCACTGCGGCAATGGCGGCGAATTGCGGCTCCAGCTTCGCATCTTCGGCGATCAGTTTGGTCAGGGTTTCTTTGGCCCCGCTGGAAAGGATCTGGCGGACTCGGTCTCGGCCCAGTTTTTCAACCGAGGCCCCGGTTTTGGCGCCCAACCAGGACTGGTAGGGCCCGATTTTCGCCTGCAATTGCGTCCAGTCCGCTTCGGTGAGGGCGGTTTTGTCGCCCAGCAACGGCTTGACAGCATCGGCGCAAAGCGTGGCGATGGCGCCCGCCCAAGCCGGGTTGACGCCCTGCGAGAGCGAGAGCGGCCG
>WNFR01051128.1_pt1 | contig 10044 bp, 11 predicted proteins | sample 5400221 | NCBI WGS metagenome assembly WNFR01 (sample SAMN13153357, study PRJNA577476) | soil metagenome | isolation source: 40 cm soil under Madrone tree | place: USA:California | collected 2016-06-14 | reverse complement strand
CGGGGCTCGACACGGCGGCGCTCAGACGGGTGGCGGTGGAGCTGGCCGCGCTGCACGTCATGCTGGTGCCGACGTTGGTGCTGCACGAGACGTTCAGCCGGCTCGATGACCCCGCGGTACTGCGGGACACGATGCTCCGTGCCGTGCCCGAGCTGCAGCAGCAGCGCTGGAACGTGCCCGACATGGTGCGGCGCGCCGGCTGGACGGCGGAGGACTTCCCCGCCTTTCGGGCGGCCCGTCCGGTGCAGGATCGCTTCCTTCGCATGTTCGTGGCCGCCGGCGGGCAGATCGCGACCGGCACCGACGCCTCCAACCAGCTGCTCATTCCCGGCTACAGCGAGCACCGCGAGCTCGAGCTCCTCGTAGGCGCCGGATTCTCGCCGCGCGACGCGCTGCTCGCCGCGACCCGGAACGGGGCGCTGCTGCTGGGCGTCGACTCACTGGGCCTGCTCGCCCCCGGAAAGGTGGCCGATCTGCTGGTGCTCACCCGCGACCCGCTCGCCGACATCCGCAATACGCTCGCGATCGACCGCGTGATGCTGCGCGGCGCGCTGCTCTCCGCCGACTCCATTCGAAAGGCCTGGTAGCCGCATGGCGTTCGGCAGCATCGCCCTGGCCTGGGGAGTCGTCGCGGCGTGGCTGGTGGTGTGGGACATCGCGGAGCGTCGTCTCACCAGCGCTCGCGGGTCGCGCGCCATGCAGCTCTGGTGGCCGGCCGGCGAGGCGCTGCTGCTCACGCTGCTCGCCGCCCTCTGGTTCGGCAGCCTGGGCGCCGGCGGCTGGGGACTCGTCTTCCTGCTGCTCGGCGTGTTGCGGGAATGGCCGCCGCGGACGCCCCTTGGAGTCGCGCGCGTGGCCCGACTGATTGCGGCCGGCGGCATCCTGGCCCGGGTGCTCTCTCCGTGAGCCTCGGCCCCGTCGAGCGCCTGGCGCTCTATTTCGGCTCCCTGCGCACCCGGCAGGGCCTGCTGGCGCGGGCCGCGCTCGGCGCGCCGGCCAAGAGTGATGCTGCGCTGGCCCGCGAGCTCGCCCTGGAGATGGCCGCCGAGCTTCGCTCGGACGACACCATCGGTGGGGCCGCCGTACCGACCATCTGGCGCGCGCACGAGCTCATGGATCTCGGAAGCCGTCCCGGCGATCATGGCGTGGCGCGGAGTATCAAGTGGATCATGGAACGGCAGGACGGGCCGGGGGCCTACGGCGAGGGGTGCGACAAGGTGCGACACGATCACCGCGTCTGCGAGCACTGGATCGGTGGGTTCTTCGCGCCCGCGTCGGCCGAGCGGCGGCTCGCGCCGATCACGCTGCCCAACGGCAAGGTGTTCCGCGCGGAGCCGGCGGCGCGCTTCGCGATCAGCGCTCTGGGCCTCCGTGCGGTCCTGCGCGCCGGACTGGGCGACCGCCCCGGTGTCATCCGGCACCTGGAGAGCCTGCGCGTGCTGGCCGAGGAGTGGACCGAGTGGACCGGGTTCTTCGCGCCGGACGTGATCGTGGCCGGGGTCCACGCGCTGGCTCTGGGCGGGGAGGAGTACCGCCCCACCGTCGAGACGGTGGTGGCGACGATCGCCTCCCACCAGAGAGTCGACGGCCTCTGGCCCAATGCCGATCTGTTCCACACCCTCGAGGCCCTGCTCGCGACCGGCCTGCCCGCGGCGCAGGCGGCGGTGCGCCAGGCGGCGCCCGCCCTGGCGGAACGCCAGCGTGCGGACGGCACCTTTGGAGCCATGGCACAGCAGGAGCGGGCGCTGATCGGCCTCAGGGCGCTGCTCTGGGGTGGGTCGATCGGTCGCGCGGCCCCGGTGTTCCCCGGTGGAGGGCAGGTGTAACTTCCGGACGGACGCGAGGGCCCCGGTCCCAGTCCGACGAGCACGCGCCCGACCAGCACTCAGCCCAATGCGTTTGAACCGCCGTCCACCTGCTGACCGAAGTGACCATGGCGGACACCACCAGCGCACCCCAGCCCCGGATCCGTCTCACCGCCCTCTCGCACGGCGCCGGCTGTGCCTGCAAGCTCGGGTCGGTGGATCTCGCCGAGGTGTTGCGGCACCTCCCGAGCGTGGTGGATCCGCGCGTACTGGTGGACGCCGCGACCCGGGACGACGCGGCGATCTTCCGGCTGAGCGACGATCGCGCGCTGGTGGCCACGACCGACTTCTTCACGCCCATCGTGGACAACCCCCGGGCCTGGGGCGCGATCGCCGCGGCCAACGCGCTGAGCGACATCTACGCCATGGGCGGCACGCCGCTCTTCGCGCTCAACCTCGTCGGGTGGCCCCGGGACAAAGTGCCGCTCGAGATGCTGGGCGAGGTCCTCGCCGGCGCCGTGGAGGTGACCGAGCGCGCGCGCTGCCTGATGCTCGGCGGGCACTCGGTCGACGTGGTCGAGCCGCTGTTCGGGCTCGTGGTCATCGGCGAGGTGCACCCCGACCGCACGCTCACCAACGCGGGCGCATGCGCCGGCGACGTGCTCGTCCTCACCAAGCCGCTCGGCACCGGAATCCTGGCCACGGCCCTCAAGCGCGACGCGCTGATCGAAACCGGGATGGCCGACGCGGTCCGCTCGATGACCACGCTCAACGAGGGCGCCGCCCGCGCGGCCCTGGCCGTCGGCGTGAGCGCGGCGACCGACGTGACCGGGTTCGGGCTCCTGGGACATCTGGGCAATATCCTGGAGGCCAGCAAGCTGGCGGCGGAGATCGCGTACGAGGCGCTCCCGATCCTGCCGCACGCGTGGAACCTGGCGAACCGCGGCGTCATACCGGGCGGGACGCAGCGCAACCTGGCGGCGGCCGAGCCGCACGTCGAGTGGGCCGACGACCTGGCGACGCCCGACCGGATCCTCTGCGTGGACGCGCAGACCTCGGGCGGCCTGCTGCTCGCGGTGCCGCCGGAGAACCTGGCCCCGCTGCTCGCCGCGTTGCGTGAGGCCGAGACGCCGGCCGCGGCGGTGATCGGCCGGTTGAAGGAGGGGCCGGTGGGGCAGGTGGTACGAGTGAGACTCGATGGTCACTCGCATGCCCGAGCCGATCCTTCGCTTCGCTCAGGATGACTATCTGCACCTTTCCCATGTCTCCCCTCCGCTGGACCGCCGAGCGCATGGATCAGCTCGAGAATGCCGCCCGCCGCGGGCAGCGGGTGGCGCTGTCGCGGCGCGGCAGCGAGTTCGTCGTCGTGGCGCTCCAGGTGACGGCTCAGGATCGCCACGATGTGCTGATCGGCCGGCTGCCCATGACCGGCGAGGAGCTCACCTTCCGTCTGGATCAGATCGACAGCTTCCAGGTGGTCGGGTGAGCGGGGTCGCCGTCCTCCATCTCGACGAGAGCTGTCTGGGCAACGGTCGTGAAGGTGAGAACCCCGGCGGCGGGGGCGGGCTGGTCGAGGCGCGCAGCGCCGGCGGCCGCATCCAGCGGCGTGACTTCTACATCAGCTCGCCGGCCACGACCAACAACCGGATGGCGCTGAGCGGCGCGATCGCCGGGCTGCAGCTCCTGGCCAAGAAGGGAGCGCGGCTCCGGGTGCTGCTCGTGTCGGACTCCGAGTACCTCGTGAAGGGAATGGGGGAGTGGGTGCCCGGGTGGGTGGCCCGCGGCTGGAAGCGGAAGACCGGGCAGATCGAGAACCTCGAGCTCTGGAAGACCCTGGTGGCCTCGGCGCGGCTCCACGACACGCAGTGGACCTGGGTGCGCGGGCACCGGGGGCACGCGAAGAACGAGTACGCCAACGACCTGGCGGTGCTCGCGGCCAGGGAGCAGCGCACCTCGGAGGGGATGGTGGAGTCGGGGTTCGGCGAGTGGCTCGAGGCCAGGCGGGCAAAGGGGATGTATCTGGCGTACGATCCCGACGCGGCGTTCGCGGCGCTCGAGCGACGGCTCGCCGCGGGCGAGGAGTTCCCGCTCGCCGATGCGTGAGCGGCCGCCGCTCCGCGACGCATGCGGGCGCCTTGCTTGACACTGTCCGAGGCGACCTCTAACCTGCGACACCGCCGCAATTCCGCGAGGGCCGCGCGTGACCGATCTCGAGCGCTTCTTCCGGCAGCTGGTCGCAAACCTGGCGGCCAGCGATCCGTCGCGTCTCCACCACCCGCTCCCGCTCGAGGAGATCCTCGGCTCCATCGTGCCGTACCGCTCGAACCGCCGGGCCCTCCATCTCGAGAGCAGCGAGGACTACGAGCTCGTGCTGCTCCGGCTCTGCGCCGGCGAGGGTGACCTGGTCCGCACCGAGCCGGAGAAGGCGCGCGCCCGGTTCGCCGAGGAGGTCAGGAGCCCCAATCCCGATCTGGGCGTGCTGCACCGGTTCGAGAACGTGCTGGTCTCGCTCCGCTCCGAGCCGCTCGCCAGGGCGCTGGGACCCGACGTCGACCCGGATCTGCCCTACGCGCCACCAGACCGGGCTCCGCCGCCGCCGATACCCGGGCTCGACCTGCCCACGATCGACCCGCTGGGCGAGATCGAGGACTTCTCCGACCCGGAGCCGGACGCGGCGCTCGAACACATCGAGTCCACCGACCCGCACTGCCTCTACTGCGGCGGCACCCTGCCCGGCGACCGGCCGATCCGCTTCTGCCCCCATTGCGGGCAGCGCCAGGCGCCGCCCGAATGTCCCCAGTGCCACAGCGAAGTCGACCCGGGCTGGCGCCACTGCGTGAGCTGCGGGACGGCGCTCGCCGATCCTCCGCTCCGCTGAGGTGCGGACATGCCCTGGAATTCCACCCTCCACCCCCATGACGTCGTCGCGGTCATCTTGGGCGGCGGAGCCGGAACTCGCCTCTTCCCGCTGACCAAGGACCGCGCCAAGCCGGCGGTCCCGCTCGCCGGCAAATACCGCCTGGTCGATATTCCCATCAGCAACTGCCTCAACTCCGATCTCCGGCGGATTTTTCTTCTCACCCAGTTCAACAGCGGCTCGCTGCACCGCCACATCCAGGAGAGCTATCGCTTCGACAACTTCTCGTCCGGCTTCGTCGAGATTCTCGCGGCCGAGCAGCGGATCGACTGGACCAGCTGGTACCAGGGCACCGCCGACGCGGTGCGCCAGAACCTGATGCACATCAACTCGTACCCGCACAGCCTGGTGCTGATTCTCTCCGGCGACCAGCTCTACCGGATGAACTACCACACGATCCTCGAGCAGCACGTCGCCACGGGGGCCGACGTGACGGTGGCCACCACGCCGGTCAAGGCCGACGCGGCCGGCGGGTTCGGGATCATGGAGGCCGCGGAGGACGGTCGGATCACCCGCTTCGTGGAGAAGCCGACCGAGCCGGCCGTGCAGGCCACGCTGCGCGGCTATCCGGACGCGCTCCCCGCGTCCATGGGCATCTACGTCTTCGGCCGGGAGGTGCTGGCCGACGCCTTGGCCGGAAGCGAGGTGGACTTCGGCAAGCACATCATCCCGAAGCTGATCGAGACCCGGAACGTCTACGCGTTCCGGCACGAGGGATACTGGGAGGACATCGGCACCATCCGGGCATTCTACGAGGCCAACCTCGACCTGTGCGAGCCGCTGCCGCAGTTCAATTTCTACGACGCCAGCGCCCCGATCTACACCCACGCCCGCTACCTGCCGGCCACCAAGATCATCAAGAGCCAGGTGGAGCGAGCGGTCATCGCCGACGGCTGCATCATCAATGACGCGTCGATCGAGCACTCGTTGCTGGGCGTCCGGAGCCGCGTGCAGGCGGGGGCTACCATCCGCGACGCGCTGGTGATGGGCCAGGACTACTACGACAGTCCCGACCGGCTGCCCCTGCCCGGCGCGCCCACCATGGGGATCGGCCACGACGCCTGGATCGAGCGGACCATCGTGGACAAGAACGCCCGCATCGGCGACGGGGTCCGCATTACGCCAGACGGGAAGCCGTCCTTCCTGGATGGCCCGAATTTCTACGTGCGCGACGGCATCGTCATCATTCCCAAGAACGCCGTGATCATGAACGGGACCGTGATCTGATCGCGGCGTTTGCGACACGATCCTGCCCCGATTGTCGCAAATGGAGCTGCGCCGACGGTATTTGCGGCATTGCTCGACCGCGCCGATGCGGCCGCTCTCGAACACCAACCCGCGGGAACGCGTCTTGCTAGCGTCACGGCCACCCCGGCCGCGCAGGAGTACGCCCGCGTCTTCCTCGAGAGCGGGCAGGTCTACCGCGGGGAGCTCAGCTCGCCCGACGTCACCCTCCTGATCCGCTCGCTGGGCGACAGGATCCGGTCGCCTCGAGTGTATCCCATTCTGGGGCCCGCGTCGTCCAGCGGGGCCTCGGTGGTCGAGCTCTATCCCGACGTCGACGGCCTGTACGAGATCCGTCCGGCGACGACCGAGGTCTCGGGCGTCGCCACTCGTCTCCGTCTCTACCGCGACGTCAAGGAGTCGCACCGGCGGACTGCGCTCATCAACAAGCCGGGATGGGAGATCGGTGTCGAGCTCGCCGGGGGGTGGCACAGCGGGTTCGCCCAGATCAACGGGATCCTCCCCGCCGGCGCCGCAGACCCCCATGCCGGCACCGACGTCGAGGCGTGCTTCACCGCGCGGCCCGAGCTCGGACCCGCTGGCCTGTGCGTCCTTGGCATCGGGTATCAGAGCCAGGTCGGCGCCAGGAGCATCCTCTGGTTCTATACCGAGCCCCGCTTACACCTGCTCGGCAAGGCGGCACGGGGCCGGTCCAATTGGGAGATCGGCGCGCTGTTCCGCTGCGGCCTCGGCAGCATCGAGCGCACATCCAGAACCCCGGTGATCCTCGCCCCCGGCGCCTACGTCGCGCGGCAGATCCGGTCCAGCGGGGACGGGGCGAGCTGGAGCCTCCAGGCCTCCTACAGCCATGCCTGGTACGCCGGCTTTGCCAGTTCCATCGGAACCGACGGGGGCCCGCCGCACGGCGATCGCGTCACCCTCGGGCTCGGCTGGTACCAGTAGCGCCGCCTTTGCTTGAAGTGGGTCTCCGGCGCGGGCATATTTCGTTCAGAATGTCCCAGGCCCGTCCCACCTCTCTGAGTTCCCCCGCGTGAGCTCGGCCGGCCCCGCAAGGGGGGTCGTATTCCTCTCGGGTGTGCGCACCGGCTTCGGCGCGTTCGGCGGCGCACTGAGAGATCTGTCCGCCACGGACCTCGGCGCGGTCGCCGCCAGGGCCGCGCTCGATCGGGCCGGCGTCGACCGCGACGAGGTCGGGCACGTCGTCTTCGGCAACGTGCTGCAGACCAGCGCCGACGCCCCCTACCTCGCCCGCCACATCGGCCTGCGCGCCGAGCTTCCGATCGAGACCCCGGCACTCACCGTGAACCGCCTGTGCGGGTCGGGCTTCGAGGCGATCATCCAGGGTGCCCAGCAGATTCTGCTGGGCCAGTCACGTATGGTGCTGGCCGGCGGCACCGAATCGATGAGCCAGGCGCCGCACGTGGTCCGTGGCGCGCGCTGGGGACTCAGGCTCGGACCCTCCGCGCCGCTGGAGGACACCCTGTGGGAGGCGCTGCGCGACGCCGGTTGCGGCCTCTCGATGGCCGAGACCGCGGAGCGGCTGGCCGAGCGGTACGACATCGGGCGCGAGTCGGTGGACTGCTACGCCGCACGCAGCCAGGCCTGCGCCAAGGCAGGCTGGGAGTCGGGCGCGTTCGCCGACGAGGTGGTGCCGGTAATGTTGAAGGACCGGAAGACGCGGCAGGACGTGGCCTGGACGGCCGACGAGCACATGCGTCCGGGCACCACCGTCGAGGCGCTGGCGAAGCTGCCGCCGTATTTCAAAAAGGACGGTGTCGTCACCGCCGGCAACGCATCGGGGATCTGCGACGGCGCCGCCGCACTGGTCGTGGCCGGCGAGGAGTACGCCGGCGAGCGCGGGCTCCGGCCGATCGGCCGGCTGCTCGCGTGGGGCGTCGCGGGAGTGGACCCGAGCGTGATGGGGATCGGGCCGGTGCCCGCCTCCCGCCGGGCGCTTGCCGCCGCGGGCCTGTCGCTCGACGACATGGATCTGGTCGAGATCAACGAGGCGTTCGCCGCGCAGTACCTGGCCGTCGAGCGGGAGCTCGGCCTCGACCGCGAGCGCACCAATGTGGACGGCGGCGCCGTAGCCTTGGGCCACCCGCTCGGGGCCAGCGGCGCCCGCCTCACCCTCCACCTGCTCCATGCCCTGCGCCGCCGCGGCGGGCGGTACGGCCTGGGCGCCGCCTGCATCGGCGGCGGGCAGGGGGCCGCGGTGGTCGTGGAAGCCCTCCCCGCCTGAGGATCGGATCATGGAACTCCTGCTGCCGCTCCTGGCCGTCGCGGTCTTCTATTCCTTCATCAGTCTGCGCGTCGTCCGCCAGTACGAGCGGGGTGTGTCGTTTTTTCTGGGCCGGTTCTGGGGGACCAAGGGTCCGGGGCTCATCTTCCTCCCCGCCGGCTTCGCTTCTCAGAAGCGGGTGTCCCTCCGCATCGTGGCGCTGGACATCCCGCCGCAGGACGTCATCACCCGCGACAACGTTTCCGTCAAGGTGAACGCCGTCCTTTACATGCGCGTCACCGAGCCGGCCAAGGCGATCATCACGATCGAGGATTACCTCTACGCCACCAGCCAGCTCGCGCAGACCACCCTGCGCTCGGTGCTGGGCGAGGTGGAGCTCGACGAGCTGCTTTCGGACCGCGAGAAGATCAACGCCGTGCTCAAGAAGATCATCGACGAGCGGACGGAGGCCTGGGGGATCGAAGTCTCGGCGGTCGAGGTGAAGGACGTGGATCTGCCCGACCAGATGAAGCGGGCGATGGCGCGCCAGGCCGAAGCCGAGCGCGAGCGCCGCGCCAAGGTGATCGCGGCCCAGGGCGAGCTGCAGGCGTCGGAGACGCTGGCCCAGGCGGCTCGCACCCTCGCCACCGAGCCCAGTGCCATCCAGCTCCGCTACCTCCAGACGGTCACCGAGATCGCCGCCGAGAACAACTCGACCACGATCTTCCCCATCCCGATCGACCTGTTCAGGCCGTTCCTCCAGCCGCCGACGGCGCGGCCGAACCCGCCCTCGGTGGGGGACCCCGTGCAGCCGGGCACTGCCCTCCCCGCGGGCGATCTCTCCAGCCTGATGTCCCAGCTCCGCGTCGGCGAGGCCCGGACGCCTACCCAGGAATAGCATGGGCGAAGGAACGCCGGCCAGGATCGATCGGGCCGCGCTCGAGCGGATCATCCAGCGGGCCGCCGAGCTCCAGACCGCCAACCGCGACCTGGCCGACGAGCTCACGCCCGAGCAGGTCCTGGCGTTGGGCAGCGAGGTCGGGATCCCGAATCGCTACCTGCAGCAGGCGATGCTGGAGGAGCGAACGCGGGTGGTGGCCGTGCAGCCGGCGGGCACCTGGGAGCGGATCGCCGGGCCCGGGCAGGTCATGGCCCAGCGCGCCGTCCCGGGTACCGTCTCCTCGGTCGAGTCGGCGCTGGTCGAGTGGATGGAGGAGAAGGAGCTGTTCTGCATCCAGCGGCGGCAGCCGGGCCGCATCACCTGGGAGCCCCTCGGCGGGATGGCGGCGGCCATCCGCCGTTCCACCGCGGCCTTCAAGCGCGGCAGCTCGGCCATGATGCTGGCCCGGGCGGAGACGGTCTCGGCGACGGTGATCGCGCTCGAGCCCGGGCGCTGCCACGTGGCGCTGACGGCGGACGCGCGGAAGGCGCGCGCCGAGTTCGTGGGCGGCGGCGCGGCGCTCGCTGGAGCGGGGATGCTGAGCACCGGGATCATGGTGGTGCTCGGCGCGCTGCTGCCGGTGGCGCTCCTGCCGGTCCCGGTGGCGCTGGGTGTGGGCTACGGTGTCGCCCGTCAGTACCGCTCGGCGGTGACGCGAATCCAGCTCGGTCTCGAGCGCGCTCTGGACGAGCTCGAGGGCGGGAGCGCGCATCCCGAGCCCGGCCTCCCGGGGCGGCCGGCGGGGCTGATCGGGATGCTGGCGGACGAGATCCGGCGGACGCTGCGATAGTTCGCGCCAGCGCCCTGACATCCGACCTGAAACCCGCGCTCCGGTCACCACAGAGGCACAGAGGGCACAGAGAATCACAGAGGAAAACAACAAATTGTTTTTGTTCTCTGTGGCTGTTCTCTGTGC
>WNFR01009075.1_pt1 | contig 10044 bp, 8 predicted proteins | sample 5400221 | NCBI WGS metagenome assembly WNFR01 (sample SAMN13153357, study PRJNA577476) | soil metagenome | isolation source: 40 cm soil under Madrone tree | place: USA:California | collected 2016-06-14 | reverse complement strand
AACTGGAGGACAAAGTAACGTTCTGGTCCCGATATACGGCATCGACACCGCCATACATAGCCTCACTGATCTTTCGCATACGCGATGCCAGCAATAGTGCCCCGTAGCTGTGCAGCGAGAGTGGAGATCGTTCCATGCGACGATAATATCAGTAAGCGCTTACGGATATCCACGACAGTGACCCTGTCGAGCACAGTGGCGGGCATCAGAACCCCGCTGGACGCTCCGCCAGCCATGAATTGTCATGAGATTTACTTTGGCCGTGTCTGAGAATGCCATATGCGTCGGCTACCAGGCCTGCACAAGCTTATCTATTTTACCGCTTAGACACAGCCGGTGGGCCGTGGGCGATTCAGACTGTTCCGCCGGTCTTCGTCCGGACAAAGCTTAAGTGATTTCCACTTAATGTGGACCACCTAGGGAAGTCCGTAACGAGTTTCTGGGAAGTTTCGGTGGCGACTACTTGGCGTTTTTTCCCGTGGCAGGGCCGGGGCCCGGCTCGGTCCAAAGACCGCCGAGCGCCTTGATCAACGAGACACTGGCATCGGAACGGCGGCGTGCAATATCCGTGGCCGTGCGTTCGTTGGCGAGCGCCGTGCTCTGCGCAACGGTGACCTCGAGATAGCTGATGGACCCGGTCTTGTAGCGGGTGAGCGCTACACCGAGCGCATGCTGTGATGAGCGAACGGCCCGATCTTGAGTCTGCGCTTCGGCGGCGAGGGTCTGTCCGGCGGCAAGATTGTCCTCGACTTCTTGGAACGAGGTTAGTGCGATTTGCCGATAGTCGGCGACCGTCGCCGCGTAGCCGGCGTTGGCGCTCGCGAGCTGCTGCTTGCGGCGTCCGCCGTCCAACACGGTTCCGATGAGTGCGGGGCCGATGGCCCAGTATCGGCTAGGCATGGTCAAGAAATTCGCGAGGCTCGAAGATTCCAATCCGCCCGAGGCCGATAGGATCAGGTCCGGAAAGAAAGCCGCCTTAGCTCCACCGATGTCGGCATTCGACCCCGCCACGCGGCGTTCCGCGGCTGCGACGTCCGGGCGACGCTCGAGCAGCTGCGAGGGTACGCCCGTTGGGATGGCCGGGGGCGTCAGTTGGCTGCCGTCCGTCGACAGAGAGAAGTTCGACGCGGGTTCGCCGATCAGAGTGGCGATGGCATGCTCGAGCTGCGCGCGCGCGACGTTGAGATCGATGAGCTGCGATTGAGTGGTCTCCAATTGCGTCTGCGCCTGTGCGACGTCATAATCCGACGCTATTCCGCCGGCGAAGCGATGCTGCACGAGATCCAGCGCGTCCTGGTAGGTCGCGACGGTTTTCTGCAACAGAATTATTTCGGCGTCGCTCCCGTGCAGATCGAAGTAGTCGACGGCGAGTTCCGCTTGCATGCTCAATCGCACCGACGCCAGATCCGCCTCGCTGGCCTGCGCGCGCGCGGTGGCCCCGTTGACCGCATACCCGATCTTGCCGAACAAGTCCGGTTCCCAAGAGGCATCCACGCCGACGCTGTAATCCGATACGGTTGTGCCGCCCAGCGAGCGGCCGACGACGTTTTGCGACGTGTGAAAGCGAGCCTGCGCGACTCCGGCCGTGACCGTCGGGTAGTAGCTCGAGCGCGCGACACCGGCGGCGGCGCGTGCCTGATGCAGAGTCGCGACCGCTTTTTGGATGGTTTGATTGGACACGGATACCCGCGATTCGAGTTCATTCAACTGCGGGTTGCCGAAGACTTCCCACCACGCACCGCGATCCTGCGTGTCGCGCGGCATCGCCGCGGTCCAGCCGGGTCGCGGTGCGGCTGGAGAGAAGGCGTCGCCCCCCTCCTTATAGGCTGACGGAGTGTTCACGGTCGGTTTCACGTACGGTTGCGTGGCGCAACCCGAAAGTGAGATGGCGAGGAAGGCTAAGCCCAATTCTATACGCATGGTCGGTCTCCGGCGTTCCGTGGGTCGTGCGAGGTATTCAGTCAAGGCGAGGCTTTCGGCGGCGTGTTTGCCGCGACCGAGACGAATTCGCCCGCCGCAATGGCGTCATTAGGGTTGGCGACCACGCGCGCATGTTCGTCCAGTCCGTTAAAGATCTCGATGCGCGTACCGAAGTCGCGCCCGAGCGTCACGCTCTGCATGGCCACCCGATTGGCGGCGTTGATCGTGGCGACCTGTACCCCATCCGGACGAAACAGCAGCGCGCTCACCGGAATCAACAGCCGCCGCTCTGCGTCCTTGGCATTGAGGCGAACACTGGCATAGGCACCGGGCAGGATGGCGCCGTCCGGATTCTCCACGTCGACCTCCACCCGCAGAGTGCGGCTGGTTGGGTCGATCGCGCCCGTAGTGCGCGCTATGACCCCGGTGAAGGTGCGTCCCGGCCATTCCGGAAGGGTTAGTGCGACTGTAGTGCCAATGCCGGCGTTGCGTACCTGGTCCTGCGGTACGTTGACGTAGACGCGCAACTTGTCCGTCTCGACCAGATGAAACAGTTGCCGCGTCGTGCCGCCGGTGGCGCCCGAATCGATCAGCGTGCCCACATCGACGCTGCGATCGGTCACCATGCCGGAGAACGGCGCGAATACCTTCTCGAATGCCTGCATTTTGCTCAAACGATCCACATTGGCGCGCGCCGCAATCAATGCCGTATCGCGCGCTTTCATGGCCGATGTGTTCTGGTCCGCCTCCTGGCGCGAGACCGAGTTGCTCTTGACCAGTTCCTGCCAGCGCTCCGCCGTGGTCCGAGCGATCTGATAATTCGCCAGCGCTGTTGCGGCGTCGGCCTTGGCCTGGTCCAACTGAGCATCCACTTCGGGGGCCTCGATCACGGCAAGCAACTGACCGGCAGAGACCTGCGTGCCGATATCGGAGAACCACTTGCCGACGTAACCGCTGATGCGTGTGTAGATGGCCACATCCTGATAAGGCTGCACGTCCGCGGGCAGGTCGATCGGCTGCGCCGTGGACAGCAGTTCGGGGTTTACCACCGCCACGGTTGGTATGGCCAGCGCCTGTGTCTGTGCACGCACTGCCGCGCGCGCGCGTAAACGCGGCAGGATTGCGACGATCAGGCCAACCAGAAGAACGGCCACGGGCAGCAGGCGCAGCGACCAGGTCTTCAGACCGTTCGGTGAAGCGGAGGCAGCGGAGCGATGTGATGTCGTCATGAGTCTTTCCTAGTGAGTCGCAGGAGCAATGGGGCCGGAAAGCGAGACCGCGGCAGCTTGGCGTCTCTTGAGCCATGACTGGGCACTGCCGAACACCACCGGTACGAAGATCAGCGTCGCCACCGTGCCGACGACGAGGCCGCCGATCACCGCGCGGCCGAGCGGAGCGTTTTGTTCACCGCCGTCGCCCGCGCCGATTGCCATGGGCAACATGCCGATCAGCATGGCCAGCGCGGTCATCAGCACCGGCCGGAAGCGACCGACACCCGCCTCCAGGGCGGCCTGCATGGGCGGACTGCCTTCGCTTAAGCGTTCGCGGGCGAAGCTCACCACCAAAATACTGTTGGCGGTGGCAATGCCGATGCACATGATCGCGCCCGTCAAAGCGGGGACGCTCACCGTGGTCCCGGTGACGAAGAGCATCCAGACCACGCCGGCCATCGCACCGGGCAAACCGGTGATGATGATGAATGGATCGATCCACGACTGGAAGTTCACCACCATCAGCAGGTACACCAGCACCACCGCGAAGACGATGCCGCTCAGCAGACCGGCGAATGAGGATTGCATCGTCGCCACCTGACCACGAATCACGATGCTCGAACCGGGTGCCAGTTCCTCCTTCGCACCGTCAACGATGCGAGTGAGGTCGCTCGCGACGCCGCCGAGATCACGCCCCTGTGCGGAGCCGAAGATATCGATCACCGGCTGAACGTTGTAGTGCGATACCACAGCGTCTTGGGCGGTGCGCGACAGCGAGCCGAGCGATCCGAGTATCTGTGTCTGCGTGTTGGATGCCTCGCCGCCATTCGCAAGGGGAATGTTCCGCAGCGCTTGCAGCGAATCGATCTGGTATTGCGGAGATTCGGTGGCCACCAGATAGCTGACGCCGTTCTTTGGATTCAGCCAGAAATTCGGCGACGTCTGCGAGCTTCCCGATAGCGCAATCAGCAGGTCCTGCGCTATATCGTGCTGCTGAAATCCCGCCTGAATCGCCCTGGTTCGGTCCACATCGATATTGATCGAGGGCGCATCGGCGGGTTGCTGGATGCGGGTGTCGACGAGACCCTGCACGCTGTGCAGACGTTGCAACAGCGACTGCGCGAGCGTCCGATTCGCGGTCACATCGTTGCCGACGATCTGGATATCGATCGGCGAGGGCAGGCCGAAATTGACGATTTGGCCGATGATATCCGCGGGTAGGAACGCGAAGGTCACACCGGGGAAATCGGCCTTGAGCCGGGTGCGCAAGGTTTGAACGTAGCGACTCGTGGGCGCGTGCTTCGCAGTCAAGGTAACCAGGATATCCGCATCGGACGTACCGATCGGCGCGGACGAATCATAAGTGAGGTTGATGCCGCTCACGGGCAAACCGATGTTGTCCAGCATCGTCGACAATTGGTCCTTGGGAATGATCGAACGGATGCGATGCTCGACGTTCTCGGTCAACCGCGCGGTCTCCTCGATGCGGGTGCCGGTTTGCGCCCGTAGGTGCAATCGGATCTCGCCCGTATCCACGGTGGGAAAGAAGTCCCGGCCCAGGAACGCGGCCAGGCTCAAGGAGGCGAGACAGAAAACGAGAAATCCCGCCGCGAACAGCCGCGGTTGCCCGAGGCAGCCCTCGAGCAACCGTTGATAGCGGCCGCGCAATGCCTCGAACCGACGCTGAAAACGGCCGACGACATTGATCCCGCCGGCATCGCTGTGCTGCGTGTTGGGACCGGGTTCGCGCAACAAATACATCGCCAGCGTCGGTATCAAGGTGCGTGAGAAGAAGTAGGACGCCAGCATCGCGAACACGACCGCCTCGGCGAGCGGCACGAACAAATAGCGTGCGACGCCGGACAATAGAAACATGGGCACGAACACGATGCAGATCGAGAGCGTCGATACCAGGGTCGGCATCGCAATCTCCGCGGATCCGTTGAGGATGGCATCGCGCTTAGGCGTGCCGAGCTCGAGGTGATGGCTGATGTTCTCGATCGCGACGGTTGCGTCATCGACGAGAATGCCGACTGCGAGCGCAAGGCCGCCCAGTGTCATGATATTGATCGTCTGGCCGAGAGCAGAAAGCGCGATTAGCGACGTCGTGATCGCGAGCGGAATGGATACAGCGACGATCAAAGTGGAGCGCCAGCTTCCGAGAAATAGCAGGATCATGCCGGCCGTAAGCCCGGCGGCGATGAGAGCCTCGCGCACTACGCCGCTGATGGCGGCGCTGACGAAAACCGATTGGTCCGACACGGCCTTGATGCTCAAGGCCTTGGGTAGTCCCGCGGCGATCTTCGGCAGCATCGACTTGACCTGGGCGATGATGGTCAGGGTCGAGGCGTTGCCGCTCTTTTCGATCTGCAGTAGCGCCGAGCGATTGCCGTCCGTATGCACGACATTGGTCTGCGGCGCATAGCCGCTGCGTACATTGGCGACGTCCCTCACGTAGATCACGCCGCCCGGCGTGGCCTTGATGGGCAGATTATTGAGTTCCGCGACGGTATCGGTACTGCCATTGAGATTGACGTTGTATTCGAAGGTGCCGATTTTCGCGGTCCCGCCGGGGAGGACCAAATTCTGGGCGTTGACTGCATTGACCACATCCAGCGGCGAGAGCCCCTTTGCCTGCAAGGCCTTGCTATTAATGTCGACCATCACCTGCGGAACCTTGCCGCCAAAGGGCAGCGGCACCGCGGCACCCTGCACCGTGGCCAACTGGGTGCGGATGAAATTATTGCCCAGATCGTAGAGATCCTGTTCCGCCAACGTCTTGCTCGACAGCGCAAGCTGCAGTATCGGTACTGTCGATGCGTTATACGCGAGAATGGTCGGCGGTAACGTGCCTGTCGGCAGCACGCGCAGGATCGATTGCGAGGTCGCCGACGCTTCGGCAAGCGCACGGTTGATATCCGCGCCCGGATGAAAGAAAACCTTGACCACCGCGACGCCGTTCATCGTCTGCGATTCGACGTGCTCGATATTGTCCACGTCCGAGGTCAGGGCGCGCTCGAAAGGCGAAGTGATGCGATGAGTCATATCATCGGCGGAGAAGCCGTTGAACGACCACACGATGCTCAGTACCGGGATATCGATGTTGGGAAAGATGTCGGTCGGTGTACGGAGGATCGCCAGCGGACCGCCTATGAGGATCAGCAATGCCACCACGATGAAGGTGTACGGTCGGCGTAGTGCGAGTTCGACAATCCACATGAAGCAAATCCTCTTTTCGCGATGGGAGCAATGAACGTTGGTGCCAGTCTAGGAATCAGCCGCTTTCCGCAGACTGACAAGGAACTGACAATTCTGTAATCGCATGGATTAGGGCTTGCGCGTATGCTTTTGGCCGTAAAGAGGGCGTATGCGAATACTGGTGATCGAAGATGAACGCAAGACCGGTGAGTACCTGAAGAAAGGACTCGAGGAATCCGGTTTCACCGTCGATGTGGCGAGCAATGGCATCGACGGCCTGCATCTTGCAATGGAAGACGATTACGAACTCGTCGTGCTCGACGTCATGCTGCCGGGCTTGGATGGCTGGGGCGTGGTCAAGCAGCTGCGCAGCAAGAAGCAGACACCAGTTCTATTCCTGACCGCGCGAGATGACATCGAAGATAGAGTCAAAGGACTCGAACTCGGCGGCGACGACTATTTGATCAAGCCGTTCGCTTTCGTCGAACTCCTCGCGCGCGTCCGGACGCTGCTGCGGCGCGGCCCCGTACGGGAAGTCGAGCACCTCGGCATCGGCGACCTGGAAATCGACGTGATTCGCCGCCGCGTGAAGCGCGCGGGTCAACGCATCGACCTGACGCCGCGCGAATTCGCCTTGCTGCACTTGCTCGCCGAACGCCGTGGCGAAGTCCTGAGCCGCACCCAGATCGCCTCGTATGTTTGGGATATGAATTTCGACAGCGATACCAATGTGGTCGAAGTCGCCGTACGCCGCCTGCGAGCGAAGATCGACGACGCGCATGCGCTCAAACTCATTCACACCGTGCGCGGCATGGGCTACGTCATGGACATCAACGAGCCCCGTTGATGCGCTTGTCACTGAGCGCGCGACTTGCGCTGAGCTTTTCGCTGATTTCAATCCTCAGTCTGTCGGTCGTGGGTGCGACCCTATTCGATGCCTTGGAGAATCAAGTATACGAACAGGACGACCTGGGTATCGTATTGGCGACCCGGCACCTGCGCCGTCTCGCCGCCGAACTCGAGACGACCGCCGGCATTCGTGGGCATCAGGAGCGCCTGGTCAGCCTCGTGCTCGGCGACCCCGCGTTGGCGATGCGCATCGAAGCAGCCGATGGCACGACGTTGATCGACTACGATCCGCCGCATATCCGGATCATCGCATTGTCGGCAACCAAAGCAACGGAGCGCGTCGTCACCGGACAGGTTCAGCGCTGGACCGCCGAAGGCACGATCCCCGTTCGGGGCGTCGCCAGCATGGCGACCTTACACGATGGCTCAAGCGTGAAGATCAGCGTCGCCCGCTCAATGAGCGATCGCGCTTCATTGCTCGCGAACTATCGCAACGTCATCTGGGCGACGGTGACTTCGGCCGCTTTCGCCGCAATCGCTCTGTGCTACTTGGTCATCAGACGCGCGCTTGCGCCCTTGCGAGCGATCGCCGCGAGCGCGCACGTGATTACCGCCGACCGTTTGGACTCGCGCATCGAAGTCGGCCGCGCACCGCTCGAACTCCATGATGTCGCCCAGGCGCTCAATGCGATGCTGAAGCGCCTGCAGGTCGGATTCGACCGCCTTTGGCAGTTCACGGCCGATCTAGCGCACGATCTGCGCACGCCGATCGGCAATATGCGCGGCGCATCCGAGGTGGCCCTGACGCGCACGCGATCGACATCGGAGTACCAAGCCCTGCTGGCATCGAACATCGAAGAATGCGATCGCGTCAGCCGGATGATCGAGAATGTGCTGTTTCTGGCCCGCGTCGAAAACCCGCAATTCGCGTTGCATCGAACCGAATTCGATGCCGGCGAAGAACTGCAGCACATTGCCGAGTACTTCGAAGGCATTTCCGCGGAAAACGGCATCCAAGTGCAGGTATCCGGGCACGCACGGCTGCGCGCCGAGCGTGAGCTTTTCCGTCGGGCGGTGAGCAACGTCCTCGCCAATGCATTGCGCTATACGCCCAGCGGGCAAACCATTTCGATGTCGGCCGCGCAGACAGACCAGGGCGTCTCGATCCTGGTAAAGAATCCCGGCGAGGGCATTGCGCCCTCTGACCTTGCCAATGTGTTCGATCGATTCTATCGAGGCGACAAGGCACGCAGCAATTCCGGAACGTCGACCGGGCTAGGACTAGCAATCGTCAAGACCATTGTCGAGATTCACGGAGGTGTCGCGCGTGCGCGAAACGAAGTTGGGGGCATCACGACTTTCGAACTTCAATTCCCGTCGTCGTGATCGACGCGTGCTCGTCGCCAGAATGGACAGTATTCTTTTCTTTCGCTGACGGCACCCATACCAGACCGCTCAAGGGATTTCCTCGGGAATTGGGACTATCGCCGATCAAATGTCTATTCGGACAATTGTGGCGCTCACCCGAATCGACGATAGCCCTCTTCCCGCGCTGATATGCGCTCACCGAACAGCTTGGCCTCCTCCGCGTCGAGAAACGGGCCTTCGGCCCTCGCCCTTCGGGCGACGCGTACGCGTCGTCCAAAATCGCCTTCGGCGATTTTGTCGAACCCTCGATGGGCTTTTAACCCCCCGGAGGACCCTTAGAAATCAGTAACTTACTGAATCACAACAGATTACGGTCCCCCGCAACCCCCTCATCTCCCCGCCGCTGGCAGTAGGGCTGGCAGTAGAAGCGCCACTCTTGGTGCATACGCTGTTGCAGGCCCACCGACGGTCCCCTCTACAGTCACCGCCATGGTTGGATTGTAACTGTCCCGGAGCGATTGCTGAGGGGCCTAAAGGCCCCTTGGCCTCGCTGACGCTCGGCTCGCCCTACGTCAACCGCCATCGTCGCCGCGCGGCGCTGTCGTCAACTCCCGGCCTCCTGGCCTCTGCTTGTTCCCGTCGGACCCACGGGCTACTCTACTGGTATGACGTGGCAGGGCATTATTACCTTAGAGACGGGCAAGCGCGGCGGTCGGCCCTGCGTTCGCCATATGCGTATTGCCGTGGCGGATGTCCTTGGCTGGCTCGCGGCCGGAATGTCGCACCAGGAAATCCTCAGTGACTACCCCGAACTCACCGAGGCGGACATCCGTGCGTGCCTGTCCTACGCGGCGGATCGGGAGCGCGGTGTCCTGACCGCCGCATGAAGCTGTTGTTCGACCAGAATCTTAGCTTCAAACTCTGCACGCTGCTCTCCGATGTCTTCCCCGACTCCAAACCGGTTCGGGAGCTTGGCCTCGATCGCTCCGACGATCGCATCGTCTGGCAGCATGCCAAGGACAACGGATTTGTGCTCATCTCGCAGGATTCAGATTTTGCGGACTTGGCCGCCCATTACGGTCATCCGCCCAAAGTAATATGGCTTCGATGCGGAAACCAGCGAGTAGTCACCGTTGAAGCGCTATTGCGCCGTCACGCCAAAAGCATCGCAGAATTTGATCAGAACATTACTGCCGCCTGCCTGGAAATACTTTGATCCACACTCGGCCGATCGGATCCGTCGGCGACATAAGTCCTCCGGCCGACCTTCCCTTTCTGCCGCACTTCTCCAAAGCAAAATACTATTTGGTCTCGCTTGCAAGTCCGCGCTGATCGGCGAACGCGAATGGCAAGCCTGCCGCGAGGCCCGCGATGCAGGTACGCATTTCGTGTTTCGCACCTGCGTCGACCGTTGTGCCGGTGACGGTGAGCACACGGTCGCCGATGAGATGGCTAAAGAGCATTGCAAGGGTCTACATACGGTCGAAGTTCAGGACCG
>WNFR01009072.1_pt1 | contig 10044 bp, 9 predicted proteins | sample 5400221 | NCBI WGS metagenome assembly WNFR01 (sample SAMN13153357, study PRJNA577476) | soil metagenome | isolation source: 40 cm soil under Madrone tree | place: USA:California | collected 2016-06-14 | reverse complement strand
ATCACAACTCACCAAGCCGCAAGCGTGTGAGATCCCTGTTTCGCGCGCTGCCTTTCTGGAGCGCGGCGACTTTCATAGTAGCGCTGGGAATCACGGCAGCCGGAGTGCACTTCACACGCGAACTTCGCAATGCGGTAGACCTCAGCGTGCCATCCCCGCCGGTGCCATCCGCGCCTCTCGTTCAAAAGAGTCCTAAGGCAAAGACCACTCGGGCCAAAAAAACGCATTTGATGTTCCCTCACGCGCTACCGCTGCCCCTCGCGCCACCGGAGACCGCCGAAGTCGAAGTAGAAATTCTGCATCACTTCAAATCTGGCAAGGCCTCAATCTGGCTGGACGATGAACTGGTTTTTGATCGAAACTTGCGCGGCATCGACGAGCATCATGCCTTGTTCCGGAGCATCGAAATGCACCAGGTGGCCACTTTCCGGTTTCCCGCTGGGAAACATCTACTTCAGGTACGGGTCACGTCACCTGGCAATGTGTACGACCAGATTGAAACGCTGGATGCGGATTTCTCCGCGAATTCCCAACGGGTTCTGGTAGTGAATTGCGATAAACGGAAAATGCAGGTTGCGCTGCAATGAATAATGGCGGGCAGCTGCAAGCAATGGGATAAAAATAAAAGCAGCCCTTTTCGGGCTGCTTTTCAGTTACGTGATGGAGCTCAGAACCGCAGCTGCGGTCCGAATGTCACCCTCAAGTTGTTGAATGTCCCGTTATTCAGGAAGATCTCGTCACCCGCTTCTAGTCGCAGTCCAAAGGCTCCCCAGAAGCCCTCCACTCCAGCTCCCGGATACATTGCGAAATGCGTTCCGCCGCCACCCACTCCGGAAATGGCATTTCCGACTGTCCCGGGCGTAACTGCCGCATTTGTCTTCGTGAAGTTGATGAATCCCACTTTTCCTGTCACGAAGAACTTAAACGGTCCTGGTGTCTGAAATTTAGGACCAAACAGTCCAGTCAATGGACGCACCCTAGTTGTCACAAATGATGTGGTGGCGCCATTGTTAAACGTGGTTGTGAAATTTCGCTCAAAGTCATAGTTCATTTCACCTTCGAGTTGCACGTGCTTGCTCGCATTGAAAGCCGCTCGAGCGCCGAAGCCCACAAAGTTAGTCGTATGCGATGATGTCGGAGAAAAGCGGAAGTAGTCCGCGAAGATCCCCACCGTGGCGTGATCGTAATCCCCGTGCCCCTCTTGGGCCATGAGCCAGGATGGCGCTGCAATCAACGTGCTTAAAATGGCCAACCAGATAACGCGTTTCATTTGGATACCTCTCTTCTTCAGAATTCACGTCTGCAAACTGACGTCTGCGCCCGCGCCTCCCCAGCAGCAAACTGACAGGGCAGCAGGTTGGCATGTTGGATGCAAACGAGGGCAGGGTTGGTTGGGTTTTCGACGTGGTCAGAAAACCCTAGGCAGTTTGCGGTATACACATCTCTAAGGCAAAAAATAGGCGAAAGCAATAAACGCGGATCGTAATTCCGTTGTTGAATTCGAATTATCTGCCGCTCTGCTGACCAGCCCTCGGAACGCTCGAGCTGCTGACAGTGGTATCGCCGGAATCTCGCGGCACCATAGATACGACGATGTACTCGCGCTCCTTGTCGTCCATGTCTTCGACTCGCAACACGAGCTTATCTTTGTCCAACCTGAACTGTGCTTTCTCGCCTACCGGCAGCAGCACCGGATGCTTCTCATCCTTCGGACGGATCTTATAAACAAGAGTGTCAGTCTGTAGAATATATTCCTGGCATAGCACTTCATGGGTCTTCATGTGTGCCGAGTCGGTGCCGATTATTTCTCCGGCAAAGCTCTTGCCGTTTTTCTCGTCCGAGCCACACTTGACCGATTCCATTTTCACGAGACTGCCACTCTGATAGTGCCTCGGCTCCTTGGCCTGGGCCGCGGTGGCGACCAGTGCGACGGCCAATATGTATTGAACTCGCATGTGTGAAATTCCCCCGAACGGCCTAAGTAGGCCTGGGGAGCATTTTGCAGGCTCGCCAACGCGGCTTGAAGATTTCTTTGGTCTATGCCCGCGCGTAATCGGTAATTGACCGTAGTGGTGAGCGCCAGATGCGAAATCTTTGCGGCTCTGCTATCTTCCACGGGTAACCATCTTCTATGGAACAAGCCTTAGCCGCGCCAACTTTCGCCCAGACCGACACACGCTTCTTCGGGCACCCACGCGGCCTTGCCACCCTGTTCTTCACCGAAATGTGGGAGCGCTACAGCTATTACGGCACGCGCGCCCTGCTGATTCTTTTTATGACCGCCGGAGTTGCGAATGGCGGTCTGGGCTTTTCTGTGATGAAAGCCGGCGCGATTTACGGTTTCTACACCGCAATGGTTTACCTGCTAAGTCTGCCGGGTGGCTGGTTTGCGGACCGCGTTATCGGGCAGCGTCGAGCCGTGCTCTATGGCGGCATTCTGATCTCCGGCGGAAACCTGTGCCTGGCTGCGCCTAGCATTACGGTGTTTTATGTCGGCTTAGGATGCCTGATGTTCGGGACCGGCCTGCTCAAACCAAATGTCAGCACTATCGTGGGCCAGTTGTATTCCCGAGATGACAAGCGCCGTGACTCTGGTTTTTCCATTTTCTACATGGGCATCAATATCGGAGCGCTGGTCTCCCCCTTCATTTGCGGCTGGGTGGGGGAAAAAGTTAATTGGAGACTGGGCTTTGCGACGTCCGCCGTAGGGATGCTGGCAGGCGTAATTCAATACGTGCTTACGAACAAGAACCTAGGGAACGCTGGATTGCGTCCCGCCAGTTCGGGGGACGAGGAACGCGATCGTCGGCAGAAACGAAATGGCATGGCAGTAGTATTCAGCTGCCTTGCTGTCCTGGCCATGCTGGTGGTTCTTGCCTCGAAGGGTATGGTTCACATAACTGCAGAGTCCATTTCCAATGGACTGGGATGGGTGTTGTTGATGGTAGCCGCTGGTGTTTTTTCGTGGATGATCTTCGGGAAAGGATGGTCAGTTCAAGAACGAAGCCGGGCGGCGGCGATCCTCGTTTTATTTGCGGCATCTGTCATTTTCTGGGGCGCTTACGAACAGGCGGGTTCAAGCCTGAATCTCTTTGCGGAACGCAACACCAACCGCTATGTTTTGGGATATCAATTCCCTGCTAGCTGGTTCCAATGGGTCGAGCCGCTATTCGTCCTTCTCTTGGCGCCTCTGTTTGCGTGGCTCTGGCTCGCACTGGGCAGTCGTCAACCCTCCAGCCCTGCAAAGTTCATGATTGGCCTGCTATTCGTCGGGCTAGGGTATTTCGTCCTCGTACCGGCGGCTGCGGACGGACTGGTTTCGCCATTTTGGCTGGTCTTCTGCTATTTACTTCACGTCATCGGCGAAATGTGCCTTAGCCCGGTGGGACTGAGCGCCATGACAAAGCTGGCTCCCGCACGGGCTATGGGCTTCGTTATGGGGGTGTTCTTTCTTTCCCTCAGCATTGGGAATTGGCTGGCGGGAAAGGCCGGATCACTCTATGAATCCGTGCCCCTTCCCAAGCTGTTCGGCGCAGTCGGCGTGGTTGCCATCGCCGCTGCGATTGTCCTCGCACTTCTCATACGCCCGACCAAACGCCTAATGTCAGGCGTTTCCTAGGTCTGTCATTCATGTCCTCTGTTTCCATGGGGAATGGAATTCCCTGACTTCGGGTTTAAATACAATGGGGGCAGAAGGTGAAATTCCCAGATGACGGGCGCAGTTGACGCCGCTCTAGCCGACCTTTAGTCTGCGAACCAGGGTAACTTCGAGACGGGTCAGAACCGCTGCAATTAGTACAACGAAAAGAGGTTTACGCCGCATCAGACTGAGTGCGGCCGTAAAAGGCGACTTGACGGACGCGAAACGACCACAGGGCGACAAGCTCACTGAAGCAGAGGCTATTGAGCGGGCAAAGCAGGGGGATGCAGAGGCGTTTCAGTTCCTCTACAACCTGCACAAGCGCCGTGTCTATTCGCTCTGCCTGCGAATGACCGGCAATACCGCCGCGGCTGAAGATCTTACTCAGGAAGCTTTTCTGCAGTTGTTTCGTAAGATTGCGACGTTTCGCGGCGAGTCGGCTTTCTCGACCTGGCTTCACAGGATGTCGGTAAACGTCGTCCTGATGCAGCTTCGAAAGAAAGGCCTCCAGGTTGTCCCGATTGACGAGACGATGGAAGGCGAAGGTGAGGGCACGGTCAGGAAGGAACCTGGCGCGCCGGACGAACGGCTGGCAGGCTCAATTGACCGGCTGCAGTTGCAAAGAGCGGTTGACGAACTACCTCCTGGTTATCGTACGATCTTTGTACTGCACGACGTCGAGGGGTATGAGCACAACGAAATAGCCGATTTGGTCGGCTGCTCGATCGGGAACAGCAAGTCCCAGTTACACAAAGCACGGATAAAGTTACGTGAGCTCCTCCGGACAAACAGAGCCGAAAAGGCCGGAACCGGGAAAACCGGAAAAAGATGAGGCGCCACAGCAGGGTGGTATCGGGGAGAGAGGTTGTATGAATTGCCTGCAGTTTGAACGCGGCCTGCCAGACTACTTGGAAGGTAGCCACACCTCCGAGCACCAGGCCCATTTGAATTCTTGTTCGAGTTGTTCTGATCTGCTTGCGGATCTGAATTTCATTTCCTCTCAGGCTTCTTCGCTCCAAGCCCTCGACGAGCCCAGCCCGAAAGTTTGGAACCAGTTGGAGGCTAGCCTTCGGCGCGAGGGCCTGATTCGCCAGCCACTCGTTTCGCGCCCTTCGCTCGTTGACTTCTTTTTTCGGTGGCGGAGTGCTTGGCTAGTTCCGGTTGCAGCAGCTCTGATCGTTGTGGTTGGAATTAAGCTGTATCATCCGCCAAAAGCAGGCGATAACGCCCCAATCGCAAAGCAGACCGCACCGTCCAAGCCGGCTGTGCGCACGCCCCTGCCAGTATCTGATGAGGATAGAGATATCTTAAGTAGGGTTGCGTCGCGTCCGCCCGCGCAACAAGCGTCTTACAGGGCCGATTTGGATGCGGCGAATTCTTTCATTCGCGACGCAGAGGAATCGGTCAAAAGCGATCCGAATGATGTTTATATGCAGCAAATGTTGGTTGACGCGTACCAGCAAAAACAGATGCTTTACGATCTGGCGGTAGACCGTAGCCTAGGTGAGCAGTAGGAGACGAGCCATGTACACCGGGAAGTACGCCGCACGATTCATCGTTGTTCTCATGCTGGCTGGCGTTGCGCTTGGAGCGACTGTCCGTAAAGACTTGACCTTCAAAGTTGGAAAGCATCCGGCGGTCTCGATAAACAATCAGTACGGCCCGATCTCAGTAACCGCTGGCGCTCCGCATCGCGTGGTGGTCACGGCCATCCTTCATTCCGACAGAGTAGAAGTTGACCGGAGCCAGAGTCGCAATCGCATTGGCCTGATGTCTCATTTGCTTGCTGGGGCCGACGTAAACAGTGGCGTGGTCGAATATGTAGTGCAGGTTCCGCCTGACGCGAGCGTGACCCTGCATTCCGGTAACGGGACTATTCGTGCGGAGAAACTGCATGGCGACGTTGCTATGGAAGGGGCCAACGCTGCGATGGAAGTGCTGGACTGCGCTGACGGTCATCTGCATATAAGGACTCTGAATGGGAAGGTCAGTCTCACCAACGTTCGCAATGGGCACATTGAGGTCAACTCAATGGCTGGTGATGTAGTCCTGACAGGAGTCAGCGGCCCGTTCGTGCAGGTGGACTCGAATACTGGCAAGATTCAGTACGATGGCGATTTCGGCGCAGAGGGTGAATACGCCTTCAGCAGCCATACTGGAAACATCGAAGCGGTGGCGCCGTCGTCTGCGTCGATCGAGGTTTATGCACGCTCGAGCGGCCCTGTTCAGAGCGATTTCTCTCTCGATCCTAAGCATGCGCCTTTTCTTGTACGCGGCGCGAATTCCTTTTCCGGCACGTTAAACAAAGCTGCTTCTTCGGTCAAACTCTTCTCCCTGAGTGGTAAAATCCATCTCAAGAAGCGCTAACGCAGCGCGGCGGATGGGCCTCTTCAGCCGTCTTTAAGTTTCAACGTCCAAGCTTCACGAAGCAGGGGAATTCCAATTGGCGCAGATGGCCGAGACGGCTTCATCACAGATTCGCTCCGGCACCACCAGTTCCCGTGGCCTTCAGGCAATTGCGTTGGTCGGCTTCATGGGCGCGGGAAAGACCACGGTGGGGCGGGCTCTGGCGACTCGGTTAGGCTGGCGATTCCAAGACTTGGACGACTTGATCGTGCAGCGTGAGAATCGTTCCGTCGAGAGGGTTTTTCACGAGAGTGGGGAATCATATTTCCGGCAACTTGAGAACCGGGTACTCCGAGAAGTTACTGCTCAAGACAGCGCGTCTCGCCTGATACTCGCCTTGGGAGGCGGAGCATTCGTGGATGTGGGGAACCAACATTTGCTGCGAGAGGCGAGGTTCGCTACCGTATTTCTCGACGCGTCAGGAGAAGAATTATTCCAACGCTGCAACGAGCCCGGCGTAGTTCGGCCATTGCGGCAGGATCTCGGACAATTTAACGAGCTCTACGAGCGCCGCCGCCCTGAGTACCTGAAATGCTCGTTACACGTCCAGACCGCTGGAACAGATATTACCGCTATCGCGGACAAAATCATTGGCGAACTGAAACTGCATGCCTCTCCAGGAGCAACCGAGTGAAGTGTATTGTGCCGAGTTCAGCACGGCTGGTCGTCCTCATGGTCGCCGTAACTCTTGGACTGGCCACGCATGTGGCCGCTAAAGAGAAAGATTCTGCGGAAAAGATCGTGGATTCGGGGTCATTCGGTGTCTACAACGGCGGGCACCGCATCGCCACCGAGACATTCTCTATCAAACAGAGCAGCCAAGGCAGTGTGGTGTCTTCCCAATTCAAATCGGAGCAGGGCGAGCAGAAGGCAGAGCAGTCCTCGGAGTTGCAGCTTACCCCCTCAGTTGAGCTCCGCCGATATGAATGGAAAGTGCTGAGCCCGGAAAAAGCGGAAGCTACTGTCGAACCCAGTGAAACGTTCCTGGTTCAACACTTCATCGGTGGTACGGAGAAGGAACGTGAGCAGAATTTCTTGTTGCCGGCATCAACGTCAATTATCGATGACTACTTCTTTATTCAGCGTGAAGTCCTCGCCTGGAAATATCTTGCCACAAGTTGCCATCAGGACAACAAGGCCGGGCTTGGATGCCCGCTCAAACAGAAGGTCCAGTTCGGGACGTTGAACCCGCATGCGCGCAGCTCAATGCCAGTCAGCATCGAATTCGCCGGAAGAGATAAAGTTACAGTACACGGCGGAGAACAGGAACTCAGCCACTTTATTCTCAGGTCCGAAGGCGGAGATTGGGCGTTTTGGCTTGACGATCAATTGAAGCTCGTGCGATTACTGGCCGATGGGGGCACCGAAGTAGTGCGCGATTAAGAGCGTCGGTTGTGCGGGGTTCCTCGCCCGCTACTCGCTCTTGGGATTGTCCTATGTCGTTGATTGACGGACGCACGACTCGCGTACTGTTTACGGTCTCTCTGTTTGCGGTCGGAGTGGGCTTTCTGTACATTGCCCGACGCACGTTAATTGCGTTTCTGTTCGCAGTCTTTTTCGCCTATCTTGTCGACCCCGCAGTTTCCCGAGTTGAAAAGTGGTCGAAAAGCCGGGCCAGCGCGATCGCAGTCATCTATTTCCTCATCGTCGTCTTTCTCGCCACTTTCTTCTTCTTCGTGGGTCCGCGCATCGGCCACGAAGCTCAGAGGCTGACAGATTCGTTACCTGCCCTGTTGGAACGCGTCAGCAGTGGGCAATTGATACAACAGATAGGGATTGAGCATGGCTTAAGCAAGACTACCCGTGACCAACTGAGCGCCTACGTCAGCGCCCATAGTGGTGATCTGCTGAAACTCGCGCAGCGAGCAGGTTTGCGTGTGGCTGAGGCAGCGCAACAATCCTGGCTTGTTATTCTCGTTCCCATCCTCGCAGCCTTCTTCCTCAAGGACGGGCGCGCTTTCAGCCAGGTGGCTCTCTCTTTTGTTCACACGAAACCACAACGCGAGTTTATGCAAGGAGTCATTAGCGACCTGAATCAAATGCTGGCGCAATTCATTCGCGCACAACTCACGCTTGCCGCGCTTTCGTGGGTGGCGTATGCGTCATTTTTAGGACTCATGCACGTGCAATACGCGCTTATGCTCGGGACCGCGGGCGGAATACTTGAGTTCATTCCGGTCGTCGGACCGCTGGTCGCTTCAGTGTTGATTATGGGAGTGGCACTGTTGACCGGCTACCAGCACTGGCTAATCATTATGATTTTCTTGATCGCCTGGCGTCTGGTGCAGGACTACATTGTTTCCCCCCGAATCATGGGCAAGAGCATGGAATTGCATCCTTTGGCCGCGATCTTCGGCGTGCTTGCCGGAGGCGAAATCGCGGGCGTTTTGGGAGTTTATCTTTCAATCCCGGTCATGGCCAGCCTGCGTATCGTCTGGCGCCGGTGGCGCATGTACGCAGAAAAGCGCCGCTTCGGCCCACTCAACGAATACTCATTCATTGGCGAAGCTTCACCGCGGGAATAATCCTCTCCGATCTACTGCGCCGCTCCGCGCATTTGCGCACTAGTGGTCTCTCCTACTCACTGAATAGGTCTTGAAGAGAAACATTACCCGCGCACCACGGAATTCATTACCAACGTAATGAAATTATGCCCGTTTTAGGCGCATTCCCGAAATAAACCCCTTAGTATTGAATCCACTTTCGCAGATTCGACTCCCCAAAAACGCGCGTTGGAGATGACTATGAAGGCTGTACTCTGCACGGGACTTCTGTTGTTAATGGCTCTGCTGACCGGATGCGGAGGCGCCGGCTCGACTTCGAATTCCAATTCAAGTAACCCGCCAACTGTCTCCTCGATTCAGGTTTCGCCGACCTCCATGTCAATTGGAATTGGGGCCCAGCAACAGTTCACCGCCACCGCACATCTCTCCGACGGAACCACTAAAGATGTGACGAGTTCGGCACAGTGGAACTCTTCCGATTCGAGCATTGCGAGCGTCAGCAGCCCGGGCATGGTTGTAGGCTCCGGATCCGGCACCGTTACCATCACCGCTATTTCTGGAACGCTGCAATCCACGGCAACTCTCAATGTGAGTGCAGCGGCGGTTAACCTCTCGTCCATCGCCATTTCTCCGGTGGCCTCGTCCGTGCCGGTCAACACGACCCAGCAGTTCACGGCGACCGGCACTTACACCGACGGGAGCAGCGCCGACATTACTGATCTTGTAACGTGGGGCTCATCTTCCACGGCAACCGCGACCATCAGCACCACTGGACTAGTTAGCGCCGTTGCCGCGGGCTTGACCAACATCTCCGCATCATTAGGAGCCGTATCACAATCAACCGCGCTGACGGTCACCGCTCCGACTCTAGTTTCGATCGCAGTCACGCCGGTAGGCCAAACGTTGGGCATCGGGATCGGCCAGCAATACACAGCGACCGCGACTTATAGCGATGGATCAAGCTCTGACCTGAGCACAGGCGTTACCTGGAGTTCATCTACCACCTCCGTCGCCAGCGTCAACGGCTCAGGACTAGTCACCACGATTGCCGCCGGTTCAACCACAATCACGGCTACAGTCGGTGGTCTTAGCGATACTTCAACGCTTACCGTTGTGCCTGCGCAGTTGGTTTCGATTTCAGTCAGTCCTTCCACGCAATCAATCGCGGCGGGAACAGTTCAGCAGTTCAGTGCGGTGGGAAGCTTCGATGACGGTAGCACACAGCTGCTGACCTCATTAGCTTGGTCTTCATCTTCGACATCGGTTGCAACCGTCGATCCCACCGGTTTGGCGACCAGTGTTGGCACGGGCACTACTACAATCACGGCAACTTCTGGCTCAGTCAGCGGAACTGCATCGCTCACGGTCACGGCGGCCACTTTGGTTTCCTTGGTAGTCACTCCTGCTAACTCAACCATGGCCATAGACACCACGAAGCAGTTCACCGCTACAGGCACTTTCAGCGACAGCAGCACACAGGACATTACCGCGTCT
>WNFR01011152.1_pt1 | contig 10047 bp, 11 predicted proteins | sample 5400221 | NCBI WGS metagenome assembly WNFR01 (sample SAMN13153357, study PRJNA577476) | soil metagenome | isolation source: 40 cm soil under Madrone tree | place: USA:California | collected 2016-06-14 | reverse complement strand
CTGATCGGGTTCATGGGCGCGGGCAAGACCACGCTCGCGCTGGAGCTCGCGCGGCGGCTCAACCGCACACTGGTCGAGGCGGACCGCACCGTCGAATCGCGCACGCAGCGTTCGATACCCGAGCTGTTCGCGTCAGGAGAGAGCGTGTTCCGCGAGGCGGAGACGACGGTCGTGCGCGGCGCGCTCGCGAGCCCGCGTCCGCTCGTCCTCGATCTCGGCGGCGGCGCGGTGACGACACCGGAAGTGCGCGACCTGCTGCACCACCACGCAATCACCGTCTGGCTCGACACCGACGTCGACACGTGCTGGGAGCGCGTCCGCACGAGCGACCGCCCGCTCGCGCAGGACGAGGCCGAGTTCCGCCGGCTCTTCGAGCAGCGCCGCCCGCTTTACGCGCACGCGGCCGACTTCGTGGCGCACGACGCCGACGACGCCGTGCTCGCCGCGGCCGGAGTGCACATCGAACGCGGTGCGCTTCGCCGCCTCGGCTCGCTCGTGCCGGGAGACGGCAAGGTCGCGCTCGTCTCCGATCCGAACGTCGCAGGCATCCACGGCATGGACGCGCAGCTCGCGCTCGGCGCGCGGCTCGCACAGGTGCACGAGCTCCCGCACGGCGAAGAGGCGAAGACGCTCGGCGCGCTCGACCGGCTCTGGCAGGACCTGCGCCTCGACCGGCGCGGCACGATCGTCGCGCTCGGCGGCGGCTGCACGACGGACGCCGCAGGCTTCGCCGCCGCGACGTACCTCCGCGGCGTCGTCTGGGCGCCGGTGCCGACGAGCCTCGTCGCCCAGGTCGACGCGGCGATCGGTGGCAAGACGGCGATCGACATCCCGCAGGGCAAGAATCTCGTCGGCGCGTTCCACTGGCCGGTGCGCACCGTGATCGATCCGGCGCTGCTGGAGACGCTGCCCGAGGCGCAACGACGTGAAGGTCTCGCGGAGGTCGTGAAGACCGGCCTGCTTGCGGGCGAGCCCTTCTGGGAGCTGCGCGACGACGAGCTCGTCCGCCGCTGCGCCGCGTTCAAGGCGGCGCTCGGCCACACGTTCGCGCACGCGCTCGAGGCGGCAGCCGGCTACGAGGGCGTCACGCACGGCCACGCCGTCGCGCTCGGCCTGCTCGCCGCACTGCGCCTGTCCGGCCGGGACATCGGCCAGGTGGAGGAGATCCTTCGCCCCAAGCCGGTGCGGGTCGACCGCGAGCGGGCATGGGCCGCGCTTCAGCGCGACAAGAAGGTCGTCGGCGGCGAGCTGCGGCTCGTGCTGCTCGGGGACGACGGCCCGCGCTGGGACGTCACCGTTCCGGCCGGCGACGTACGGCGCGAGCTCGACGCCTTGATTGCGTAGCATCGGCCCCCGTGCGCGTCATCGTCCTCAACGGCGTCAACCTGAACGTGCTCGGCCGCCGCGACCCGGCGGTGTACGGCGGACTCACGATGGCGGAGCTCGAGAGCCGCATCTATGACTGGGGCCGGGACCTCGAGCTCGCCGTCCAATGCCGCCAGACGAACAGCGAGGGCGAGTTCATCAAGTGGTGCCACGACGCGTACGACAACACCGACGGCATGGTGGTCAACCCGGGCGCGTGGTCGCACTACGCCTGGTCGATCCACGACGCGCTCGAGCCGTTGACCGTGCCGATCGTCGAGGTGCACCTCTCCAACATCGACGAGCGCGAGGAGTGGCGCCGGCACTCGGTGATCCGCGACCTCGTCGCGACACGCTTCGTCGGGCACGGGCCCGACGGCTACCGGATGGCCCTCGAATACCTGAAGGAGAACACGTGAAGGCTCGCGTCGACCGTCTCCGCGCACTGATCGACGAGCCGCTGCTCGTCACGAACCCGAAGAACGTCGTGTATCTGACGGGCTTCGCGAGCTCGAACGCCGCGCTGCTCGTCGACCAGGAGCGCGTCCAGCTGTTCACGGACTTCCGCTACATCACCGCGGCCCAAGCCGTCGACGACGTCGACGTCGTGCAGACGAAGCGCGGCGTGATCGGCGCGCTCGCAGAGCGTCTCTCGGGGAAGGTCGGTTTCGAGGCGACGAGCGTCGTCTACTCGGACTTCGAGACGCTGCACGACGGCGGCCTCGACCTGGTCGCGCACCACGGGCTCGTCGAGTCGCTGCGTGCGATCAAGGACGAGGACGAGCTCGCGATCCTGCGCCGCGCCTGCAAGATCACCGACCGCGTGTTCGAGCGGCTCACCGACGTGCCGTTCGTCGGCCGCACGGAACGTGAAGTGTCATGGGATCTCACGCGGCTCTTCCACGAGGAGGGCGGCGAGGGGCTCGCGTTCGAGTCCATCGTCGGCTCCGGGCCGACGGGCGCGCGGCCGCACGCGCGCGCGGGCGACCGGAAGATCGGCGTCGGCGAGCTCGTCGTCATCGACGCCGGCTGCACCATCGACGGCTACGCGTCCGACTACACGCGCACGTTCGCGACCGGCCCGCTCGACGACGAGGCGAAGGCGGCCTACGAGACCGTGCTCGCCGCGCAGCTCGCAGGGCTCGCGGCGATCCACGCCGACATGCCGGCGATCGACGCCGATCTCGCGGCGCGCCGCGTCGTCGAAGACAGCCCGTTCGCAGGCACCTTCGGGCACGGCCTCGGGCACGGGCTCGGACTCGACGTGCACGAGCTGCCGCGGATGTCGCCGGAGACGACCGACGTCCTTGCACCGGGCAACGTCGTCACCGTCGAGCCGGGCGTCTACCTCGAGGGCAGGTTCGGAGTCCGGATCGAGGACGACGTCGTCGTCACCGAGCATGGGATCGAGAACCTGACCGGGTTCCGCAAGGACCTCGTCGAGGTCGCGTAGCTATATTGCGCCGCCGCAATGGCTGACACCGTCAACACGAACCAGTTCAAGAACGGCATGCACATCGAGGTCGATGGGCAGCCGTGGCGCATCGTCGAGTTCCAGCACGTGAAGCCGGGCAAGGGCGGCGCGTTCGTGCGGACGAAGCTCAAGTCGCTCGGCGCGGGCGCGACCGTCGACAAGACGTTCCGCGCGGGCGAGAAGTTCACGCGCGTGCACACCGAGGTGAAGAACGTGCAGTACCTCTACGACGACGGCTCCGACGTGCATTTCATGGATCCGGACAACTACGAGCAGTTCTCGGTACCGCATGCCGATCTCGCGGACGAGCTGATGTTCATGCAGGCGAACGCGACGGTGCAGGTACTCGCGGTCGACGGGAAGCCGTCGAGCGTGCAGCTGCCGACGACGGTCGAGCTGACGGTCGTCGACACGGAGCCCGGCGTGAAAGGCGACACGGTCTCGAACGTGACGAAGCCCGCGACGCTCGAGACCGGCGGCATCGTGCAGGTGCCGCTCTTCGTGAACGTCGGCGACAAGCTCAAGATCGACCCGCACGAGAAGCGCTACATCTCTCGCGTATAGGAGGGTTTGGCGAAACAGTGGCTGTGTCGTCACGCTCCGCTGGACGCCGCGATGCGGCGTCCTCGGTCGCCCCGATAGTCACCACTATCGGGGCTCCCTGCGTCCTTGCCTCGCGACGACCAGCGAACCGTGCCGACGAGCACCGTTCCGCCAAGCCCTCCTAGTGCTCCGCCGGCGCTTCGCCGCCTGGTGTCTCGCCGCGGGCGTCGTGGCGGCCGCGGGCGGCGCGCTCTTCGACGCGTTGCACGGCGGCACGACGCTGACGCGTGCGATCGCCTACGGCTTCTGGATCGCGGCCGCCGTCGCCCTCGTGCTGATGGCGCTGAACGGAAGCAAGCGGCTGACGCGCGCGCTCGACGTTCCGTTCGTCGAGGGGTGGCTCTTCGTCGCCGCGTCGATCGTGCTGACGGCGGCCGGGATCGTCGTCGATCTGCTCGGGTCGCGGTAAGGTGCCCCCGTGCCGACGCTGGCCGATACGACCATCCGCCTGCTCGGACAGGAGCCGCTCGCCGGCAGGATGCCGACCGCCGAGCAGCTCCGGCTCGCCGAGATCCTCGACCGGGCGGGATTCGCGTACCTCGAGGTCTCCGGCGGCGGGTGCTTCGCCGCTGCCGTCGAGCGCGGCGTCGAGAGCCCGTGGGAGCGCATCCGCGCGCTGAAAGCGCGGGTAAGCACGCCGCTCGGACTCGCACTGCGCGGCCGTTTCCTCGTCGGCTCCCGGCCCGTCGACGCCGACTTCGCACGCCGGTTCGTCGCCTCCGCCGCCGAGAACGGCATCGACGTCTTCCGCCTGCACGACCCGCTGAACGACATCTCGAACCTGCGCGAGGCGGCCGAGGCGATCGTCGCTGCCGAGCGCGACTTCGAGGCCGGGCTCGTCTACAGCCCGGGCCGCACCGGCGAGATCGACACGCTGATCGAGCGTGCGCGCATGCTCCCCGAGCTCGGTGCCGTGCGCGTCCTTCTCCACGATCCGACCGGTTCGCTGCAGCCGCACCGCGCGGCGGAGCTCGTGCCCGCGCTCGCCGAGGCGAGCGGCCTCCCGGTCGGCATCTACGTGCAGGGTGCCGGCGGCAGCGCGCTCGCCGCGACACTCGCCGCGGCGCAGGCCGGCGCGCAGCTGATTGCGTGCGCGGTCTTCCCGCTCGCGCTCAGCCTGCACCGCGTCTCGGGCGAGGCACTCGGCGAGGCGCTCGCCGGCATGGGACTCGACTCCGGCATCGACGTCGCGACGCTGTGGGAGGCGTCCGACCTCGTCGACGAGCACATCGGCGACGAGCCCGTCGCGCCGCTCGCACCACGCATCGCCGTCCGTGCAGCGCAGCACGACGTTCCCGCCGGTCTCGTCGCAGGCGTCGACCAGACGCTGCGCGCGGAGGGCGCCGGCGGCCGGCTCGAAGAGGTGCTCGAAGAGCTCGACCTGATTCGCGCCGAGGTCGGCTGGCCGCCGCTCGCGGCGCCGATCGGCCAGGTGCTCGCGTCACAGGCATTGCTCAACGTGCTCTCTGCGAGCCGCTACCTCACGATCGTCGACGAGCTGCGCGCGCTCGTGATCGGGCGCTTCGGCACGCCGCCGGGCCCGATCGACCCGGCCGTGCAGCGCGCTGTGCGGCTCACGCACGACCCCGAGACGCAGGAGGACGTCGCGCCACTGCTGAGCGAGGTGCGCGAACAGGCAGGGGGCATCGCGGCGAGCGAGGAGGAGCTGCTCCTGCTCGGGCTCTTCGGCGAGGACGCAGAGCGCCTGCTCCTCGGCATCCGCGGCCGTGCGAGCGGCGACACCGACGAGCTCGCGTCCGTCGACAAGGCGCGCGCCGAGCGAATCCGCGAGCTCGTGCGCATCGTCCAGGACTCGGGGATCGGCGAGGTCACGATCGAGGAGGACGGGATGCGCGTCACGGTGCGCTCGACGCCCGACGCGGCCGCGCCCGCCGCGCCGGCGCCGCTGTCGCTGCCGGAGCCGTCTGCGACACCCGTCGTCGGCCCGGCGAACGGCTTCGTGCGCGTCGAGTCGCCGATGGTCGGCACCTTCTACCGCGCGGCGCAGCCGGGCTCGCCGCCGTTCGTCGAGGAAGGCGACGTCGTCGCCGCGGGCCAGACGCTCTGCCTCCTCGAGGCGATGAAGCTGATGAACGAGGTGAAGTCGGAGCTCGAGGCGGTCGTGCGCCGGATTCACGTCGAGAACGCCCAGCCGGTCGAGTTCGGACAGATCCTCTTCGAGCTCGAGCCGTTGCTGGGCCGGCCGCTGGTCTGATGTTCACGCGCGTCCTGGTCGCGAACCGCGGCGAGATCGCCGTGCGCATCATCCGCGCGCTCCACGAGCTCGACATCGAGGCGGTCGCCGTCTACTCGACCGCCGACGAGCACGCGCTGCACGTGCGCCTCGCCGACCGCGCCGTGCGCATCGGCCCGCCGCCCGCGGCGCAGAGCTACCTCTCGATGCCGGCGATCATCGCCGCCGCGACGACCACCGGCTGCCAGGCTGTGCATCCCGGCTACGGCTTCCTCTCCGAGAACGACGCGTTCGTGCACGCCTGCGAGGACAACGATCTCGTCTTCATCGGTCCGCCCGCCGACGTGATGGCGCGGATGGGCGACAAGGCGCAGGCGAAGGCGGAGATGCGCGCCGCGGGCGTCCCGCTCGTCCCGGGCGTCGAGGGCACTGCGACGGCCGCGGCGGCACGTGCGGCCGCCGACGAGCTCGGCTATCCGGTGCTGCTGAAGGCGGCGGCCGGCGGCGGCGGGCGCGGCATGCGACGCGTCAACGCGCCCGTCGAGTTCGAGGACGCGTACGCGCAGGCGTCGAACGAGGCGATGGCGGCCTTTGCGGACGGCACGCTCTACGTCGAGAAGGTGATCGCGCCCGCGCGGCATGTCGAGATTCAGGTGCTCTGCGACATGCAAGGGGGCGTCTTGACGTGCGGCGAGCGCGAGTGCTCGATCCAGAGTCGCCATCAGAAGCTCATCGAGGAGTCGCCGTCGCCCGCGCTCGATCCGGTACAGCGCGAGGCGATGGAGGACGCGGCGGAGCGTGCGTGCCGCCACATCGGCTACCGCAACGCCGGCACGTTCGAGTTCCTCGTCGGCCCCGACGGGGCGTTCTCGTTCATCGAGCTGAACGCGCGTCTTCAGGTCGAGCATCCCGTGACCGAGGCCGTGACGTCGCTCGACCTCGTCCGCCAGCAGGTGCGGATCGCCGCCGGGGAGCCTCTGCCGATCACGGGCCGCGCCCCGCGCCTCGGGCACGCGATCGAGATCCGGATCAACGCGGAGGATCCGGCGCGCGACTTCGCACCCTCGCCCGGCCGCCTCGAGCGCTTCCGGCCGCCGCTCGGCCCCGGTGTGCGCGTCGACACGTTTGTCGAGGAGGGCTCGGTGATCCCGCCGTACTACGACTCGATGATCGCGAAGCTGATCGTGCACGACGACACACGTGCCGCGGCGATCGAGCGTGCACGGCGCGTGCTCGGCGAGCTCGACATCCGCGGCGTGCCGACCACGCGCAATGTCGCGATCGACATCCTCGGCAGTGACGAGTTCCGCAGCGGCGAGTACTCGACGTCGTTCCTCGAAGAGGCGGGCGCACGCCTGCCGTCGCTGATGAGCGCCGCGTGACGTACGTGATCCGCGGCAACGGGGATTCGACCACGGTGACCGACGCCGCGCTGGCGCAGGTCGTCGTTCAGGCCGCCGAGGCCGTCGAGGGCGCACGGGTGCGCCGCGCACGCCGGAAGCTTGCGCTCGAGATCGACGGCACGCGCGCACGCGTCGAGCTCGAGCTCGGGGTCGCGTACGGCACTGTGATCCCCGACGTTGCACGCGCCGTGCAGGAAGAGGTGACCGGTGCGCTCACCCGGATGTGCGGCCTCGACGTCACCGCCGTCGACGTGACGGTCGAGGAGCTCAGGCGATGAGCACGAGCCGGCGCGAGGCGCGCCGCACCGCCGTGTTCGTCCTCTATCAATGGGATGTCACGGAGACACCGCTCGGCTCGCTGCACGAGGGCGAGTTCGACGACTACACGCGCGCGATCGCGGAGGCCGTCGCGGCGCACGCGCCGGAGCTCGACGCGAAGATCACCGCGGCCTCGGACGACTGGACGGCCGACCGCCTCGGCGCAGTCGAGCGGAACATCCTGCGGGTCGCGATCGAGGAGCTCGCCGCTGCGGAGATCCCGAAGGAGATCGTGATCGACGAAGCCGTCACCCTCGCAAAGCGGTATGCATCCGACGACGCTGGAAGACTCGTCAACGGCATTCTGGGCAGGATCGTGCGGGAGGAGGCTGCGTAGCGTGGCGACCGAAGACTCACTGAGTAGGGCGGAGGAGCTCCTCGCGAAGCTCGAGGCGGCGCGGGGCGAGCTCGACCAGCTCGCGCAGTCGGAGGGCGGGTCGCCGGAGCGTGCACTCGAGATCCTCGGCGAGCTCTCGGAGCTCGCGAAGTCGGTCGAGGAGGAGCTGGAGCGCGCCAAGCGGGCCGCGGAGGCCGATGCCGCACAGTCCTGACGAGCTGCGCGCTCTCGCCGAGGGGTACCTCGAAGGGCTCGAGCTGTGGCCGTCGCTGCACGGCCAGGCCGAGTCCGTGCGCTACTCGATCGCCGTCGGTGGCAAGCGGGTCCGGCCGGTGCTTTGCCTCGCGACCGCCGAGGCTGCGGGCGCCGCGCCCGAAGACGCGCTCGCCGCGGGTTGCGCGCTCGAGCTCGTCCACACGTTTTCGCTCGTGCACGACGACCTGCCGGCGCTCGACGCCGACGAGGAACGGCGCGGGCAGCCGTCGACATGGAAACGCTTCGGCGAGGCGACCGGGATCCTCGCCGGGGACGCGCTGCTCGCCGAGTCATTCCGGCTCGCGACGGCGTACGACACGACGCACGTCGCGCGTGAGCTCGCCGAGGCCACGCTCGGCATGATCGGCGGCCAGTACCTCGACATCAACGGCAACGCGCCGGACGAGCAGACGCTGCACAAGCTGAAGACAGGTTGCCTCTTTGGCGCGGCCGTCGGGCTCGCTCTGTGGGTCGCACACGTGCCGGCGTCCGCGCAGGCGCCGTGGCGCGCGTTCGGCGACGAGCTCGGGCTGCTCTTCCAGATCGTCGACGACATCCTCGACGGAGACGGCTACGTCGTCACGCACGGAGTCGATGGTGCACGGCGGCTTGCGGACGCGGCCGCGGAGCGCGCCCGCGACCGGCTCGACGCCGTCGACGCGGACACCTCTGTGCTGCGCGAGATCGTCGACGGGCTCGCCGTCCGCACGGCGTAGAGCGGCATGAAGAAGCGTCTCGACGTCCTGCTCGTCGAGCGCGGTCTCGCGGAGTCGCGCACGCAGGCGCAGGCGCTCGTGATGGCCGGGCTCGTACCCGGCTACGACAAGCCCGGCCAGCAGGTCGACGACGGCGCCGAGCTGAGTGTGAAGACGCGCACCGCGTACGTGTCGCGCGGCGGCGAGAAGCTCGCGAACGCGCTCGACGCACTCGGCGTCGACCCGGCGGGCCTCGACGCGATCGACGTCGGCGCGTCGACCGGCGGCTTCACGGACGTGCTGCTGCAGCGCGGCGCCGCGCGCGTGATCGCGGTCGACGTCGGCTACGGGCAGCTGCATCCGAAGCTGCGCGACGATCCGCGCGTCACCGTGCTCGAGCGGACGAACGCACGGACGCTCGCCGGGCTGCCGTTTGCGCCGCAACTCGTCGTCTGCGACGTCTCCTTCATCTCGGTGAGGACCGCGCTGCCGCCCGTGCTCGAGCTCGCCGCTCCCGGCTGGCAGGCCGTCGTGCTCGTGAAACCCCAGTTCGAGGCCGGGCGCGCCGACGTCGCGAAGGGCAGCGGCATCGTGCGCGACCCGGTGATCCGCGCGCGTGTGCTGCGCGAGGTCGCCTACGCGGCGCTCGGCTGGGAGGCGCAGGTGGCCGGCGTCGTAGACTCCGGGCTACCGGGTCCGAAGGGCAACCGGGAGTTCTTCCTCCGCCTCACGCACAATGACCACCCGAAGCTTCCCGATGACCTCGACGAACGAATCGATGCCGCAGTCGCGGCGGGTTGAGACCGCCGCGGTCGTCACGCACGGCCGCGTCGACGTCGAGGAGGCGCTGAACCGCGTTCGCGACGTCGCAGATCGCGTAGGCGTGCGGCTCGTCGACGAACCGCGCGACGCCGACCTCGCAATCGCGCTCGGCGGCGACGGGACGATGCTGCGCACGCTCGCGCGCCTGCTCGGCAGCGACACGCCGGTGATCGGCGTGAACTTCGGGCGCGTCGGCTTCCTTGCGTCGATCCGCCCCGACGACCTCGAGCGTGACCTCGAGCGCGTGTTCGCCGGCGAGTACCGCAGCGTCGAGCTGCCGACGATCGAGGTCCGGCACGACGGGCACACGCACGTCGCGGTGAACGACGTCGTCGTGACGAGTGCGGTCCTCGGCCGGATGGTCGAGATCGCGTACGCGGTCGGCGGCGAGGATCTCGGCGCCATCCCGTGCGACGGGATGATCTGCGCGACGCCGTCCGGGTCGACCGCATACAACCTCTCGAACGGCGGCCCCGTCCTCGTGCGCGGGCTCGAGGCGATGGCGGTGACGTTCATCGCGCCGCACTCGCTGGACGCGCGCCCGCTCGTCGTCCCCCGCGGCGTCGAGGTGACGGTCCGGA
>WNFR01009066.1_pt1 | contig 10047 bp, 6 predicted proteins | sample 5400221 | NCBI WGS metagenome assembly WNFR01 (sample SAMN13153357, study PRJNA577476) | soil metagenome | isolation source: 40 cm soil under Madrone tree | place: USA:California | collected 2016-06-14 | reverse complement strand
CCGCGATCCGCGCGACGTGGTGCTGAGTTGCTTTCGGCGCCGGTTCAGGATGAATACGGCCATGTACCAGCTGCTGACCCTCGAGGGCGCCGCGCGCTTCTACGACGCCGTGATGGACTTCGCCGAGCGCGCACGCCCGAGCCTGGGCCTCGACTGGCACGTGGTGCGTTACGAGCGGCTGATGGCGGATTTTGCCGGCGAGACGCGCCGCATCTGCCAGTTCCTCGGGCTCGAGTGGAGTGCCGACCTCGAGGCGTTCGCCACGCGCGTGCCGGCGCGCGAGCGCGCGACGCCGAGCACCGCGCAGCTGGCCCGCGGCCTGGATAGCGCCGGAATCGGCCTCTGGCAGCACTACCGTGCGGCGCTCGAACCGCTCCTGCCATTGCTCGCGCCCTGGGTCAAGCGGCTCGGCACGCAGCCGTGAGCGCAGCGGCCTCGCGGCGCCCGTCAGGCGAGCGTCACTGCGTACGCTGTACGCGGTGCGTCTGGCGGGCCGGCGTGGTCATCAAGAACGAGCCGAATGCGGCACGCCTGATGGTCACGCGGTCGCCGGACTTCAGGCGCGTGTCTTCGTCCTTGAAGGTCCAGGTCTGCCCGTTGTCGAGCGCCACGCTCACCTTGCCCGAGCGGTCCGCGCTGACCTGGGCCACCGTCGCCTGGATCAGCGCCGGGCCTTGTGGCTTGGCCGCTACGTGCTCGGCCAAGCCGAAGCCAGCCTCGCGCGCCGCGCCCTTGAAATTGGTGGCGGCCGGCGCCGGCGGCGGCCGCACCGGCTTGTCCTTGGCGAGCGCGTCGTAGCAGGCGAGCCGTTCGTCGGAGGCAGTGATCGCGGCACACTTGAGGGCGTCGTAGCAGGCGAGCCGCTCATCCGGCGCGGTGATGGCAGCGCAGCGCTGCATCTCCGAGCTGATGGCCAGCGGCGCGGCACGCGCCACCGGCAGCGTCACTGCGGCGAGTCCCAGGGCGAAGACAACTCGCGGCGCGCCATCAGCGGCGTTCATGCGGTCCGCTCCGACGGCAAGGCGTAGTGGCGCACATAGATCTCCGTGGCGGTCTGGATCAGCTCGCGCTCGGCGAGGGTGAGCAGCGGGTTCCAGATGTCGAATATCAGGATCGCACGCGGCGTGTCGGAAGTATTCCACGCTTCGTGCTGGATGGTGTCGTCGAACACCCAGGCCTTTCCCGGCTGCCACTCGCGCGTCGTGCCTCCCACCCGAAAGCCGCAGCCGGGCGGCACGATGAGCGGCAGGTGCACGGTAAGACGCGTGTTGGTGACCCCGGTGTGCGCAGGGATGCGGGTGTTCGGCTCGAGGATCGAGAAGAAGGCCGTGGGCGCGCGCGCCTCGATGCGCGGGCGCAGCGGCACCGCCTCGAGCGTGCGCGCGGTCACCGGGCAGCGGGCGATATGCCCCGCGTCCGCGACGCTCTGATTCCAGAGGAAGTAGGCACTCCAGCGCCGTGAGCGGTTGAGCTCGCGGAACTGGTCGAGCGGCATGTCCGGCGGGAAGTCGATGTACGGCTGCAAGCCCTCGCGGTCCGCCACCAGCACGCGCAGCAGCTCGGCGCGGATGTCATCGCTGACCGCCTCGAGCGCCTCGAGCCAGGGAAAATCTTCGCGTTCGAAGAACTCGATCGCCGGCAACTCGGGAAAATACATCCAGGTAGGTTGGGAGTAGTACACCGAGCGCTTGCCCATCAGCGCTTCGAGGCACAGCTCGACGCGGCGCTGACGCGCGCCGCCGTGGCGTTCGCGCACCGCCGCGAGTGGCTGCTCCAGCGCGGCACTCAGCGCGGCGTGGTCGTCCTCGACCACCTGGCGCGCGTGGCGCAGCGCCTCGGCGACCGCCGGCGCCGCCTCGGCGCCGGCCGGGACACAGGCAAGCGCGTTCTGATACGTGCGTGCCGCCTCGCGCAGCTTGCCGGACGCATCGAGGTGCGCGCCCTTCTGCAGCAGCGCGGAAAGATGACGCGGCTCAAGCTGGAGCGCCTTCTCGATGGCATCCATCTCCTCGGCGCGCCGGCCGAGCGCCTTGAGGCTGCTCGCGAGGTTGGCCCACAGGGCGGGGTGTTTGGGATCGGCGGTGGTGGCGCGCACGAACAGCGCGTGCGCCTGCTCCGGGGCTTGGCGGGCGAGCATGCGCACGCCCAGTTCATTGAGGACCGCGGGATGATGGGGGGCCTGCTGCGCCAGGCGCACCAAGAGCTGCTCGGATTCCCCGATGCGCCCGGCGTCGGCGGCCGCCCGCAACGCCTGCAGGACGCGAATGATCGCCGCGTCGTCCAAGGGCACGGGCACTGCGGTGTTCAGTGTCATCCCCGAAAAAGGCTGCCAACTGATGCGGTCATTGTACCCATAGTGCGCCCCGGAGCGATGCCGCGGCCGGCCGCGGGCGCGCGCGAAGGTGCGGAATTGACTCACCTCGGCGAGTCCGCTTAGATGCCCGGACCCTCCCGGAGTCGCACGTTGCCGCCGAGCACCTCTGCCGATCTCGAACTCATGCGCGCCGCGTCGCTGCTCGAAACCGACCCGGCCGCCGCCGCCCGACGGGCGAGCGACATCCTCGCCGCTTCCCCGACGCACAGCGAGGCCGGCCTGTTGCTCGGCGCGGCGCTGCGCAAGTTCGGAGATCCGGCGGCCGCGGCCACCGTGCTCGAATCGCTGGTCGCGGCATGTCCCGATTCGCCGTTGCTGCATCTCGAGCTCGGTCGCGCATACGCCGCCGGCAGCCGCGGCGCCGAGGCCCTGGCAGCGCTCAGGCGCGCGGTGCAACTTGATGCCGCACTCGCCGATGCCTGGCGCGCGCTCGCCGCGCAACTGTTCGCCGCCGGCGAGGCGCTGGCGGGCGACCAAGCCTACGCGCGCTACGCGCGGCTGTGGCGCGGGCCGCCCGAGCTGGACGATGCCAGCCAGGCATTGACTGACAATCGACTGGAAAGCGCCGAGGCCATTCTGCGGCGCCGTCTGCAACAGTCACCGCAGGACGTCGTGGCACTGCGCATGCTGGCCAACCTCGCGACGCGCCGCGAGGACCATCTGGAGGCCGAGCGGCTGCTGCACGAGTGCCTGGCGCTCGCGCCCGGCTACGCCGCGGCGCGCTATGACCTGGCGTGCGTGCTGTATGAGCAGCAGCGCATCTCCGAAGTGCTGCCGGTGCTCGAGCGACTGCTGGCCCTGGAGCCCGACAACTTCGATTGCCTGAGCCTCAAGGCACGAACCGTGCAACTCATCGGCCGCACCGAGGAGGCACTGCAGCTGACCGAACAGGCAGCCGCCGCCCACCCGCAGCTGGATGAGGCGTGGCTGCTGGGCGGCCACATGCTGCGCGAGCTGGGACAGAATACCCGCGCGATCGAGATGTTCCGGCGCGCGCTCGCACTGCAGCCGGGGTGCGGTCGCGCCTATGCGAGCCTGGCGAATCTCAAGACCTTCCGCTTCGAGGCCGCCGATGTCGCCGCCATGCGAGCGCAGCTCGAGACGGCGCCGGCCGAGGAGCGCATCGGCATTGAATTCGCGCTCGGTAAGGCGCTCGAGGATGCCGGCGAGTATGCGTCCTCCTTCGAGCATTATGCGCGCGGCAACGTACTGCGCCGCGCGACGCTGTTCTACGACCCGAATGTGATATCGGCGGAGACCGCGGAGCACAAGGCGTTCTTCGCCAGAGAGTTGTTCGCGGAGCACTCCGGCTGGGGCAGCGCGCGCCGCGATCCGATCTTCATCGTCGGCATGCCGCGCTCCGGATCGACACTGCTCGAGCAGATGCTGGCGAGTCACTCACACGTGGAGGGCACACACGAGCTGGTGGGCATCGGCCGCCTGGCGTTCGAGCTGTGGTCGCGCCGCAGCGGCAGCGAAGCGCCGCGGTACCCGCAGCTGCTGGCGGCGCTGACAACTGCGCAGCTCGAAGAGCTGGCGGCGCGCTACCTGGCGCGCACGCAGTTGTACCGCGCCCTCGGCCGGCCGCGCTTCGTCGACAAGATGCTGGGTAACTTCACGCACATCGGCCTGATCCATCTGATGTTCCCGCACGCCGCGATCATTGATGCGCGGCGTCACCCGCTCGCCTGTGGCTTCTCGTGCTACAAGCAGCTCTTCAGCCGCGGCCAGAAATTCAGCTACGACCAGCGCGAGCTGGGGCGCTACTACCGCGACTACGCCGAGCTGATGGAGCACTTCGATGCAGTAATGCCCGGGCGCGTGCATCGGGTGCATTATGAGCGGCTGGTGGCCGATCCACGCGGCGAGTTGCAGAAGCTGCTCGCGTACTGCGGCCTACCCTTTGAAGAACAGTGTCTGCGCTTCTACGAGAACCCACGCGTGGTGCGCACCATCAGCTCCGAGCAGGTGCGCCAGCCGCTCTACACCGAGGGCATCGATCAGTGGCGTAACTACGAGCCCTGGCTCGGCCCATTGAAGGAGGCGCTCGGCGATCTGGTCGAGCGCTACCCGGCGCCCCGGCATGCTGCGACCTGAACTCAGGGCCCAAATGATCGGCAGCAGTGCCACGCTCGCGCAGGCGCGCACGCTCCACAGCCAGGGGCGTCTGGGCGAGGCCGTGTCCATCTATCGCGAGGTGCTCGCCCGTGAGCCCCTCAATGGCAACGCCCTGCACCTCATGGGCCTCGCCATGGCGGCGCTCGGCGACGCGCGGCACCGCGGCTCATCGGGTCGGCGGCACAGCTGCAGCCTTCCAACGCGGCAGTACAGTGACTGGCTGAACGCGTCGACCGGGTCATCAACGGCTTCGATGCCGCAGCGATTCGCCGGCATCAGTCCCACGGACATATTTCTGAGCGTCCGGTCTTTATCGTCGGGATGCTGAGATCCGGCACCTCGCTGATGGAGCAGATTCTTGCCTCGCACCCGGCGGTGTTCGGTGCCGGTGAGCTGCCGTTCTGGCAATCCGCATACGCCGCTTATGAGGCGGGCCGGACTCGAGGGGCACGACGGTGCCGCCCTTATACCGGGCATGGCACGCGACTATCTCGATCACCTGAGCGCGTTATCCGACGACGCGCAGCGGGTGATCGACAAGATGCCCCTGAACTTCATGAGCGTGGGACTGATCTGCGCCGCGTTTCCCAAGGCGCGAATCATCCATGTGCGGCGCCATCCTATCGATACCTGCCTGTCGATTTACTTCCAGTATTTGTCACACCTGCATCCCTACGCGAACGATCTTGACAACTTGGCTCAATACTACGGGGAGTACCTGCGCCTGACGAATCACTGGCGTGCGGTGCTTCCCGCGACAACGCTGCTGGAGATTGCGTACGAGGCGCTGATCGAAGATCAGGAGCTCTGGACCCGGCGGATGCTGGAGTTCCTCGGACTGCCGTGGGACCCGCACTGCTTGGATTTCCATACGACGGATCGCACCGTGAATACACTGAGCAAACGGCTGGGGTCGTCGCAGCGCGCCGGAAACATACTGCAGTCCCTCGAGGTAGAGCTCGGAACGCCGAAAATCTATGCCGAGGGCACTGACGGTTCCCAGGACATCCATGCCGATGATTACCGCGGGCCGCGACCGGATCCCCCACACCTCGAAAATGTGGAAGTCGCCATACACGACGGTGACGTCGGTTATACGGACCGAGCCCAGATCAATGGTCGGAGCAACTTCCATCTCGCCGGCAGCCACATCGATGGTTGCTCCATAAACCTGCGTCACTTCCCGCAGCGGTGCGCCGCGGCGCCAGCCCTTCAAGGCGTCGCGCAGCGCTATATTGCCGATCGTCCGCTCGGAGCCGGTATCGATGATCGCCTGAACGCGGATTCCACCGATCCGGGCGGGGACTATCAGCAACCCGCCCTCGAGCCTCTGGCCAGCCACGCGCGAGAAACCCGCGGGCGTGCCCCCAGCCCGCCAGCGGGATATCGTGACCCGATTGCGGCGAAAGTCCACGAAGATGCTTTCCTCCTTGAGGCCTGCAACGCCGAGAATGCCATCCGCTCCGGCCATGAGCGGCGCCCAGACGACCGGCAAGCGGGTTTCCTCGATGACGAGGTCACCCGCTTGCAGCTTATGAACCGCAACTGAGGGCACGTCGGCCGTTCCGGTGATTCCATTCACGCGCATGCGGACTTCCTCCGCAGGGTCGAGCCCGAGCGCCGCAGCAAGACGGGGCGAAATTGTCGAGTGACTGGCGCCGGTGTCGACGATGAATTTGAAGGGCCCCTGGTCGTTGATTTTGACCGGAGCGAGAACGCGGCCGATCCGGTCGATTCGCGTCGGCAATGCGAACACGGAAACCTCCGCGCCGGAATCGGGAGGCAGGTCCGCGTTAACCGGTAGCGCGAGCCCTGCGAGCATGCTGCGCAGATACCAGATCGGCAGGACGGCACGCATGCGCTTCACCTGATCAGCAGTGACGGTGCACGGTGCTTGCACGTTACACGGCTGACGCACGCGCCGCCGTGAAATGCATCTGCGCTCTCCTTCGACGCGCGCGCTGAGGAGGTCAGCGCAAGCCCGGGTAGGGTTTGGCCCCAATCGCAGCGTTCCGCCCACAATGGCTGGCGCGAATGTTGCTAAATAGATACAACCACCCCCGGGAACGCCCCGCGTCGGGCCTCCGTGCGCCGACTCCCGCACCATCGAATGTTGCTTTTTGTCCAAGAAAGCTTCCTGCCGTGTCGCGCCGCTGCTAACATCCGGGCCACGCGGTTTTGGCTTCGGTCCCAGCGATGCAGCACGCCGCAAGAAAGTAGGAGTCTCCGCCGATAGGGCTGCGAAGCGTCCTAACGGTGTCACTTTCATTCCCGAACGGTCCGCCCGTTTGCAGGAGGAACTCAATGTCCAGCAGCAGTCAAATTTCCCGCGCCGTGCGGCGGGCACTGGTACTCGGTGCAGTCGCGGCGGCCGGGAGCCTACCCGCCATGGCGCAGCAGGCGGCCAAACCGGTGGAAATCGAGACCGTCACCGTGACGGGTTCGCGCATTCCGCAGCCGCAACTCGAATCCGTCAGTCCGGTCACCACCATCAACGCCGAACAGATTCAGCAGACCGGCGTCACGCGCGTGGAGGATCTGCTGAACACCCTGCCGCAGGTGGCGGGTCAATACGGCGCAGGTGTCTCCAACGGCGCCACCGGTGAGGCGACCGTCTCGCTGCGCGGCCTGGGCGCCAATCGCACCATGGTGCTCGTCAATGGGCGCCGCCTGATGCCCGGCGATCCCACGCAAAACGGCAACGCGGCTCCCGACCTCAACCAAATCCCCGCGGGCCTCGTCGAGCGGGTCGACCTTCTGACGGGCGGTGCTTCCGCAGTGTACGGCGCCGACGCCGTCGCGGGCGTGGTCAACTTCGTGATGAACGACCACTTCCAGGGCGTGCGCTTCGAGGGCAATTACAACTTCTATCAGCACGACAACCGCGACAAGAGCGCTCAGCTCGCCAACACGAACTCCGGCTTTACCGCCCCCAATGGCAACACCACCGACGGCTACGCGCGCGACTTCGGCGTGATCGCCGGCAGCAACTTCGCTGACGGCAGGGGAAATGCAACGGCCTATGCAGGGTATCGGCGCGTCGCGGCCGTTCTGCAGTCCAGGCGCGACTACAGCAACTGCTCGCTCACCAGCACCACCAGCACCGCCAACGGTGCCTTGGGATGCGGTGGCTCAACCACCTCCTTCGTGGCCCGATTCAACAACCCCGGACAGCCGCTCAACTCGAAGGGAGTGCCCATCACTGAGCACTTCAACCCGGCCACCGGCGAGCTCGCGCCCGGGTCCCCTCCGCTTTACAACTTTGCGCCGCTGAACTACTTCCAGCGGCCGGACGAGCGCTACACCGCCGGGGCCTTCGTCCACTACGACGTCAACGACCATGCCCGGGTCTACTCCGAGTTCATGTTCATGGACGATCGTTCGATCGCCCAGATCGCACCGAGCGGTGCGTTCCCCGGCGCGGGCCCCGCGGCCACGCCGACGGGCATACCCGACGGTACCTTTCTCATCAACTGCAATAACCCGTTGTTGACTCCCCTGGAGCTGCAGTATTGGTGCGGCAACAACCCCAACGCGCCGGATGCGCACGTGGCGCTGCGCCGTCGAAACGTCGAAGGCGGCCCGCGATATGACGACCTCGGCCACACCTCCTACCGGGCTGTGTTCGGCATCAGGGGCGACATCACCGATGCGTGGACCTATGACACGTACGCCCTGTGGGGTACGACGCGGTACTCCGAGGAGTACTTCAACGATGTGTCCAAAACGCGCATTGGGTATGCCCTGGACGCGGTCACCAATGCCGCCGGACAAATCGTGTGCCGGGCGAACGCCGGCGGGGTCATCGGAGCACCCGGTTGCGTACCGTATAATATCTTCTCGCTCAAGAACGGCGGGGTCACTCCGGCTGCGGTGCAGTACATCTCCATCCCCGGGGAATCCAAGGGCGCGACCACGGAACGGGTCGTGGACGGTGCCATCACGGGCGATCTGGGCAAGATGGGCGTGAAGCTGCCCACCGCGCATGACGGCCTCGCCGTCAGCTTTGGTGCCGAGTACCGCTCGGAGGCCCAGGAACTCAACCCGGACATCACATTCCAGGCCAATGACCTGGCGGGCCAGGGTGCTCCCACGTTGCCGACGATCGGCTCCCTGCACGTCGCGGAACTCTTCATGGAGGCGCGCCTGCCGCTCCTCGAGGACCTGCCCTTTGCCAAGTCGCTGACCCTCGAGACCGGCTATCGCTATTCCGATTACAACCTGTCCTTCGGCTCGACCAACACCTACAAGCTCGGCTTGCAGTGGGCGCCGGTCAGCGATCTGCGGTTGCGCGGCATGTACCAGCGAGCCGTACGGGCACCGAACCTCCAGGAACTCTTCCTGCAGCCGCGCGTGCAGCTGGATGGCACGCAGGACCCGTGCGCCTCCTCTGGGCCAGGGGTCGTCCCGGCTGCCACGCAGGCACAGTGCGCGTTGACCGGAGTGACCGCTGCAGAGTACAGCAACGTCCAAAGGAATCCTGCAGGCCAGTACAACGGTCTGGCCGGCGGCAACGTCAACCTGGCACCGGAGAAGGCCGATACCTACACGGTCGGCTTAGTGCTTACGCCGAAGTTCCTGCCGGACTTCAACATGACGCTCGACTATTACAACATCACCGTCAAGAACCTCATCTCCACCTACGGCGCTAACCTGATCCTGAGTACGTGTCTGTCCAGCGGCGATCCGTTCTACTGCGGCAAGGTACACCGTACCCAAGGAACCGGAACCGTGGCGGACGGATCCTTGTGGATCAACACCGACGGATTCATTGCGGATACGGATTTCAACTTAGGTTCCCAGCGAGTGAATGGCGTCGACGTCACCTCCCAGTACCGACTCGACTTTGGCAGAGCCGGACGAGTGGGCGTCGACTTCGTGGGCACCTATGTGCTGAAGAACGCGACGGAACCCGTGCCCGGACTGGGCAGCTACGACTGCGCCGGGTATTACGGCCCGATCTGCGGCGTGCCCACCCCGAGATGGAAGCAGAAGCTGCGCGCGACGTGGAACACGCCGCTCAGCGGGCTGGATGTGTACACGGCCTGGCGGCGTGCCAACGGGGTCGCTACGGAGCGCACCAACCCCAGTCCGCTGATACAGAACCTGCCTTTGCCTGCGCTCGCTGTGCCGGGAGCGCGCCTGAGGGGTGTGGACTATATCGACCTGGGCGGGTCTTATACCTTCGCCGGACACGCGACCGCACGGCTGGGGATCAACAACGTGTTCGACAAGTCGCCGCCCATCGGCCCGCAGACCCCCTACGGGAGCCCGGTGTTCACCAACGGCAACATCTACCCGCAGGTGTATGACGCGCTGGGCCGGTATGCGTTCTTCAACCTGATCGTGGACTTCTGAAGTCAGGGTTTGAGGCGATCTGCCGAAGGCGGGCCCCGGGCCCGCCTTCTTTTTTGGGCATCCGGACCGGCGGGCTTTTTACACGCCCCGGTTGCAGGCATATTCTGCCTCCCCTCGACGGACATCGCGCGAAACAGTATGAGCGCCGTAGCAGCGGATGAGGCACGCATTGGCTCCATGATCGACGCCGCCGACAA
>WNFR01018432.1_pt1 | contig 10048 bp, 3 predicted proteins | sample 5400221 | NCBI WGS metagenome assembly WNFR01 (sample SAMN13153357, study PRJNA577476) | soil metagenome | isolation source: 40 cm soil under Madrone tree | place: USA:California | collected 2016-06-14 | reverse complement strand
TTTGGTGGTCCCGAATATGTGCTGCAATATCTGGGCCGCTACACCCATCGTGTGGCCATCTCCAACCATCGCCTGGTCTCGCTCACCGATGGCCAAGTCACTTTTCGCTGGCGTGATTCTGCTCACCACAACGAACAGAAGTTGCTGCCCCTATCGCTCAATGAATTCTTGTGCCGCTTCTTACTGCACATCCTTCCACAAGGCTTCGTGCGCATCCGTAACTTCGGCTTTTTGGCCAACCGCAAACGCGCCACACTTCTGCCTCTTTGCTTTCAGTTGTTGGGTTCGGCACAACAGCCGCAAGCCGAGCAACACGCCTCTTCTGTCGAAGATTGTCCCGATCTTTGGCGCTGCCCTAAATGCGGTGGACCGATGAAGGTCATCGAAAGGCTCACCGCTGCCGAAATTCAACTTCGTTCTCCACCACGGATCAGCTCCGCGGCATGAGACTACTCTCTCCAACTCGAAAACTCTGCGTCCTTCCAGGCGCTCCGCATCTCTGTGCCCCGCCGTCAAACCAATCCCTTCTTCCAGCTTCTTCGACCACAGTCTTTGCGATACTTTTTTGCCGTAGCCAATTTCCGTGCGCACGGTGTCCTGTGTCGTGCCCTGCAGAACAGTCTCGGCACGGCTTAACGACGCTCCTTCCCACCATTGAATTTGCATAGGGCCCGCGTCCACCGCAACCACGGGCGGCCACGTCCAAACGGCTTTACCGGACGCGCGCAGAGCTCCCCGCCTCCGTTCACTCCTTACCGAGAACGCGCATCCGGTAAAGCACTAGCGTTTATGCGGACTAAACGCAACTTTTTTATGGAATTTCCCATCTATTCAGATGAGAGTCTCGGCTGGGATTGCGTCGATCAAGGAGGTTGCTGGCCATGCGAAGTCGACCTTTGACGCTTGCATGGGGCTATGCTCATGCTCGGAACGGCCCGTCCTGCCGTAGCTCAGGACAATGGGGTACAGCAGCCCTCAGCGCGTCAGAAGCTTCAGCATATCCATGCGCCGCAATCGATCGACCAGGAACTTGCTCGCCTTACGAAAGATCTGGAGTTAACTCGGGAATAGCAGCAGCAGGTCCGGCCTCTGCTTGAGGAGCACCATGATAGGATTCAGGCGCTGCTCGATAAGAATCCGACAGCGTCGCGGCAGGAGCTTGGTCCCCAGATTCACGCTATCAGCGACGAAACGCACCGCAAGATTCATGCTCTGCTTACTGATCACCAGAGAGAATTGGAAAAGGCGATGCAGCAACGCGAGCATAATGGTGGAGAAAACAGTCGATCTGCTCCGCCTGCGGAGGCGGCGCTAGATCCATCTTCCCCGCCCTCTTGATATATCTGGAATCCGGCCGAACCGTAAGGCTTTGACTTTCGAATTTCGCTGCGATGAAGAATGACGGTGGGTGGCGCCGTACCAATTAGTATCGGGAAGTCGGCTCATGGGAATGATCGCGATTTCTCCCAGTTGACGGGCTATTACGGAAATAATTCCAGGAGACCTGATCGCGCCATTACTTCCGGCTTGCCAACATTACGGGAGTTGACCAGTTCGGTAAACACTAGCCGTCAAGAGATGCTCTAGGCGCCCTGGTGGGCGGACTGCGTGGTTATTGGTCTCGTTGGTGTTGACGTCCGCTAAGCCTCTCGTCAGAATGCAATGCCTCAGGTGGTGCAGCCGTGGCGACGAGGATGTCCTCCATCTCGGGGCCTTTTGGGTACGTGCTGGAGCCCCTCCGGGAAGGAGCGGACTTCACCCTTTACCGCGGCCGACAGCACGGCAACCCATCGCCAGTCCTGGCGATCGCACTCTTTGCAGAACAGCCGTCGCCTCAGACTCTCCGGCGGCTCGAGCACGAATACTCGCTCGCAGCCGAACTCGATCCCGCGTGGGCAGCCAAGCCGCTGGCGCTTACTCGTCACGAAGGGCGGACGATCCTCGTACTTAAGGATCCTGGCGGCGAGCCATTGGATCGGATTCTTGAGCAGGACCATGGGCAACCGCTGGAGCTGACGCGCTTCCTGCGCATCGCGATTGGCTTGGCGACAACACTCGGCCAAGTCCATCGGCACGGCCTCATACATAAGGACATCAAGCCTGCGAACGTGCTCGTCGACGACGCCGGCAACGTATGGCTTACCGGATTCGGGATTGCGTCCCAACTGCCGCACGAGCGCCAGTCGCCCGTACCGCCCGAGATTATTGCCGGCACGCTCGCTTATATGGCGCCCGAGCAGACTGGCCGCATGAATCGCTCGACTGATGCCCGCAGCGATCTCTACTCTTCGGGGGTCACGTTGTACCAGATGCTTACGGGCGCGCTGCCGTTCGCCGCAGCCGACCCCTTGGAGTGGGTCCATTGCCACATTGCACGCCAGCCAACACCGCCAGGTGAGCGCGCCACAGTCCCCGAGCCGCTGTCTGCTATCACTATGAAGCTCCTTGCCAAGAACGCCGAGGAGCGTTACCAGACAGCGTCCGGGCTAGAAGCTGATCTTCGATGGTGCCTGGGGGAATGGCAGTCGCATGGTCGCATCGATCCATTCCCGCTGGGCACGCACGACTCATCTGACCGTTTGCTGATCCCTGAGAAGCTGTACGGGCGGGAGCGCGAGATCGACGCCCTGCCTGCGGCCTTCGACCGGGTCGTGGCTCAGGGTACGCCAGAGCTCGTGCTCGTATCAGGTTATTCCGGCGTCGGCAAATCCTCTGTGGTGAACGAGCTTCACAAGGTGCTTGTTCCACCGCACGGGCTCTTCGCGTCCGGCAAGTTCGACCAATACAAGCGCGACATCCCGTACGCGACCTTGGCACAGGCTTTCGAGACCCTGATCCGTCAGATCCTCGTCAAGAGTGAAGCGGACGTGGACCAGTGGCGGCACACCCTTCTGGAGGCGTTGGGACCGAATGGGCAGCTAATCATCAACCTCATCCCCGAGATGGAGTTCATTATTGGGAAACAGCCATCCGCTCCAGATCTGCCGCCGCAAGATGCGCAGAACCGCTTCCAGTTGGTGTTCCGGCGGTTCCTCGGCGTGTTTGCGCGGCCGGAGCACCCGCTCGCGCTGTTTCTCGATGATTTGCAATGGCTGGATGCAGCAACGCTGGGCCTTCTTGAGCATCTGGTCACGCATCCGGAGGTACGGCACGTGCTCCTGGTCGGCGCCTACCGGGACAACGAGGTCAGTCCGTCGCACCCGCTTCTGCGGATGCTGGAGGCGATCCGCAAAGCTGGAGCGCGGGTCCAGGAGATTGTGCTGGCGCCTCTTGTGCTAGACGATGTCGGTGCGCTCGTCTCCGATGCCCTGCATTGCGAGCCGGAGCACGTGCGGCCCTTAGCGCAACTGGTGCACGAGAAGACCGGCGGAAATCCGTTCTTCGCGATCCAATTCTTCACGGCGCTGGCCGAAGAGGGGCTGCTGGCGTTCGACCCAGTCACGCGGGCTTGGCAATGGGACATGAATCGCATCCGCGCCAAAAGCTACACCGACAACGTGGTGGATCTCATGTTGGGCAAATTAAAGCGATTGTCGAACACGACACAAGACGCACTCAAGCGACTCGCCTGTCTCGGGAACGTGGTCGAGATCGCCACACTGAGTCTGGTTTTCGGGGAATCAGAAGAGGAGATCCACGCGTCGCTCCTGGAGGCCGCCCGCACTGGGCTGATCCTCCGCCTGGAGGGCGCCTATGCGTTCCTCCACGACCGTATTCAGGAGGCGGCCTATGCCCTCATCTCCGAAGGCGAGCGCGCGGGGGCACACCTTCGGATTGGCCGAGTGCTGCTTGCGAGCGTGACGGCGGACCAACTCGCCGAACATCTGTTCGATGTTGCAAACCAACTCAATCGCGGCGCCGCACTGCTGATTGATCGCGACGAGAAAGTGCATGTTGCGACGATCGACCTGCGTGCCGGGCGAAAAGCCAAGGCGTCCACGGCCTATGCGTCGGCGCGCGAGTATTTTTCGGCCGGCATGGCGCTGTTGGACGAAAGGGACTGGAGTAGCCAGTACGAGTTGACGTTCAGCCTGTGGCTCGAACGCGCGGAGTGTGAGCTTCTGAGCGGTAACTTCGAAAATGCCGAGCAACTGATTATGGAGTTATTACAGCGAGGCACTTCGAAAGTCGACGCGGCGGCCGCTCATCATCTCAAAGTCCAATTGCATATCGTGAAGGGGGAACACGCGCAAGCCGTGGACAGCGCGCTCAGGTGCCTGCGCCTGTTCGGCATCGACATCCCGGCGCACCCGACGTGGGAGCAGGTCCAGGCCGAATACGAGACAGTCTGGCGCACCCTCGATGGGCGCCCGATCGAGAGCCTGATCGATTTGCCGCTGATGACCGATCCGGAACTGCAAGCCGCAATGCGTCTGTTCTTCGTCCTTGCAAACGCCGCGTTCTTTACCGACTTCCATTTGTTTTGCTTGCTCCTGTGTCGCATGGTGAACGTCAGCATGCAGCACGGGACGAGCGGCGTATCCGCGAACGCCTGTGGCTATCTCGGGTTTACCCTCGGCCCGGTGTTTCACCGTTACCACGAGGGTTATCGTTTCGCCAAGCTTGCATGCGACCTGGTGGAGGAGCACGGCTTCATCGCAAGTCGGGCGAAAGTTTACACCTCGATGGGACTGGTTGCCGTCTGGACGCAGCCGATCGCGAGCGCGATCGATTTCACTCGGGCGGCCTTTCGCACTGCGATCGAGACGGGTGATCTGACCTTCGCTTGCTACAGCATGATCCATCTCCTCGCATACCTTCTGATGCGAAACGATCCGCTCGACGCGGTGTGGCGCGAGTCGGAGATGGCGCTGGACTTTGTCCGGAAGGCAAGGTTCCGCGACATCGCGGATGGCATCGTGTACCACCAACGCCTCATCGCGACCATGCAGGGCCGGACCGCGACCTTCTCCACCTTCAGCGACGCGCAGTTCGACGAGGCGGCGTTCGAGGCGCAACTGACGGACGACCGGATGAACTCGCTGGTCTGCGTGTACTGGATCATCAAACTGCAGGCGCGGTTCCTGGCGGGCGAGTACGTAGCAGCACTCGCTGCCGCCCAACAAGCGAAGCCCCTGCTGGGGGCCATGGTTGGCCAGATCCCGTTGCTCGACTACTTTTACTACGCCGCGCTGACGGTGGCGGCGCTCTATGAGAAGGCTTCCGCCGACGAGCAGACCGCGTGGCGTGAAATGCTGGCGGCGCACCAGGAACAACTGCGCGAGTGGGCCGAAAACTACCCGCCGACTTTCAGCGACAAGCACGCACTGGTGTCGGCCGAGATCGCCCGCCTGGAAGGACGCCCCTTCAACGCGATGCACTTGTACGAGCAGGCGATTCAGTCGGCTCAAGAGAACGGCTTCGTCCAGAGCGAAGCGCTGGCCCATGAGGTGGCCGCGCGGTTCTACGCCACGCACGGATTTGAGACGATCGCCCACGCCTATCTATGCAAAGCGCGGAACTGCTACGACCGCTGGGGCGCGCTCGGCAAGGTGAAGCAACTCGACGAACGCTACCCGCGCTTGCACGAGGAACGCCTTCCTACTTCTACCACCTCCACAATCGGCACGCCGGTCCGGCAGTTGGACGTCGAGACTGTAGTCAAGGCCTCACAGGCACTCTCGAGCGAGATTGTCCTTAGCGAGCTGATCGAGAAGCTCATGCGAATAGCGGTCGAGCATGCAGGGGCCGAACGGGGTCTGCTCATCCTTCTCAGGGGTGACGAGCCGCAGATTGAGGCAGAGGCCACCACGGGCCACGGCGGGGCCCAAGTCACTATGAGACGGACATCCGTCACGACATCTGATCTCCCCCAATCCGCACTTCACTACGTGATCCGGACGCGGGAGCGCGTGGTCCTTGATGATGCTTCGGTCGGGAACTTGTACTCGGAGGACGAGTATGTGCGGGCGAAGCGCGCCAGATCCGTCCTATGCCTGCCCATCGTCAAACAGACGAAGCTTATTGGCGCACTCTATCTGGAGAACAATTTGACTCCGCGCGCCTTCACGTCGGACCGGGTAGCAGTACTGGAGTTGCTGGCTTCGCAAGCTGCGATTTCGCTGGAGAATGCCAGCCTCTATTCCGATCTGCAACGCAGCGAAACTTTCCTGGCTCAAGGGCAGAACATAAGCCACACCGGCAGCTTCGGCTGGAACGTTTCGAGTGGGGAGATCTACTGGTCGGAGGAAACCTACAAGATCTTTCAGTACGATCGAGCGGTTAAGCCTACGTTGGAGTTGATATTCCAGCGAATTCATCCCGACGACAGAGATCTCGTGCAGCAGACTCTCGACCGCGCGACAAATGGAAGGGCAAATCTTGATTTTGAGCATCGGTCGCTGATGCCGGATGGTTCGATCAAGTACCTCCACGTATTAGCTCGGGCGCTGGAGACTTCGTCAGGCAACCTCGAATATGTGGGTGCCGTTACGGACGTCACCGCAGCTAAGCAGGCGGAAGAGACGCTTCGGGAGAGCCAGGCATACTTAGCAGAAGCGCAGAAACTGAGCCACACAGGCAGTTGGGCATGGGCCCCCGCCACCGGCGAGATCAGGTACTGTTCCGAGGAATGCTACCACGTGCTGGGTTTTGACTCTTACGGTGGGCTGCCACGATTCGAAACATTCTTTCAACGCATTCATCCGGATGATCAACCCAGGACCGCGGAAAAGCTCGAGAGAGCAAAGCGCGAACCATCCGGCGATCTCGTTGAGTTCGTGGGTACCGTGATGGACGTGACCGAACGCAAGCGTGCCGAGGAAGCGTTGCGCGAGGCGCAGGCGAATCTAGCACGCGTCAGCCGGGTGACCACCATGGGAGAGCTGACTGCCTCACTGGCGCACGAGATCAAGCAGCCGATTGCCGCGGCCATCACGAACGCCAATACCTGCCTGCGCTGGCTTGCGCGCGTTCACCCCGATGTAGAAGAGGCCCGCGCGGCTGCGTCGAGAATTGTCAAAGATGCAACGCGTGCAGCCGACATTATCAGCCGGATCCGGTTGCAATTCCAGAAGGGTACTTTGGAACAAGAGTTGGTGGATGTAAACACCATTATTCGAGAGATGATTGCCCTCTTGCGCGGCGAGACAACGCGATACTCCATATCCGTCCGGAGGGAGCTGGCGGCAGATATTCCCCAGGTCATGGCGGATCGAGTGCAATTGCAGCAGGTGCTCATGAATCTCATGATTAACAGCATTGATGCGATGAAGGATGTGGACGGAACACGTGAGATGGCCATCAAGTCGCGGCGAGCGGAAAACGAGCAACTTCAGGTGTCCGTCAGCGATACCGGCGTAGGGCTTCCCTCGCAGCAGGCAGACCAGATCTTCAATCCGTTTTTCACAACCAAGCCTCACGGCACCGGCATGGGGCTTCGCATCAGCCGGTCAATCATCGAATCGCATGGCGGCCGCTTGTGGGCTGCCGACAACTCCCCGCGCGGCGCAACTTTTCAGTTCACCCTGCCCGCCACGGTCGCGACGCACGCATGACCTCCCCACCTACTCCTACGTGGTGGCCGACCTTTGTTCTCTATGTGGAGTACATTAGGACCGTTGTGATATCTTACTGTTGAATGCGGGACCGTTGCTAGCCTTTGCGGCAATCACTTCGGTGTTGCGCTGCGTCCTAGCGACTAGGGCTCAAGTGAGGCTGCCTGCTGTAAGAGGTTCGTCGAGATTTGAGCTCGCCTGCTGGTGATTCTTCATGGAACTCGCCATGTGGAAGATTTCGGCCCCGGCGAGACGCAACTTGCTTGTCATTTCCGCGTTTGCTCTCTGCTCTCTGCCGATGTCTGGCCAGACGGCCAACACCGGTGCGATCGCTGGCAGCGTGAGCGACCCCAGTGGAGCGTTGGTCGCTCGTGCGGCAGTAGTCATCAGAAGTCAGGCCACAGGAGAAGAGCGTGAGGTCACTACGGATGCCCAGGGAAATTTCTCGGTCCCATTCCTGACGCCTGACAACTATGACCTGACGGTTCGCGCGTCCGGATTTGAGCCACTCGTCTTGAAAAGTGTTCAGGTTCAAATCACCGAGGTGAGCCGGCTGAACATTCAGCTGACGATCAGCGGCGCAAAAGAGCAAATCACCGTTAGCGCTGACCCTCCTCTTCTTCAAACCGAGAATGCCACTCTTGGACGAGTCATCGATCAGGAAACTGTCGTCGACTTGCCGCTGGTCAATCGCAATTACACCGAAATTCTAGGCCTAACGGCTGGAATAAACACCGATATCGTGGACGCGACCCAACTGGGGGCCGGAAGCCAGGAGATCCGCGCCAATGGTGCACGAAGCGGCGACAACAACTTCATGCTGAACGGAGTAGATGCGAACAGTTACGTATCCAACGTCACGGAGGTCACTCCTTTTGGCGCCGCAGGGATTGCCATCCCCGCTCCGGACACCATTCAGGAGTTCAAGGTCCAGAATTCGCTCTATGATGCGCAGTATGGCCGCGGAGGAGGCGCGAACGTAAATGTGGAAACCCGATCGGGAACTGCGGAGCTTCATGGGAACGCCTATTATTTCGGCCGCAATGAAGCGTTGGATGCGAATAACTTCTTTGCGAACGCAACCGGAGTGCCAAGAGGAGAATTCCGGCGCTCACAGCCCGGTGGCACTTTGGGTGGGCCGGTACCGTGGTCGAGGAGCCGCGCCTTCTTCTTTGTTTCGTACCAAGCGACGCGGGATGTGAATGCGGCATCCTTGAGCACCAGTGTTCGATCTTTGAGCCTTCCTCCGATACCGCAAGTCCGCACACCAGCCTCGCTGGGAGCTATATTCGGCGGCCAAACCGGGTTATTCGGAGGTGTGGCGGTGGCCCCGGATGGCTCGAATATTAACCCGGTAGCACTCAACCTGTTGAACGCGAAGACCGCCGATGGAACATTTGTAATCCCGAGCCCTCAGACTTCGGGGAGCGGTGTCAACTATACCGCGGTGGTGCCGGGACACTATAACGAAGACCAGTTCAATACAAACGTCGACGTCAACTTGCGCGCGGCGGATCGCCTTTCGATGAAATTCTTTTTCTCAAACTCGAATCAAGACGTTCCGTTCTTCGGCGCCTCTGTGCCCGGCTTTCCTGCGCTCCGTTCCTTTCAGAACCGGAATTTGGCAATTGCCGAGACTCACATTTTCTCATCGCGAGCGATCAACCAATTCCGCTTTGGCTTCTCTCGGCTTGCGGGTCAAGACGTCGCCGGAGGGACGCTCACCGATCAGGAGGTGGGGATAAACCGCTTCAGCGACCCGCGAGAGCGGCTCATTCCACAGATTCTGGTTATTGGAGCCTTTCAATTAGGCAACTCGCAAAACGACCGAGGCAAAACAGCCAGTAATAACTTTTACGCCTCCGACGTCCTATTCCTGTCCCGGGCCAAGCACGAGCTTCGCTTGGGCACAGAAATCTTCCGAAATCAATTTAACGGTCTAAGCGATGGCACGGCTGGCCTCATGTTCCTGTTGTCGTTCCCTGATTTCCTGCTCGGCTTGCCCGCTGGTGCAGGAGGGAACGGCACTCCGCTCTCAAGTATTTTCGGGTCTGCCGTGAATGCTGGAATTTCCAATGTGGGGTTACGCGCAAGCGCTGTGGATTTGTTTGCGTTGGATGACTGGAAAGCTACGCGAACACTCACAATAAGCCTCGGGGTTCGAGTCGAGGTTAATGGCCAACCAAGCGAAGTCCAGGGTCGGCTATCGAATTTCTTCCCTCAGTTCTACGCCCCACCTCCAGCCGGAGGGTTCGGAGATCCAATCTCTTCGGGATTCGTTCTGCCCGATAACTTTCACGGTACTGCTCCGACCGGATTTCCACGGACAAACTCGACGCTATTGAATCATCCCATTCAAGTGCATCCGGAACCACGCATCGGCTTCGCGTGGCAGCCATTTTCTTCGAAGGACTTGGTTCTTCGAGGAGGATATGGCATCTACGCGAACCGCATCAGCTTCGAGGGGAATGCCGCACTAATGACTTTTAACCCGCCGTTCGTGTTGGATGCTGCGCTAGATGGCGGCGCTAACGCGGCCGCTAGCCTGCAGA
>WNFR01023224.1_pt1 | contig 10049 bp, 23 predicted proteins | sample 5400221 | NCBI WGS metagenome assembly WNFR01 (sample SAMN13153357, study PRJNA577476) | soil metagenome | isolation source: 40 cm soil under Madrone tree | place: USA:California | collected 2016-06-14 | reverse complement strand
AAAGGGTCCGTCTGATTACCGTGAACAGTATCAGAATGGTACCCGTTGAGTCAACTCTTTTCCGCAAAAAAGTTTTCTAACGGTTTTCTAACAGAATCCCCCTCAATGGGTCACAAAATAGTATTCACCCCTACGTGTTTGCCTCAGAAATCGTAGTTTTCCCTACGGAGTTTTCCCATGTCGGCAATGGGGTATTCACCCCATATTGCGAAAAGTGAACATTGCGAAAACCCCTGCAAACATTGCGAAAACCCTTGCAAACATTGCACGATTCTTATGTGAGTCATCAAGGGATGAAAAAAATATCGCGGGTTTTTGAGAATGCCGCTTGACTTCCGCAGGCAAATCAGATACCTTTTACATCGTAACAGAAAAGACATTGAAAAATCGGTTAGGTTCATATAAGTAGTTGATTGTGAGTAACTTGTTAATAAGTTTTTCAACTATTTATTTGACAGGGAGAACGATTTTTTAGATGATGTCGAAATGACAATTTCGGTAAATCTAATAAACTTAACAAACCAATGTATCGACAGAAAAACCCTATTATGTACGACAGAGAGAATCAGATGGATGTTGAAAACGCACGAACCAACATAGAGAAAATAATGATGAGCCTTCCCTCAGAACGAACCGAAACAGAACGAAGGATGTATCTTGCCGGTGTGATTGACACTTGGGGCCAAATGGAGGTCGTTTCCGAAGAAACCAGAGGCAATTTATACACAGAATTTTGTTTTTAGGATTAAAAAGTTAGGATGTAACTCGTTGATAATCAACACTCTCGGCCTTGTTTTAAAATAAAAGGGCCGGGGGTGTTGCCTTTTTATAGGGGTTGTGTATAGTAATACCGTTGTTCAAACAAACCAAAACTGAGCAAATGTTCAAATAAACCAAAATGAACAACTAACAAGAAAGAAACAAAATGAAAACGCGGAACGCAAATACATCCGAAAAACCCGTCACTGTTTATCTTCGCACACTCGCGAAATTGATGAACAAGAGTAAAGACGGTATCATCACCCTCGAAAAATTCACTCGGGCCTTTCCGGCCGCCCTTCGTTCGGGCTGTGTGGGTTTCCTTCGAGCGGCGTCTGGGGGCGACTTCATTGAAGGTCGTCGGGGGCATCCCTCCCGATTTGTCTTCGGTGAAGCTCTTGACCGGTGGAACCACCAAGAGGAAGTGCGTCGTGAGTGGCGCATTCGTAACCACAAAAATCCTGACACCGGTGGTCCTATCCGTCCGGGTCGTCGGGGACGCCCTTCTGTGGGCCGTCCTTCTGTGGAAACGAGCCGTTCGGGCAGAATCCTCTCCGTCACCGTGGGCAATCGCACCACGAAAATCCCTGTGAAGTCATTGGGATTGGTGCCCGCGGGTCACTAAACCATCGTGCCCAACATTGAAAACGTAGGAGAATACCACTCCTACGTTTTCTTCTTGTTAGGGTGAGACGTTATGACATTAACCGAAGTAAAATCACAATTGGAAGAAAAGATGGTTGAGGTTCTTATTGCGTTGGAAAAACAACTCAATAGAACTTTGCCCGTTCCTCTACTCGAATTGAAGAAACTTGGTCGTTGTGCTGGTCGTGCTAACTCCAATACCAACACCATTCAGATGAATCCTGATTTCTGTCTAAATGGTCACTGGTCACAGATGCGTGATGTTACTCTACCCCATGAAGTCGCACATATCGTCGCAGACTTTATTTATGTAAATGATTACCGCAACAAAGGGGCGAACTTGGAGAATCGTCCTCACGGTGTTCTGTGGAGACACGTCATGGGCCTTCTTGGATTACCCCCAGAGCGTTGTCACAACATGGATACTACCGAAGTATCCCACACACGCCCCAAACCGTTTAAATACGTCTGTGAGTGTTCTACGCACATGGTTGGAGCGATTAAACACGGTAGGGCTCAGAGGGGTGAGTATCGTTCGTGGAAATGTCGGAAATGTGGGGGACAACTAAGGTTTATAGGGGGAAATTGTGAATAAGTTGTGAACAGGTTGTGAAGAAGTTTTCGTTGATTTAAAATATTACTTTGATAAAATTTTTCAATTATGACTGAACCAGAATTTATAAAGGTTCTTTCAACAAAGTTTCGGATAAGGTCCGAGTTGTTATCAAACAGTTCTCGTCCCGAGTTTCCAAATGATTTGTTGAAAGACATGGATGATGAAGAAATTAATGACTTACTCATTGAAATCTTTAACGAAAGTATCATGGGGTCTAAGACCATGTGTGAGTTGGAAAAATCCATCATACGTGAAGTTAGAACTTGGGAAGATAAACCTTTGTATCTAAAACGAGCATGTCATCGTTTTCTCGAAGAAGAACTTAAAAGTAATCTATGAATAATACTATGAGTAACATTGTCAAATTTAATCCACCACGTCACGCGGTCAGACTTTACCCTGACTCCGAACGATACAAGGGTGGATTTGCAATTCGGTCGGAGACGAGCGACAGAGTTTACAAAATCTCCTTTGATGCCGCACATGGCGCAATGTGGTGGACCTGTTCGTGTACCGGTAATATCATTTACGGTCAATGCAAACACCTTACCGCGTGTGGTCTGAAAGGTCGTAGGTCTGGTCACCAACTCGGAGAGGCCCATAAATACGGATGGTTAAAATGAGTGACATGGGAGACATGGGGGAAGTATTCAAGGAGTTGAAGAAGGCGCGTCAAGAGTTACGGGCGAAGTTTGGTGTCAAGTGTCCTCGTTGTATAGTCAAGTTTCCCAAGGGTAATCCATCCATTCTTTTACCGCAACAAAGATGTAAGGTCTGTGGTTACATAGACCCTAGACCGCGCTTGACAAATGAAACACAGTAGTTATACTAAAATCAAGTCGTGTAAGACGTGTAAGAGGATTCACGGTCATAAGAAAACCGTTCGGACGGCTCATACAATTTACAGTGACATAGAAATTTGTAACGTCTGTGGAGCAGTCAAGAACAAAAAGAAATGAAGAAAAAGCTTTATGATGTTGTCAAGTTCAACCCCAAGACGGGTAAGGTCGTCACCGTCTATAAAGGAAAGAAATTGGGAGAGGCCAGACATACGGCGAGAATCTTAGGTATGTTCTTATTTCCACTCACCGCAAAAGTCTATCCATCCGGCCAATACAAAAAGGGTGACAAAATTTCGGACATCCACACAAGTCAATGAAAAAACGGTCCCGCATTTTTGATAAGAATTACGCCCCATACGGAACGTATAAGGGTGCCCGAGGGAACCCTGATGAATGGGCCCATGCCTTCAAGGAAAGGATGTCATACGAACAGATTGACAAGATTCTTGGAACCGATACCCCTTGGGCAATCTTGGGAATCAAGCCGGGCGCAACACAGGCTGAGATTAAGGTCGCCTATCGCAAACGGGCGCAGGAAACCCACCCAGACGTAAACCCCACCAAAGATAGGTTAGAATTTCAGAAAGTTCAAGCCGCTTACGAAAAGTTGACGGTCAAAAGGAAGTTCAAGCGGAAAAATTGACATAAGGCTTGCCATTTTGATATATTTATATAAAGTCTCTTTATATGAATACAGCGTTAGTAGCATCACAAGTTTGGTTGAATGAACTCGGCATTAAGACCGAGGGATTTCCTAACTGTCTTAAGGTTTCTCGTGATGACATCGCTAATCTCGGCGAACCTACCGACGCTTTACTGGCTTCAATTAAAACTGCCACCAATAGCAACAAATTGTTCTGGGCTAACCAAGACGACAACTGGCTCTACCTTGAATCCTTTTAACGCTTGACTTTTGATAAATGCTGGATATATTAACAAAAATGAAATTAACATTCATTAACAATCTCTTAGCGAGTCTCGGATGGAATGTTCTGGTTCTTGTTCTGGTTCTGTTTGTTGTCTCGCTCATAGCATTCGGCTTATCGTGTTTGTTATGCATGTTCAAATCCTCTAAACTTCCAAGGGGTGTTCTGCTTCTGTTTGCCGCCTTGCTCATAGCAGTCGCCGCCACCACTCCGGTCTATTTCCTTTGGAACTGGGTTGCCGTTACTGTGCTTAGTTTGAAGGTCATTACATTCGGTCAAGCATTTGGTCTGTCATGGTTGTCATCCATCTTGTTCAAGTCTTACAATTCATCCAAGAAGTAGTTATGGCAACTTTAAACGACAACATCATCCTTGAAATAAGACGGCGTGCTGCATTGTTTGTAGCCGACAATTTTTCAAAGCCATCACCAGCAGATTTATTGTTGACGGAGAGTGTTATGATGATTGGTGCTAGTATAGCACTTGAAGCCGACGCAGCAGACTTGAACGGGGAGACGAAAACTCTGGAAGAGTTGTTCGATAAACCTTTTCTTACAAAGGAATCGGAGCATGTAAAGCAACAACGAATGGGTAGAGACACCCTATAGCATGGGGTTAGTACCCCCAGCGTTTTGAAATCCTGCCACCCCCCCAGCGTTTTGAAATGTTTCTCATGGTGACTTAGAAATTTAATTCACTTTACTTGCCATATTAATATAAATGTGGTATGTTAACGACATGAAAAAGAAACTGTATATTCGGTTTTTTGATAACAAGGAAGACCTAGTTCCCCATGATTCATCGCCACTTTTGAATGAAGAATCTCCAACCGTTAACGAATTTCGTCAAGAAGAATGTTGGTGGTCTCTCGTGGATTGGATGAACAGGCATCCGAATGGCAAAGTAGATTTCGTATGGCTTTAATCAGCAAGTTAAGACGTTGGCTTAATCAATTTATTGCTAATTTAAACTGTTTACTTAATGGCCATACGAACGTGGTCGAATTAGACCGTTACGAGACTAGCACAAGGGCTCGCAATTTCGCTGGTAGGTCACTGGAAAATCTTCGCGTGAAAAAGCCGTATTTGGAAGCTAGTTTTGTTCGTAAGTGCGCATGTCGCTCATGTGGACGCATATTTCTCGAAACGCACATTAATACCATAGGCCGGTTGTAATGGCAACTATTCGTGCCAATACAACGCAACGGTGGACATCCTACCTATTTGTTAAAGAAATGTCAAGCACATTCTCACGATGCCATAACTGCCAATAGGGCGAAGAAATCTGCGCACCTTCCGGTCCCCTACTCTTGGCGCCTTTCGGTCGGCCTCACCTTCCTAACTTGTAAAGATAGTTTAACAAATATTTTTATAATGTCAAGCCCTACAACCGGCGCTTGACAAGCCAAAGGAATTTGTTAGAGTAATCCCACTATATGAAAACACTCGCTGATTTTAAACGTCGTCTGACAATCGGAACGAAATTGACCTATGAATTCCATCGTTCCACAACTATCGTCGGAAACTTAGGCAACACTGTCATACCGGCCTCTGGCCTACAAGCCCGCGTTGTCTCACGCCTTCAATCCAATGGCGTTTGGTTTATGAGAGCCGATGGTAAAGAATCTTGGCTTGACTGGCCAAAGGCGAAGGATTTGATTTTTGTCGATGACAACACTGTGACCGTTTGTCTGGACGGCGTTCCGTCGTTCACTTACAAATTCCTGTGACCAAGAAACGTCTAATAGAACTTGGGAAGTTGCACGATGTCCTTTATGCAAGGGCGTGTAAGGTATTCGAGGAAAACAATCCTTGCAAGATAAATCGAAACGGTTGTCTTGGCTGTCGGTATAATCTTGTTACCAAAAGAGAACGTTGTTGCGTAGAATGCAAATATTTAGGGCCGAAAGGTTGCACGGTAGAGGCGCTCTACTGTAAGACTTGGGTATGTTATCATGTCGAACTTACAGACGAACAAAGTAAGGAATTGGCTGAAATTCAACGGATTGCCAAAGAAAATCATTTACTTGTATTCCGTGGTAGTAAGTTGGATGCTCTTAAATACGCGATACCATCATTCAATGAAACCGTCCTAAAATGGATAAAGTTAATTTGTGAGCCTGTCGTGGTGAAGGCTTGACATTTTATAAAACACTGATACATTAACGTCACAATATGAAACCGAACTTTAAACTCCCGAACGCGAAACAATGTATCGTCCGATACGTGGACAATGAAGGCAAGTTGCAGGATGTTTTGATGCCTACTCCGCCGAACAATGCTCAACTCTTTCATACGATGCTCACGAAGCACAAGATTGGTTACAGTCAAATCCGAACGGTCAAGACCGTTACAACGGAAACAATTTTGCCCGGCAACTTTCAACGGAATTTTCAGCCGGTAAACTGCGAACCACATGAGATTTTTGAGTGGTGAAGAATTTCCTCACGCGGTCGGATACTGTCCGATTAGGGGTAAAACGAAGATTGTGTTGAGGATAGCCGGAAACAGGTCCGATTCGTCGGAGTAATCGCTTAGGCGGCCTATGACCGATGCTTTTTGAGAAGGGCTTGACAGAATAGAAACCTTTTGTTAAATTAATCACATGATTAAATCACATTATAAAGTTGTTTTGGATGTATTCGTTACATCGGATACAGGCGCGACCCCCCGGCGCGTCATTAAGCGAACAATTCAGTCGGCCATTGACCCGATTGTTGCTGGTTTTGGTACTGATGAACCAATTCGTGTTGAGAAGGTTGCCATCGAAAAAATTGAATTAACTAACAGTCGTGTTAGTTAGTAGAGGCTTGACAAATCAAAAACTTTTAGTAAATTAATTCCATGATACCGAACACCGAAACGTTGGAACGACATATTAACCAAAATGGGGTGAGGCCCGGACCTCGCAAGTTGGAACAGTTTAAGAAGGCACTCCTTCTCCGCGGAACTCCCCAACTCGGTAGCCAAGATGACAAGGGCAAGGAGGCACTCGTATGTGTCAAGATTTTTGACCCGGTTGGTTCGTGGACGTGGTTTATCACTGAATGGGATGGCGAAGATATGTGTTTCGGTTTGGTCAAGGGCCACGAAGCGGAATATGGTTATTTCAGTTTGGAGGAACTAGCATTTATCGACGGTCGGCGCGGAATTGGGTTAGAGATTGACGTTCATTTTCGACCAAAAACCTTGAGCGAAATTGGGGCTTGACGGATTGAAATAATAGTGTAATGTATTACTACTATGAAAATCACACTTTCGATAGACGGAATTCCGCGAGGAAACCTGACAATCAAATTCAGGGTTTCTCGTGAGGATTTGGTGAATGCTGTTGGTTGGAAAATTACGAGGGAAAGACTTTCGTTTGAGGGTAATGTGGCCATGATTGTCAAATCAGAGTTGCGGGCATTTAACAACGCCCGCTCTATCTTAATTGCCTTTAAAGAAGCCACAATATCAACTGGAAACTCTATTTGGTCTTGGTCTGATGGAATTGACAGTAAGGTGTGCGAAGAAATCCGGCTGCAGGCTGACATTTTGGTTCGGCGAAAGTTTCCGGGATTTGTGGTGAAGGCTTGACAATTTGTTAAAGTATTGTATTGTATTCTCACAATATGAATACGATAACACTCGATACAAAATTCTTTTTAGGAGGAAATGCTACTTTCACAGTGGACAACGGTAAGGGTGAACATTATACTTTTAAAATCCGTCAACCCAAAGGCGAAGGCAAACCACATTTCGTTTCCCTTCTAACCGGACCCGACAATGAATCATCCTACACCTATTTGGGGATTATTTGTCCTTTTGGAACTTTCCGGCTCACTCGTAACAGCACAATGACCGAACAGAGTAAGCCTGTCAAGGTCTTTTCTTGGGCAATGAAACACGTCTTTGGTGACAGACAATTACCCGAAGGTTATCAGATTCGTCATGCTGGTAAGTGTGGTTGTTGCGGAAGAACGTTGACCCATCCACAAAGTTTAACCACGGGAATTGGGCCAGAATGTATGAAAAAACTACACGGATGAGGCTTGACAAACGAAAATCTTTTACTAAAGTAATCACATGAATATTAGAAAAGTCAAAGCGGCCATTGAAACTTTGGAGACTCTGAAATTCAAGATAGACTTTGAATGCTCTCGAAGGTCTGTCGAGATTGGTGAAAGTAATGAGCCTGCTCAAGCCAAGTTGGAGGCTGAACGGATGAAACGAATGAACAAAATCAATGACGTGATTCGAGAATTAGAAAGAGTCTATCAAGCCTTGACAAATTGAATTTCTTTGATAAATTATGAAAGCCAAATATCTTTCAAGCAAACTTGTTAAAACTTTGTTAAGGCTTCAATTCATTCAAGATGGAGCCAAGTTAAAAAAATGGTGAATCAACAGAGTTGTTGAAAATCTTGAACGAATGTCGGGCAGAAAATCCTAGTTTAGTTGATGCGTGGAAATCGTGGCTTATCAGTTATTCGGCCAGACAAAAACGGAAGGCTTGACAAACAAAAAACTTTTGTTAAATTAACTCCACAATGAAAATCGAAATTGAAATTCCCGACTCGTTAATCGACACCGTAATCCAAGGAATTATGGAGAACTACCCCGAAGCAGGCGCCGGAAATTCTCTCAAATGTACTAAATATCGGTATGATGCCCTCAAATTCACTTTCGAGGATGAAGAATCTGGCAAGTATTACAGCCTTGGAAAATCGGCGCTCCGCCACACTTTCCCTCTCTTGTTTACCGATAAATGGCCCAAGGGATGCACTCCGGTGCCTTGTTCCAACGACGCCGAAGTGTGGGATGACTGGCTCTGTCAATGTGACGCAACTGACTTTGATGCGTTTGTTCAACTCGCCTGTTTGGGTGAAGTGATTTATGGGTGAGGCTTGACATTAGTTAAATGTTTGGTATATTCAAGATATTATGAGCGAAGTTGAGATACCAAAACGGCTCCGGTCAAGGCCAAAGTTTCGAGGGATGCCCATTCCCTTTACAACGTTTGTTAATCCACAAACAAAGGTGCCTGACTTCAAGGTGACAAACGAAAGAAGTTGGAACGTTTGTGTGACACGGAAACAATGTGGCCTGTGTGGGCAGTTACTTCTAAAAAACGAATCTTACTTTATTGGAGGGGATAGGTCGTGTACGTCGGGGATTTTCTTTGACCCTCCAATGCACAAGGAATGTGCAGAGTATGCGTTTAAGGTCTGCCCATTTCTCGCATGTGCGAAGGGGTATTCCAAAGCGCCTCCCCGCGAACAGAAAGGATACACGATTGTAGTCAACCCACACATGCCTACGGAACGCCCGAACAAGATGGGCATTCTTTTTTGCAAGTCGTGGTCTATGGTCAACATCCAAGGAAATCGTTACTTCAAAGCGGATAAAATCGAGTCGGTTGAATGGAAAGACTAAGGCTTGACTTTCTATAAAGAAATGATACGTTAATACCACAATATGGCAACAAAAATCAAACTCACAAAACTTGAAAAGTTTGCGTATCTCAATCGTCACCGAGATTCACATATTTTGGCAACTGAACTTAACACAACTGAGAAATCCATCGATTCTGCATATAATCGTGCTGTGTCGAAAATACAATTTATCGACCGGAAGGCTGGACTTTCTGTAATATTCTGATAGATTACTTTTAACAATATGAATATATTAAACAAAATCAACGAATTCGCCGCTCTGGTGGAGAAGGAACAAATCGAACGACTTTACGCCGAGGGCCTTGACTGTGTTCCGAACATTGCAGCCGCGAGAACGCAGGTCAAGGTGGGGCCGAAATATACGAGGGTTGACGTTGGTAACTCTGGCCGGTTCATGGTGGAAAACAAAACGGGTAACATTTTCGGCATCAAGGGATACGGAGTGGTTCACCGTGGCCACTTCTACGGAAATTTGGACACCATAACAGAGTATAATTGGGGTGGATACTATCCCCGTAAGAAAGTCAATCCGACTGCCACCACTACTCACAACATTCCCAAGTTGACATTCGCACCCCAACCGGCGAAGAAACACAAGACTTAACATGAAAATCATAATCTACTTTGAACATACCGGGCTGGTTCGTCTTCGTATCCTCGTCAAGCCACGTCGATAGGTCTTGACGGATTTTAATGGTGTTTTGAAACCAATTTACACCACATTATGAAATCGGATTGTGAATAATCTTGTTTCATAACATTAATATCTTTATGAACTAATTGAATGTTAGTAATTTCATAAGGCTTAGAAGAATCAATACGGT
>WNFR01009516.1_pt1 | contig 10049 bp, 6 predicted proteins | sample 5400221 | NCBI WGS metagenome assembly WNFR01 (sample SAMN13153357, study PRJNA577476) | soil metagenome | isolation source: 40 cm soil under Madrone tree | place: USA:California | collected 2016-06-14 | reverse complement strand
GCGGGCCTCGGGGAACCGGGTCGGGGTCATGGGAGCGCAGAGATCATACCCTCTCCGTGCGATGCGGGCCGAGCTGCCTCTGCGGGCGACTAGAGTCCGACCCGAGGAGGATCCGATCCGGAGCCGGTGGCCGGCGCTGCCGGGCTCACGACGCGACCGAGCTCCTCCACCGTCGACGCCTCTCGCGGCCGGTCGGCCGCCCGCAAGATCTGTCGATGATGCGTCTCGGTCTCCTCGACCGCCTTGCGGCGCGGGCGGGTCACGAGTCCGCGGCCCCCGCTGACAAGAAGACGGTGCTCGCGTGACAGGAGGCGTCAGGCGGCTTCGGCAGGAGGTGGAGGAGTCGCGCATGCCGATGTCCGGAAATTTCAGGCGGCATCGGTAAAGATGACCGGGCAACCCTGGGCCGATGTCGTCGGCCGCCGCCAGAATCGGGGCTGATAGGCCCGCGACGCCCGGAAACGTGCAGGGCACACGCCTTGCTGCGAGCTCCCTCTAGGAGGGATCGATGCCGGAGAAGGCGACGCAGCAACGAGTCGAAAAGGACAGGCGAGAAGGGAAGGCGCCGAGCACGCAGGCCGGCGAGTTCGTGCGCGAGGAGATCGAGCACGTCCGTGAAGGCAAGCACGGGGCCCGCTCGTCCCGGCAGGCCATCGCGATCGGGCTGTCGAAGGCTCGCCGCGCCGGGGTCGAGCTGCCGCCGCCGAGAGAAGGAACGGTTTCACGCCGCACCCGCCGGCAGGCGGTCCGCGACGCGCGGGCCGGTGCCCGCGCCGTCTCGAGCCGGCGGTCGCGCGCGGCGCTTCGCGCGCTGACCCGGGAGGGTCGCGCGGCCGCCTCGCGGAACGCGCTCTCCCGTCAGGGCCGCACGGCCGCGGCGCGACGCACGAAGCAGTCACGGAGCGCCGCCGCGCGACGCGCGGCCGCCACGCGAAAGCGTAGGAGGTGAGCATCGTGACGAACGTCGTCGACGCGATCTGGCATGGCCTGCTGGGCTCGGAGGCCGAGCCCCCGAACCCGTTTCCGGAGCTGGCCGGCTTCGTCGGGCTGGCGGCGGCGATCGGCGCGACCGTCGTCGCCGGCCGGACCGCGCGGGGGGCGATGACCGAGCGCCGGCTGGAGCGGAGCCCGCAGGGCCGCTGAGCCGGATTCGCATGGCCACCCGCTGGCGGTCGGTCGGGATCGTGGTGACGCCGGGATCCGGCGAGGGGCGCGCCCGCGGTGTGGCGCGCCGGCTCGCGCGGCTCCTGGGCCGGCGGGGCTCCACGGTGGAGATCCAGGCATTCGGAAGCCTTCCCGCGCTCGTGGAGTGGGCGCAGACGGCGGCGGCGGAGTTCTCGGTCATCTTCTGCATCGGCGGAGACGCCACCCAGAGCGCGGCCGCCGCGCTGGCCCGGCGCCACGGGATCCCGTTCGTGCCGGTCCCGACCGGATTCGGGAACCTGTTCGCCAGCGTGTTCGGACATCCGTCGTCGGCGCGTCGAGCCGCCCGATTGCTGGCGGACGGCGAGATCCGGATGGTGGACGTGGGTGTGGCCGGCGACGAGCTGTTCCTCTCCCACAAGAGCTACGGCTTCATCGATCAGGTCCAGGAGCGCGTGGAGGAGGATCGACGCCAGCCGCGGACGCGCACGCGCCGGCTCCTGGCCTACTACGGGATCGCGGCGCGGGCGGTGTGGACCACGCCGCTCGACCCGCTCGCGGTGGAGGTGGACGGTACGCGGGTGGCCGACGGAGCGGTGCTGGTCACGGTGGCGAACGTGGAGACGTATCGCGACTTCCTGCCCCTGACTCCCACCGCGTCGCCGATCGACGGGCGCTTCGACGTGTTCGTGATCTCGCGGACGTCCAAGCTCGGACTGGCCTGGCGGCTGTTCCTACTCAAGCTGCGCCTGCCCGGGCGCTGGAGGGGTGTGTCCCTGCATCGCGGGCGCCGCGTGGTGGTCGAGGGGGCCGCGGGCCGCGAGACGCTGCGGGTGCTGCGCCGGGCCCTGCCCCTGCTGCTGCCCCCGGGCGCGGTCGCGGCCCTCGCGCGGCGTCAGGCGGAGGTCGAGGAGGAGGTCCCGGTCGAGCCGGTGGCCTGAAGCTCGGCCCGCTTGGCGAGCCAGCCCATCGACACCAGCACCAGCAGGCCGACCCCGATCCACCCGATCTGACGCGCGCGGCGGACGAAGCTGAACGCGAGGCCGGCTCCGGCTCCGAGGCCCATGGCCTCGAAGGCGGCCGCGTTGGCGCTCTCGAATGCGCCCAGGCTCGCGGGGACCAGGAAGGTGGCGAACCGCACGCCCGCCCCGAGCGCCTCGATGACCGTCGCGGTCACGAGGTCGTCGGAGATCCCGAGAAAGAACAGGATGAGGTACGCCTCGACCGCGCCCAGCAGCCAGCCGCCGAGGTGGAATCCGGTCGACAGAGAGAGTCGCCGCCAGTCCCGGCGGTAGTAGTCGCGGAGGGCGGCGTCGAGCTGCTGGGCATAGTCGTCGCGCCGCACGACGCCGAACCACTCGAGCAGACGGCCGGCACGGCCCACCACCCCGACGACCTGGACCGCCACGAACCCGGCGACCGCCGCCACTTCCACCACGAGGAGCCAGAGCATGGCCGTGATGACACGCGAGTCGGTGGCGGGCATCGTCCAGGCGAGCGCGACGCCGATCAGGAGAAAGAGCGCCTGCGCGATGGTGATCGTGGTCTTGGCGATCACCACCGACGGCACGCTCTCCGCGTAGGCCACGTCGCGGCGGATCAGCCAGGCTTTCACCGCCTCGCCTCCGACCGATCCGACCGCGGTCACCAGGTTCAGCGCCTCGCCGGCCAGCCGGGCGCCGAACAGTCGACGGAACGGCGCGGCGTCGCGGGGGAACGCGAAGCGCCATCCGAGGGTGTCGACCGCCATGATCGCGGCATAGGGCAGGCAGACCAGCACGAGCTGCCACCAGGTGAGTCGCGCGAGCGCCTCGAGAACGGGCGCCCATCCGATGTGATGGATCGACCACGCGATCACCGCCAGCCCCACGATCGACAGCCCGACCTTCACGAGCCGCATCTCAGGGGAAGCTTACAATGTCCGTGCCAGCGGGCCACCGGTTGCGTCGTGTGGCAAGCTGGAAGAGGTACGAACCATGATCCGGCGCAGCCTCTCGAATCAGGCCGCGGTGCTCCTGGGGGTGTCATCCCTCCTGCTGACCGCCTATCTCGTCCTGGCGGTCGACGCGGCGCACCATCAGCTCCTGCCGGGCGACCGCAGCGTGCGGGCCTGGGTGCAGCCGCTGCGGAGCGGCAGCCTCGACCTGCCGATGGAGATGGTCTCGTTCCTGGGCGAGCCGGGTGGGCTCATCGGGCTGATCCTGATCGCCTCCGTGGGGCTCTGGCGGGCCAACCGGCGCTGGGCCCTGCTCCTGCCGATCGTCATGGCGGGGACCGGAATACTCCAGCTCGCGGGCAAGTGGGCCGCGGCCCGTCCGCGGCCAAACGCGGCGCCGTGGGGCTTTCCGAGCGGGCACGTCCTGAGCCTGGTGGTGTTCTTCGGGATGCTCGCCTTCCTGCTCGTCACGCTCACGGAGCGTCGGCGCCGCTTCCGCCTCCTCGCCTGCGGCGCGTGCGGATCCGCGGTCGGTCTCGTCGCGGTTAGCCGCGTCTACCTCGACATGCACTGGCTCTCGGACGTGATGGGCGGCTTCGCGCTCGGCGCCGCCTATCTCCTGATCGCGATCTGGCTGAGCCAGCGGCTTCTCGGGCCGCATCCCGCCACCGTCGAGACGATCGAAGCAGCTTCCCGGTAGGGACGGTCCGGTAAGAAGTTCCGGCGGGCTGGCGAACTGCGCGGGGGATCATCGCCGGAGCGAACGCTCGGAGCGATGGTCCCCCGCCGCGCGTCAGATCAGGAGCAGCCGGTGGTGGTTCCGCAGGTGATGCACTTGAGGCAGGTGCCGTTGCGCACCATGGTGAACTGGCCGCACTCGCCGCACGGGTCGCCCTCGTAGCCCTTGAGCCGGGCCATCTCGGACGCCGAGAGGCTCTTCATCGCGGCGCCCGGAGGGGCCACCGGCATGGGCGCGACTCCGCCGCTGCCGCCGCTCATGGGCACGATGGTCCGGACGGTGCTGGCCTGCGGGGCGGGGGGCACCGGTCGCGCGGCCGGGGGAGCGGGCGTGGCCGGTGGCACCGACACCGGGCCCTCGCCCGGCTTGCTGCCGATGGCGTCCGCGCGCAGATCCTCGTCGGGCACGTGGGAGAGGTCGGTGCGCCCGAGGTAGGTGATGGCCAGCTCGCGGAAGACGTAGTCGATCACCGAGGTCGACATCTTGATGCGGTCGTTGCCCTTCACCATGCCGTTGGGCTCGAAGCGGGTGAAGACGAAGGCGTCCACGAACTCGTCGAGCGGCACGCCGTGCTGCAGCCCGAGCGAGATCGCGATCGCGAAGCAGTTCATCAGGGAGCGGAAGGCCGCCCCTTCCTTGTGCATGTCGAGGAAGATCTCGCCGAGCGTTCCGTCCTCGTACTCCCCGGTGCGCAGGTAGACCTTGTGGCCGCCCACCACCGCCTTCTGGGTGTAGCCCTTCCGGCGGTCGGGGAGGCGGTGCCGCTCGCGCAGGTACTGGGTCACCACCCGCTCGGTCATCTTCTCGGCCACCGCCTCGACGTCCGCGGCCACCGAGCGCTCCTCCTCCTCGTCCGTCGTGGAGTTGAGCGGTTGCGAGAGCTTCGAGCCGTCCCGGTAGAGGGCCACCGCCTTGACCATGCCCCGCCAGGCCAGGTCGTACGCCCACTTCACGTCCTCGATGGTGGCGTCCTGGGGCATGTTGATGGTCTTGCTGATGGCCCCCGAGATGAACGGTTGGGCCGCCGCCATCATCCGGATGTGGGCCTCGGTGGCGATGAACCGCACGCCCCGCTTGCCGCAGCGATTGGCGCAGTCGAAGATCGCGAGGTGCTCGGCCTGGAGGTGCGGGGCCCCCTCCACCGTCATGGTGCCGCAGCAGTAATCGTTGGCCGCGTCGATCTCGGCCGCGGTGAACCCGAGCGCCCGGAGGAGGTTGCCGTTCCACTCCGCGAGCTGCGCCTCGTTCAGGCCCAGGTGCGCCGCGATGTAGCCCTCGCCGAGCGTCCAGGCGTTGAAGGCGAAGGAGATGTCGAAGGCGGTCTCGATCCCGGTCTCGATCCGCTGCAGCCCCTCGTCGTCGAAGCCCTTGGCGCGGAGCGTGTCGTGGTTGATGAACGGCGCGCCGCGCAGCGTCGTGCGGCCCACGCAGTGGGCCACGATGTCCTCGATCTGGCCCGGGGCGTAGCCGACCGACTCGAGCGCCACCGGCAGGCTCTGGTTGATGATCTTGAAGTACCCGCCGCCGGCCAGCTTCTTGAACTTCACCAGCGCGAAGTCCGGCTCGATGCCGGTGGTGTCGCAGTCCATGACCAGGCCGATGGTGCCGGTCGGGGCCAGCACCGTCACCTGAGCGTTGCGATAGCCGAACTGCTCCCCGAGGGTCACCGCTCGATCCCAGGCCTCACGCGCCGCCTGCAGCAGGGGCGCCGGGCAGTGGGCCGGGTCGATGCCGAGGGGGGTGATGCTGAGGGCCTCGTACTCGGCGGCGGGCGTCCGGTAGGCCGCGCGCCGGTGATTGCGCATGACCCGGAGCATCGCGTCCTGGTTGCGCTGGAAGCCGGGGAAGGGGCCCAGGTCGCGGGCCATCTCGGCGGAGGTCGCGTAGGCCTCGCCGCACATCACCGCGGTGACCGCCCCGCAGATGGCGGTCGCCTCCGGGGAGTCGTACGGGATGCCCTTGCGCATGAGCACGGTCCCCATGTTGGCGTAGCCGAGCCCCAGGGTGCGGTAGTCCCAGCTCCGCTGGGCGATGGCCGGGCTCGGGTAGGCCGCCATCAGCACGCTGATCTCGAGCACCGTCGTCCACAGCCGGCAGGCGTGCCGGAAGCCGTCCACGTCGAAGGAGCCGTCCTCGCGCAGGAACTTCACGAGGTTGATCGAGGCCAGGTTGCAGGCGGTGTCGTCGAGGAACATGTATTCGGAGCAGTTGTGCACGACGACGCCGCTCGCCACGAAGTGCTGGGTCGCCTCCTCGGTCAGATCGAAGACCGGAGCCTCGCCGGCCGGCTCGATGGATGCGACCTCGTCGGTCAGGTCCTCGCCGCCGGCCGGCTCCTCGCCGTTGATGCGGGCGAGGGCCGACGCCTTGGGGCTCTCCGCGTGGAAGCCGATCTCCTGCTCGAAGAGCACGCGGGAGGTCCGGCCGATCCGCAGCGAGTGCGTCGGATGCGGGCGGGACGGCAGGACCTCGGCCAGCCGCGCGTCCTCGTAGAGCCGCGCCTTGATCCCGAAGCCCAGGAGCAGGAGCTGGGTCTGCTGGAGCAGCTCGAGCGAGGTCGAGTCGAGCGAGATGTAGCGCGACTGCTCTCCGTAGTTGGCCACGCCCGCGTCCGCGGTGAAGAGGCCGCGGAGCACCGAGGCCAGCGCGGGCCGGTTCAGCTCGTAGACCGCCGGGGTGAAGCGGATGTTCGCGGCGCCCTCGTCGAGGACCGCGAACTCCCGGAAGAGATCGACGGTGGAGGTCTCGCTCAGGACGAGCCGGGCGGTCGCCGCGGTCCGGGTGATGACCCCCGCGCTCTCCGATCGTCCGCCCGCGCCCACCGCCTGCAGGGCGGCTCGCCCCGCGTTGACCGCGCTCGCGACGGCGGCCAGCACCGGCGCCTCGCCCGCGTCGGTGGTGAGCACGAGCGAGTCCTGGGCGCGCCCGCCGATCACCGAGTGCGAGAGGTAGCCCTCCGCGGCCGCCACCCCGATGCCGAGCGCCTGCCCGGTCGAGAGGCTCCGGCGGCCGAAGCCGGCCCCGCGGAGCAGGACCCGATTGCCAGCGGTGAGGTCCTGCACCGCGACGTCGCCGCGGCCGACCGTGAGGACCCGATGGTCCCCCGTGATCCGCACCCGATAGCCGAGGCGCGTCCGCAGATCGAACACCGGCTTGGTGCCGGTGGGGAAGATGCGGGTCACCAGGTGCGGCTGCCCGTCCGCGCCGATCACCTGCGCGGTCCCGCCCACCAGCGCGTCGATCCGCTGCCAGCCCTCGGCGGTGGCCACCAGGGTGTCGCCGGTCACGCACGGGTTGCTCGCGTTGATGCGCCCGTCCTCGGGGCAGGTGTGCCACTCGTTGATGGTCGTGTCGTACTGCACGCCCGGATCGGCGCAGGCCCACGCGGCGTGCGCGATCTCGTCCCAGAGCTGCTCGGCCGGGACGAACCCGGCGCTCTTGCCGTCGGTGCGGCGCTTGAGCTCCCACTGGCCCCGGCGCGCCAGCACGTCGTAGAAGGAGTTGGGCACCCGCACGCTGTTGTTGGAGTTCTGGCCGGAGACCGTGTAGTAGGCCTCGCTGTCCCAGTCGGTGTCGTACTCCGGGAAGTCGAGCTCGCGCACGCCCTGGCCGGCCAGCTGCAGCACCCGCTGGATGTAGCCCTCCGGCACCATGGCCGCGCGCGCCTCGCGCACCGCCGAGCGGAGCGCCGGGTTCTTGCGCGGGTCGGCCTCGAGACCCGCGGGGGTGCGGGCCGCGCCCAGCACCGACTGGAGCCGGCGCTTGGTCAGCCGGGAGCCGGTCACCAGGGCCGCCACCTTCTGCTCCTCCACCACCTTCCAGCGGATGAAGTTCAGGATGTCCGGGTGATCGAGGTCGAGGATGACCATCTTGGCCGCGCGTCGGGTGGTGCCGCCCGACTTGATGGCGCCGGCGGCGCGATCGCCGATCTTGAGGAACGACATCAGACCCGAGGACTTACCCCCGCCCGACAGGGGCTCGTTCTCGCCCCGGAGGCTCGAGAAGTTGGTCCCGCTGCCGGAGCCGTACTTGAAGATGCGGGCCTCCCGCGTCCAGAGGTCCATGATGCCGCCGTCGTTGACCAGGTCGTCGGCCACCGACTGGATGAAGCAGTTGTGGACGATCACGTTGTTGGAGAGGTACTGGCCGCTCTCGGTCTGGATGTCGTAGACCGGCTGGACCCCCACGCACTCCACCCGTACCACCATCTCCTCGCGCAGCGCGCCGACCCGCTTGCCCGCGAACTGGTCGGAGCAGGCGATCTCGAGCAGCTCGCGCTTGTCGTCCGAGACGAAGCCGATCAGCTCCCGGAAGCGGGCGCGCGGCTCGGCGTGCGCGATGGAGACCACGTAGGGGGTGCGGCGGCCCTCGCGGGTCTCCGCCCCGCGCCCGACCCGCGAGTAGATCCCCAGGTTGAGCAGGAGCGCCTGGACGCCGTGGGCCAGGCCGGCGGAGGTGGTGGTGAGCGTGATGTCGGCCAGACGCGCCCAGTAGGAGCGCAGCTCGACCGTGCCCTGGGCCTGGAAGAGCGCGCGCAGGTACGCGGCCTGGGCCTCGCGGCCGGCCCGCAGGATCATGGGCGGCACCGCATGATCCGCGCTCGACCGGAGCAGGCCGTACTTCTCGACGAACGGACGCAGCCGCTCCCCGTAGAGGCGGATGCGGTGGATGTCGAGGCCCGGGGTCCGGGTCTCCATCGACCGGACGTGGTAGTGGACGCCCTCGAAGACGCGGTGCACCCGCTCCACGACGAAGTCCATCTCGTCCTTGTCGATGGTCGTGAACTCGACGGCCAGGCTGTGGTCGGTCGCGAGCCCGTCCTGGCCCACGAAGCCGTCGGCCTGCAGCCACCCCACCAGGGTGGCCTCGTCCATGAGGGACTCCTGGGAGCCCGAGCGGACCTCGGTCCGGGTGGAGAGGCACAGGGCCGCGCCCGGCTCCACCTCGTCCACCCGCCGCCAGGCGCCGACCCCGTTGACGATGGCCCAGACGAGATGGTCGCCGGTCGCCTCCACCGCCACCCCGTTCTTGAGCTCGATCCGGAAGACCGCCTTCTCGCCGTTCTCCTGCACCGCCACCACCCGGGTCGTCCCGGTGCCCTCCGCCCGCCCGTCGTAGACCTCGAGGCCGACCAGGTGCTTGGTCACGATCTGGCCGATGGGCACGGGGCCCTCCGGGGTCGAGACCAGGGCGTGGTAGGGCTGGCAGGCGTGCGGCTGGGGGCGCTCGTAGGCCGAGCTGGCCCGGGTCAGGATCCCGGTGTCCGGGTCGACGTAATAGTGGCCCTGGGCCGGCCCGCTGAGGCCGTAGGCGTAGTGGAGACCGGTGTTGAACCACTGGGGTGAGTTGGGCGCCGCGACCTGGGACGCGAGCATGGAGCAGAGCTCGTCGTAGAAGGCGCGCGCGTCCGACGGCGTGTCGAAATAGCCATACTTCTCGCCCCAATGCATCCAGCAGCCCGCCAGTCGATGGAAGACCTGCCGCGCGTCCCGCTCGCCTCCCAGGACGGGTCGGCCCTCCCGGTCGAGCAGGGGCTTGCCGTCCAGGGCGTATTGGGGGACCCCCGACTTTCGGAAGTACTTCTGGGCCAGGATGTCGGTCGCCACCCCGGACCACCCGGCCGGCACCGAGATCCCATCCTGGCGGAAGACCGTCGAGCCGTCCGGGTTCTTGATCTCCGACACTCGTTGTTCGAACTGGATCCCCGCGTAGGGACTCTGGCCTTCCTTGGTGAACCGACGGGCAACTCTCATGATCTCCTCCTAGAAAAGCGGGCTTGCGCGACGCGAGCGCGTCTGGACTCGGAACCGACCGGTGTGAACGCCTGTTCATATATCTAGTGTGTGTTCAAAAGCGGACCCCAACATATTGCGCCCCGCGAGACCCTGTCAACTAAAAAACACCCGCACAACTTGCACGCATCGCGTCAGCAGTTGGGGATTGAGTGAAAGGGACGGGATCAGCCGGGCGGGGTGCTACGAGGGGCGCGTTGAGGGATCGCTTTCGAGCGCCGGCTTAGCCGGCGCAATCCCAAATCCGAGGGGGGAGGCCTCGGAGGGGGCCGTAGAGGCCCCCTCCGACGCTAATACGGCGCCGGCCCCTTGATCATGTTCTCGCGGCGCTGGAGGTAGCCGTTCCGCACCGCGCTGTAGAGGTCGACGGTGGTCTCCTCGAAGCCCTGGTAGAGGTCCAGGTTGAGGGACCGATCGTTGATGGTGTTGCCGATCTTCA
>WNFR01009063.1_pt1 | contig 10049 bp, 11 predicted proteins | sample 5400221 | NCBI WGS metagenome assembly WNFR01 (sample SAMN13153357, study PRJNA577476) | soil metagenome | isolation source: 40 cm soil under Madrone tree | place: USA:California | collected 2016-06-14 | reverse complement strand
CGGCGCCTCGCGGAGAGCGAATGGGTCGCCGACGACTACTCGGTCGCCGACATCGCGAACTGGGCGTGGGTGCGGACGTACAAGTGGTCGGGCGTCGACATCACCGGTCTCGACCACCTGCGACGCTGGATGGACGCGATGACGGCGCGCCCGGCGTGCCAGCGCGGCGTCAAGGTGCCGTTCGAGATCCCCTCGCTCGACGATGACAGCGACAAGTCGGCGGCCGAGGAGTTCGCGAAAGGCGCGCGCACCCTGCTCCAGCGCTGACCGAATGAGCTCCCCCACCACCGGCGGCGCCGGGCCGCCGCCGTTTCGCCTCTTCGGCGCCGAGCGCTCGTACTTCACCGGCAAGGCGCGCGCGGCCTTGCGCGCGAAGCGCGTCTTCTTCGAGGAGATCCTGCCGACACCGACGGCCATGGCGGAAATCCGGCGGCGGACGAGCCTGCTCTTCATTCCGATCGTCGTCACGCCCGAGGACGACACGTGGCAGGACACGAGCGACATCATCGACGCCCTCGAGACGCGCATTCCCGAGCCGGCGCTCATCCCCGCGACGCCCCTCCAGCGCATCGTCGCGTATCTCCTCGAAGTCTATGCCGACGAGTTCCTCATCCTGCCGGCGCTGCACTATCGCTGGAGCACGCCGGACGGCGAGCGCGAGGCACGCGAGGCGTTCGCCGCGGCGTCGGGTGACGCTGCGTCCGCGAAACGTCTCGCGGACATGGTGAGCGGCATGCTGCCGTTCATCGGCGTCACGCCGCACACGATTCCGGCAATCGTCGCGCACGTGGACGACCTCCTCGCCCACCTGGAATCCATCTTCGCCGAGCAAGCGTTCCTCCTCGGTGGGCAGCCGTCGCTCGCCGACTGCGCCCTCCTCGGTCCGCTCTACGCGCACCTCTATCTCGACCTCGTGCCCGGCCCGCTGGTGCGCGCACGGGCGCCGCGCGTCGCGCATTGGATCGAGCGCATGAATCATCCCGACCCGGCGACGTTCAGCGGATTCGCCGCCGGCGACGCATTACATCCGGCGCTGCTCCGCCTCCTCGCGCTGGTCGGCGCCGACGCCGCGCCGCTGCTGCTCGACACCGCGGCGGCCTTCGACGCGTGGGCCGACGAGCAGCCCGGCGAGGGGTTCGAGCCGCCGCGCGCCATCGGCGGTCATCAGACGCATCTCCGCGGCGTCGAGCTCTCGCGCGTCACGAGCGCGTACACGCTCTGGATGCTGCAGCGTCCGCTCGACGCGTACCGCGCGCTCGACGCCGGCGCCCGCGCGCACGTCGACGCCGCGTTGGCCGGCACCGGCTGCGAGCGTCTGCTCGCCCATCGCCCGCGGCATCGCCTCGCGAAGCGCCGCTTTCAGCTCTGGGGCACGCGCGTCTGAGCCGCTTGCGTCGCGCGTCGCGCTCGCTTACTCGCTGACGCATGGCCGACACGTATCGCGTCTTCGGGTCCGAGCTCTCGCCCTACTCCGTCAAGGTGCGCTCGTATTTTCGCTACAAGGGCATCCCGCACGAATGGCTGATCCGCAGCGCCGCGACGGAGGCGGAGTTCCAGCGCTACGCGAAGCTGCCGCTGATCCCATTGGTCGTCAGCGCGAACGGCGAGGCGCTCCAGGATTCGACGCCGATCATCGAGCGCCTCGAGCAGCGCCATCCCGAGCCGGCGATCCAGCCCGCCGATCCCGCGCTCGCGTTCCTCTCGGCGCTCATCGAGGAGTACGGCGACGAGTGGGGCAACAAGCCGATGTTTCACTTCCGCTGGTTCTACCCGCCCGACCAGGACTCCGCCGCCGACCGCATCGCGCGCAGCATGATGCCGGGAGTCGCCGAGGATGCGGTGGTGAGCGCGATCGGGACGATCAAAACGCGGATGGTGCCGCGGCTCGCATTCGTCGGCTCGTCGGCCGAGACGAAGGACGTGATCGAGGGATCGCTCCGGCGCCAGCTGGCGATCCTCGAGCGGCACCTCGAAGCGCGACCGTACCTCTTCGGCGGACGGCCCGCGCTCGGCGACTTCGGCCTCTACGCGCAGCTCTACCAGTGCTCGACGGATCCGACGCCGGGCGCGATCATGCGTGCGCAGGCGCCGCGGACGCTCGCCTGGATCGATCGCATGCTCGAGCCGCGCGCGACGGGTGACTTCGAAACGTGGGAACGCCTCGGGCCGACGTTGCTGCCGTTACTTCGTGATGAGATCGGCCACCTCTTTTTGCCGTGGTCGCTCGCGAACGCGCGGGCGCTGCAGGCGGGGGAAAAGACCTTCGCGGTCACCCTCGACGGCCGCCCGTTCAGCCAGGAGACGCAGAAATACCACGCCAAGTCGCTGGCGGCGGTGCGCGCGAAGTACCAGGCCGTAAGCGATCGCGCTACGCTCGACGCGATCCTCACGAACGCGGGCTGTCTCGCCGCGTTGCAATAGTCGATCTCACGCCGATGCGGCGAGCGACGCCGGTTCCTGCTGCGCGTCGGCGAGCGGCAGGACGACGTCGAACCAGAACGTGCTGCCTTTTCCGACCTCGCTCTCGACGGCGAGACTTCCACCCATGAGCTCGACGAGCTGACAGCAGATGGTGAGGCCGAGGCCGGTGCCGCCGTACGTGCGGGTGGTGCTGTCGTCGGCTTGGGTGAAGCTCTCGAAGATCGCGGTCCGCCGGTCGGCCGGGATCCCGATCCCGGTGTCGCGCACGGCGACGTGCACGCGCACATCCGCCGCTCGGCGCTCGACCATGGCGACCTCGACCGACACGCCGCCGCTCTCGGTGAACTTCACCGCGTTGTCGATCAGATTCATCAGCACTTGCCGCAGCCGCACCGGATCGGCACGCACGCTGTCGCCGAGACGGCGATCGACGTAGGCGTCGAGCGCCAGCCGCTTGTCGCGCGCGCTCGGTGCGAGCAGTTCGACGACCTCGTGCACGAGCGGGTCGAGGCGCACGTCCACCGCCTCGAACGTCACCTTGCCGGCCTCGATCTTCGAGCAGTCGAGGATGTTGTTCACGATGCCGAGGAGCCCGAGCGTCGCGCGCCGGATCGTCAGCAGGTAATCACGCGGCTCGTCGGACGGCGCGCCGTCGAGCGCCATGTCGGTCATGCCGATGATGACGTTCATCGGCGTGCGGATCTCGTGACTGATGTTGGCGAGGAACGCCGACTTGGCGCGCGTCGCTGCCTCGGCTGCTTCCTTCGAGATCGCCATCTCCATGAAGTGCCGCTCGCGCTCGGAGTCGAGGCGCGAGGCCTCGTGCATGACCTTGCGGCCGTAGACGATCGCGGCGCCGATCATCATCACGACGAAAATCGCGATCCCGATGTCGATGCGCGCCACGGCGTCCGCCAGCTCGTGCTGGTGTGCGAAGAGCTTCGCGTGGCAGTCGCTCGCCGCCCGCTGCAGCGCGGTGAACGCCGCCTGCACGTTCGCCATCGCGCGGTCGGTGCCCACCATGTGCTCGCCGGCCTTCTCGGGGTCCTCGATCCCGAAGTACGTGAGCGCCATGTTGGCTTCGGACATCACCGTCCCCATCGCGGCGACGACGGCTTGCAGCGGCGTCTCCAGAGCCTCGGCCTCCGGCGCATCGGGCGCCTCGGCGAGCTCGCGCCGCGCGTCGACCACCGCCGCGTCGAACGCCCGTCGCGCACCGCGCAGCTTCACCGTTTCGGAGCGCGGCTCGCGCGTATCGAAGACGTCCTTCGCCGGCGCCGCGACCGCGCCGGCGAGCTGCTCCATCTCGGCGTAGCGATCGAGTCGCGCCGTCCAGCGCTGCAGCGCGCCCATCGACTCGGCGTGCATGGCGACCAGCGAATGGTTCAGGAAGACGCTGGCGAGGATGGCGCAGACGTCGAACGTCGCGAGCAGGAAATAGACGAGCGGCCAGCGGCGAGGACGCGACGCGACGGCAGGGGAACGAGCTTCCACGTGGTCACACTTTTGACCGCATCACGCGGTGGCGCACGATAGGGGACGGAGCAAGGCGCGTGCCGGAGCCGACGTCCCTTCGCCGCTCGCCTCATCACCGCAGAGCAGCGATTCGTAAGGCGTTCGTGCGTTGCGAGGGTCGCGGCGGCGTGTCGTCGGTGGCGCGGCTTTTCGCCGGCGTCACTGCGGTGACGCCGGCGCTCACGCCACGAAGAACCGCTGGAGCGCGGCAGGCAGATCGCCCGGCTCGGGAAGCGCCGCAAGGCGCGCGGCGGGGTCGACGGCGCTGAAGGTATGCCAGAAGAGGAGCGGCCGGCCGCGGTACGCGTCGGTCACCGCGCTCGCGAGCAGCGCGGCGGCGCACTTCGCGGTGTATGTCGAGTCGAGACGAACGCCCTCGAGCTCGTCGAGCCGCCGCCGTGCGTCCTCCCCCGCCGCCGTCGCGGCGCCGTACCCGGCGCCGAGCTGATCCGTCACCAGCGTCAGCCGGTCGGGTGCGAGCGGCGGACGCGGCAGGTCCGGATCGAGCCGGTGGAGGAGCCGCCACGCGCGCCGCGCCAAGCGCAGGACGTGCGAGTGCGTCGGCGGGATGACGTCGGTCACGAGCACGGCGACGACACGGGTCGCCAAGCCGGCGAGAGCGAAGCCGAGCAGCAAACCGGCCGCCGTCCCGCCGGTGCCGAGCGGCACGAAGACGGCCGCCGGCTCCGGCGCCTCGCCGCGCGCGATCTGCTCGGCGAGCTCGAGGCCGGCGTTCACGTAGCCGAGGACGCCCGCCGGCGACGTGCCGCCGGGCATGATCACGAGCGGCCGCCGGCCGGCGAGCGTGTCGCGCGCGAGGAGCGATGCCGCCGCGAGCGCGGCGCGCGAGACGCTCGTCGCCACGTGGATCTCGGCACCATACGCATGATCGAGCAGCAGCGCGTGGCGCACCGCCGGCGTGACCGGCTGCGGCACCAGCACGAGCACCGTTCGGAGGCCGATGATGCGCGCGGCGATCGTCGTCGCAAGTCCGTGGTGCGTGCCGAGGCCGCCGAACGTCAGCACCGAGCCGCAGGCGCGACGGAGCGCGGGCGCGAGCAGGAACTCGAGCTTCCGCGGCTTGTTGCCGCCGTACCACTCCGCCGAGACGTCGTCGCGTTTGATCCAGAGGTCGGCGCCGAGCTCGTCGCCGAGGACGCGCAGCGGCTCGACCGGCGTCGGCAGGGTCGTCAGCCGAACGCGGTCGAGACCGGCGGCGAGCTCCGGGAATCGCCGCTCTAGGGCGTCGACGGGACAGTTCACGCGGGCGCGGCGGCGCCCCAGTAGTGGTAATTCAGGACGCGCGGTCCCGGCAGATACAGCGTCTCCAGCGACGTCGGCGCGAAGCCACCGTCGCGCAGCAGTGACGGGATCGGCCGGTTCATGTTGCAGCCGCGCGAGAAGACGCGCCAGGCGGGATTCAGCCAGTTCTGCCGGCGGGCGACGTCGGGGTCGGGCGAGAGGCCGTGCTCGGCGAAGAGCAGGCGCCCCGACGGCTTCAGCACGCGGCGCATCTCACGCAGCGCCAACGTGACGTCGGGGATCGAGCACAGCGTGAAGGTCGTCAGCACGGTGTCGAACGCGCCGCTCGCGAACGGGATCTCCTCCGCCGATCCGGTGAAGTGGCGCACCGTCAGCGTGCCGGCCGCGGCGCGCGCCCGGCTGCGCTCCTGCAGCTCGACGGCGGGATCGAGGCCGCAGATCTCCTCGACGCGTGCCGGGTCGTACAAGGCGAGGTTCAACCCCGAGCCGACGCCGATCTCGAGCACGCGACCGCTCGCCAGGGGCACCACCTTCTCCCGTTGGCGCGTGATCGGCTCCTGCCGCATCACGAAATCGAGGAGCGGGGCCCAGACGTAACGGGCGAAGAGATTCACGGCGCGCTTCTACCTGCTCGACCGCGACGACGCTACGGCAAATGTCCACGCGAGGACGCTACGGCAAATTTCCAGTTGTTCGCGCCCCTGGCTTCGTGATTTGCTGCAGGCTGATGCTGACCCGCCGTGCCGCGTCACGATCCTCGCTCCGCCTCGTGACCGCCGCGGCGGTGGCGACGCTCGTCGTTGCCCTGTCGGCGCCGGTGCGGGTGTCCGCGGGCGAAATGGCGCCGGTATGCGTGTCCGCGGGCGAAATTCCGCCGCTCTCTACGGCCGATGCGCTCGCCTCCGCCGGCCTGCCGCGGCGCGAGCTCTTGGACGCCGCGCTCGCCGCCTATCACCGCCTCGCGGAGGCGGGGCTGGTGCGGACGCACCTGCTGACGGTCATCGACTACTCGCTGCCGGCCTCCGAGCGGCGGCTGTGGGTCATCGACACGGATCGGACGCGGCTGCTCTTCCACGAGCTCGTCGCGCACGGCCGCGGCTCCGCGAACGATGCCGATCCCGAGCGCGCGGTGCGCTTCGGGAACGGTCTCGCGAGCCACCGCTCGAGCTTGGGAACGTTTCTCACCGGCGCGACGTACACCGGCACGCACGGACATTCCCTGGAGCTCGTCGGCGTCGATGCGGGTGTCAACGATCGCGCCGCCGAGCGCCGCATCGTCATGCATCCCGCCAACTACGTCACGGCGGCGCACCGCGCGCAGTGGGGACACATCGGCCGCAGCTGGGGCTGTCCGGCGCTCGATCCCGCCGTCGCGTCGACGGTGATCGACACGATCCAGGACGGCAGTGTCGTCTACGCGGCCGCGGCGCCGGCGCCGCCCGCGACGCCGCTGGTGAAGATCGCGCACAGCGGAGCGGCGCTCGCCAGCGGCGCACACGCCGGAGCGACGCTCGTGAGCGGCGCACACGCCGCCGCGGCGTTCGCGAGCGGCCCACACGGCCGCGGAGCGTCGACGAGCGACACCCGCCGCCGCGGGGCAAGCGCTACTCGGGGACGACGATCTTCAGGCGCGAGCTCACGTATATGAGATCGGCGCCGAAGCCGGCGAGGTGCGCGCTCGTCTGCGGCGTGCCGTCCGGCACGCGATCGACGTAGACGAGAACGGCCGCGATCACGCGCGCCGGCGGCGCCTCGGGACTCGCCGGAACCGTGATCGACACCGTGCGCGGCGCGGTCACGTCTTCATCGACGGTGAGCGGCACCAGCGTCCACGGACCCTTCTCACTGTCGCTCACCGCGGCGAGGAAGCTGCTCGGCTTCGCAAAGCCGACCGTCGCGAAATCCAACGAGGCCGTGCACTGGTCGTTCGTCGTTTGCCCGTCGCACACGAGCGGTGCGCTCGGCTCGTGGATGATGACCGCCGCGTCTTGGATCTCGGACGTCTGCGCCGGGACGCCGGAGGCGCAATACGTCTTCGCATCGAAGTCGACGCACTGGCCGTTGTCGATGGCGCGCGCGATCGTCGCGGACTCGCTGAGTTGCGCGATGTCGAAACCGCTGGAGCCGCTGCCGCCGCACCCCGCAACGCTCCACACGAATGTCAGCAGCGCCATCGCCGCGGCCGTTCTCGTGCGCATCGTTCGCCTGTCGACCATCATCGCTCGATCCTCAAACCGGAGTCGCGACCAGTAGCACGTTGAGGAACTCCGTACCCGCAGCGTCGTCGATCGCGAACTCCTCGGCCAAGCCGCGCGCCGCCGCCTCGAGCCGCTCGTAGAACTCCGGCAGTCGCGCGCGGTCGATGTGCAGGTAGTGGTTGCGGACATGCGTCGCCGCGGCGGCGTCGGGGAGACTCAGCTTGTCGAGCAACGCCTTCGCGAAGATCGCCGCGAACTCCATCGCCAACGTGCGGCGCTCGGCAAGCGTCGTCGCGACGAAATGTCGGGCGACGCGGCGCACACGTCCCTTCTCCTGCTCGACGAGATTGCGCTCGCGCAGCAGCGCCACGACTTTGCCGACGTCGGCCGCGCGCGACTTGTCGCGCACCGCGACCGCGATCTGCGCGCGCCACGCCCGCACCGTCACCCAGCTGCCGTCGTCGGGAAGCGCGGCGATCGCGCGGCTCACTTGCACTGCCAGGTCGGCGTCGGCGATTCCGTCCACGGCCGCCGGATCGTGCAGCGCGCGCCGCAGCTCGCGACCGAACGCGTACAGCATGCGATCGCGGTAGAGGACCGCCAGGAGCGGCTCGGCGGGCTCGCCGCGCACGGCGGCGAGGCGTCGCACCAACCCCTCGTTCGGAAAGCGTTTTCCCTTCTCGACGTAGCCGAGCATCACCGGGTCGACGGCGCCGCCCAGCGCCTCTTTGGCGAAGCGCCTGACGGTGAACTCGCGGCCGCTCAGCACCCGGGTCTCGTAGAAGATGTCTTTGATCCCCTTCGGGACGGTGCTCCGGCGCTGCATCGCACGCCCAGGGTAGCGAATCTTTTCTTGGTTGACAACGAAACAAATTTTGTTTACTCGCTGAGACCACGATATGGGCTCACATCCCCGCCGCCCGCGTTCGGCCTCTGAGTGGATGGCACCGCGGGAAGGGTCCGGCGCGGAGAGGAGCATCGGCGCGGCCCGGGAGGCCGCGCCGGTGCCCCGGACTATTCGCCGTCGAGATCGACGGAATGCACAGATGCCGAGGCAAGTGACTTTCTCGTAGCTCGCGCGGGGCCCGGCGCTCGGATGGAGAGCGAGCGCAAAAATCCCAAGGGACCGCTAGCTTCGAGGAGAGTGGCCCGGCGCCGTTCGCGCGGCGCCGGGCCGGTACGAATGGAGAGACAATCCGTTCCGATTCGTACCCCCATCGGCGGCGGGCCGCAAGGGGGGATTGGGGGGAGTGGCGCCGAGTAGATATCGACGCGCAACCGACCCGAACGCAGGCGACGGTCGGGTTTGCGAGGACGGACTCCCGGCACGCACGCGCCGGGAGTCCGTCCTGCGATCTACTCACAGGGGTCGCTCGCGGACGCAGGCGACCGGAGGCTCTTCCGGGCCACCGACTTCACCGTGTCAAAGCTGTTGAACCACGTGGAAACGGGGGTGACCGCGATCTACGACCGCTACTCCTACGACCCTGAGAAACGACGTGCGCTGCTCGCCTGGGGCGTCGAGATCGAAAAGATCCTCAGCGAAGCTAAGCCTCCTCCGTCGCCGGACTCACCAAGGGTACCGGTACGTGATGATGGTCGGCAGCCAACGACCGTGCACTAAGCATGTACGGAGCGCGCGCCAGCCGACCATGAAAAAGGAAAGCGTCTCTGCGGAAGGCAGCGCAGTCGAGGTCGTTCCGTTCTCAACAGGCAAGCAACACCGCTTGAGCGCGGCGCCCATATCTGGCTTCCCTCAGATTCCGACCCGGTACTCGACTTTCTGGGCGTCGGTAACACGCTTCGAGGCGTCGAGAATCTCGAGCGAGACGAGATTGCCCTCCGCGTCATAGTCGAGGATCACCCCGGGCTTGTCTTCGTCGCTCTCGGCAACGACGGCGTCCTCTTTCAGGACTACGGTCAGGGTGTCGGTCGGATGATCGTAAGCGACCTTCATGTGGGCTCCTTCCGGTACTTCTCGACCTTGCTCGTCCGGTAGGCGGTCACGACCTCCGGGGGTTCACGATCGACGTCAACGAAGACCCGCACAAGATACACCTTCTCTGCTGCCTGAGTGTAGTCCCGAGCTTGGAGGACCACTCGTCCCGGTCGGATCATTTGCCGCTGTTCCGGATTCCGGAGCACCCGCTCTACCGCTTCTCGCGATAGCCCCCGGTGCTGCATCTCAAGGATCGCATGGGCGCTGATAACGAATCTCTCGATCGGATCGACTGGTGCCACGGCTCGCGTATGGGCCGGGGCGCGGCGCACGCCAAGTCGCGGGTGTCCAGGAGCAGGTTCACGTACCGGCGTCGATCACCAAGGGCACCACGCGTTCGTGCCCGACGAGACGGCGGGCGTACACGAGACACGCCCGCACGTCATCCGGCTCGAGCCATGGATAGCCCTGGCAAATCGTTTCGGCGCTGTCGCCCGCCGCAAGCATCGCAAGCACGTGTTCGACGGCGAGCCTCCGCCCACGGACAATCGGCTTGCCACCAAAGATCGTCGGATTCACGGTGATCCGCTCCAGGAGCGTGTCTTCATCCATGGGGCTCGCCTTCCTTTCGCGGAGAGTCTAGCAAGAGCCCGAGTCGTGGTTCGACCCCCTGTTCAGCCTTTACGGCTATGACGTTCGGGTAGCGGACGACG
>WNFR01009061.1_pt1 | contig 10050 bp, 13 predicted proteins | sample 5400221 | NCBI WGS metagenome assembly WNFR01 (sample SAMN13153357, study PRJNA577476) | soil metagenome | isolation source: 40 cm soil under Madrone tree | place: USA:California | collected 2016-06-14 | reverse complement strand
ACCTCTCGCTCCACGCTTCCGTAAAGTAATAGGAATCAAGAAGTGTTGTTTTGAAAATTCATGAATTAGGCGGGACTTGCCCATCCCAGATGATTGCAAGATCAGACAATACTGGGTGTATGTCTCTTTTTTATATTTCACGTCAAAAACGTGGCTTTCGAGAGCCTCCAATGCGCCTTCTCCGATAAATGGCATGTCCCAAGACTTAACGACGGCTGAATGGTGTGGAATGCGTGTTTACATGGCCATTCGGTGAATGGGAAATATAAGATGGCAATACCTTCATTATGAGATTGATTGTCTCTAGGTTCACCTGAATCCGAATCGCTGGGATCACTGGGATCACTGGGATCGGGTATGGTGTGAAACACATCTACAAATACGAGTTTAAAGCAGCGAGCCATTGACATTCATATCCGTCATAGGTCATTGGACGTACCGTGGGTCACGACAGGAGCCCAAAGCTTGTGATCGTTCCCATTGAGCGCCTCTCTCAACTTGTCGACGAAATCTGAAGCGCCGTTCTTGGCGGCATTCGTTTTGACTTGTTCAGTGTCTTTGAGGAAACTCTGTGGGAGTTTGACAACAAAGAGTTCGGTTGTCTGGACAGCGTGATGAACCACTGACAGGACATTTTGGAAGGCAGGATCCGTCCCCTTCATGCCGTTGTCCAATTTTTGTCCTCTCAAGTTATTTCCTATAATCTTCTCTATCAACTTAAGTGCGTCGTCCAACAGGTCCCTGCCAGCGGACACCGCCTCCGGGGGGTCAACGGCCATGGGCTCCGAATCGTCGTCTGGTGAAACTTGGCGCCAGGCTTTGGCAATTGGGCCAGAAGAAGGCTCAGTGTTGCGCTTCATAGGGATAAGATAGGGGAATGAACACGGGCGCGGGCAAGGGACGGGAACAGGGTATGTTATTACAGCAGAGTATTAGAGCAGAGTATTGGTGGATATTGGTAATACTCTCGCTCTTGTTTGGGAAAGAGGTGGTAATCGGTATGACAAAGACAAGCGCGCGGGAGTTTGGAAAGGTATATGTATCGTAGGATAGGGGGGATTCATGCAAGAAACTTCCTTGTGTGGGTCACGTGCTGATGTGTCAGCCATTCACTAGATGAGATTAGAACGCACTATTTGCTGAGATCCGCATGGCCTGAAGGAACGACTATCAGCCTGAAGATGGAAACGAATATGCAAAAGAAACGTACCCGTGCCAGTAAAACGAGCATGGACTAGACGACGATATAAGAATAAGACCTGGTTGGAAGACGAGTGCTTACGATGCTCTAGTTGTGTATTTGCGGTGTATCTTAGTTCAGACGACTTTCGAACGCGAATTGTTAGTATACTTATGGCCAGCAGAACCGTATACGACGAACCATATCCAAGTGGTTTCAAGTTGGGGTTTGGTTTTGGTCATGTCGTAAAGCATCTTCGCGTGCTCTGTTTAAGGCATTGGGAAGTACAGGATCCTGATGAAGTAAGATATTCGGATGAGATACAGACCAAAGTCAGGGAGGAATTGCGAACCGTTCCCTCGACCACTGGTTCCCAAAACATGCGCTGGTATCTAGTACGCGCTTTGCTATCTCCTTTAGCCTGGTCCAAGGCGTCCGCTTCAACTGTTTGAATTCGACTCTCGACCTAGTCCTCGTGAGTTTTGTGTTTGGACACGTCATACGTGACACCGAGTAATTGTTCCATCCCTTTCAAGAACCCCGTTTGAAGAGGCTTACCCTGATTTCTTGTAAACACAGCTGGACACACATCGAACATGATGGTAGGGATACCTCCTGAAGGAAGAAATGTCAGTCGTCATAACGTTTATTCGAATGAGAAGTAGAATTCAGGGGAAAAGCGTAATGGTATAACCATTTTGGGGTCTTCAAGACTAATCGGTGTAAACATCATCTTGCCATTATATGGCTAGAAACTACATAGGGAAAAGGACAAACATTTACCCAGCTCTCCTCAAGACCCTTGAGTCGTAGGATAGCATCAACGCGCTTCATGCTTAGATGATACCGACCAGCAAGATTGCGAATAGAATTAGTCTCTGGATTGGCCATAAATGATTGATATAATGTTGTTCCGGAGCACATCAGAAACAGGAGTTGGAGGTTTGAAGGATGGGTTCAACGGGAAGGGCTGGCGAAGTGTTCGGATGCGAGGTGAGCGATAGAGCGACTACAATACACAAACGGGGACGAACTCAACTACTTTGCCTCCAAGCCAATTGCAAGGCCTATGCAGTTTTTCAAATTGTTTGCTAACAGTCTTTTCCAAAGAGTCCACATCGGATCTTTTGGGGCGGACCCGCCACCATCGGCCTGTTCCTTGCCCTCTCCCTCTTGCTGTTTTGGGAGATAGAGACGGACGACGGACGAGTCCAGGGCGTCGCGTCGCACAAAGTTGCTGGGTTCACGTGATACCGATTTAGGGTAGCCTCTTTGGCGTCTTCCCATACTCGCAGCGATGTCCGACTACTCAGCTCTGTTCAGCCTTTTACAAGCTTACTCGGCCCTCAAGCACCCACGCCTGTTATCACTTCCCTCTCATCCCTCCTTTCTTCAAGTTCATCACTTCGTATTATCTTCGATACTTGTCAACCCGCACCTATTGCAATATCCCCCTTCCCATACTTATCAACTGTCCTTTTGGAAATGGGTAATTGAACATCTTGAGAGCCTGATCGGAGACGAGGCAGGCGACCTTCTTAGCTATCGCGAATTCATCAATCAATTTTGCATAGGAGGATGCTGAGATCGACCAGCGCCTGTACGACCGATTGCTTTCACTCGTAGCCATGAGCAAGCCGGCGTATGTCCCTCGCGTGTTTGACTTCTCGATTGTTTTCATGGCGGGTTTATAGAGTTCCTCGTGCTATTCTACCACCGCCACCATCTTTTGTCACTCATTATTGGAAACCTGACCCCCAATCGTGTCCACCCACTTCTACTCACGCCACTTCTTTGATGGAACATCGTTCTGTTACCCTCTTCGAGTCTCGTACTACGATAGAGGGTGGTACCACGGGATTGAGGACATGGCGTGCCAGTTTCGTCTTGGCACAACTTCTTATTGGGAACCCATGTACGACGCCCGCTGCCAATCTGTTCTCAATATTTATACATCAACTTAGCCCTCTTGGCCGATAAGTCTGTTCTTGAATTGGGCTCTGGTACTGGGTTCCTTGGTCTGATTGCAGCCGACATACAAGTCGGCCACGGTGGGGGAAATGCCATGCTATATCTCACTGACATAAATGAAGATGTCCTGAGACGGTGTCACGAGAACATACAGTTACCATGCAGTAGGCATGTCGTCCATTCCACTCCAGATGCTTCTAACTTCTGCCAGACGCATCTTCTCGGCATGGTAATCTGTTCGTCAAGTCGCTAGACTGGTTTGATGCACTCTCAGAGAAACCCGTCCGCGATGTCAACGCATCTATGGATAACGTTGGCCCGGATTTGATACTCGGCGCAGATATTGTGAGATATCTTCTCGTGGCAATGCAGCCTCTTCTCATGTGTTCCCTGACGTACAGTTGTACCATCCCGACATGATCGCTCCGTTTCTCACCACCCTGAATATCGCACTGCGTGCCTCGAAATCTAAGACAGGTGGAATTGCATACCTCGCATTAACAGTCAGGAACGGTGACCTTGTGAACACCTTTATCTCCGCAATGGGTGGGCGATGGCTATCCTTTTACCCGTGAACTACTCACCCTCGGAATCCTCAGCAAATCACAACTTGTCAGCAGAAGAACTACCAGCTATTGATACCGACGGTAGTCTCTTATTTGTGGTACAGTCCGAAGGCGCCGACCAGGAAATTAGAGTTTTTAAAATTGTTGTATGGTCACATCTGTAAAGAAATTTATTATACCATTCTACCTTTAAGTGAATTAACCTAGTGATAACGATGAGGTGCATAGCATGACACAACAGCAATAGTCAGTCAAAAGAGCGTGAGCCAATCGCCACCGTTCCCCATTCAAGTGGACTTGGTCACTTCGAAGATTTCGAATAACCGAACGGGTGTGAGGCCATCAAGAGTTTGGGTGCTAGACAGAGAGAAGCCATGTGTTAGTTCTTCGGACTCGCATTCTTCGATGCTTTCAAACGCATTTGGTTCCGTCTCGTAGGCAAACGGGTCCATTTCCGGCCAATTAAACCGTCTCTGTCGGAACCTGCAAGCATACGCGCAATTAACGTCACCTGGTTGTATAGAAGGACGAAGAACTGACAACGCGTATCGCCATAGCGCCTCGTGTAATTCCTCACGCGACATGGCAGGTTTGTCCTGCACCTCTAGCTCTTCAATGTGCGCTCCTAAGGCCAGCTTGGCGCTTAGGAGCGAGTGAACGTGCTTGTTCGAATGCATGTCTATCTCTGTCGGCGACATTGGCAAGAAGGTCATAGAGCGGCGCACAACCTCGGAAGAAGTGTGGACCACGACAACTCCAGGAGGCTGATACGGCGCACCGGCAGGCGAGAGTTGCACCACGCCGATGAGACTCGCCGCTTTCTTGCTAAGGACGGGCGGAAGGCCCGTCAGCGGTACGAATTCCCGGGGAGCTGGCGGTGCGATGGCTGCGAGAGACTTGAAGTTCTTGATCTTTTCGTTCCCCCAGTCAATGGTAATGCTGATTCCAAAGTCGCGCTTCTTGTTGGGCTGCGTGTTCCTCGATGCCGCGGCGTTGCTCCGAGCCATGAAATCCTGAGACGGGAGGCAGACGTGGGCGTTGGAGACCTTGACGTAGCTACCGCTGCCTCCAAAATTCTTCCGTACGGCGTCCACGAGATGATCACGAGGTTGCGGGTGGACCCCGTACCTTTGAGCGAGCATTTCAAGGTACAGTCCCTCGAGGGCACCGCAGTTCTGCATTTCCGCCTCCCAATTTTCATATGGACCTTTTCCATAGTGAGGGGGCGACATGTTGATTGGCGCAACTTCCCCTGTCACTGTCACGGCCTCGCGGACAGAAAATGCATTTCGATTCGGTTCACGGGTTGATGGTGCAAAAGTGCAGTTGACAGGCGTCTCTGGCCCGACAAACGGAAAACAGAGTTGATCGTGTATAAGCTCGAAGCGGCCCCCCGGACGCAACACACGTTGGGCTTCGGAGAGCACGAAGTCCCAGCGTTCCCGTGGAATCGCCACTACCACGTCGTTCAAGCGTACATAATCAAACGACTTGTCTGGAAATGGGAGCTCTTCGGTTATGCTAAACAAAAAAAGGGATCTACAATCAACAGAGAGTTCGATGCATGGGCGTTGGTTCTCGGAACGCACAAGTTGTGACGGAGCAGTGTTGGATTCTCTGTATTAGGCTCCGACGGTGTTGCAGTACTGTCCTCGGTCGAGAACGGAAGATCGACTCCTACAAGCTTTGTGCCATGATCGCCCCAAACTTGTGCGGCATGGACGACCCATTGCCCGTCCCCGCAGCCGAGGTCGAGAGCGTCAGGAACAGGAATCGAGGTAGATAGAAAAGACGGAGATTGGCTTTGGGTGAGCTTCCGCATGAGCAGGTATGAGTAAAGTTCACTGGGAGAATATTTCAGCGTTGAAAAGTGCTCGGTAGGGCAAGCGACTCACTTTTCAGGGGTGACGGTATCATAAAGCATAGAGTATGGAACCTCGTTGCGCGGGTACACGTCGTACTTGACACCGTGGATGACCCTGTAGTTCGAACGCTCATCTGGCGTCTCACTCTGTCCAACGTCCTCGACTCTATCGGAAGCACCAGGCGGACGACCGAAATTGTGAGAAGAGGACGCAAGAAAGGAATCTATCGGGGAAAGTCCGTGGAAAACGATAGGAAGAACCGGAGGTAGCACGACTTGCAGTGGTCCAGCACGACTTTTGGTTCGGGACCAAGGCCGCAAGCCGGGAGACCCATAAGTCGAAGCCAGGGTTGAATGCTTTGACGCGGCAGCTTGGCCCGAATGCGCTTCTACTGCGATTTTGTCACCGTGGCGCGAGTGTTTAGTGGCTAGGAGTGGCATGCTATCGTGCAGGACCCTAGTGGGCGCTTTGTTGTACAGACAGTCTAGAGGGAGAGGTGAACAGTAATGAGGACAAGGACTCGGTGATATGAAGAAGAGGTCCGATAGTGGGGAGGGACAATCATCGTTTCCAACTTTTAAGTAGCCGTGTTGATATCAAAGGCGAACTTGGGGCGAAGACCACAATTGTAAATGAGCAAAGCCGCAACAGAGACCGAGCTAGAGGAACACACCACAAGATTGCAGTACAAAAGCGTAGTGGCGTAGTGAGGATGTGCAACTGTGGAGTGTGGCAGGTAAGAACCGCACAAAAGCATCCACGGCAGATGAGATGAGATCAAACTTTTATGAACGAAGTGTGTCGATCAGCGGACGGTTGATGAGGGCACACCAGCAAAGCAATGAAATAATTCCAATTCTACCAGATAACCAAGCAAACTAGGTCTGCACGAGGGCCGAGTGTTTTGCGCTTTGCGCATAAGATTCAAAGCGCATAAGATTTAACTGGTTTGGACATTGGTGGGACCGCTACTACAGAAAGCACAGAACCTGCCCCCGGAATACACAAAAATAGCACAGCGGTCACCTTAATCATCATCCTTTGCAGGAGGAGGCCCGCACGGCTGGAGCATTCTCTGTGTCCGCAGTTAGCATTCATTCTGTACGAAGTAAATCGAAGCAAAGAACCTGGGTCATTTCAAATTTAATCCGACCAGTGGCCTCCCCATCAGCAATAGCAAGATAGGAGGTGAGGCTTGGATGTCCAACTATAGACGATAACGCATCCCGGTGCTGATGTGTCAGCCATTCACTGAATAGATGAATGAGCACGATATAACAAATGAGATTAGAGCGCACTATTTGCTGAGATCCGCGTGGCCTGAAGGAACGACTATCAACCTGAAGATGGAAACGAATATGCAAAAGAAACTTACCCGTGCCAGTATAACGAGCATGGACTAGACGACGATATAAGAATGAGACCTGGTTGGAAGACGAGTGACTTACGATGCTCTAGTTGTGTATTTGCGGTGTATCTGAGCTCAGACGACTTTCGAACGCGAATTGTTAGTATACTTATGGCCAGCAGAACCGTGTACGACGAACCATATCCAAGTGGTTTGAGATGAAGTATTTATAATTAATTGATTAGTTATACAACAAAATTATCCTTCACCGACTTCACCGTCAGCCAGAGATTCCTTCATTGCGGTTTGAGAGGCATAGTACGGACAGTGGCAATAAGCTATACATACCTTTCTCGCTTCTCTGGGCCCTACAATTCCCTGTAGTCTTTCCATCAATGCTTCGACCCTTTTTGTGGCATATGATGGGCTGATAGTGGACAAGAGATCGTCCAACGTCTCATGGTAGCTCTCCTCACTTGTGATCTAACATGAACAATACATATTAATTAGCCACGGAGACACTGATCGGCCTGACTTTGTATCCTGCGGATGACAACCCCACATTTACGGTGTTGCCCTCCAACAGTGTGATTGTTGCCTCTGCTTCGTTTCCAGAGAAATGTGTGATTTTGCAACAAGTAATGCCGAAAGACTGCTCGTCCAACGCCCGTGCGAGCTCGCACCGATAAAAGTCGACGACCGCACTTTGCACCTTGCTTTGCTCGTTCATGAAAGTATTGCGGGGAGGAACGAGTATCGTAATTTCAATCAGAGGTGCCTCAGCCTGTCCCGTTCCGCGTTTCGTGACGCACGCATGTCCGACGACACCCTCAAGACCAAAAGGCGGCTCTCGACACTCGCGAGTTCTCTCGCCGACCTCGAAACTGACCTGGCTGCATTGTTGTCCCAGTCTCTGCCAGAGCGCGTCCTTGGGTTAGACACAATTCAGCAAGCCAAGTTACAAATCGTCATTCCATATATTGTGTACGACCTCGTCTTCGGTCCGTGATGTCTTCTCTTCCCAGCGGCTCTGCCTGCCAACACGGCTTTTTCTAGTCTACCTCAAAACCAAAGGTTTGGACCCAAAAACGCATCCGGTGTTCGCAGAGCTCGTGAGTTTCCGTTTTTCTCTTTTTTATTTATTTAGAAAAACCACGAATATTAGGACAGAGTACGACAATATTTCGATAAAATCAAGCACGCCGAAGATCCCGCAAAACGTCCGTGTTTTCTCTCGCTCAATGTCATCTTATCTGTTGAATACCATCACACAGGCCAGCTCGCAATCGATGGAGCTGCTGCAAACCGTTTTATCAAGCATGCTATCGCACAAGTAAAAGATACGCCTCCGACCCCGACTTTCGACTCCGGTCCCACTACCCGCGTACCCCCCGACGCCGGTGACACGGCAGCGACGGTTCCTGTCCCCGTCAAGGTAACAGCGAAGATGCTCGAGCGGGAGCTATATCAAAAGGCGCTGCGTGAAGAGGGATCTGAGGAGAGTGGTGACTTGGAAGTGATCGACGATGAAGAGGTAGCCGACGATGCAGACGGACCACCCGAGGATGATTCTCTACCTGGTCAAGCATCGGGCGACTCTAGGGTTCCCCTAAGTACTGGCCCCTCCGATACTATACCCGGGAAGCGGAGGCGGCCACAGATCGATCCATTTGCAGGTTTGTGCACTTTCGCCCCATCTCATTTATCCGCCTTGCTGTAACTGTTTCTGCCCTTACTCTCTTAGGTTATGCAGAGGATCCAAATCCTCGCCGTTCTGCGTCGGCCGCTGAGGGTGGTACGATGCCGAGCTCGTCGCGGTCCCGCCGGGCTCGGATCAACATAGAGGATGACAGCACAGTACCGTCACGAAAACGATCCAAGATGAAGGAATAACACTAGTTCAACTGGCCCAACCTGCGTGCAGCGTATCGCGCTTACGAAACCGGTTATAATTACAGTATTGAGTCCACCATCAGGGAGATGTGTGGTTACATACATACAACACGTTAAATCAATACTACCCCAGATACAGTAACGTACGTAGTAAAAGTTATTTGTGACTGTAACAGGGTTGGGTGTAAAAATACAATAATGTTACATGATTGTACATCCTTCGCGGTCACTATTCGTCTCTAAAAGGCTCGGAGAATTCATTCCTGACGAGCGTCTACCTCCAGGAGACCACCATCTGGAGCGTGGCTGAAGCACTTCTTCAATACTGGAGCTCCCCGAGACATTGACATCTCGGCGCCGCCAGCCTTTGCGGCGTTTGCTGCGGGCGGCAGCGACTGCGTCGACAGTCTGCCACGAAGCAAATGTTTTGAGCACGACGCGCCGTGAGTCACATTCGTCCTGGCCAACGCCCAGAGCCTCGTCGTCGCGCCCGTCTAGGTAAGCCAACCGGCGTGCTTCATAGGATCGCCACCCAAGTCGCGGACGTATCGAGTCCGCGAGTTCCTTAATGAGAGAATCATTCATGGAGCGGCAATCGATAGCTACTATGGTAGCATCATTTGCATTCCTCTCCCGCGCTAGCTTCACAAACTCCTTCACAGAGGAAGCCGACAAGCGTGTACTATCCGCTTCCAGAACGCGGAGACGTGTACAATTCCGCATTAGCGCGAGGAAACCGTCGTTAGTGAGTTGAGCTGCGTATGAAACAATAAGATGTTCTAACGCATGGCCAGGTATGCGATCACGACCGACATCGTCCATAGAAGGAGGAGGGGTGATCGCGTGAAGGACATTGTCCGTTATGTCGGTCGCATCTTCCAAATCAAGTTTCCTGAGGTTGGGAAGTGTCTCCAAAAGTAGGACAACACCGTCATCCTTAAGCTCTGCTCCAATTCCTCCCAGTTCTAGAAGTTCCAATTGGGGTACGGCATGTGCCAAATGGGAGCAAGCGATGTCTGTGAGAAGAGTGCAGTATGAGAGCGACAGTTGTCGGAGGCGAGTGATTCGCCTTCGGAAGCGCCTTCCGTCGTGAGGATTGCGGCCAGCTTGTCGTCCTGTGAGGGCGATGCAGTCCAAGGTGTAGTCCTCCGTACACGTTACGTACGCATCCAGAGAAGAGTTGTGTAGGTCCCGGCAATAGCTCAGATCCAACACTTGGAGGTAGGG
>WNFR01009059.1_pt1 | contig 10051 bp, 8 predicted proteins | sample 5400221 | NCBI WGS metagenome assembly WNFR01 (sample SAMN13153357, study PRJNA577476) | soil metagenome | isolation source: 40 cm soil under Madrone tree | place: USA:California | collected 2016-06-14 | reverse complement strand
AAGCCCTGGCAAAATCTCGATTCGAAGATCCTGAGAAGAGAACATCTTGTGTGACTCAACTTTGCAACTGCCGCGGAGGCCGCCGTTAAAGCTGTGATCCGGCAAGATCTTAACTTCCGTTTTCAATACAGCGTGTACCGGGGCTATTAACTCCGCATCAATTCCCAGTGCTTTTAGCTGCAATGCAAACCGACGGAAACGGACCAACACGTGGAACTCCGACGACACGACCCCAAGTTCATAATTCATCACGCCGCAACTTATGCCGGTCGAGTCATCGAGACTGAAGTCCAGCGGTCCAGTGGAAATCTTATAGCCGCGCCACATGACCGGAAGCCCGCCTCGTACATGCACGTCCAAATTTGTAATTCGGAATTCGACCACGTCTCGTGACATAAGCTTCTTCTCCATCAGTTGCATTCAATGTAGCGCCAAAGCGTGGATGGTCACCCATTCCGACAGTCCGCAAAAGTAACAACGGTGTTACTTTTGCGATGCGGCACAGCCAATACTTTCGAATCCTGGTGGGTTTAATTTCTTAGAAACCCCATAACGTTATGAACTGGAAAAAATTTATTATCCTCAGTTGCGTGGTGCCGTCCGTTCTCGCGGTCTCGACTGCGACGGCGCAGATGAGAGGCGGGCATCGTGCTTCGATGGCGCGAATGCCGATGCGCGGCGCTCCCATGCGAGGTTCGATGGCGCGAATGCCAATGCAGCGCGGTCCAATGCTAAACTCGGCCTTCGGCTTCAACCGTTTCAATGACTTTGATCGAAATGATCGGTTTCGCCGTTTCGACCGTTTCAATGACTTTGATCGGGATGATCGGTTTCGCCGTTTCAACCGTTTCAATGACTTTGATCGGGATGATCGGTTTCGTCGCTTTCACCACCACCACAATTTCAACGACATCATTGTTTTCGATAACTTCGGTTTTCCGTTCTTTCCGCCGTTCTTTCCGTTCCCGCCTCCTCCTCCATTCGCTCCGTTCTAATTACCTCCTACTATCCGTATCCGTATGGGGATTTACTACCACCCACACGGATACGGTGCTTATCAGGGCGGCTATAGCGTGAACGCCTCGCTGCCAAAACGGCTGAGCTTTTCACGGTCGTTTTCTATGGTCCGAGGACGCTAAGATGGCGTTTCTCTCTGTTGACGAATGGTTGACAAATAGAGTTCGTTTTTTTGGTGTTTCCATGCGCTTCGGTGCGCAAGCGGATTTTTACTGAGCCAGTTCGATTTTCCCTCGTAAAAAAGCGTTTTAGAGGGCTTGCCGGCGGAGGGACTTGAACCCACACGATCTTGCGATCACTGGATTTTGAGTCCAGCGCGTCTGCCATTCCGCCACGCCGGCGTGTTGGAAGGAGCGAAGAATACGAACTTCGCATCGAAGCTCAAATGCTTCCGACCAAATCGAGCGGCTGCAAACTGCGAGGTGGCCCAAAAATTTCGCGCAAAATAATCGCGTCCCGCAAACCGGATGTCGATCCTAGCAACGCAGCGATGTCGATTCTTGTTTCCGGCGACTTAGTGATTGGTTGGGTAGCAAACGCGTAAGCTTCTGCCGCCGTTTTAATCACTGGAAGCGGTTCGAGCGGCGGCTGGCCTTGCTGAACTTCGAAGGCGGACGCCTCGACAACTTTCGGCGGAAAAGTTTTCGCCTTTCGCGTGGGCGGAATCTGACCTGGTAATCGGATTTTGCGCTGCAACTCCGCAAACGGCGCAATCGGTGGTCGGACAGGAGCAACTGGCCGAGGTGGAATGTCGGTGCGTGGCCGAACTGGCGCCGGCGGTTTTGATGTGGTCGGTTGCCCCAGCGCTTCCAGGAATTTACGGATCCGTTCTTCATCTGTTTCGTCGGCATCGTCCGAAAGCGGGCGAGACATTTGCGACGGAGATGCCGATCTTCGCCCTGTAGCACCTCGGCGCCTGCGGCTTTTGGTCGCGGCCCTGGTCAGGATCTGAAAGAAAATCGCGAGCACGACGAACAAAAGGAAAAGCAAATTATCGAGATGCAGCGCCGCCATTTTTCCTACTTTCTAATTCCTACTTTCATCAGTTTGCTTCGGTTCGCGGTTTGTCCGTTCCCGCAATGGATTCGCGCATGGACGTATCGGCCTGCACGTTTTTCATCCGGTAATAATCCATGATGTCGAGGTGACCGGCTCGAAACGCTTCCGCCATCGCCAGGGGTACTTGCGCTTCGGCTTCAACAACCTTTGCGCGCATCTCCTGCGTCTTGGCCTTCATTTCCTGCTCCACCGCGACGGCCGCTGCGCGACGCACTTCCGCTTTTGCTTGTGCGACTCGCTTGTCCGCATCGGCCTGCTCGCTCTGCAACTTTGCACCGATATTGTCACCCACATCGACGTCGGCGATGTCGATGGAAAGAATTTCAAACGCGGTGTTGCTGTCGAGTCCTTTCGCCAGCACCGCTTTTGAAATGCGGTCCGGATTTTCCAAAACGTCTTTGTAGGAATCAGCCGAGCCGATCGCGCTCACGATGCCTTCGCCTACGCGCGCAATAATCGTTTCTTCGGTGGCGCCTCCAACAAATCGATCGAGATGCGACCGCACAGTCACACGCGCTTTCACTTTTGCGCCGATCCCGTCTTTGGCGACGCCGTCAATGGTCACTCGTCCCATTGCCGGATTCGGCGCGTCGATCACTTTAGGATTGATGCTTGTGCGCACCGCTTCGAGCACCGTCTTGCCTGTGCCTTTCGTGGCCAAATCGATTGCGCAGGCGCGATTGAAATCGAGCGAGATGCCAGCCTTGTCCGCTGCGATCAACGCCAAAATGACCTGAGTCACATCGCCGCCCGCGAGGTAATGCGCTTCCAAAGGATCGCTCGGCACTTCGATGCCCGCCTTCACCGCGGTGATTCGATTATCGACAATTAATCCGACCGGCACGCGTCGCAGGCGCATCCCGATCATTTTGCCCATGCCGACCGGCGCATTGGCGATGCGCGCCCGGAGCCAGATCCCGAAAAAGTTGAAAAGAATGATCGCGAAGACGAAACCGAAAACAGCGAGCACCGCGATCCCGACAAGATAAAGAGCGTCCATAGGTAGAGAAAGCTAGACAGGATTAACAAGATTCACACGATTTTTGTTCCTTAGAAATCCCATTTAATCCGGGTAATCCTGTCTTCTCGTCTGGTGCAGCTTTTCGTTGCAATCCGCGCGAGAAGGAATACGCATTGCGCGTTATGACGAGAACGAAGGTCGCAGTGGTCGGCGCTTCCGGTTACACCGGTGAAGAGCTGGTGCGTCTCTTACTCGCGCATCCGCATGTCGATCTTGTCGCGGCGACGTCGCGACAATTATCCGGCAAATCGCTCGCGGACGTGTTCCCACGCTTCGCGCATCAGAAAACTGCGAACACGCTCAAATTTTCCGATCCCGACCCAAAAGAAATCGCGCGCGAGGCGAATCTTATCTTTCTCGCACTCCCGCACGGACTGGCTGTCGAATTTGCCAAGCCACTTTTGTCGGCTGGTGCGCGCGTTGTCGATCTTAGCGCGGATTTTCGGGTAAAGGACACCGCTGTTTACCAGGAATTTTACGGTGACGATCATCCCGCGCCGGATTTGTTGGGCCAATCGGTTTACGGTTTGCCGGAGATTTACCGGGAAAAAATCCGGGGCGCGAAGCTGGTCGCCTGTCCAGGTTGTTATCCGACCAGCATTCTCATTCCGTTGCGACCGTTGATTCGCCGGAGAGCGATCGATCGCAAAACAATTTTGGCAGCAAGCATGAGTGGCGTCAGCGGCGCTGGTCGAAAAGTCGAACCGGATTATCTTTTTTCCGAATGCAACGAAAGCGTGCGGCCCTACGGCGTTCCGAAACATCGACATCTCTCCGAGATCGAACAGGAATTGTCGATTTTGGCCGGCGAAAAAATTGTGATTCAATTCACGCCGCATCTCGTTCCGGTAAATCGCGGAATCGTGACCACGATTTATTCCGATATCGCTGGGAATGTTGTGAAGATGGATCCGGCAGTGCTTTTTAATGGCGCCTACGGCGAGGAGCCGTTTGTTCGTTTGCTTGGCGAGGAGCGTCTGCCCGATACCAAAAACGTTGTCGGCACAAATTTCATCGACATCGCCTGGAAGATCGACAAGCGCACGCGTCGTCTCGTGGTCATGAGCGCGATCGATAACATCGTCAAAGGCGCGAGCGGCCAGGCTGTTCAATGCATGAATCTGATGCTCGGTTTCCCCGAGACCGCTGGGCTGATTTGAAAAATCCTTTTCGACAAATTTCCGGTTCGATCTGCGCGCCGCGCGGTTTCAAATGCGCCTCGGTTTTCTGCGACATCAAGAAGCTGGGAACGGGTAAAGGTTCAGAGAAGGGACAAAAGCGCGATCTCGCTTTGATCGTTTCCGATGTCCCGGCCGCCGTGGCGGGAGTGTTTACAACGAACCAGATCTGCGCCGCGCCGGTGAAAGTGAGCCGAAGAGCTGCGGCAAAAGATTTCGCGCGCGGAATCGTCGTGAATTCCGGGAATGCAAATGCGGCAACCGGCCCGCGAGGAATGAGAGACGCGCGCAGCATGATCCAGTTCGCGGCAAAAGCCTTATCTATTAATGAGAACGACGTTCTTGTCTGCTCGACTGGCCGGATCGGCGTCGCGATGCCGATGAAAAACATTGAACGCGGCATCCGCGCGTGCGCGTCGCGCATCGCAAGATCTACATCGAACGCGCGACAGGTTGCCGAAGCAATCATGACGACCGACACGCGGCGCAAAGAAATCGCGGTCGAATTTAGGATCGGAAGATCGACAATCCGGATCGGCGGGGTTTGCAAAGGCGCCGGGATGATTCAACCAGGAATGGCAACGATGCTTGGGTTCATTGCCAGCGACGCGGCGATTGAACCTGCGGCGCTGAAGCGCGCACTCAAGATCGCGGTTGAGCAAAGTTTCAATCGAATTACGGTCGACGGCGACATGAGCACGAATGATTCAGTCATCGCGCTCGCGAATGGACTCGCCGGGAATTCGACATCCCAAATTCGGCGTTCGCAATTTCAGAATGCGCTGAATCATGTCTGTCTCGAGCTGGCGAAAATGATCGTGCGCGACGGCGAAGGGACCTCGCGATTTGTCGCGCTCTATCTTCGCGGTGCGCGCACTGATCGCGAAGCGGGATCTGCTGCGCGGGCGATTGCCAACAGTTCGCTCGTGCGGACGAGCTGGTGCGGCGGCGATCCGAACTGGGGCCGTATTCTCTGCGCGCTCGGATATTCCAAGGCAGGCGTCGACGAAAGGATTGTCGATGTTGGTTACGCCCAACCCGGCAGCCACAAAATTGTTTTTGCATTTCGGCGTGGTCGTCCGACAAATGTCGCCTTGAAAACGCTGGCGAGAATTACTTCAGCACCTGAGTTCGATTTGCACGTCAATCTCCACCGCGGCCGCGGTGAGTTCCTGCTTTACGCGGCGGACCTCACTGAAAATTACGTCGCGTTCAACAAAGGCGACGTTACTGATCCCGCGACGCTAGGCGGCTGAAATGGCAAAAATTAATGTAACCTGTTTCAACCCTCGCCTGCCGCTTCGCGACTTCCTCTCGCTGGCTAAGGAGAGGATTGAGGTGAGGGCCGAGTAATTTCGACTGGAAATGGAAGAATTTATTTCGAAGGCAGCGACTTTGGTCGAAGCGCTGCCTTACATCCAGCGTTTCCGCAGCGAGATCTTCGTCGTGAAGTACGGCGGCAGTTTTATGGACTCGCCCGATCCGGAAGAGCGGCATCGCGTCGCGCGGGATCTGGTTTTTCTTGAAGCGGTCGGAATCAATCCAGTCGTGGTGCACGGTGGTGGCAAAGCGATCACGCGGGCGTTGGAGGAAGCGGGAGTGAAATCTGAATTCGTGCACGGCTATCGCGTGACCGACGCCGCGAGCGCGGAAATCGTCGATCGTGTTTTATCACGCGAAATTAATCCCGACATTGTGAAGGCGATCCAGGATTTCGGCGGGAAGGCACGTGGTTTCGCCGGCCCGGATATTTTTCGGTGTCGAAAATTTTCGGCAAAAGATGAAAAGAATGGAGATGTCGATCTTGGATTCGTCGGCCAAGTTTGTGACGTCAACGTGGAGCCGCTGCGGGAGTGCATTCGACGAAATGTGACGCCAGTGATTAGTCCCACCGCGCTCGGCGACAGCGGCAAAATTTACAACTGCAACGCCGACATCGCGGCGGCGAAAACCGCGATTGCGTTAAAGGCGCGCCGTTTGGTGTTCATGAGCGATGTGCCCGGGTTGCTCCGCGATCCACAAAATGACGCGAGTTTGTTAACTCACTTGGCAGTGGGTGAAGTGCCGCAATTGCGAAAGGCCGGCGTGATCGGTGAAGGAATGATTCCAAAAGTGGACAGCGCGCTGGCTGCGATTGAAAGCGGCGTTGAAAAAGTGCAGTTCGTCGACGGAAGAATTCCGCATTCAGTGTTGCTCGAAATTTTCACCGACGCGGGAGTCGGGACCGAAGTCGTGTTATGAGGATTGAAGAAAACGTTCAACGGTCCGAGCCGGACGGGCATTTAACGGCCGACGTCCAACGCTCAAATGCAGAGCATGTGCGTGAAGCGTTTGAGAAGTTTGTTGTTCCATCATATTCGCGATTCGATTTGGTCTTGGAGCGCGGCGAGGGGAGTTACGTTTGGGACGTCGACGGAAAGCGCTACCTCGACCTCGCTGCTGGAATCGCAGTCTGCTCGTTAGGCCATGCCCATCCCGAGATGACCAAAGCCCTGACCGAGCAATCGCAAAAGCTGATCCATGTCTCCAATCTCTATTATAATGAGTTCCAGGGGTGGCTGGCGAAACGGATTGTCGACCTTGTCGCACCGGGGCGAGTCTTTTTCTGCAACAGCGGCGCGGAAGCGAATGAAGGCCTGTTCAAGCTGGCCCGGAAATTCGGACACGATGATGTCCGCTACGAAATCATTACTACGGTCGACTCGTTTCATGGACGGACGCTGGCTGGGATCGCAGCGACCGGACAGGAAAAAGTGAAAAAAGGCTTCGGTCCGGCAGTTCAGGGATTCAAGCAGGTGCCGTTTGACAACCTCGAAGCGATGCGCGGCGCGATTACACCACAAACCGCTGCGATTTTGGTTGAACCGGTGCAGGGCGAAAGCGGAATCATTATTGCGCCGTCGGAATATTTGGTTGGATTGAGAAAACTTTGCGACGAGCGCGAGTTGCTCTTGTTGTTCGACGAAGTTCAGGCCGGCCATTTTCGCACTGGAAAATTCCAAAGCTGGCAGCGCATTCTCGAAAACGAACATGTCGACCTTGTCCCGGACGCGGTTTCGATGGCGAAGTCTTTGGGAGGCGGATTTCCGATGGGCGCATTTTGGGTGCGGGAGAAATTCGCCAACATTCTTTCGCCCGGCACACATGCGAGTACGTTTGGCGGCACACCGCTGGCCTGCGCGGTTGCTTTAAAGATTTTCGAAGTAATTGAGCGGGAGAATCTGGCCGAAAGCGCCCGCGAGATCGGGGATTTCCTTTTGCGCGAATTACAAGGACTTCAGCAACGATTTCCGAAAGTGGTGAAGGTCGCGCGCGGGCTTGGTTTAATGATCGGGATTGAATTTCAGCCGGAGTTCAAGGCCACTGATGTTGTGAAGGAACTGCACGAGCGAAATGTCCTCACCGTGCCGGCGGGTAATTCGGTGATTCGATTATTGCCGGCTCTGAATTTGCGAAAGAGCGAAGCGGAGGAAGGTTTGCGCGCGATCGAGGAGGTCATTCTCGATCTTGCGAAAAAATCCTAGCCACAGATGAACACAGATGTTCACAGATTCAGATCGAGTTTGTTTATGCTGCCATCTGTGTTTCATCCGTGTGAATCTGTAGCGAGAAAATGAAACATTTGCTTAGCATCGAGCAGCTTTCGCGGGGGGAGATCGAGCGGATTTTGCGACAGACGGCTGAGCTCAAAACAAATCGCGGCAAAATTTCGGCGCAGCCACTAGTCGGACAAACCTGGGCCCTGATTTTCTCCAAACCTTCTACCCGAACGCGTGTTTCTTTTGATGTCGGAATTCGCGAGCTCGGCGGCGAGACGATTTACTTGAACGCGGCGGACGCGCAGCTTGGTCGGGGCGAATTGATCAAGGACACCGCGCGCGTGCTGGCGCGAATGATTCACGGCGCAGTCATTCGGACCTACGCGCAGAGCGACATCGAGGAGTTCGCCGAGTTTTCAGGTGTGCCGACGATCAACGCGCTGACCGACGATGAGCACCCGTGCCAAATCCTGGGCGACATTTTCACGATCATCGAAAAACGCGGTAAGATCGACAAAACGGTGATCGCATATGTCGGCGACGGCATTTCAAATACCGCGCGGTCGTGGCTTTTCGCGGCGGGAACGCTGGATTTTGAATTGCGGATCGCGTCGCACAAAAAATATCAGCCGAAAAAGAAATTGCTCGAACGCGCGGGCGGCCGGGTGACGTGCACGGATGATGTTTCGGCTGCGGCGCGGGACGCAGACGTGCTTTACACCGACATTTGGGTGTCGATGGGGAAAGAAGCGGAAGAAGCGCGACGCGAAGCTGAGCTTGGCCCGTACTGGATCAACGATTCAGTTGTGAAGCTGGCGAAACCGGGCGCGCTCGTGATGCATTGTTTACCGGCGCACCGCGGCCAGGAAATCGATGAGAAGACTTTTGAAAACCATGCCCAGACGATTTTTGATCAAGCGGAGAATCGATTGCATGTGCAGAAAGCGATCCTAGTAGAGCTAGCAAAATGACGCGGTTGATCCGGGATTGGGGTGCGGCATCCGCTTGCACGCCGCACAAACACTGTAGATGACCGGTTCATCGCCGGTAGCGTTGCCCGCTTTAATGACCCGCCCGCATAAAGCGCAGACGGTGCCGCCGCCGGCGCTTTTCACGGCGCTCCCATTTGCCGGACGATGTCTCCCTTTTTGCTGGCGTGCCATCGAGTCGGGATCGTCCATCGGCGACCGAAAGGATGGAAAAATTCTAGGACTTTTTGAGCGCTTCGGATAAACCGTTCGCGGCCAAAATCTTCGGCGGCAGGAAAACTTTCTAAGCGGCTAAGATTTTAGGCACCTGTAGCTCGGCAGGGTAATTGTCTGAAATCGCAGCGGCCAAGCGGCGAATCGTCACACAAGCATTTGCAATCGCGCTGCAACGCCATTGCAAGTTCGGACTTGTGTAACGATTTTGCCGCGGTCAACCGGTGAAATTTTCGTGTTCATTGACAGAAACATAGCGGAGAGAATCATTTCCCAGAGCCAAACTGGTCGCGTTTCTCACTCGTTCCCGCAGAGGAAATCACCGAGGTTGGCGAGGACAGCACTGGATGTGGGTGGCCCGTGTGTTAAATCGTTCGGACGATAAACGAAAGCTGATCCACCTATTACGTGGGCCGTAAGTAACGAGAAGCCGAGCTTGGAACTATTTCAGTCAAATGGCTGGCACTCCGCTAGCTATTGGTTGCCCTCGAATAAAGACACCACCGCACTTCGCACCCACCTTCACACAGCTCTGGGGCGGCAGGCAGGGAAGCGTCTGCAACTGCCAGCGGCGCGAGGTAATTTCAGCGAACATGTCGATCTTTTCTCCATTCGCACTTCTTTAGGTACTGAAGACTCCTTAGTCACACTCAGTGTCTACTCACACGATTCTTCGAAACATTCTTCGTAAGATTCTTAAAGACGTAGCTCATTTCGTTTTGGGCTGGTGAGCTAGCGCCAGTTCACCATGAGCTAGCGCACCTCGAATGAGTGTGTAGGTGCTGCGCGTCTCGATTCCATTGATCGAATTGCGCTTGATCTTAATCAGCCCAAGCCGTTTGAAGACCGGCAATATTCGCTTCACACTCGCGACGGACAATCCCGCGCGGTGGGCGATCTCTGATTGGCTCGCGTCAAAGCTGTCGCGTTTTTTGTCCGAAGCGATTTCAGCCAGAGCGAGATAGAGCGAGCGGGCTGAATTAACGCTCCCGGTGCTTTCTGAAAATACGTCGCCGATCATTCGAAGTTTTTGTT
>WNFR01009058.1_pt1 | contig 10051 bp, 7 predicted proteins | sample 5400221 | NCBI WGS metagenome assembly WNFR01 (sample SAMN13153357, study PRJNA577476) | soil metagenome | isolation source: 40 cm soil under Madrone tree | place: USA:California | collected 2016-06-14 | reverse complement strand
TCGCCGACGCCCGTCCGTGGTTCGAGCGCGCCGTCACCGCGACCGAGAAGGGTGACGTTCACGGCCGCGTCGATCACCAAAGCCTCGGCTTAAGCCTGCATCAAGTGGGCTACTGCCTGTCGAGCACCGGTCAGTTCGCCGACGCCCGTTCGTCGTACGAGCGCGCCGTCGCCGCTAAGCAGAAGGGCGACGTTCACGGCCGCGTCGATCACGAAAGCCTTGCGTTGACTCTTCGAGCCATCCGGGACCTGGAATAAAATAGCATCGTTAACCCTCGCGCATTCTCCGGGTTCGAATGGCGCTTGATCGACTCGCGGCAGGGGGCGCCTTCGCGCGAGACCGATGCGGGTCGAGCGGGACGCGCGTCGAATCGTTGAACGCGCGCGTAAATTTGTCGAGCAGCGCAAGAAAGAGCGTCTGTTCGCGCGGCGTGAAAGCCGACAGCACGCGCGCGTGGGCTTTGCGCGCAGGCTCGGCGAGCTCGGAAAGCAATTTCTCGCCGGACCTTGTCAGTTGCAGGCTATGCCGGCGGCGGTCGTGAACGCCGACTGACCGCACCACCAGGCCATCTTGTTCCAGCTTCTTGAGCACCATTCCGGTTGTCGAACGGTCGAGACCCAACAGGTTGGCGACAGAAATCTGGTCGATGCCGGGCCGGTGCTTGAGCACGAACAAGATGCCGTACTGTCTGTTGGTCACGCCCAGTTTGCCGGTTTCCTCGACGAACAACGACACGGCAATCTGGTGCACGCGCCGGATCATGAAGCCCGGCCGTCGATATAGCTCTTCCAGCGGATCGTTCTGCGAGGCTGCCATCTCCGCGTCTCATACTCCTGGCGCGGCGCGGATCAAGTGGTGCGGTCGCCGAAACCTCAGATGAGTGTCATCAACTTCAGATGAGTGTCATCGCCCGCGAAAGCGGGCGATCCAGTAACCACGTGACTCCGATTGGGGCAAGGCCCATCACGCCGTGGTTACTGGATGCCCCGCTTTCGCGGGGCATGACACCGCGGTGATTCACTTGCCTTCTGGACGCGGTCTACTGCCAAGCCCGGTTGTCGACCGTGTTCTCATAGGTCGCGCCGGGCGGAACGAGACCCCAACCGAGTGTCCATTGATAGTTGTCGTCGAACCGGTCGCGCGTGTAGGGCGCGGGCGGGGCGTTGAGCAGTCGAGACAGCTTGAGGTCTTTAAGTTCAATCAGGCCGCCTGCTTCCTCGATGAGGTAGTGGGCGTATTTTTCGGGGTTCTTGTCGATCGCCGCGGCGGCGCGCGCCTGCGCCCTGAACATCTTCGCGAGCGTCGGACCGTCCAGCTCCTCGCCCGCGGCCTCGCTGCGGGTCGAGTGGGATTCGATCAGCACGCGACATCCTTGGCGTTCGGCGACGCTGATCCAGGGCTCCTGCAGGCTCACGGCCTTGACCTTGCCGGCCCGCAAAGCCTCCAGCCGTTCGCGATGGGTGCCGGCGAACTCCCATTTGATCTCGTCGCGCTTCACGAATCCTTCCATCATCTTGAGCATCGTGAAGTGAGAGCCGTTGAAGGGACTGACGCCGATCGGGGTGCTCTTGAGCTGCTCCGGCTCATAAATGCCAAGCTTGGGATCGGTGACGATCGCGAAGCTCGACATGGCGGAACCGAGCGCGACGATCTTGGCCTTGCGATGCCCGGTATCGACGACCGACTCGACCGCACGCTTCATGATGCCCCACTCGCACATGCGAAACTGATCGCACTGACCGTCTTCGTAGGATGCCTCCAGCGTGCGTTTGAAAATGTCGTCGCGCAGCGCCCGGTGATCGGATGCGTGCTGGCCGGACCCGGGCGTCTTAAGGATCTCCACATCCAGGCCTTCGTCCCGAAAGAAGCCTTCGTCGCGAGCAACAAGCAGCGGCAAGTCGTGAACCGCATTCATCATCGATGATCTTACCTTTTGCAGCTCGCCTGCGGGGGCATTCATGGCCGTCTCCTCACGTTTCCTGATGTACCCGATGATTCACAATCGTCAGACGTCTGTCAATAAATAATCATCAGACGTCTGCCAATAAACAGGAATCAGTAATCAGGTATCAGTAATCAGGTATCGGAGATTGGAAGAGTGGCAGTGCACCTGATCCCTGATTACTGATCCCTGATTACTGATACCTATTGACGATCCGTCTTCAAAGCAGTCGAGTGCAGGGCGAGAGGACCCATGTCGAACCCATACAACCTTCAACCCTGGCATGATTGCCTCGCCCGCCTCGTCGGGGTCGCGGCAGGCCGGACGCCGGCCGACCTCGTCATCCGCGACGGGCGCTGGGTGAACGTCTATTCGGGCGAGATCATCCCCCATATCGACGTGGCGATCGCCGCCGGCCGGTTCGCCCTGGTCGGCAATGCCGGCCACACGATCGGCCCGGACACCGACGTCATCGATGCCGCCGGCCGCTACCTCCTGCCCGGCCTGTGCGACGGCCACATGCATGTGGAGAGCGGGATGGTGACGGCGACCGAGTTCGCCCGCGCCGTGATCCCCCACGGCACCACCAGCATGTTTGTCGATCCTCATGAGATCGGCAACGTGCTCGGCCTTGCCGGCGTGCGGCTGATGCACGACGAAGCCGCGCAGCTGCCCATCAACATGTTCGTGCAGATGCCGAGCTGCGTGCCGAGCGCGCCGGGGCTGGAAAATTCCGGCGCCGGCCTCGGGCCCGACGAGGTGCGCGAGGCAATGACTTGGCCGAACATCATCGGCCTCGGCGAGGTGATGAATTTCCCGGGCGTCGCCGCGGGTGACCGCGCGATGCTGGGCGAGATCGCCGAGACGCGACGCGCCGGCAAGACGGTCGGCGGGCACTATGCCTCACCGGATCTCGGCGTGCCGTTCCTTGCCTATGCGGCGGGCGGCGCCGCGGACGACCATGAAGGCACGACGGCGGCGGATGCCGTCGCCCGGGTGCGCCAGGGCATGCGGGCGATGCTGCGGCTGGGCTCCGCCTGGTATGACGTAGCCGCGCAGATCAAGGCGGTGACCGAGCAGGGTCTAGATCCGCGCAATTTCATTCTCTGCACCGACGACAGCCATTCCGGCACGCTCGTCAACGACGGCCACATGAACCGCGTGGTCCGCCATGCCATTGCGCAAGGCGTGAGGCCGATCGTCGCGATCCAGATGGCGACGCTCAACACCGCCCAGCATTTTGGCCTCGAACGCGAGCTCGGCGCGATCGCGCCCGGTCGCCGCGCCGACCTCGTCGTCTCGTCCGACCTGGTCGGCCTGCCGATCGAACTGGTCATTGCCCGCGGCCGCGTGCTGGCGCGGGACGGCAAGCTCACCGCGGACATCGCGCCTTATGGCTACCCGGCCTCTGCCCGCAATACCGTGCGGCTCGGCCGCCCTGTCACGGCGTCAGATTTCGACGTGGCCGCCCCGGCCGGGGCGTCGCATGTCCACGCCAACGTCATCGGGGTGATCGAAAACCAGGCCCCCACCCGGGCGCTGGTCCGCCGCCTGCCCTGCCGCGGCGGGCTCGTCGGCATCGATATTGCGAATGACGTCTGCCACATCGCCGTCGTCGAGCGCCACCGCGGCACTGGCGCGGTGGCGAACGGCTTCGTGTCGGGCTTCGGCTATGGGCCGCCATGCGGCGTCGCCAGCACGGTGGCCCATGATAGCCACCACATCATCGTGGTCGGCACCTCGAAGCCCGACATGGCGCTCGCCGTCAACCGCCTCGGCGCCATCGGCGGCGGCATCGTGGTGTTTTGCGAGGGGCGCGAGCTTGCCCTTGTGGAGCTGCCGATCGCCGGCCTGATGTCCGACGCGCGCGCCGAGATCGTCGCCGCCAAGGCGGAGCGCATGATCGCCGCCATGGCGCAATGCGGCTGCCGCCTCAACAACGCCTATATGCAGCATTCGCTGCTGGCGCTCGTTGTCATCCCCGAGTTGCGCATCTCCGATGTCGGCCTCGTCGATGTGCGCAAGTTCGAAAAAATCCCGCTGCTCGTGACGTAGCCCGGATGGCGCTACCCGATCGCCGCTTGCGCCAGCCCGTACACGGCGCCGAGAAACAGCCCGGTCTGGGCCAGCATCGAGATGGCCATGCCGGGCCCGCGCTTCTGCGGTGCGTCCAGATAGGAGACCGCATAGACGGCGCGGCCGATGACCCAGATCAATCCGCCGACCGCGGCGCCTTTGTCGGACAGCAGCACGGCGCAGAGCCACAGCGCCGGCAGGAAGAACACCATTTGCTCCACAGTGTTCATCTGCACCCGGTAGGCGCGCTCGAAGTTCTCATGGCCGGTGACGGCCGGCGCCTTGATGCGGTACCTCCCCCGCGCCTGGCCGGCCACGAACGACAAGCCCATATAAAGCACCAGCGCCAGCAGCGTCACCGCTGCGGTATAGGTATAGCTCATGGCGTCTCCGGGGTGTTGTGCGCGTCGCGCCGCCACATGAGCCCGCAATTGCGGCGGCGGTCAAGCCCTGCCCCGGGCGATGACATCACTCACGCGCAGTAATCGAAGTCATGCGGCCAAGTCTGCTCAATCGTCTGTTCGCATCCGTCACCGTCCTTGCGGGCATCGCCGAGAAATCGGCGACGCTTTACCGCAAGCTCACCGGACGCGACGACGGCGCGCGCGTCGTCGATCTCCTGTTTCACCTGCCGTCCGGCGCCATCGACCGGCGTCACCAGCCGAAGCTGCGCGACGTGGTGCCCGACAGCGTCGTCACCGTAGCGGTCCACGTCGACGCCCACCGCCCGTCGCCGCCCAACCGGCCGCGTGCGCCATATCTCGTCTATGCGAGCGACGACACCGGCACGCTGACCATCACGTACTTCTCCGCCCGCCGGGACCAGATCGAAAGGCTGCTGCCGGTTGGTAGCCGGCGCTACGTGTCGGGCACGGTCAAGTTCTACGACGGCATGTTGCAGATGGTGCATCCGGAACGGGTCGCCGATGCGGCGGCGTTTGCCGCAATGGCGCTGGTCGACCCGGTCTATCCGCTGACCGAGGGCCTGACCCAGAACATGGTGCGCCGCGCCATCGCGGCGGCGCTCGGCTGCCTGGTGCCGCCGCTGCCAGAATGGCTCGATGCTGCCCATCTGTCCCGCTCCGGCTGGCCGGATTTCGGCACGGCGCTCGGCAAGTTGCACCGGCCGTCGGAACCTTCCGACGTGGCGCCCGATGGCAAGGCGTGGTCGCGGCTTGCCTATGACGAACTGTTGGCGAGTCAATTGGCGCTCGCTCTGGTGCGCGCCCATCTGCGCCGGCCGGCGGGACGGCGGGGGGCAAAGACAGCAAAGCCAGCGGATCACCTCCCCCTGGAGGGGGGAGGTCGGCCCGCGTCAGCGGGCCGGGAGGGGGTGACGGCGGCGCCGCATGCACCCTCGTCTCATCTTCCGGCCGAGGGCCGGCACCCCACCCCGGACTGCCTTCGGCAGTCCGACCCTCCCCCTTCAGGGGAGGGTGAAGAAAATCAATCCCTCCAGGCAAAACTCCGCGCCGCCCTGCCCTTCGCCCTGACCGCAAGCCAAGAGGCCGCGATCGCGGACATCGGGCGCGATCTCTCGCGGCCTGACCGAATGCTGCGGCTGCTGCAGGGCGATGTCGGCGCCGGCAAGACCGTGGTCGCGCTGTTTGCCTGCGCGATGGCGATCGCGGCCGGCAGCCAGGCGGCCCTGATGGCGCCGACCGAGATCCTTGCCCGCCAGCACCTCAAGACCATCGCGCCGCTGGCGGAGGCCGCCGGCATCAGGGTCGCCATTCTCACCGGCCGCGAGCGCGGGCGTGAGCGCGCCACCCTGCTGACGCAGCTCGCGCAAGGCGACATCGATCTCCTGGTCGGGACCCATGCGCTCTATTCTGACGATGTGGCGTTTGCCGACCTCGCGCTCGCCGTCGTCGACGAGCAGCATCGCTTCGGCGTCCATCAGCGCCTCGCGCTCGCCCGCAAGGGCAATGCGGTCGACCTCCTGGTGATGACCGCGACGCCGATCCCGCGCACGCTCGTGCTCACCTATTTCGGCGACATGGACATTTCGGAGTTGCGCGACAAGCCGCCCGGCCGCCAGCCGATCGATACCCGCACCATCGCGCTCGACCGCCTCGACGAAGTGATCGCCGCCATCGGCCGCGCCATAAGGGACGGCCGGCGGGTCTATTGGGTGTGCCCGCTGGTGGAGGAGTCCGAGAACACCGATCTCGCGGCCGCCGAGGCGCGCTACGCCGAGCTGACTGCGCTGTTCGGCGATGCCGTCGACCTCGTCCACGGGCGACAGAAGGGCGCCGACAAGGACGCCGCCATGGCGCGCTTCGCGGCCGGCGAAACCCGCGTCCTCATCGCCACCACGGTGATTGAGGTCGGCGTCGACGTGCCGGAGGCGACCGTGATGGTGATCGAGCACGCCGACCGCTTCGGCCTCTCCCAGCTTCACCAGTTGCGCGGGCGCGTCGGCCGCGGTCAGAACGCATCCTTGCGCTCCACCTGTATCCTCCTCTACCGGGCGCCGCTCGGTGAAACCGCCCGGGCGCGCCTCGCCATCATGCGCGACACCGAGGACGGTTTCCGCATCGCGGAGGAGGATTTGCGCCTGCGCGGCGAGGGCGACGTGCTCGGCACCCGCCAGAGCGGCCTGCCGGGCTTCCGCATCGCGCAGCCCGCCGTCCACCGCGACCTCATGGCCGCGGCCCGCGACGACGCCGCGCTGGTGCTGGCGCGCGACCCGGGCCTTGCTGGCGAGCGGGGGCAGGCGCTGCGGGTGCTGCTCTATCTGTTCGAGCGCGACGAGGCGGTGCGGCTGATCGGGGCGGGTTGAGGGGGTAGCGCGGGCGGGTTGATCCGCGAATTCCCTGAGAACAGGGAAAATAACAGGGAATTTCATGAATTTCCGGCCATTATGGCGTTTCGTTACGTCAACTCATGCTGAAATTCCAATGTGTTATATGCAGTTTCCCTGGCGACTCGGAACAGGGAATTTCTATCTCCCGAACAGGGATTTTTTAACTGGAACAGGGAATTCGTCTTCCGTCCGTTCCGATGGTTTGAGCCGTTGCAAAAACTCATCGCTAAGCCCATCGTCGACGGCACTTCCGCGCAGGGCGATCCGTCATGACGCACAAGGGCCTAACCCGGCGCAACATGATAGGAACCCGAAAGCCGATCCGCTGAGCATCCCCTTGTAATATATATTATAAGACTATTCCTATTTTGTCAAGTTTAGCGGTGATTTTAACTCCTTGGGTCCGATTGCGAGTAAACGCGGACATCGTCTGCGGCCTCGGAAAACATCAAACAGCAACCTGGTGTCGTATCGGCGACATTGCCTAATTGAGCGGCGGATCGATCCGCCCTGATTCAAGTTATAATATGATGCGCACCTTGGCCGGTGCGAGGGGAGTGTCGTCATGCACGCGATGCGCAACATGCCAAATCATTCCGCACTCGCTTTTTTGGCTTTCATCTGGCTTGGAACGTGGTTTGGAGCGGGAGCCGTCTCGGCAGCAGAGTGTTTTCCGCACTGCGATTACACCCACTACTATGGTCCGTTCGACTTCACCTACGTTCAGCCCGGCCTTTTCGGTTACCCGCTTTGCGGGCCGCGGGGGAACTGTTCTCCGCAGCTTGGCTACTCTACTTCCGGCGTCCGCCGCGGACGGATCACGGTGCGGTTTCCGCGGGGTAACGGCCCTCCGGCCACCGTGAAATTTTCTGCTGCCGCCGACGAGTGGCAGCCGGTGATCGCGTTAACGTCGCGATCGCCTTTAGGGCTTGCGGATGCGAGGATGAGAAGGAGACACCAATGGGTCTGCGAGCGTACTTACTCGCCCTCAGCCTAGGTGGGCTGCTGAACGCAACACAAGCAGCATTCGGGCATTCGGCACCGTGGTGACCCTGAGCTGCCAAATTGCAGTCCCGCGGTCATCCTTTCAAAGCTCAGGCAGTCTCCCCATGTGCTTCAGCAATGTTTTGCCCAATGCGCCACAATACCCCGGTCGGATCAATGATCACAAAATCACGGATGCCCCACGGCCGGTCCGCTGGGGGCTCAACGTACACGCCATACTTGGCCACCAGTCCCTGGACCTGAACGTGGCTCCACCAAGCTTCGATGTTCTCGACAAGCAGATGCATCATGAAGTTGTCGGCGTGTTCTTTTTTGTAGAAGTTCTGCAAGAGGAAGCTTGAATTCCCATGTCGGAGGTATGCGAGGTCCTCGGACGACCACACAAGATCGAAGCCCAAATCCTGATAGAAACGCTTGGACAGCGCGAAGTCCTTGGATGGCACGTAGGCCTTTACTTCGACTGATGTCATGTCCTGCATTGCGGTGGTTCCAAGGCTATTCTGTTTTTGGGCAGCCATTGACTGCCAAGATCGAGATAAAGTCGGTCAACTGTTCAGCCCGAAAGCAGCGCAAGTATGCTGCGATCTGAGCGAGTCGACAAATTTTCAGTAGGTCTCTTCTTGGCCCTTCCTATAATCTTACTGTAACTATAGAGGGCGCAACGTGCCCTTGCATTCGTCCATTTTCAATTTCGGGGGAAACCATGAAGCTGCACCTGATCGGCGTCAACGTTCCCAACCCAAGGAGGGCCGTGCAATGAGGAGCATTGTTGTTGCATCCTGGACCGCTTTGTTGCTGTCGATCCTCGCCGCCGCGGAACCCGCGCTCGCGGGCGATTCATTCATCCTGGCGACCGGCCGCAGGGACCCGCGGATCTACGCGATCGACTTCAAGGCGGCGTTGAGACCGCCGAACGACAGGACGGCCAACGCCATCGTGAGCCGATCCAAGGTCCAGGCGGATCGCCTCGACGGGACGCCGGTCGGTGATCCCGCGAACATCGTGCTCAGCGATGACCGCCGCACCGCTTACGTGATCAACCATCACGGCGCCGTGAACAACGCCGAGTTCCTCCAACACGGAGGACGCGGGAGCGTTTCGGTGATGGACGTGCAAAAGATGCTCGATCCGCAATTCGACAATACCGACGGCGCTCTAAAGCGTGCCTACGACAGCGGTTATTTCGGTGCGGTCGGCCTCGTGATCCTCCCCGAAGTGCTGCTCGTGAGCCACTCGGAGAACTGGCTGACCGAGGACGGCTCCAACCGCATCAGCCTGATCGATCGAAGGACCGGCAGTCGTCGGGGGCAGATCGAGATGGCACTCGGCCGCCCGGGACACGCGTGCCCCGATTTTCCCGTCCCGTTCGTTTCACCCACGCCGCCTCCGGTCGTTCCTTTCTTGGCCCCGGACCCGCAATTCGGTTGCTGGCCGAATCCGGAGTTCCTCGCCCTGGGGAACGGCAGCGACGGCAGGACCTATCTCTTCTCCGGCAACGCCGGTACCGAAGACATATCGGTGATGGACCTGCAGCGCGCGCTCGCGGGCGTTCCCGTCGTCGAAGTCGCGCCGCGCGTTCCGGTTCAGACCGGGCCTTTCGGGATCAAGGCGAGCCCGAACGGCAAGCTCATCGCGGTCACCGCGCGCGAGAGCGCGAAGGTCGACTTCGAAGGCAACACCATCTCGATCATCGACGTGGACCGCGCCCGCGCCGGCGCCCAAGGCGCCGAACTCGCCCGCGTGCGCGTCGGCACGGACGACCCCGGCGGCCAAGCGCGGCCGTTTACGGTCGCCTGGACGCCCGACGGGCGCGAGATCATCGTCGCCAATTATCGGACGAACAACGTATCGATCGTCGACGTACGCCGCGCCTTGGCGCACGACTCGCGCGCGGAGGTCGCGCGCATCCCGGTGACGCGGCTGGCGGACCCGGACGGCATCGTGCGGCCGGGCAACCCGAAGGGCACGGCCATCACCTCGGACGGACGCTACGCCGTCGTCTCGGGCGGCCCGCGCCTTGATCCCAGCGCTCCGCCGAGCGGGACGGTGTGGGTGATCGACCTCCACAGGCGGGCGGTAGTCGCGACCGTCACCGGTGTCGGCAACGATCCCTACGGCCTGACGATACTGGAGGACAGGCCGGATTGACGGCGTTTGGAGGCGGGCCTGTGCGCGCCACCACTGCGCAACGCGAGGCGCTGGCCGCGCCGGAGACGCCA
>WNFR01011809.1_pt1 | contig 10052 bp, 5 predicted proteins | sample 5400221 | NCBI WGS metagenome assembly WNFR01 (sample SAMN13153357, study PRJNA577476) | soil metagenome | isolation source: 40 cm soil under Madrone tree | place: USA:California | collected 2016-06-14 | reverse complement strand
ACTATAGTTCGGGAATGTCTTTTTGCGTTTCCGTACTTATGGGCAAGTGTTCACTTGGCATTCATTGTGGCACAGGCTCATGATGGTCAATTTGCCCCATCCATAGTTGGTGCGTGCTAATGTCATGCTTTGCAGAGAGACTAACCCAACAGTATGGGTCATTGACTCTCATCCAGTGGGTGAGTGGCTGCTGTCACTTGCTGCATTTGATCCCTGCTCACAACTCCTGTTCTAGACAGTGAGTGGCTTCCATGGTGAGCTGGATTTTGACCCTGCTGACAATGCCTGTCCTTGGCTCTCCAGTCTGTGAGTGGCTTCCATGGTGAGCTGGATTTTGACCCTGCTGACAATGCCTGTCCTTGGCTCTCCAGTATGTGAGTGGCTTCCATGGTGAGCTGGATTTTGACCCTGCTGACAATGCCTGTCCTTGGCTCTCCAGCCCGTGAGTGGCTTCCATGGTGAGCTGGATTTTGACCCTGCTGACAATGCCTGTCCTTGGCTCTCCAGGCAGTGAGTGGCTGCTTCAACAAGCTTCATTCAACCTCCTTACTGGTCTATTCTTGACTTCTCAGGATGTGTGTGTCTGTTGTGCTCTGGTGCCTGTCAATTCTACTGATTGCACTAATCAATGGCCCCACTAGTCTGTTAGTGACCCTTTCCAATATGCTCTCCAGAGTCCAGATACTGGTTTAGGCACATATCTGACCTTATGAACAGATAACCCAAGTTATCTCACTGCCTGCCATTCGAAATGTACTGTTTTTTTGCTATTGTTTTTTGCCTGCACTTCTCAAGGCATTTCTTTCTGTAGTGCTCCACTGCTGGCTTTAGTGACCATCATTTGATTCTTGGTAGTTCCCTTTAACTTTGTTGGAGTATATTTGACCTTTCCAAAAGTTCTTGTCTGTATCTTTAGGCATGCGACATCTCTACGTGTTTCCTTGTTACCTGGACCAGCTTTGATTCAGGCAGACCTGGACTATCGAAAGGCAGGTGTTGACCAGAAAGTTCAAGAATATGTCGGTGCATGTCAAGTACCCTCTGCTCAGCTTGATGAGGCTTTTATCAGGGGTATTGAAATTGGTTTGTCTATTCTCTTGTCTGCTCAAACCATACAAAGCCTTTGTTTCCAATTCAGGGTGACAAATGTGCACACATAAGAGGGATTGTTGGCTACAATGGCTTTTGGAACCAGTGTTCTCACACATCATGCTGTCATGTTGGTGCAAAGGTGGCATAGGTTGATTTGTGTAGTTGAGTGGTCACACACCATGTAGCACAGTGAAGGAAGGAAACCCCATAGGTTGATTTGTGTAGTTGAGTGGTCACACACCATGTAGCACAGTGAAGGAAGGAAACCCAATGTAAAATTTGTTGTTTACAACAAGTTAACAACAACAAAACAAACAGGAAAGCAGTATGATGTACCAGCCCCTCTCACTTCAACATGTAATGACAACTACTCCACCTCTTCACCCTTGTCCTACTAGCATTGGTAAACACCTTGTTTACTTACAACATTCCGGTAGAGATGTGAGACAAAATAATGGTAGTAATACAAGTAGATTGAGAAAGCGAAATGGGAAACATGGCAAATGAAGGGGTAAGTAGTGAAGTGAATGAGAGGAAATGTAGTACAATTTAGTTGGGAAAATGAAACAGGAAACAAGGTGAAGAAACAATAATGAACTTGGGATACATTGTGGAGAAGTCGGAAGTTATTCATGTGTGATGTCACTGACTTCATTTTCTGAATGGGAAGCTTGCCATTTTCCGAGTTTGACAGTTGATGTGAAGGCCAAAGATGTAACATTAGTGGTTCACTGAATGTTTTGTTTTGGAAGATGGACTTACATGTCTTCATTTGGTATGGGTGGTTTGGCAGAGAGGACTTGGTTTCCTGTAAGATAATCCAGTTCAGTGATGGCTGTGTGGGCAGCAGTGTCCTCAGTAGGTTGTTCTAGTGTTGAGAACAGAGAGGAACAGAAACAGCCAAAGTTACAAAGGTGTTGTTGTCAATGTAATCAGTTTGTGGCACTGGTTCATGCTGGACACTATCAAGTTGATGTGTCTTTCATAAGTGCAATGTTGTGAGTATATTGACATCTACAGAGCCTGTTGTGAGCTAGACATGAGGACATTGTGTCTGGACAGCAAAAGCAATGCAGATGCAGACATGAGGGTCAGAGTGTCACACACTGAGTGTATTCTTGTGGCACAAATATCACTTTGTGGTTTTGTGCTCAGGCGACCCTAGCTTTCTCCTCCCATCATAGTTGGCTCCTATCCGTCATCATCTCAGTCAGTCTGACACCAATAGGTGGCTGCCTTTAACTCTAATTGAAATGTGTCCTCTATGGACCCAGCCCACACTGACAACAAAGTGCACATCTTGGTGAAAATTTGTCACAATCAAAGGACAGTTGTGTGAGTAATGCTTATCACGTGACAGTGTTTGTATTAGGCATGGACTAGACCATTATGTCATTGTGATGTCATTATAGTCTAGATTGTGTATGATGTCATTGTGGAGCTGTATTGTGTCATAGCGGAGTAAAGTGGAGTCGTGATGTCATTATGACATCATTAGTGATGTCGTTACTAGTAGTAGTGGCTCGGACATGAGGCATTCCTAGTATACTGATTAGGACACTTATTACATATATAAGGCGTACTGTAACACACCTTGAACCCTAAGTTCGAGTTCTTGTACTCTTACGAGTAATCCCATTGTCTTCTAAAAGGCTTTTGCCTTCATTCCTCTATAGGACTGTGGTTGAGCTCAGCTCCCTGTCCTCTTGTGAATCCCCTTGCTGTACTCTGTTAGCCAGGCCCAGAGTTCCTTCTACGTCATCTAAGTCACAAGTGCCTGTCAGGCCACTTAGTTGCGACTACAGCTGTTGGTCTTCCTTCACACCACGCTCACATCAAGCACATGTAACAAAATTCATGCCATACATCCTTTATTCCTCTTTGCTCATGTGCCAGAGTAGTCTAACATTTTTTTTAGCTTACTGCTATACTGGAGCAACAGTGATGCTGATGTCTCTGGAACCATGGTAACAAACAACAAAACTGACCATTTGTTACAATTGTGAGAAAGGCAGCAGCTGGGTGAGTAATGTGTATTACTCAGCTTGGGTCCGATTACACATGGACTATGACACATAGTAGTAAGCACAGTAATGATGCTTAGTAGTGGCCAGACTCATATGATGTCATTGTGACATCATTGTTCTATATATATATATATTTATTTATTTTTGAATCCATTTGTGTGCCTCTTGGGGTACATTACCCTATGTAGCACCTCGTACTGTAATCGATTCTGTGTCTATGTAGCTCTCCAATAGACTGTTCCTCTCCTTATTAAACCACCTCCCTGGTCCCTTGTGAGACCAGTGTTGCTATCTGTCAAGCATTGAAAGTATTGGGGTGCAGTAGTGCGCCATGTCAGAGGGTTGAGGAAACAGCTGTATGTGATGTTGTCGTAATTGCTGGAGATCGTGCCTGTACATGTCCACCACTGCTTCTTCAGTCAACCTCCTTCGTCCAGTCCTTCTTTGTTCTCGAATGGGCCTTTGGGCCCTCAGATCGTGGGGTGTATTGCGGCTCTAGGCCTCTTGGTTTCTGCTGTGTTGCGCTCGTCATTTGTTTTCTCTCAGCTGCCTTTGCCCTCCACTGGCACCTCTACTTCGTGAAACCTCTTTGTCTCTGTTATGTAGTTTGCTAACTTGCAGATGTGTTCTTCATCTGTAACCAGGCTTGCGAACTTCCTCTTCGATCCTGACCTCCCTTCCAACAGTCTTCTTCTTTCTTTCTCGTACTCTGGGCATTCCAGTAGGTAGTGCTGGGGCATTTCTCTTGGGTAACCGCATTTATCGCAACTAGCATCTTGTGCGCATTTGATCTTATGCAGGTATGCCTTGAGTGGGATGTGTCTTGTTCTTAGCTGGAAGATCTTGCTTGTCGCTGCCCTGGAGATTTTGGGGTTGCTTATTAGTGCCATGAACTTTTTCGACAGAAGAGAAGAGTCGATGCTCTTAGCTCTTTTGTATCTGGGGGATTTGCTCCATTCTTCCTTCCATTCCTTCCTTCTTTTCTCTTTGAATGATTGGTTGAGTGCTGATTTACTGATTTTTATCTTGTTTTTAAGGGTGTGGGGTAGCTTGTCTGGCCTGGATGTTTGACCTTCTGTGGCCTTCTTGGCTTCAACATCTGCCTCCTCGTTGCCTTTGATCCCTACATGCCCCGGCATCCAGCAGAGCTTGATCAATGACTTGTTTCCTAACTTCTTGTGTAATTGGGATGTGCATTTGAGGACTTCCGCTGCAAGGTAGTGCCCTGGTTTGTTGAGCTTCGACTTCATTGCTTTGATCGTGGCTTGGTTGTCTATTCCCACGGTGATGTTCGCTTTCCCTTGGATGTTCTCTGTAGCCAGCTGGAGGCCTAGGATCAGACCTACCAGCTTGGCTTCAAATACTGTATGTTCCTCCGCTGTGCCCAGTTGGAATCGTAATATTTTGGATTTTTTACCCTTTTTCCATAGTACCACTGCTGCTCCTACTAGGCCGTCATGCGCTGACCCGTCTGTGTAGATTCTGACTGCCCCCGCTTCGGCTTTGTCCTGAGCTTTGGCCTCCTCTTTGTCTGCCGCAATTTTTATTGTGAATGGTATCTTTCTCAGTTTGGCTGGGTTTCTGCCATCTGTGAGTAGCATCTCTGTCTTTTGTGGATTGATTCTGTATGCTCTTGCTAGGTTGTGCAATGGTGACTTGTGTCTTCTTATCCTTGCCTTCACACTTTTCTTAATGAGCTTGGTCAGTGGGTGTTTGTTTGGGAGTGATGATAGCCTGGTTGCCATCTTCGAGCAGTGATTGTCAATTCTGAGTCGGGTAGGGAGAATATTGGTGTGGACGTCTAGGAGGTTGGTGGGGGTGGATCGTAGTCCTCCGGTGATGGCTAAGGTCCCTGCTCTTTGCATTTTACTGAGGTCGTTGACTACCTGTTTGTAGCCGGGACACAGAGAGAGGTTTTCGGACTTTCTAGGGGGGATGCACCAGACATCTATGGCATAAAAGGTTCTTGGAGTTGCGACGCTGGTGAATAGTTTCTTCGCGTGTTTGGGGGTAAGTCCCCAATCCGATCTTACTACTCTTCTAATTTGTGCTGCCCAGGTGGAGCCTTTCTTGACCGTGTTTGCTTTTTGTTCCTTCCATGTTAGGTTTTGGTCAAGTACCACACCAAGATATTTGATGTGAGCTGCAGGTATCACCTCTGTTCCCATGATGTCTAGAGGAGGTCTGTGAGAGTTTTTACTCTGATGGCAAAAGTCGATTAGTGCGAGTTTGGATAGTTTGAAAGACAAATTGTGTTCTTTGGCCCATTCCAGGGCCCTTTTTCTCCTCATCATCATGCTATCTAGTATCTTATGTGTCTCATCAAAGGTTTTTGCAGTTGCAATTAGGACAGCGTCATCAACATATGCCGCTGCCGCCTCATAGGGCGCGTTTGGGATGTCTAAAAGGTCAGCATTGTAGTACAGATATAGTATCATCAAGAGGGGGTCTCCCTGTCCTATTCCGTTGTCAATGCTGATTTTTTCAGACTTGTAGTCATTGAATTTGAGGGTTGTCATCCTCTTTTTGAGTATGTTTTTAATGAACTGGGTGATCTTTGATGGTACTCCCCTCGCACATAGGTTATTGAGTAGTCGGTCGTTGCCCGTGTTCAGGAAAGCACCTTTGATGTCCAGAAATAAGACTGAGGTTACCTGTTTTTTCCTCCAGGAGTCTTTGATCCTGTAGACGAGGTAATGTATTGCATTGTTTGTGGTTCTAGCTGGTCTCCTGCCGAAGTGAGTATATGGCAGTAGGTTAAATTTCTCTGTGTAGAACGTTAGCTGCTCTGCTATGACCGCAGTCAGTAACTTGTTCATAATGTTAAGGAGCATGATTGGTCTGTAGGACTTAGGGACATTGTACTTGGCTTTCCCTGGTTTCCTGATCACTACTGTCATGAACACTTTCCATGGTTCGTAGCTCAGTCCCTTGTCCACGATGGCTATGAATATGTATTGCAGCCTGTCCAAAAGAATATCAGTGCATTTGGTTAGAACAATGTTCGGGATACCATTGGGCCCTGGGGCTTTGTACAGTCTTAATTGCTCTATGTGTCTTCATATTTGATTGGAGGTGATGGGATCCATCTTGCAGACTGGGAGTGGATCTGCCGTCTGGTGTTGGTTGGTGGGTGTGATAGTAGTTGGGGAGTCTGAGGTAGCTGCAGGGGAGGGTTTGGGAGGGAAGAATGTTTTTGCGAGAAGTTTGCTCTTCTCCATGTTGGAGTTGGCCTTGCGTTCTATGCCGTTGCTGGTGTGAATGAGATCTGGTATCCTAGTTTTCCCTCCGTCGTTAGCTGGTGAGCTGAGGTATTTTTGAGCAGTCCAGAGGTCTGGGTCTGTGGCTTTTTTGAGCCAATCCCACCAGTGGTTGTGTTTGGCTTTTTTGAGTTCCTTTCCAAATTTTCTCCTGCAGTCCTTAAATTTCGCATGAAGTTGTGGATCTGGAAACGATCTGTGTGCATGAGCTGCCCTTCTTGTTTTTATCATCTCTTGCCTTAGTTCCGTAAGCTTTTGGTCCACCATCTCTTGCAATGTGGTCCTAGTTTTGCCTTTGGGACTTTCTCTTTTATTGTCTTTTGTATCGCCTGCATCAGTCTCATACATTCCCTATCTAGAGCCTTCTGTGAGTTGATGCATCCCGGGATTCCCCAGTTTGCTATTTTTGCAGAGAGCGATTCCCGGAACTCTTTCCAACTCACGTCTCTGAAGTTTCTGATAGTTAGCGATGATAACAGGTTTAGTTTCAATTCAAGGGATGTTACTATCGGAAAGTGATCTGAATTGGGGCCTTGTTCATCTGGGAGGGCTTCGCAAGTGATGATGGTGTCCAGCGTGTGTTCTGTCGTGAATACTTGGTCCAACCTTGACCATCTTTTTGTGATGTGATGTTCATGAGTTGGAGTACCACATGGAAGCACCGTGTCGAGTCCTAGGTCGGCAATGGCTTGTATTAAGATTTTGGCTTGTTCTGTTCTATCTCTTGTAAAGAGATCATGGTTGTCAAGGGTGTCCCAGTAGGGGTGGTGGTGATTGAAGTCACCTAGCCAGATGAGGTGGTTCTTCTCGTGATTGCCATTTTTTCCCAGAATGTATTCCCTGTGCTCAGAGTGAAAGTAGGTGAGCATTTTTATCGTGTCGTTGTGCATGCAGTCATTGTAAATATTAAAAATTACTAGCTTTCCCCATTTTCCCCTGATTTGTATTGCCATCACGTCTCTGGAGTGAAAGTCAATCTGTTCCCAGTTATCGGAGGTGATATTGCTTTGCAGTAGGATCACTGATCTTGTCTTGCCAGGGTCAGTGGTGTGGGGGGTCAGGTAGACTGTTACCCAGTGCCTTGCCGCTGCTGTGTAGTGATGTGGGCTAATGTATGGTTCTTGCAACGCGATGATGTCAATTTCTTCCTCTATCATTTTGCTGCTTCCGATTAAGTCTAGTTGGCACATCTTTGATTTGTTAACATTTTGCTGCCATATTTTGATGTTTTTTTTGCTTCCACCACTCTGCAATTTATCAGCTTTACTAATCATTCGGAATCAAAGTTAGATTCTAGCTGCTCTAGGGTCTCGTCCTCAGATTCAACTTCCGACATTCCTAGGCTGGCTTGCTTCTTGCCCAAGAACTTTGGCCTTGCTCTTGGGTGGAGGTTGTAAGCTTTGTCTGCTGTTGCCAGGGGCAGTGCATCCATAGAGGCAGCTCGGGGAATTGAAATGAAGTTGTCTAACGTGGCTTGGTCATTTGCCAGCTGTGTTTGCGCTTTTCTTTGCTTAGTCATGTTTATGGTCCTGGTTGCAGGTGCTCTTGGTCCTGTTGCTGGGGGGGGAGGAGGAAGGCTAGCAATTGTGTATTTTGCCGAGAGCTTGAAAGCGTAGGTGTGGTTTACTGGGAGTGGTCTCAGTGTCCAATTTTCATCTGTGGGGAAGAATTTCAGCTGGTTTTCTGGGATGTTTTTGTCAATCTGGGCTGCTTTTTTATGATATTCCAGGCAGTTTCTGTCCCAGCTGGCATGTGAGTTGTTCTTGCAGGAGATGCAGAATAGATTTTGGGGGTTGGGGCATTCACTTGTGTGGTGGTCTTCAGCACAGTTGCTGCAGCTATCGTTAGTATTGAGACATTCTGCTGCAAAGTGTCCCCACTTCCTGCATTTCATGCATTGCTTGGGTTTGATCTTTACCTTAGATGGGAATGTCTTCGCTCCCATTATATACATTCCATCCCTGATTAGTGAGTTAGCATCTTCTGGTGAGGATAGGGTGAGGATCATGTGTGCAAACTGCTGTCCCAGCGCGTGCCTGTATATTGGCTTGATCCACCTTGCTTTTTTGATCATGTCCTTGGAGATGTAGTTATTTTCTTCTATTTCTCTGAGGATATTCTTGTCGTCCAGGTTGAAGATGGTTGGGACTTGTGGTACCATTATCTGGAAGGTTCTGTCTCTTATTAGAGCTGTACTGTTGAATTCAGCAAGGACTATCAGTTCAATTTTGGAGTTCTTAAGCCACTGCGCAGCCTCTTTCGTCTTAAATTGAAGCATGATGCCTCCATTTCTAAGTTTTCGAACCTCTTGTATATCAACGTTCTTGGGGAGAGGGGCCGGGGCTTTGTGAATGGTGTTTGCGAGTTTGTCTTTCAGTGCTTCTATGCTTTGGTTGATGAGTTGCTTGTTGGCTGTGTCTATGAGGATTTGCCTCGATTTCCTTTCTGTGTCCTGTGTGACTCTTTGTTCTTCTAGGCTTTTCAGCTGCAGTGCTACTTGGGCCCTATTGTGTGTGTTTATTGCTGCTGGGGCTATGAGAGCATCCTTGTAGGTGTTGACCACTGAGTTGAGGTTGTTGGAGGTCTTTGCAACCTCGTCTAGTTTTTTGCTGGCATCAGCTGCTATCATCTGGATCTTGCTCACTGCTGTATCTAACTTCTGAATCTCCGTGTTGAGTTGAGATTCAATCTTATTGGCCACTACTTTGGTGATGTCCATTACTGCTTTGTTGACCTCAACTTGGTCAGTTCATTCCATAGAGGGGAGACATACTGACAGCGTGAGGAATGCCTTTCGGAATTCCGATGGCATTTTTGAGCCATATTTGTTGTCTAACTGTTTCATGGTGAAGGTGAGGGACTTATCTGTCAGTCTTTCCCAGCCACCCAACATATTTTGCTTCTCTAGGACCTCTCTCACCACTTTCAGCATGCTTAGGTTGTCCTGCTTCCTTTTCTCCCCGGAAGTTGTGGGTGTAGCTTTGGGTTGAGATGGAGCGTCGACTTTTGGTGGTTTTTTACTGCTCGGCGCTTGCGCACTGCCTTTTTTGGATGCCTGTGAGGCCTTCCATTCCATACTTTCACAGTTTGTATGTCAGGCTTTTGGGTGATGTGAGCTATTTAATATGAATGTAGAGGCCTTGTCAAGGCTTAGCAATGTGTGAGAGTGCTACGGTTTACTCTATTCTACTAATTTGCTGTGGCACGATTTAGTAGGTAGTGGTTACCGGAAAAGGAAGATCCTCATTCTATATATAGTACAGGATGACTGATCATTAGTCATTTATGTTTACTTATATTACTAACAAGGTTCGAACCTTAGGATTAGAGTTCATACCTACTAGTATATACAGTGCCCCCAAAAACTGTTCAAGTGTTTTGGACATTTTTGTTGGATTGCATGTATCTAGTGAACCATAGCACCTATGGGCATGTGCATAGGCCTGTTAGAAAGCCCTTCATCGCAGCTTTCTGAGGGTGTACTATACATGCCCATAGCACTATTATATAAGGAGATATAGGGTATTCTTTCCAGAGTACACACTTGAACAGTTTTTGTGCGATGGTATCCTGGTATAGTATTTTAGGAAAAACAACACACATTCTTATTCCAGTTGGCTGAAATTGAGCATGAAGGTTACAGTGCATATAGTAAACATGAATCAAGTTAAAG
>WNFR01009057.1_pt1 | contig 10052 bp, 4 predicted proteins | sample 5400221 | NCBI WGS metagenome assembly WNFR01 (sample SAMN13153357, study PRJNA577476) | soil metagenome | isolation source: 40 cm soil under Madrone tree | place: USA:California | collected 2016-06-14 | reverse complement strand
CGCCACCGGAACCGCCAGCAGCACGATGAACGGCAGCACAAAGCTTTCGTATTGAGCCGCCAGCGTCAGGTACACAAAGGTCAAGCCAAGCGCAAAGAGCAATGCGGCTTTGCCGCCTGACTCCACTTCCTCCAGCGATAGGCCCGTCCACTCAAAGGTCATTCCGTTCGGCAGCACCTTCTTCGCCAGCGTTTCCATGGCCGCCATGGCTTCTCCGGAACTGCGCCCCGGTGCCGCCGAGCCGTCGATTTCGGCCGCGCGGAACAAATTGTAGTGGCTGATCACCTGCGGATTCGCCGTCTGGTCGATGCTCACCAGGTTATCCAGCGGAATCATCTTCCCTGTGTCGGAGCGCAAGTAATACTGCGCAATATCCTTGGCCTTAGAGCGGAATTTCTGGTCGGCCTGTACGTAGACGCGGTACGTGCGATTGTTGAAATCAAAATCATTCACGTACACGGAGCCCATGTACACCTGCAGGGCATCCGTGATCTGGCTCAGCGGCACCTGCAGGCTTTTCGCCTTTTCCCGGTCAATGTGCACTAGATACTGCGGATCGTTCGCCGTATAGCTGGAAAAAAGTCCGGCGAGGTCGGGATTCGTCCGGCTCTGTCCGACCATCTGATTCGCAGTGTCGGCGAGCGCCTGTAGCGTATTGCGTCCTTGATCTTCCAGCACGAACTGGAATCCGCCGAACTGCCCCAAGCCCTGAATGGCCGGGGGATTGAACGGGATCACCATCGCTTCCGGTATGCCCATCAGCGGGCCGCGCAGCCGGTTCAGCACGGAAGCGGCCGTATGCTCGGCGCCCTCCCGCTCTCGAAACGGCTTCAAGGGAACAAAGACAATCGCGCGGTTGGGTGCCGAGCCTGAGAAGCTGAATCCGCCAACGGAAAACACTCCTTCGACCTCCGGAATGCTCCCAGCGGCCGCTTCTACTTTACGCATCGCTTCCAGCGTGTACTCCAGGGAAGCGCCCTGCGGCGCCTGCACCAGCACGATCAGGTACCCTTCATCGTCTTCAGGAATAAATCCACGCGGAACTTTCTGGTACAGCCAATACGTGCCGCCCAAGGCAAGCAAGAAAGCCGCAAACGCCGCGTACCGCCATCCACCAAGCACATGCCGCACCGACGCTTGATACCAATTGGTTCCGGCAGTGACCACGCGGTTGAAGCCCCGGAAAAAGCGTCCCTGCGCGCGCTCGCGATGGTGCCCCAGAAAAATTGCCGAAAGCGCCGGGGTGAGTGTAAGCGCATTGAACGCGGAAATCGCCACAGAGAACGCAATCGTCAGCGCAAATTGCCGGAACAAGATACCCGTCGTTCCGGGGAAGAGCGCGACCGGCACGAACACCGCCACCAGCACCAATGACGTCGCAACCACCGCTCCCGCCACTTCCTTCATCGCCACGGAAGCCGCGTTGTGCGGCTCGGTGATGCCTTCCACAATATGGCGTTCGACGTTTTCAATTACCACGATCGCATCGTCCACCACCAGGCCGGTGGCCAGCGTGATGCCGAACAGCGTCAACGTATTAATCGAAAACCCGAAAGCCTTGATGAAAATAAAGGTGCCCACCAGCGAAACGGGAATCGTAATCGCCGGAATAAACGTGCTGCGCCAATCCTGCAAAAACAGAAAGATGACCGCAATCACCAGCGCGATGGCCTGCAGCAGCGTAATCAGCACGTCGCGAATCGATTCGCTCACCACGTTGGTGGTGTCGAAAGCGACCGCATACTTCAGCCCCGGCGGAAAATTCTTTGACAGCCGCTGAAATTCCGCTTTCGCCGCCTTATCCACGTCCAGCGCATTCGCTCCGGGCAGTTGCGTGACGCCCATTCCCACCGCTTCGTGCCCGTTATAGCGCAGCCGGGAACCATAATCCTCCGCGCCGAGCTCCGCGCGCCCCACGTCTTTCACGCGCACAAGCGTGCCGTCCGTGCCCGTTTTCAAAATAATGTTCTCGAATTCCGATGCTTCGCTCAGCCGGCCGATTGCGCGCACACTGATCTGAAAAGCCTGTCCGCTCGGCGTAGGCGGCTGGCCGACCTGACCGGCCGCTACCTGCACGTTCTGTTCTTGCAGCGCCGTCAGAATATTCGTGGCCGTCAGCCCGCGCTGCGCCATCTTCGAGGGATCAAGCCACAAGCGCATCGCGTACTTGCGCTCGCCAAAGATGATGGCGTCCGCAACGCCCGGCACGCGTTTGATCGCGTCGCGCACATACACGTCCATGTAATTGCTCAGGAACAGGCTGTCGTATTGCCCGCCCTCCGTGTACACGCCGGCGCCGAACACAAACCCACTCGCCTGTTTGTTGACGAAAATTCCCGTATTCTTGACTTCGGCCGGCAAGCGCCCCAGCGCCTGGTTCACGCGATTCTGCACGTCCACCGAAGCGAGATCGACGTCGCGCGAAATATCGAACGTAACGGTAATTGAGCTGGAGCCATCATTCCCGCTCGTCGACGTCATATACTTCATTCCCGGAACGCCGTTGATGGCTTGTTCGAGAGGCAGAGTGACCGCGGACTCCACCGTTTGCGCGTTCGCCCCGATGTAGAAGCTACTGACAAACACTTGGGGCGGCGCCAGGTTAGGGAATTGCGCGATCGGAAGCGTGGGAATGGAAATCGCGCCGCCCAAAATAATCAGCAACGCGCAAACAGTCGCAAACACCGGCCGCCGTATGAAAAAATCAACCAAGTCTAACCACCTTCCGATGGATCGCTAATTCAAGCGCTACGAAGCCCGGTCCATGATGACGAGATCCGAAGTCTGTAGTCTGTGCAAGATCGCCACAACATGATGCGGTTCGCGAGTCACTAGTCACCAGTCACGAGTCACGGCTTTTGCGCCTGCTCCATCACCGGCATCCCGTCCTGCAAAAACTGCAATCCGGAAGTAATAATGTGGTCCCCTGGCTTGAGGCCGTCGAGCACCACATAATCATTGCCGATCGTGTCGCCCAGCTTCAGCAGCCGCTGCCGCGCCACTGTGCCATTGCCTTCCTTTACCGCCAGGAACGCAAAAAATTGGCCGCTGATCCGCGTTACCGCAAGAACCGGAATCACGGTGCCCTCGTGCGCCGACCAGACCACCTGCGCGCGCACCTGCTGCGCCACCCTTAGTCCGTGCGGGCTCTCCACGACGGCCTTCGCCAAAACCGTTTGTGTCTCCGTATCCACCTGGGGCGAAAGGAAAGTTATGCGACTATCAGCGATCTTGATCCCGGCGTCGTCCGTCAGGTGCACCGTCAAGCCCATCCTCAGATTCCGCGCACGGTCCGCTGGAACGTAAATGTACGCTTCAAGCGGCCCCGGCTCATCCACGGTGGTCAGCAGCGTCGTTACCGCGACGCGATCTCCCATGTGGACTGGGATGTCGCCCACAGTTCCGTCCATCGGCGCCGCTATCCGGTAATAGTGCAACTCCACTTGCTGCTGGTTTACCTGATCGCTCAGCGCCTTCAATTGCGCCACGGCGGCATCATAATTTGTCTGCGCGTTATCGACGTCCGCTTTCGGCACCACGCCGGCGGCAAACAGCTTTCGCTCACGATCCAGCTGAATTTGCGCGTAGCGCACCGTGGCTTCCTGTGCGGTGCGCGCCGCTTCCTGGCTGCTCACCGTCGCCAGTTGTTTCAGCGGATCGATCTGGATCAGGGGCGTCCCTGCGGTCACGTGGTCGCCGGACTTCACAAAAATTTTGGTGATGTACCCTTCCACGTGCGGCTGAATCGTCGCCGAGTGCCGCGACTTGAGCACCGACAAATATTCGGTAGTCTCCGGGACCTGCTCCGCTTGCGCGATCTGGACGTGCACCGGCATCGCCTGTGGCGCACCACCAGCCGCCGGGTCGCCCGCCGAAGTCTTGCCGCACCCGCTAGCCAGTGCCATGCTGCCAATCAACACCAGCGCGCCTACACCGCGCCTAACTTGCCTATTTGTAATAACTTGGAAATGAAGCATGGTTGAGCCCCACTCCGTGGGGGATTCCTCACAGTGTACGATACGCCTAATGCTGACGCAAAATTACAGGACACCCAATCACTCATTAGACGCTGCGAGGTGAATTGCGTTACTTCCGCGGCTCAATGTAGGGGGCTACGCTCTAGCAAGCCGTCGTAGGCGGCGCGTTTCCACGCGACGGTTGTAGGGGCTGCGCTTTAGCGCGTCCCAGTCCGAGCGAAGCGAGGACGGGGTGGGAGCCCCGGGCTTTCAGTCCGAGGAAGCGAGCCTTCAGGCCCGCGGGAAATACGCGACAAAGAAGCGGGCTTTAGCCCTGGTGTCGCCCAGCGCAGCCTGCTCAATACAAATCGCGGGTGTCAATCTTATTTCCAGACAGCCCCAATTGCAGCACTTCCATCTGCTCGGGACGGTCAAAGACCTTACCGGGAAGCAATCTCTTGATGAAGATGCGGAAGCCGCCAAACGCCACCCCAAACGCCACCGCCATCACCATAAAAACGCCGGTGCCGATGAAAATCCGGTACAGAATTACCGCCCATGGCGGATCGGTAGCCGTCTGGCTCGGCTCGTTCCACGTCACTTGCGTCTCGTAGTTCACCGCCGCGCGTAAAATATCGGCAAACGCCGGCGAACTTGGCCCTATCACCATGGACAGCAGCGACCCTGTGCGCTCAATTTTTGTACCCGCCATGTTCACCGTTTCCGCGATCGCCGTCTCCAGATGGTGCGCATGCAGTTCCGCAAGCTGCGGGGTGGGATAATCGATCAGCAGCAGCACGCCCGCGTCGCGCCCCCGCCGATACTGCGCCAGCATCACTTCGGCCCCTTGCGTGAAGCCCGCCGCATCAATCAGCGCGACAATCTCTGATTTGCCCACAGACTCAGCCGCGGCGCGAAGCCCCACCGGACCCAGCGCATAGCGCTGCGTTGCATTCACCAAATCTTCCTTCGGCAGATACTCGCGAATCGGCGGAAGCGGTGTCTTATCTGATCCAGTTGCAATGATGGACGTGAGTTCCTGCAAATCCTTCGTCGATACATTCCGCGGCTGATTCACTCCAACCACAACATTGCCGACGAGGATCAATAGACCCTTGTCGTCTACCGCGGTGAATCTTCCCACCGTTGACGGCTGCATAGCGGGCCGCAGCAGGGAGGTGTAGACCTCATACGCGCTGCTCGGATCGCGGTACTTGCCGGCCCAGATCGTGGCGCTCTGCTTTCCGGAAGTGAACTGGCATTGGCGGAACTCACGCTGGCGGGCTTCCTGAGAGAGGGCGGGGCGCTGCGCATTCGCGTCGCAGCCGCTGCTGTGCCACCTTCCGAATGCGTCGGGCAGGACGGATTGCTGAGCGGAGGAATTGGCAGCGCTCAGGAGAGCGAATAGGCACGCAAGAAGGAATTGAAGACGCATCCCTACCATTTTCTTTGACACCACTAGATTATCGTTGGTTCCGCGATTGTTCAACCGAAGCGCTTACGGGACTGGGAGCGGCTTTTCCCGGGACGTTCATGGTCATGCTGTTGAGGCTCTGAAGATAGCTGGCCACGCCCTGATACAGGCCTTCGGCCACGCGCTGGCGATGCTCCGGATTTTTCAAGAGCCGCTCGTCGGCAGGATTGCTCAGAAACGAAATCTCGGTCAGGATCGACGGCATGTCTGCGCCAACGAGGACCACGAAGGGCGCTTTACGCACGCCGCGATCTTTCACCGTCTTGTTCAGCTTCTGGATGCGCTTGGCCAGCGATTCCTGAATGTCGGCGGCAAATTCGCGCGATTCGTCGATCTTTTCGCTGCGTGCGATCTTTTTCACGATGTCTTCCAGGTCGTGAACGCTTTCCTGCGCCGTGGCGTTTTCGCGCGCCGCCACTTCCATGGCATCCGGCGAACCTTTCAGGTTCAGGTAGTAGGTTTCGATACCGCGGGCCGCGTGGTCGTGGCTGGAATTTGCGTGAATCGAAATGAACAAGTCGGCTTTTGCTTCGTTCGCGATCCGCGTGCGATCTTCCAGAGGAATAAAAGTATCGTCCGTGCGCGTGTACACCACTTCCGCGCCCGGCAAGCGCTGCTGGATAATTCTGCCTAACCGCTGCGCCACATCCAGGCACAAATCCTTTTCCATCAAGCCCGTCGGGCCAATCGTTCCCGTGTCGTGTCCGCCGTGTCCGGCGTCAATCACGATCCGGCCGATCTTGAGCCCCAGCGTTCGCGTCAGCGTGGACTGCCCGTCACGCGTGGGCAGCGCCGCGCTCGCGGGCTGAATCAAATCCGGCCTGGCGCCGACCGACTTCGCGTTCCGCGATCGCGATTTCCCGCCGCCTGTAATCGCAACCAAGCTTGAATTGCGCGGACCGGCATCGCGGCCGCTCCCCGTAACGGTAGCCCCAGCTTGTCCTGAGTCGCGAAGGGCATCTTGCTGGCGCGTTTGAGCGTTACTCACCGAGTCACTGGAAGCCGGCGCAGGAGGCCCAAACGGTTCGACCCGCGTCGCTGCGGTTGAGACCGCTTGCACGTCGGAGCGCTCGTCGCGAGCAGCGGAATCGACGTTCGGCTCCTCGATCGGCCCTTGTGGAGCGTTGCGCTTTGCTTTTGCCGCGCGCACGGCCGAACGGCGCGTGTCCGGATACAAATCGATCACCAGTTGCGGCGGATTCGTCAGCAGGGAAGCGGTGTAATCCTTCACGCCGTTGACGTTCAGCACCACGCGCACCACCCCGGCCTGGTTTTGCGCAACGCGCACCGCGGAGAGCAAATCGCCCTCCACATGAATTTCTTGCCGAGCCAGTTCGGGAGTAAGCCGCGCCGCGTGCAAATCAAAGAAAATGCGGTCTGGATTGCGAATGCGCGCCGAAGAGTACTCCACCAAGTCTTCGAGATCGATGGTTACACGCGTGGAATCGGTGGAGACGCTGGTGCCGATGCGCCGCAAGCGCGGCACGTGGCCGGCATTCGCCGCGGAATATACAGGAACAGCCTCGGCGGTGACTTTGCGCGCTGATTCAGTCTCCTCCGCCGTCTTCTCTGGCTCGGCGGCAGTAGCTTCATTCTTCGCGGCTTCTTTCTTTGTACCTTCGCTCTTCGCGACAGGCGACTCCTCGCCGTTGTGCAGTAGTGCAAGCTCCGCCAGAGATTCTTGCGCCTCGCGCTTGCGTGGAGAGCGCCGATACTTCTTCAAGAATTCCTCGTAGGTTTTAGACGCACCCGCCGCATCGCCAAGCTGATCTTTCTGCAGGCCCGCCAAGCGCAGCATGACGTCCTGCCCGTAATGGCTGGTGGGATATTCGTGCAGCAGGAACTTGTAGGAATCGGCGGCAAGCTGATAGTAGCTGCGGCCGAATTTGTCGCCCATTTCCGAATAAAGTTCGGCCACGGCAAGCAGCGCGTCCGGCACTTGCGCGGCATGCGGAGTAATTAGATAGACGCGGCGATAGCTGGCAACGACCTGCTTGTATTCGGAAAGCGCTCGCTTTTCCGCCGGCTTGGCGTTCAACTGTGCGCGCAAATCTTCCGCGCGCGAAAACTGCGTGGAAGCGGCCTGGCGACGGGAGGAACTGTTGTGTGCTTCGGAATCTTCGGAGGAGCGCGCTACGGCCGAGTCAGGCTGTTCCGAAACGGCACTGGGAGAGAACTGCGGGCAAGCGAAGACAAATCCGGCTACAAGGAAAACCGGCGAAACGCGGGCGAACACCTTGTGGAAAAAATTTTGGCCTGCCAACATCCCCGCCTTGCGCGTCCCGCTGTTTTGGAACGCTCCCTCAACCTCTACGAATTGACCCGCCGGCGAAAACTCGGCGGCTTGCGAAGCCTGAATCGTTTGTAAAGCCTTAGTCGTTTGTAAAAACAACCCGGCCGCTCGTATCGACATCCTTGCGGATGGCGTGCGGATTGGTCCACATGCCTTCCATGCGCCCTGAGCCTGGCCGGAAATAAGCATTCTGCACTTTCTGGACATAGTCGCGGGTTTCGCGAAACGCCGGAACGCCGTGAGCGCGATCCACCGCGCCCTCTCCAGCATTGTACGCCGCCAGCGCCAAATCGAGATTGCCATTGTATCGTTGTAGCAACGTCTTCAGATATCGAACCCCGGCGTCAACATTCTGTTGCGGGCTAAACGCGTCGTTCACGCCAAACCGTACCGCCGTGGTCGGAATTAACTGCATCAAGCCCAGCGCGCCCTTGCGCGACTTCGCCGCGGCGTTCCAACCGGATTCCGTCTCGATCACCGCGCGAACCAGCGCGGGATCCATGTGGTGGCGTTCCGCGGCTTCACGAACCAGTTTTTCCGCGCCGTCGCGGTCAATGCTCATGGCCGGCCTGCTGGTTCCCGTAAAAGAAGATTCGGCAGGCAAGTAGATGGTTGCGCGGGGCTTCAGGGCCGAGCTGGCCAGTTTAGCGCGCGCGGGCGGCTCGGAATTGATGAAGAACTGGCGCCCGCTGCTATTGTCCACAACCTTGGCGATTTGGGCGTTGGCGGGCTGGAGGCAGAAAGCCAGCGCTGGCAAGCAAATGCAGGTCGAGATTGCCGTGCGTCTGCGCATCGGTGCTGGGAAGGTACAAAATTCGTACCTGTTGATTCATTTTGCGAAACGCGCCCGACGAGGTACGGCTAAGGTGCTACTGTCTCGCCTTGGACACGTTCCTGATGCTGGCGGGATTATAGCAACGGCTCGAGAAGGGAAGGAATAGACCGCAAGGCACTTTTTAGGGCGGCTGTGTCTTTTCCGCCAGCCTCGGCTAAATCGGGTCTTCCGCCGCCGGAACCGCCCACTTGCTTGGCAAGTTGCTGTATCAGCTTCCCAGCGTGGATTTTAGAGGTCAGATCTTTGGTAACCCCTGCAATTAGAGCGACTTTGCCCTCATCGGGCATGCCCAGGGCGACCACCCCGGAGCCCAGTTTTTGGCGCAGGGAATCGACCAGTTGGCGGAGGCCTTCGCGGTCGACATTGGCCACCTCGGCGGCTATAACCTTGACCCCCTTGACGAGCTGAACCTGGGAGGTTAGGTCATCCAATTGCCCTAGGGCGCCTTTGCGCTTCTGGGTTTCCAGTTCCTTCTCGAGTTGCTTGGCGGTTTCGGACAACTTTTCCACAGTGGCCAGGATGGCGTCTTCGCCCACATTGAGCTTGCTGGCGATCTGGCTGAGGAGCTGGGCGCGCTGCTGGTAGTGCTCCAGCGCGCCGATCCCGGTCACGGCCTCGATTCGGCGGACGCCGGCGGCTACGGACTGCTCACTAACGATCTTTAATACGCCGATATCGCCGACGCGGTGGACGTGCGTGCCGCCGCATAGCTCCTTACTGTAGAAGCCGCGCGGCGAACGCGTGTCGGGCATGGTCACGACGCGGACGTTGCTTTCCGGGTATTTGTCTCCGAAAAAGGCCAGGGCGCCGGAGGCCAGAGCGTCTTCCAGCGAGGTGACATTGGTTTCGATCTGGCAGTTGTAGCGAATCTCGTCGTTGACTTGCTGCTCGATGTCGCGCAGCTCTTCGGCATCGACATGTGCGAAATGCGAAAAGTCGAAGCGCATGCGGTCGGGGGCGTTGAGCGAGCCGGCCTGCTTTACGTGCGTGCCGAGGATATTGCGCAACGCCGCGTGCACCAGGTGCGTGCCGGAATGGTTGCGCATGATGCGCGCGCGCCGCTCGGCATCGGCAACGACGGTGACCCGATCGTCTCTACGTAATCCTTCCTTTGCGACGATCCTATGCGCAATTAGTCCAGAAATTGGATAGTAGGCACCTTTTATATCCGCAAGAGCGAGTGCGCCGGAGTTGTCAAAAATCGTTCCGGTATCGCCTTCCTGCCCTCCGGAGTCTGCATATATTGCGGTGCGGTCCAAGATCAGTTCTACCTCTTCTCCCGCAAAGATTTCGGAAACGGAAGTTCCTGCTTTGATAATTGCTTCGATCCGGCAGTCCTTTGCCACCGTGCCGAGGTAAAAGTCTGGTTGTGTGTTGCCGGTGAAGTCCTTAATTTGCACGTAAATCGGCTTCGCAGCTTCTTTGTGCGCGCCCTTCCACGACGCCCTTCCACGCTCGCGCTGTTCTTGCATCGCCTCGTCAAAGCCTTGCCAA
>WNFR01009056.1_pt1 | contig 10052 bp, 8 predicted proteins | sample 5400221 | NCBI WGS metagenome assembly WNFR01 (sample SAMN13153357, study PRJNA577476) | soil metagenome | isolation source: 40 cm soil under Madrone tree | place: USA:California | collected 2016-06-14 | reverse complement strand
GCAGTCGGGCTCAGACCTTGGATACCGACTTTAACAATCGGGGATCAACAAATGCCCCCTGATACTACCCTCTTGACTTTGCCTTCCTCATATAAGGCTTGCTCGGCGTTCACTCGCGTTGCGGCCTGCACACTCGCGCAGTCACCAGTTCGTGACCCGCTAATCGAAGGCTTCAGCCATTTCGTTACCTCCATGACTGCTCCGATAGCTTCCGGCTGGAGCGCTTGCCGGGTGGGCTTTGCACCCACTGGAAAACGCCGCCTTATCACGGCGCACACCCTAAGCAGACATCCAACACGCGCCAGCTGGTTCGGACTTTGGTCGCTTTCTTACTTTTGACAGGCTGCAAAATTTCGAGCCGCAAACAAGATGACCGGCGGCCATACTTCACGACCGCGCGGGCCAACTCCCACATGCACGAGATTCGTATACTCTAGGCGCGTGTCGTTGAGCTTCCTCTGATGGCCCTTCATACGGTCCGCGCCACCGGCGGGATGTATTTCTCCAACTCCTTGGATGGCAGCTTGACGATCTTGCCCGTCTCGGCCGAGCGGTAGAGCGCCATCAGCATCTCAATCACTGCCACCCCGTCGGCGAAGGATTCGAGCGGCTTCTCGCCATGACGGAAGGCGTCCACCATGTGGCGGTTCTCGCCGACATAACCATAAGCGTTGGCTTCGTCCTCCAGCACCGGCATCAGACCTTGCTCGGCGTTCTGCTTCTCCACCAGATCCTCGCCCTGACCGCCGGCGATCGCCCGCGACATGAAGATCTTGAGGCCGGTGTTGAGAGAGGTGAACTCCATGGCGTATTCGGGGCCCAGCAGCTCGATTTGTATGCGCAGGCCCGCGCCGACATAGGCCCACGAGTTTGTCGATTCGATGATCACCTCATGGCCCTCGGGGTCGCGCAGAAGGATGGCGCCACGGGCGAAGTCCTCAGCCGGATGCTTCGCGTAGTCGACGGCCTTGCCCATCATGCCTTTAAGCTTCTTCACGTATGCCGGCCGCGTCCATTTTAGATGGCCGGTGGTGGCGCTGGCGCTGACGAGCGTCAGATCGCCGCGTGGCGCTTCCGGCTTGGTTAGAAGAAAGCGGGCGACCTCGACGCTGTGGCAGGTCATGTCGGAGAGCACGCCGCCGCCCTGTCGGCTGCCCTGCCAGAACCAGGGCATATGCGGGCCGCTATGCTCCTCGGCGGCGCGGGCGAGATAGGGACGGCCACTGTTAGGCACGGCCCGGCGCCAGATGATCTCCTTGCCCCGCTGCACGGCGGGAGCGAAGACTTGGTTTTCCAGATAGCCGTGGTTGAGACCGGCGTCCTCAGCCAGGCGCAACATCTCGCGCGCCTCGGCCAGCGTGCGGGCGAGCGGCTTCTCGCAGGCCACGGCGACGATCTTCGCCTTCTTCGCTTTCACTAGCCGGTGGATTTCGCGCATGGTTGAGATCCGCGTGAAGTTGGGCACCAGGAGCCAAAGAGCATCTACTGTGCCCGAGGTCACCATCGCTTCCAAAGAATCGTAAGCGCGGCAGGGCCCGAGCTCCATGGCATTGGCGTCGCGGGCCAGTGCTTCGCGATGCTCGCCGGTCGGGCTGTAGACCCCGCTCACGATCACATGGCGCACGGCGACGAGGGCCCGCAGATGAAACTTGGCGATGAAGCCGCTGCCGATCATGCCGATGCGGAGGCGGTCGATCTTGGGCTTGCTGGTCATCGATACCTCCTTGAAATTAAGTCCCTCGGTCGAGCGCGCCGGCCATTATCATCCCTTGAGCCGGCGCTGGCGGCCATAGATCAGCATCAGGCCTAGAAGCGTGACGCCGTAGATCACTTGGCGTCCGAAAGGTGGGATGCTGAGAGTGGTCAATATGCTTTGAAGCAGCACCAGGAACACCGCACCCGCCATGGTGCCCACATAGGTGCCGCTGCCGCCGGCAAGCGACGTGCCGCCGATCACGACGGCGATTATGGAGGGCAGTATGTACTGGTCACCGGCGCCGATGAATACGTTGCTTGTATAGCCCAGCAACAGCACGCCGGTGAGGCCGCTAAAAAAACCGCTGAGGCCGAAGACGAACGCGCGCGTCATGCGGACCGGCACGCCGGCCAGCCCCGCGGCCGCCTCGTTGGCACCGATGGCGTAGACTTTGAATCCGAAGCTGGTTCGGCGAAGCAACAACTCCACCACCAGGCCGACTCCGATCCAGATGAAGACGATGCCGGGCAAGCCGAGGAAGACGGGCTCGGTCACGAGCCGGCTCAAGAGTGGCGCGGCGCCTCCCGATGGCACGCCGCGGGTAAGCAGCACCAGCCCGCCTTGCACCACGCCCAGCATACCAAGTGTCATCACCAAGGGCGGAATGCGCAGCAGGGTCACGCCGATACCACTGACGAGCCCGATGAGGAAGGCTGCGCCGAGAGCCAGGGCCAGCGCCTGGAGCAGGTTGGCGTCGCTGCGCTGCATGACGTTGCCAGCGAGGAAGGCGCTGAATGAGATGATGCTGCCGACGGAGAGGTCGATCCCCTCATGGCCCGACAAGATCACCAGGTTCTGCCCGGCCGATACCACGCCCAGGAGTGCCGCGATCGTGAGCAGGGTCACGATCTGCCTGGGCGAGGCAAAACCAGGCGACAGGATCTCGCCGCCCAGAAGCAGGACCAGAATCGCCAGCAGCGCCACCACCAGCGGCCGCTTCAGGAACTCGAAGACGCCTGGCGTCATCTCATGCGGCCTTCCGGCGGGCCATGACGACCCCGCCCGAGAGGGCCGCAAGGATGATCGCTCCCTGGACTAGTCCCTGCCATTCGAAGGGAAGATAGGCGAAGAAGATGACGTTGTTGATGAGCCCCAGGATGAAGGCACCGAAAATGCTGCCCGTGATGCTGCCCACGCAGCCGGTAAGGGCGGTGCCGCCGAGCACGACCGCCGTGATCGAGGACAGGGTAAGCTGGCCGCCGATGAGGGGGTCGCCCGATCCCGTCTCGCCCACCAGCGCTAGGCCGCTGAGGGCCGCATAGAAGCCAGACAGCATATAGGCCGTCATGCGCACGCCGGCGACGGGAAGTCCGGTCTGGAATGCCGCCTGCATGTTCCCACCTACGGCGCGGAGCCCCTGATAGAAGCGCAGGCGGGCGACAAGCGCGCCGAGGGCCGCCACGGCGATCAGGATCCACAGAACCGTGGGCAGGCCGAGGATGGAGCCGGCGTAGGTCTCGTAGAAGGCCGGCGGGACCTGCTTGCCCGCCTCTGGCAGAACCCAAAGGGCGATGCCGGAAAAGACGAGGCTGGTGGCGAAGGTTGTCACGATAGGCTGAAAGCGGAGCAGAGCGACGCAGATCCCGTTCAGCAAGCCGCCGGCGATGCCCGCGGCAAGCCCGGCAGCGAGACCAAGGACGATTCCCTGACCCGAGCCGCCCATGCCCTCGATGATCGTGGCCACGATGACGTTGACCAGGGAGACGATGGCCCCAGCGGAAAGGTCGATGTCGGAGCCGAGGATTACATAGGTCTGGCCAACGGCGACCAGGGCGACGGGCAGAAAGGCGCTGAGATTCGATGTGGCCACGTCGAAGCGGAAGAAACTCGGCTGCAGGACGCCGTTGATCGCCGAGAGCAGGACGAAGACTAGGATGGTGAGGAGATAAGGCAGTTGGCGCAGCGACCTGCGCCGGCGTAGTGCCGCCTTGGGGCTAGGCGGCGGCATGGCTTCGTCCGCTTGCATAGGCCGCGCGGTAAAGGGCGAGTTGGGTGCGCTGCTCGCCGGTAAGCTCCGCGACAATGCGCCCAGCGTCGAATACTAGCACCCGGTCCGACACCGCCAGCAACTCCTCGTCGTCGGAGGAATAGAGCAGGATCGAAACGCCCTGGGCGCAGAGGTCGTCCATGAGGGCGTACAGATCCCGCTTGGTCTGCAGATCAATCCCCTTGGTCGGATCGTCAAGAAGAAGGATAGCAGGCCGAATGGCGAGCAGTCGGCCGATCACCACCTTCTGCTGGTTGCCGCCGCTGAGTTGGGAGACGGGTGCTGCGAAGCTCTCGAACTTGAGCTTCAGGCGCTCGACGATGGGCCCGACCTCGCCCTCCAGCCTCTCGCGCGCAACGGCGAAGCGTCGGTCCCGCGCCAGAAGCGACAATACGAGATTCTCGAAGATCGGCCGGATTGACATGACGCCATGGCGTGCACGGTCGCCGGAGATATAGGCCATGGACCGGCGCATCACCATCAGCGGTGATTTTGGATCTAGAGGCTTGCCGCCAAGTCGGATCTTGCCACGGCGGATCGGGATGATGCCGAACAGGGCGCGAAGAACCTGGGACTGGCCCTGACCGTGGAGCCCGCCGAGGCCGAGGATCTCGCCGCGGCAGAGCTTGAAGGAAACGCCGTTTAGCTTCTCGGCTTCCAGCGCCTCGGCCTCGAGCGCGACCTCGGCCGCGGTCGAATGGCGAGCCTTGGCCGCCCGGGCCGCGTCCGTCTGGCCGACCATGGCCTCGACGATCTGGTCGCGGCTGATCTCTGCCGCGAGGCGGGTGAGCACGGTGGCGCCGTTGCGCATCACCGTGACCCGGTCGGCAATCTCGAGGACTTCGTCGAGGCGGTGGGAGATGAAGACGATGGCGCGGCCTTCGGCCTTGAGAGCCCGTACATGCCGGAACAGTGCGGCGACCTGGTTACGATCGAGGGCCGCCGTTGCCTCGTCGAGGATGATGATGCGCGACTGGAGGTTGAGGACTTTCAGGATTTCGACGATCTGGCGCTCGTCCGCCGGAAGGTCGGCCACGAGATTGTCAGGATCGACCCCGTCGCTGAGCGCGTCAGAGAATTGGGCGATCGCAGAGGCGGCGGCTTGGCGCAGGGCCCTGCGGTCAATGAGGCCGGCCGCGGTCAGTGGCTCGCGCCCGAGATAGATGTTCTCGGCCACCGTCATCTGGGGGATGAGGCTCAGCTCCTGATAGAACGTGACAATGCCGGCATCGACGGCATCGGCGGGGCCGGCGAAGGCGACAGACCGCTCATCGAGCAGGAGCACCCCGCGATCCGCCCCGACCGCGCCGGCGATGATCTTGGAGAGCGTGCTCTTGCCGCAACCGTTGGAGCCGAGGAGGGCATGGACCTCGCCCGGACGGAGATCGAACTCCGCGCCGTCGAGGGCCACGACTCCGCCGAACCGCTTGGCTATCCCACGCGCCCGAAGCAGTGCCGGGGCGGGCGGGCTGTCGACCATGGGGAGCAGGCTCTTACTTGAAGAAAGCCGCCGCTTCCTCCGGCGTGACTACGGTGGTGACCGAGAAGTAGCCCGGCTTGTCCTTCACCTGATCGTAAACCTGCTGGACGTTCGAATTGTCGATGAGCGGGATGGGGATGTAGATCGCGTTACCATACTGGCCCTGGAAGATGCCATCCTTGAACTCATGGCCCTGGAGGCGCAGTACTGCGACGTTAAGGGCGCTCGCCATCACGCCGGGTGGATTGACCGAGGCGCCGCTGTTGTAGTGGTTGTCGTGCCAGAGCTTCAAGAAATCGACACGCACCTCGCCGGTGGCCGCGACATCCGTCCGGCCGGAGGCGGTCAGCGCCCGCCAAGCGCCGGCAGCCATGCCGTCCTGCACCCAGACCCCGTTGATGCTGGGATATGTGGCGATCAGGTTCTGCATCGCCTGCTGGCCCTGGGCCTCGTCCCAGTTGGCGTTGACTTCGTTCAGAATCTTAATGCCCGGGTATTTGGCGAAAACCTCACGATAACCGGATACTCGCATCTGGTTGGCCGGATGCCCGGCAACTCCGTTGATGCAGACCACGTTGCCCTTGCCCCCCAATGTCTAGGCCAGCCACTCTGCCGACCTCATGGCCCAGGCCTTCTGGTCGATGCCGACATAGAGGGCATCCTTGGAGGAGACCTCCTGGTCGGTGGCGATGACCAGGATGCCCTTAGCCTTCGCCTGGGCGATGATCGGATTGAAGGCGGTCGGACTATTGGGATTGATGAGGATGGCGTCGACGCCCTGGTTGATAAAGTTGCGCAACTGGGCGATCTGGCCTGGCACGTCGACGGTGGCGCTCTGGGCGATGGTCTTGACGGTGATGCCCTTGGCCGCCCAAGCCTGGGCCGCCGCCTCGGCCTCATCGATCATCTGGGAGCGCCATTCGCTGCCTACCCAGCCGTTGCTGAGCCCGATGACGAAGCTGTTCTTGGCTTGGGCGGTCATTGACCAGCCGCCGGCCAATGCGGCGAGGATCGCCGCCATCAAAATCTTGCGCATGGTGTGGCTACTTCCTTCAGAGGTGATACCGTCCGGTGTTAAGTCGCTCACTTCGCGGGCTTGAAGTCGCCCCGTGGGCCGCAATCCGCTACTTGCATCGACTATACAACAATCGCAAGCGGGACGTCGGGCGACCCCGTGCTATGTCAACCGACATTCCCCAGATGACCAAGAATCAGCGTGAACGCTATCATTTTGTTGGGGTAGCAGGAACCCGAGCCTTGAACTCCCCCGTAAACCGCCGTCGCGTCGTCATCTCGTACTCCTCCGTTAGCCGGCGGAATACACCTTAACACACTGTCCGATTTCCTGGGACCAGCTCAGGGGTAGCGTATCGATACCTGACTGGACGAGACGGCGCAGGCAGATGATGTGCCCGTGGTCGCGACCGCCCCAGAGATGTCGTCACTTTGAGCGACACAAGCCATTTCGGCGCGCGCTATCGTTAATGCTTGAAAGCCTTTGGTCGCACGTCGCTGAGCTAAATCACAAGGCTACCGCCGCAAACGATCCCATTCGTCAATACTACAACGGCTGCACGCTATCTTGACAACGCGCCAAACGCCACCGACCGTTCAGCCCATCATGATCGAAGCCTCTCGGCCAAATGTTTCGGTGTCCGGGTGATTGATGGTGGAGTTTCCTAAGGCACATCGGTGGCTACGGCTGAGGCGGCGCAAAGCAGGTGCCCAGGCCATGACCCGGTTGCAACGCCGGGCGCTTTTAATTTCAGCGACAGATTTGTGGATGATCCTGCACTGCTATCAAGTGGCACAATGATCGTGTCGAAATGCCCCGTCGCCACCTTGGCACGGATTTCCTTCGTGACGAGCATCCGTCCCGACGCGTCGAGAACGCTGAGATTGAGGTCGGCAATGCTTTCGCATCGCAAGCCAAAACTCTTGCTGGGCGCGGCGCCAGCGGTTTCACGTACCATCAATGTTGCGGTGTCGGCGATCATCCAGTGAAACGTGGGCAAACGCTGGTCCGGGAGCGGGCCTTCTTGCGGGCGAAAGCCGGCGCCGAATGAAAGCTTCAGCACGCTGGCAGGCACGAATCGCGTGAATACGATTGTCTTGAATCCGGCTTCGTCGACGTAGGTCGTGAGCTTGCGCCAAGTAGCGTCGGCGGCGAGTGTCGCGATCAAACGGTCCTGATATTGGATTCCGGGATAGGCAAACCCGCCGCCCTGACCAAGGGCGCCCGCGTCACTCGCGATGACAATGTCGGCGACTTGGGCTTTGGCCAGGATAGATGACCAGTCCGGATTGGTGTAGTCGCCCGTATAGGTCGAGGGAATCGCTCTCAGCAGCGCCTCATACTGGAGCGTCGCGTCGAAGACGGGTCCCGGGCTCGATGTGTAGACACTCAAGGGTTGGCCCTGCGTAGCTCCAGCTGCGAGCACTTCGAGGATCGACGGTGTCACGGCACGATTGGCCGTATCCATAGCGGCGAAACTCTCGCCCTCCATCGCGATGAAGGGCACGCCGGGGCGCCAAAAGCCGGCGAAGACCACAGATCCCACTAGGAGAACCGCAGTTCCCGGTACCGGTTTGGCGCGTAGCATCTGTGCCAGGCTCCAGAAGGTGCCGGCAATGAAGGTGCCGTAGAAGAGACTGCCAATGAACCCGGACTTGACGGGGCTGAAGGCTGGAATCGCGAAAGCCACGAGCAAGCTCGCGCATACGCCGAGCGTCCGAACGAACAAAGCTCGATCGCGAGAGAGGCCGGCCGTCACCAACCAGGCCAACAATAGAACCGGTCCGGCCGGCAGAAGCCAACCAACGGCCCCGAAGAAAAGATCAGACTTGAGGTAATACGCCAGTTGCACGCTGAGCGAGCCGTCTGTTCGCCAAACGGCCAAATCCTTTCCCATGACGGCGAGGATGTAGTTCAGTAGGTCTCGGCCGCTGACGACTAGGAAGGGAATAACGAGGATCGCCACACCGAGCAGCATGAAGAGAGTCTTGGTCACGATCTGCTTTGGCGTCGCGGTGCCGCCGATCAAAGCGGCCGCTATCGCGGCGAGATAGCCGACCCCCATGACGACGGAGCCGGCCGGCATGCCAGTCGGCTTCGAAAGGGCTGCGCCACCAACCAGCAAGCCAGTGAGGATCGTTTCGACGCGTGTTGCTCTGCCGAGATCCTTGGTTGCGACTATCACCGCGACCGCCCCGGTGATCAGCCCCCAGTACGTGTCGGGCCGGAACGATCCTATGACGGTCGCAAGCATGGGGACGGCCAGGCTCGCAATCATAATACCCATTTGCGTGAGCTTGGGCAGGCTGCGCAGGAGGCGTTGCAGCAGGGCCAGAAACACCACGACCCAGATTGCACTCAAAGCATAGGCGCCCAGCACGTTTTTTGGGGTGATCCCAAAGCCCACAGTCGCAAGCAGCGACGAATAGGGCGCGTGGGGCGCGTCTTGCAGGAAAGAGCTCGCAAGGCCCGCGAAGCCCTGCCTGTCGAAGGCATTCAGCCGCTTTATGCCATCGATCAGATAGGCGACATCGTCGTAGATCGGCACCATCGCAAGGCGCCCATGCCGTGCCGAGAAGCCGAGCACCGCAGCGCAGTGCAGGGCGACGAGAACGCAGAGCAATGCGGCGGCTGCGCCCTCGACTGTGGATGGCCAGCGCAATCGAGTCGATCGGCGATCAGGGGGTGCGTCTGACATCTCGGAAGACCACGTAGTGGCAGACGAGGAAGAATGAGGCGGTGTAGACCGGGATGCCGAGCGCCTGCGCAGCGAGACGATCGAGGCAACAGGCGCGAGCCCCCAGGACGACGCAAATATTGAGCGCGTAGGAGAATGCAAAGGCCGCTACATATTGCAGCTGCGCGGCAGGGGAACGCCGCGCGCTCGCAAATGTCCAGCGCCGGTTGAGCGCAAAACCGATGACGAGGCCGAAAGCGTAGGCGTCGCCGACCGAGAGGCTAAGCGATCCTATCGCGGGCAGACCCTCAGAATAGCCAGCAAATGTGTGACCCTTGGCAATCAGCGCCGCCCCTAGATTGGGGTCTGTCAGCGGTGTCCCGAGAACAGGCCTGTCATCGGTGACGCCCTGGATCGAGCCCGAGAAGAGAGCGAGATAGTTCGGCTGGCTCGGGTGCAGGAGGCCGTGAGAATTGGTGAGAAGTGCGCCGTCCGCGGCAAGCTCGTTGATGAAGGCGGCGTCGGGATTGCCGATGATCTGCTTGTAGCCGTGATTCTCCTCGATCACGACAACCACGTGAGCTGGTCTCCAGGGCCCCGCATGAGCTGGGCCGGGCAGCATGACGGCCATGAGCAGGCCGACGAAGCAGCAACGAATCGTCAACGCCCGTCCTTTCGAACCAATGCTCTGCGAGCGCCTGTTAGCGCTGCGCCATCGCCTTAAGCGCAACCAAGGTGCCGGCCTCGTCGTGCTCCATGAGGCGGCTGTAGCCGACTACATCGGCGGCCAGAATGGCAGCAAGGCGACGTTGGACGCGTTCTTCGGCCATCCCGGAAGGCGGCTTTCAAAGGATGCGGTGGCTAGAACTGTATGCGCGCCCCATCGGGGAGTCTATCGGCCCCAACTTCTGCTCCGGGTCAAGCTGCGATGTGGCTGGCGGGCGAACAAACGTCCGGTAAGGACCCAGAACCGGACCCACGTTGGCCGAGTTGGTTTGTCGCATATGTGTAGAGTCGAGGTGTGGCGCGGTGGCTGTAGGTCGACCATATCTGTTTGCCGCCCCTTTCGTCTGGCGGTGCCTCACTGGGCCGCCCCTGGCTCCGTTTCCACACCCCGCTCATCGAACCGGACATGCG
>WNFR01011928.1_pt1 | contig 10053 bp, 12 predicted proteins | sample 5400221 | NCBI WGS metagenome assembly WNFR01 (sample SAMN13153357, study PRJNA577476) | soil metagenome | isolation source: 40 cm soil under Madrone tree | place: USA:California | collected 2016-06-14 | reverse complement strand
CGCTGCATGTCGATCTTGTGCGACGGCGTTTTTACATCGACGAATTTTACGAGTGGCTGATCGGGGCAACTCAGGAACTTCTTGCTCGCATCGCAGCCTTCTTCGATCGCTGGATTATTGATGCCGGCGCTGTCCGCGGGACAAGCGGTGGCATGTTTGGGCTCGGCGCGTTTCTGCGATTATTTCAAGTCGGCAATCTTCAGGCCTACGCATTTTTGTTCGGATTGGGAATCGTGGCTCTCATTTACTTCACCATTTTCCGCTGATGCTTCTCTTTCTCGTTCTCTGTCCAATCACCGCCGCGATTGCAATCATCGCCGGCGCGCCTGCGCGACTGACTGCGCTCGTCGCGGCAATTTCAAATCTGTTTGTCACACTGGCTCTTCTCAGCCGATTCGATCGAGTCACAGCCGGTTTTCAATTTGCCAGCTCGTTTCTCGTTTCGGCGGACTGGCAAATTCATTTCGCGTTCGGCATCGATGGTTTGAGTCTGCTCATGCTTCTCCTCGCCACCATTGTCACCGTCGCCGCGGTTTGGTTCACCGGTAAGATCGACAACCACGAGCGCGCGTTCTACGCTTGCCTGCTGTTCATTTCCGGCGGCGCGATCGGAGCTTTCGCATCAATCGATTTGTTTTTCTTTTACGCCTTCCACGAACTCGCGCTGATCCCGACATTTCTGCTCATCGGAATCTGGGGAACAGGCAATCGCAGCGTCGCAGCGTGGAAAATCACAATTTATCTCACCCTCGGCAGTTTCGTTCTATTGATCGGACTGATTCTGCTTTACCAAAGTCTGCCAGCGACCACGCGAACTTTTGACATTCGGGAACTGCAAGCCGCGACGGCCGCGCACGCGATTGCGGCTCCGACACAACGCCACATTTATCTTTTGCTGTTGATCGGGTTCGGCGTTCTTATCTCGCTCTTTCCGTTTCATTCCTGGGCGCCGGAAGCGTACGCATCAGCGCCCGCGCCCGCGGCGATGCTGCACGCAGGCGTCCTGAAAAAATTCGGACTCTATGGTTTGCTGCGCTTAGCGATTCCAATGCTGCCGGATGGCGCGCATTACTGGATGTATCTCCTCGTCATCCTCTTGCTCGGCAACATTATCTACATTGGTCTCGTCACGATCGCGCAGAAACGGCTCGATTGGATGCTCGGTTACTCCAGCGTGATGCACATGGGCTACATTTTTCTTGGAATCGCGAGCGCCAACATTCTCGGAGCAACCGGAGCTGCTGCACTCATCTTCGCTCATGGGCTTTCGATCGCGCTGCTTTTTGCCGTCGCCGGTCAAATTCGAAATCGCACCGGCACTTTGCTGTTCGACGATCTCGGCGGTCAAATTCGAAATCGCACCGGCACTTTGCTGTTCGACGATCTCGGCGGTCTGGCCAAAGTGATGCCGTTCGCCGGCCTCGCCTTCGGCTTTGCTGCATTTGCGGCAATTGGCCTGCCCGGTTTCGCGAATTTCGCGTCGGAGATCCTGATTTTCTTCGGCGCGATTCGAAACGGATGGGAAATGCAACGCTTCCACATTTTCCAAATCGCGACGGTGCTCGCGCTTTGGGGCATCGTGATCTCTACCGTTTACATGTTGCGCGCTTACCGCTCGACGTTCATGGGCACAATCAATGAGCGCTGGGGAAAGCTTGTCGATCTCGGCACAGGCCTGCGACTGCCGGTCGTATTGCTGGTGGCCGGGCTCATCTGGTTCGGATTCTTCCCGCAAACGCTCGTGCGAATGGTGACCCCGACGTTTCGACCTTATTTCACCGCGACTAAATGATCGCGATCCGCGCGCCATATCTCGAGATCGCGGTGCTCGTGCTCGGCATGGCGATCCTCATCTTGGAAACCTTTGCTGCCAAGATCGACAAGAAAATCTTTGCTTACGCCGGCATCGTCGGTCTCGCAGCCGTGCTCGTCGCCAGTTTCTTTTTGTTACCGGAGTCGTCGATTCCCCAGACAAATGGCTTTTGGAATTTTTACACCGCGGATCCGCTGTCGATCTTCTTTAAACGATTCACGCTCGTAACCACGATCGTTGTGCTTGGAATGATGATCGATTACACGCCGGTCTTGGGTAGCGTTGCCGGTCACGCATCGTCAAACCTCGGCGAATTTTTCTCGCTGCCACTCCTGACCTGCGCCGGCTTGATGTACCTGGTCTCAGCCATCGATTTCATCTTCATTTTCGTTGCGATCGAGCTCGTCACTATTTCATTTTTCGTGCTCGTCAGTTTTCCGAGAAGAAATCCAATCGCGCTCGAAGCGGGCGTGAAATACCTCATCCTCGGCGCGCTCTCGACCGCATTTCTCGTTTACGGAATCACCTGGATCTTCGGCGTGACCGGCGAAACAAATCTACAACGAATCACCGCGGCGCTTTCCAGCGGCAAGATCGACAATTACGGCGCAACCTTCGGCGCAGTATTAGTGTTGGTTGGATTGGGTTTTAAAATCGCCGCCGTCCCATTCCAAATCTGGGTGCCGGATGTTTACCAAGGGGCACCGACGCCGGTGACCGCATTTCTTTCAGTCGGATCCAAAGCGGCCGGGTTCGTCGTCCTGTTGCGCGTGCTCCAACCGTTTCTCATGCTGCCGAACATCGAACGCCTCGTCGTTCTCATCGCGTTACTCACGGTCGTGTACGGGAATCTCGCCGCGCTTCCGCAAAACAATCTCAAACGATTGCTCGGCTACTCCAGCATCGCCCACGCCGGTTATTTGCTGATTGGTGTCGCCTGCTTCGATGGTCGCGCGGTGACATTTTATCTCGCGGCTTATCTGCTCATGACTCTCTTGGCCTTTGCGATCTTGATTCTTGTCGCGCAACAAACGGGCGAGGAGATTTCTAATTTCGATGGCTTGGCGAAACGCGCACCATTCCTCGCGTTCGCGATGCTCGTGGCGATGGCGTCGCTTGCCGGTCTTCCGTTCACCGCCGGCTTTTTCGGTAAGTTCTTCATCTTCGTAAGCGCGGTCGCACAAAAACAAACCGCGCTGGTGGCGGTTGGAATCGTTACGGTCGCGTGCGGGTTCTACTATTACCTGAAAGTCGTGCGAGCGATGTATTGGCAGCCGAGCGCGAACAACAATCCAATCGCGGTCAGCGCCCTCTCGCGGGCAGTGATCGTCTTATTGATCATCGCCACGATTTGGTTCGGCATTTATCCGCAGCCGATACTGCGAGCAATTGGACCGCAGCGACAGCGCGTTGCGGAAAGATCGACAATCAGTCGTTAGGCTAAGGCGATGTCTCGAATCGCCTCTCCCTTTTCAAGGGACAGGGTAGGGTGAGGGTTAATCTGCGCCGAGATGAGTCACCTCAATCCTATCCCCTTGCGGGAGGGGAGAGGCGGAAAATGTAATTCGACTTCGCGAAACGCAAACTAATCGCTTAGCTCGACGTTCCAGTAAGCAAGATCGACAAAGTGCCGCCAACTCTCGTGCTGCGGCGCGGTGAACGTGACGTGCAGGAACGGCCGCCACTTCGGCCGCTTCGGTTTGCGAATGAGACCCATCTGCGCTTCCTGCGGCAGACGATTGCCTTTGCGCGTGTTACACGGAATGCACGAGCAAACCACGTTTTCCCAAGTCGTCGTTCCGCCGCGGTCGCGCGGCACTACGTGATCGAGATTCAAATCGTTACGATCGAAGGCCTCGCCGCAATATTGGCACATGTTCTTGTCGCGCTCGAAAACGTTGTGGCGGGTAAATTTGACTTCCTTTTTCGGCAGCCGATCGAAAAAGAGCAGCACGATCACGCGCGGCACACGGATTTTCCACGAAATCGTCTGAACGAGTTCGTGATCGGGCGCGTCCGTCGAAAAATCGCGCCAGCCTTCAAAATCGTGCGTCAGGAAGTTGTTTGCGTCGTCCGACGAAACGACGTGGGCGTGGCCGGCGTAGACGAGCGAGAACGCGCGCCGCGCCGTGCAGATGTTGACCGCCTGCCAGAGACGGTTCAGCACCAATACCTGACTATTTAGCAGCGAGTGCAAATTCTCTATTAGCCTCGGTTATCACGCTTTGGGCGAAAATTATCGCCAAAGTGCGGCGAAACTATCACCCGCGTTTTCCCTTGTCAACGTGGCGGCCGCGCCGCCGCCTGCTTGCAGGAAATCCAAGAACCTGACATGATTCGTCACCGAATGCGGTGTTTCTCCCCTTCCCTCCGAGCGAAGCTTCGAATTAGACGATTAGCGAGCGTTCCGCCATGCCCACGTTTTATGACTCCGTCGATACCAGCGAGGGTGTCGCTCACATCTTAACGAAGACGCGCTGGCTCGGCGTCGTCCCGATGCCTCGCACGAGTGTCATGCCGCATCGAGGCACCGAACTGGGCGCCTCGGCACGGCGATCAGGTGGACCACAAAAGATGCTGCGACGCTTCGCACACTTCACGGTCGCGTGCTCGAGCTAGTTCAGCAGTTCGGCGTTTCCGGCATACGTGAGATTGCGCACACCGCGAGGATGACAGATCGCGTCGCGAAGACCTTCGGGGGAGGTGGCAAGACATAGTTAAGCAGGCCGCTCAAGACGGTGCGCCGTTCCCCATCCCCGATGATGTCCTCAGATATGTTAAAGGCTTTGTGTAACGCAGTGTTTATAGTCTAACCAAGCGCTCCAGCCAACGGCTGACCCGGCCATGAGTTTACAAATGGCAGCTTCAACATTGAAATTCGCAGCACAACTCGGTGCCGCCAACGGTGCCTGAGCTTTGTCTCCTTAGACTGATGAGAGTCGTGCTTTTTACACTGTTGATGGTGATCGGCAGCACAATTCAAGCAGGGGCGCAGGACAGGTACGCGAGTTCAGGTGAGCAAATAGCTCCGAACTCCATCGCGGGTTTAGAGATGACACTGTGGGACGACAGGCATTGTGCGAAGATCGTATTTTTGTTTTGGCCTCAGGGTAACTTCACAGCCGCAGGCATGGTGGTACCCGGTGGCCACAGCTACATTGAAGTCGCGTCGGAAGGAGGAACCTACGAGTGGCGAGTCACGGGATCTCGACAGGCATTTTTGACTCTTCGAAAGCGCGATGGTTCCGGGAACACATACAAGATGACTTTCGATAATCCCAAGCAGGCGACAGGCTTCATCTCGAAGCAAGACCGTCGTCCGTATAAATTCACGTTCAAGGACCCGTGGGAAGAGGCGAAGCGATAGCACTTCATGGCTACTTGGTCGGATGTTGAAAGGAATTCGGCGCGGTTTGAAAACCTCGATACTGCCACACTCGAAGAATTCTTGAAGGTTCCACCTCCTGTGTCGCAAAACCCGACATTTAACATTCGCTTTGAGCAGACAATGCAGAGGATTCGCGACATTCTTTCGGAGCGAGCAAGGGCTTCGGGAGATTCTGCAGAAGAGCGTCGCCACGCAGACGTGATGCTCTGGACGAAGATTGGCATCGCGGCCGCGGTTGTTTTGGGCTTACTCGCCTTGCTACAGAAGTGCATGTGATTAACGAGGCCATACGTCTAACCACACGCTGCAGCCGATGGCTGGTAAGAAAGCAAGAAGTAAGAATTAGGAATTAAGAAAACTTGAGAAGGAGGCGTAGCTGATCTTTTTCTCGTTAGGTGGCTGGTCTGTTGCCGATCCATGAACGCAAAGCAAGCTCTCGCGTGGATAAAAAAATGTGGGATAGCCGTCGAGTCGGCGCATGCCAGTGTTCCCAGTCTCGCTCAGGTTGTAGCGGGAGAACCACTGAGAGGTAGTTGGTGGGCGCATCCGAAGGGAAACGAGATATTCCTTCTCTCGCGAGCGATCCGCAGTTCTCCCGACATTTTGGTGTGCCGACTGGTAGATGGAAAAATTACCTACATCCATCGGCGTCTGTGGCCCGCCCTCGTCAGGTCGGCCGGCCGGTTTTCGAAGAATAGGCTTGCCGCTGTTAAGGAGACGCACACTCCTGGGGGCAAGCACAAATTGCTGGTCGTTCCATTTCCCAAGTGGGTGCCGAAGGAAGTCCTGAGAGCCGCGAAGAAGCTCACCGAGAAAGAGGCCGCTTCACAATTGGCGTTCCTTCTAAGAAAGTAAAAAGTAGAACTTAAGAAGTAGAAAGCTCTACAAATGTCCACATCTACTCGCGTTCGATTGCTTAGAGGAAGCGGGTTGCTGCTTTTGTTGCTCGGCATCGTGCATTTGGTGGCGACGCCCCACATCGCGGCCCTCATTCGACACAGCGTTTCTCAGGGTGCGGCCGACAATCTCATTCCGCCGATGCTTCTGAATCATATTTTGGTCGGGCTGTTGCTGTTTCCTCTCGGCTTTCTGACCTTTTATGCCGCGCCATATTCGGATCGTTGGGCCCAGGTGATCGTTCGAACAACGGCTCTCACAGTTGGAACACTGCCCCTGATGCTGCTTTGGCTTATGGGCGTGCGCTACTTCGACGCGCCGCTCTTCGTTGTCGGTTTCCTCCTAGTGGTTGCCGCGTCGGTGACGTTGCTGTTGGCTGCGTTTACGAGACCCCGCACCAACGGTTGTACCCTGACCGCGCGTAGCTGACGACAATTATCGTGGAGGCGGCCTGGCTGAGCTGCGGGTTGCCGCCCGCTTCATGAAATTTCCCGGCAGCCGTTTTTCGTCGTCCGGGACGGCGCCGGCGGCGTCGCCGAGATGTTCTTCTTCAGCCGGCAAGAATTGTTTGAACCGGTTCTTATCGATCGCCTTCATGAAGGCTTCGTGCGCTGTGACCGTTCCGTTTTCCAACAGCGCAAAAATCGCGTCGTCCATGAATTGCATCCCCTGCCCTTTGCCGGAAATGATCACGTCCTGAAGTTTTTGGGTCGCGCCTTCGCGAATGATCGCCGAGACAGCGGCGCTTGCGACCAGGATTTCATTGACCGCGATGCGGCCGGAGCCGTCCGCTTTTTTCAAGAGCAATTGCGCGAGAACACCGCGCAACGAATTGGCCAGCATCGCGCGCGCTTGCGGTTGACGCAGCGCTGGAAAAACGTCAACCATTCGATCGACGGTTTTGCGCGCGTTGTTGGTGTGGAGCGTTCCGAAAACGAGCAAGCCGGTTTCGGAGGCGGTAAGCGCGAGCGAGATTGTTTCCAGATCGCGCATTTCGCCGACAAGAACGATGTCCGCGTCTTCGCGCAACGCCGCTTTCAGCGCCACCGGAAACGATTCGCAATCGCCAGGGACCTCGCGCTGGGTAATGATGCTGCGCTTGTTGCCGTGCACGAACTCAATCGGTTCCTCGATCGTGACGATGTGCCGCGAAAAATTGTCGTTGATGTAATCAATCAGCGACGCGAGGGTCGTCGATTTGCCGGAACCGGTTGGACCGGTAACAAGGACCAATCCACCACGCAAACGCGCAAACTCTTTGGCGACGATTGGAATACCAAGTTGTTCCAGCGTTGCGATTTTCGCCGGAATCAAGCGAAACACCGCCCCATAGCCGTGCGCTTGCTTTAAATAATTGCATCGAAACCGGGATGCCGCGTCCATCTCGTAGGCGAAGTCGAGATCGCCGCGGTCTTCGAGAATTTTCCAGTTCCGCTCGCCGCAAACCTCGCTCAACATCGACATCGTCTCGTCGTGCGTCAGTGGCATCTCTCGAATCGGCGCGATGTCGCCGTGCTTGCGCATCTTCGGCGGCTGGCCCTCGCCGATGTGCAAATCGGAGCCGCCTTGATCGACAATGACTTTCAGAAATTGATCCAGAGAGGCCATGACTAAATGACGAAGTCCGAATGGCGAATGACGAAGGAACGACAAAACCCAAATGACGAAAGCTCCGGTGACGAGACGTTTTGAATTTCGGACCTCGTCATTATTTCGGGTTTCTTCATTCGTGCTTCGTCATTTCGCGAGCCGCGTTCGCATTTCCTGCTTTTGATCCGCACGAGCAAGAGCTTCTTCTGCGCTGATCAAGCCGCGGCCGTAAAGATCGGCAAGTGCATCGTCCATCAGCTGCATGCCTTGTTTCTTTCCGGTCTGAATTATTCCCGGGAGCATGAAGGTCTTTGCTTCGCGGATCACGTTGGCGACTGCCGGAGTGTTCGTAAGTATTTCGAGCGCCAGCACGCGCCCCCCGCCGTCGGACCGCGGAATTAGTTGCTGACTAATGACTCCGCGCAGCGATTCGCTGACCATGATGCGAATCTGCTCCTGTTGACCGGGCGGAAAGACATCGAGCAACCGGTCGAGCGTGCGCGACGCGTTGCTAGTGTGCAGTGTTCCCAAGACCAAATGGCCGGTCTCGGCAGCTGTGATGGCGAGCGAAATCGTTTCCAAATCCCGCATTTCGCCGATCATGATGACATCGGGATCCTCGCGGAGCGCGCCGCGCAACGCTACCGCGAACGAGCGCGTATGCGTGTGCACTTCGCGTTGGGTGATGTGGCAGCCCTTCGGTTCCAACACATACTCGATCGGATCTTCGAGGGTGATGATGTGCTCGCGCCGCTCAATGTTCGCTTGCTCGACCAACGCCGCGAGCGTGGTCGATTTTCCACTGCCGACTGAGCCGGTGACGAGAATCAGTCCGTTTTGATAACGGGTGAGAAGTTTGAGATGCTCGGGCAAACCGAGCTCGTCCATCGTGCACACCTTTGTGTTAATGATGCGAAACACGAGATCGACCCCGAGCCGCTGGCGGACAACGCTGGTGCGATACCGGCCGAATGCGTTCGCGTAGGCAAAATCGGCGTCGCCCCGCTCGTTCAAATGCGTTTTGTGCAGGCTGGAAAGAAAACCTTCTGCGAGCGCGAGCGTTTGCTCGGAAGTGAGACGCGGGGCGTCTCGCCAAATCGGTTGCAGCGTTCCGTGCAACCGCCAGAGCGGCGGCGCGTTTACGCCAAGATGAATATCCGACGCGCCGGCACTTTGTCCGATGGCCAGGTATTCATCGACATGCGACAACGGATGCGAGCGCGGAGAGCTTGCCGTCGATGTTGGAGACATAACGCACCGCGATTCTTATGCAGCGCGACGGTGCGCGTAAACTCAAAAGCCTTTCGGCCCGGAACGCCCGCGCCCCGAATAGCTCCCGAGTTTCTTTTCGACAAAGTTCATGACCACGGGTTTGAGCAAGCTTGCGGCGATCCGCAACGCTCCCAATATAAATCCAGCCTCTAACAGCACGTGTTTGGATTTCGTTGCGCCCTTTGCGTCGACATAAACTTTTCTCTTCCGGCTCACGACCGCCGTCACCAGCAAACCAACCGCGATCGCACCGACAATCCACGGGACTGGCTGGCGTCGGACCGAGCGGCGAATCTTACGCGGCAAATCAACTTCCTCGCGAACGCGGTTCAGTCTGAGGGCGAGATCTTCGCGCGACCGCGCGATTTGCTCTTTTAGCTCCGCGTCTGATTTGTTGTTTCCAGATTTTTTAGCCATTCTCGATCCTTTTTTAATTCGGCCGTGGTCGCGCGAAAAACCGGTCGCTTAATTCCACTGCGCGCGATTAACAGAAGAATCAGCGCCATCAACAAATGCAGCCCGGCGGCAGCCAAGGCTGTCCACAACCATGAGACTTTTGCCAGATGAGCCACCGCCACAACCGCAGTCGCGAGCAGAAAGACGTATCCGAACGCGAAAAACAGAAGTGCCGCGACCAGGCAAACTGCGACCAAAACAAATTGAACGAGCGCCGCCTTTGATTCCGTGGCAAACAGTTCGGCGCGACTCTCGAAAAAATCCGCGAGCGCGCTCGCGAGTGCGACCAAACTGCCGATGAAACCGGTCTGGCGCGTTCGACCTTCCGACGGCGAATTTTCGCCAGCCATTCAGCAAATCGCGATCAGCGCCGGAAGATCAGTCCAAGAACAAATCCCACGCCGAGCGCGGTAAAGATTGCCTTGGTTGGATTCTCGCGGACGTACTCTTCGGCATCGTCCTGAAATGTTCGCGCACGTGTTCGCGCATCGCCCAATGCTTGCTCGGCTTTGCCACGCGCGTCCGTCCAAGCGTGCTCAGCTTTCCCGCGGGCCTCGGTCCAGGCCTGCTCTGCTTTGCCGCGATATTCCCCGGCGATCGCGCCGGCCGCGTCCCGAAGATCCTCGGCCGCTTTGCG
>WNFR01009055.1_pt1 | contig 10053 bp, 8 predicted proteins | sample 5400221 | NCBI WGS metagenome assembly WNFR01 (sample SAMN13153357, study PRJNA577476) | soil metagenome | isolation source: 40 cm soil under Madrone tree | place: USA:California | collected 2016-06-14 | reverse complement strand
ACAAGCTGAACTTCTTTGGTCTGGGCAACGATACGTTGCTTACGGGGAAGTCATTGTTCGGGATGACTCAAACGATTGTTGGAGGCAGCGTAATCAAGCCCGTGTTCGAGTGGCCTGCGATTCGCGGTCTGAATCTGGCGCTGCTGGGCGAAGTGAATGGGCGATTCGTGGACATTCGGGGCAATCATCATGAATCCGAGCCGTCGATTGAGACCCTGTATACGGATGCGATGGCGCCGGGCCTAAATAGCCAGCCGGGATTCGTTCAGTTGAGCGAAGGCATTCGCATCAAGCCGATACTGGGTGACCACGTTCAGTTGAATTATTTGGCGACCTTTCAGCAGTTCTTCGCACCGTCGAGATCACAGAATTCCTTCCTGCGGTGGACCGCCGACCTTAGCCACACTTTCTATCTCTATGGGTATACGCGATCGACGTTGCCCAAGAACACGGATGCGAACGGGCCGGACGAGTGCGCACTGACTGTCGGTGCGGCAAAATGCCCACCTGTCACTCTCTCTCGCAATTTAAACGGGTCGATCGGAGTACGGCTATTTCTTTCCGAATCGATTACGTCAGGAAGCAGCGTTGTGCCCTTCTATTTTCAACAGACACTCGGAGGGTCCGACATTAATAGTCAATTGGCGCTCGGCAGTTATCAGGATTACCGGTTTCGCGCGCCCAATCTTCTGCTCTTGCAGGAGAGCTTCGAACACTCAATATGGGGTCCATTCGGCTTCAAGTTCATGGCGGATCAGGGAAGAGTTGCACTAACGCGCGGCGATCTGGGGTTCAGCCATCTTAAACACAGCTTTGCCGGTGGACTGACGCTGCGGGCGGGCGCTTTTCCAATGGTGTCTCTGATGTTTGCCTGGGGAGGAGCCGAGGGGCATCACAACATCATCAATATGAACACGTCGCTGCTGGGCGGATCGGCGCGGCCGCCGCTGGACTAACGATCGTCGGGATGTTTCTCCCCCTGCTCAGTGCAGAATCGGTGTCGCGTTGGTGGCGACGCAGACCCAGTTTCCGTTTTTCAAGATCCAGGTATCCACAAAGCGCTCGCGGCGAATGTAGGGCTTGCCGGCCTTAGTGCCTTTGGCCGCGAATACGCCGACCGCGATGGCGGTCTGACCATGCACGTGCACGGTTAGGGATTCGGGAGCGACCTGCTCCTCGTTGGCGCTGGTGGCTTTCACGCTGGCGAGAAACTCTTTCTTCGTTTTGAGCGAGCCGTCGTCTTCAATCAGAACGAGGGAATCGTCGAGCAGCGTGCTCAGGGCCTTCGTGTCTCCAAGTTTGTAGGCCTGGTTCCAGGCTTTTTCGAGCGCGATCACTTTTGTGCGTACGGCGGAATCGTCCTGGGCGAAGAGCGCGGCGGATGTTGTCAGTGCCAACAGCAAGGCTGTCCATTTCATTGAGCGGACCTCCCTTGGCGGCTGCTGGTTAGCGTCTGGTGACGAAGCTTCTGTTCTTGACACTGGGAGCATCGCGGGCCGCCTTCTCAAGGGACTATAGCAAAGCCAACCCAGATGCCGGACACGTTCCTGACGCGGGGTGCTTGGAACGACAATGGAGGAAGGAGCGGCATCGAATTTTTATGTCGGCTTCACAGTTGCTGAAAAGGTCCCAAGCAAAACCTCTGGGCTGAAGCCCGCGATCAAAGAATAGCCTTATCGCAGCGGTAAATCGCGGCGCACCCAAAACCAGAATCCTTCAGAAAAAGAGTTCTTTAGAAAATTGTTCAGCCGAGTTGATCGAAGTCAGATCTTGTTGGGTCATATCTTGTTCAGACCATCGAGCGCCGCGACTTTGTAGGCTTCTGCCAGGGTTGGATAGTTGAAGACGGTGTCGCGGAAATACTCGATGGTCGCATCCATGGTGAGCACGGCTTGGCCGATGTGGATAATTTCGGCGGCGCGGTCTCCGATGATGTGTACGCCAAGCAACTTGAGAGTGTTGGGGTCGAAGAGGATCTTGAGCAGTCCGTTCTCGTCGCCCAGCATTTGGCCTTTGGCCAGTTCGGTATATCGCGCCATTCCAATTTCGTAGGGGGCCTTTTGACGGGTGAGTTCTTCTTCCGTCGCTCCGACCATGGATATCTCGGGGATGGCGTAGATTCCGTAGGGGATGAGATGGGACATCATCTTGCCGGGTTTGTCGAACATGTGGCAAGCGGCGAGACGGCCTTGTTCCATGGCGGTACTGGCCAAGGCGGGGAATCCGATGACGTCGCCGGCAGCGTAGATGTGCGGGACTGAAGTCTGAAAATTTTCAGTCACTGCGAGCTTACCGCGGGTGTCCGCGGTGAGGCCGGCCGATTCGATATTGAGCTGGTCGCTGTTGGCCTGGCGTCCGATGGTGTAGAGCAGGTTTTGTCCGCGAACGATCTTGCCGCTCTCGAGCTTGGCGAACACGCAGTTGCGAGCCTCATCAAGACCAACCTGCACTACCTTCTCGCCCAGGCGAAAGACGGTTCCAAGTTGGCGCAGCTGGAAGGAGAGGCTCTCGATGATCTCGCGATCGACAAACTCCAGCAAGGTGGGCCGCAGGTCAAGGATCGTGACCTTTACGCCCAGAGTTGCAAACATGGACGCGTATTCAATGCCGATAATGCCGGCGCCCACGACAATCAGCTCGCGCGGAACTTCTTCGAGGCTGTTGACTTGATCGGAGTCGAAGATGCGCTTGCCGTCGATGAGGATGTCATCGCTGTGGGCGGGACGGGTTCCGCAGGCGATCAGGATGTGCTCGGCGTGAACCAACTGTACGCCGTCTTCGTTGTGGATCTCGATGGTGTGAGGGTCTTTAAAGCGGGCGTCGCCTACGAAAGTCGTTACATAATTGCGGCGAAGCTGGGCTTTGATTACCTCAACTTCGCGGGACATGACGGACTGTGCGCGGAAGACCAAGTCCGACATCGCGATGCGATCTTTTACAACGTAGCCGCGTCCGTAGAACGTGCGCTGGCGAAAGCCGCTCAGGTAAAGGATCGCCTCGCGCAACATTTTGCTGGGGATCGTGCCGGTATGCACACACACGCCGCCGATAAATCGTTCGCGATCGATGATCGCTACTTTCTTGCGGAGTTTGGCGGCGCAGATTGCGCCTTTCTGTCCGGCGGGGCCACTGCCGATTACTACAAGGTCGTATTCGTGATTCTGCATGCTCAGATTCGTATCATTACTCTACACTGATGCCGGCGAGGCTAACAGGATTCATGCGGGTACGGAAGAACGCGTCCGTTTGTCGTTCATCTCATGTGGGCATAACACGCGGTTCCGGATTGTTTCTCCCCTGCGAAAACGCACGACGTTGCATGCATGGCTGCGCCAAACGGGTGTAGACTTTGTGCCAAACTAAAACACCACTCGGAGTAATCCTCGATATGAAGAAACCGTTTTTGCTAATGGCCATCATGATCGCGGCGGCGCTGCTGACGCTTCCTGCTTACGCTCAAGACGCCCCCAAAAAAGACGCGCCTCCCAAACCGGCAGTCAGTCCTTCGCAGGCGTTGCTGGATTCGTGGAATGATGTCGGCCGGAAGCTGACTGCGATGGCGGAAGACTTTCCGGAAGACAAATACGATTACAAACCCACTCCGGCTCAGCGCAGTTTTGCCGAACAATTGCTGCACGCCGCGGGCGCCAACTACTTTTTCACGAATCCGGCGATGGGAAAGAAGATGCCTCCGGGAGAGGACCCCAAACGCGACGACTACAAGACGAAGGCAGCGGTCGCGGCATTTGTGAAGAAATCGTTTGAGGATGGCGCGGCGGCCATCAAGGCAAAAGGCGACAAGGGGATGAGCGATTTGCTGGTGGATCCGTTCGCCAATCAGCAGGTGCGCGTGTCGGATATGGCGTGGGGCCTGCTCGAACATTCCGGAGAACACTATGGACAGTTAGTTGGTTATTACCGCATGGCAGGGCTGGTGCCGCCGGAGTCAAGGCCGAAGAAATAGCTTTTGTTGGTGGCTTGTTGCGTTCCGTATAAACTGGATTGCATTTCCCGTGGTGCTGGTTTCGCTTGGGCAGTCTTGCAGACAGAAGGGGTGATTCGCGTATGAAAGCAGTGTGGCGGCGAGGTGCTTTGGGTTTGGCGCTGATTCTGACGGCTACGAATTTCTTGAGCTGCATGCACGATCTCAAGCTTGTGGGTATTACCGTTCAACCTCCGTCGGCCACGTTTCTGACTCCAGGTACCGGCGGAGAGATTGACTTCACAGCCCTCGGGAGTTACATCCATCCCCCGGATACCAGGGACATAACCGGCAAGGTTACGTGGAAGACGGATGTTCCGGGACTGATCAGCGTCAATGGTGGCAAGGTGTCGCCGCGCGGCGGCTGCGGTGGTGCGAACATATCCGCCAGTCTTCAAGATAAGGGAAATCTTGTTATCGGCTATGCAACGGTGACAGTGAATGATCCCACTGATCCGGTCTGCCCGGGTGGTGGTACGGAAGCGACGTTGGGTGTGAGCGTCAATCCATCCGACTTTGGCACCGTGACCAGCTTGACGGGGGGAATCAGTTGCCCAACACAATGTATCGCAGCGTTTCCCGTGGGTAGTTCGGTGGGGCTTACTGCCACGCCCGGCCCAGGGCACAATTTTTTCAGCTGGACAGGTTGCACTCAGTCATCGGGGAATACCTGTACGGTAACGATACCCGTTGGTGGGGCTAATGTGGCTGCAACGTTTCAGTGAAAGCTTATTCGTCGGCCAGCAGTTTGCCTAGCGTAGGTTTGTGCTTTTCCGGCTTGGATTTCTTCGCCACCACGAGGCGTGACGGCTTGGGACTTCCTACTCGGTCGCGGGCCATTTCGCGGACAGCTTTGGCAGCCGTGAAAGTTTTCTTCTTTCTCTTTTTGCGCGCCATCAGCGCATCTTCGCATCGAAAGTCACAAAAGTGCAATAATCGGGGAGTGTCGGCTCCTCGGGTAATCCGCAAGTCCCGGAACCTGAGACCTAAGACCTGACACCTGAGACCTGACTTTCATGGATGAGCGCGAATTTTTTGACGAGCGGCCGGACAAGAAACCGGCGACATTGAATTGTCCACATTGCCATCAGCCGGGAGAGTATGAAATCCAGTGGCTGGTGCGCACCAAGAAAAAGAATTTGCCTCCCCGCGCCGACGACCGCGACCGCGCGAAATTCGCCAAGGCGCAGTCCTACATGCTCCGGCGCGACGACATGATGGTCTGCAAAAATATCCGTTGCCGGAAGCGCTTTGAGATTACGGGTGTGCAGAGCGTGGCGTTTCTGGGCTAGGCGGCGTTATTGCCGAGCCTGCTGGTTGTTTTCCTCCCGCCGACGCCTGCGCGGGAACCTCGGTCGTCCCTCCGGGACTTTGTCGTCTCCCATCTTTACCCAGCGCTGAAGCGCTGGGCTAAGGCCGAACGCCCTCCGGGGCTACTTTCCCGCGTAAGGCGATGTTCCGCTCGCTGGCTGCGGCCGGGTTTGCCGCCCTGCTAGTTTTGCTCAGGCTTCACCACTTCGTTCGTCCACGAACGTTTTGCTGTGCTAACAATAATGTCAATACATACTCTTTCCTAAGTATGGCCGGGTACAGCGATTGTGCTTTCCGAGTGTCGAATTTGCTCCGTGAGAATTGCACAATTCAATATCCGCGATTTCGTAAGCGCCTGAAACTGGCAGGGTTGCTGCCTTGTGACTCCGGTTTGGCAGGGTGGATGCACCTTCAAGAGCTAGGGATTTTATCCACAGGAGTAGATATGCACACAAGCCGTCGTACGAAGACACGCTGGTACGCTTTCCACTCAATGGCGCTAATTATGCTGGCCGTGCTCTGGACGGGCACGCCGGCTATTGGACAAGTCACGCCGCCGCCCCAGAACCCGCCGCCCCAGGACCAGGACAATGACACTCGACGGTGGCAGATCGCCAATATGGACAAGTTCCTTGATAGTCATCCGGAACTCGAGGAGCAACTGCGCAAGGATCCTTCGCTGATCAGGAACGAGGAGTTCGTCGAGAAGCATCCGGAACTCCAGGAGTACTTGCAGCAACACCCCGGAATCCGGGAGGAGTTCACCGAGAACCCGCGCGCCTTCATGCGGCAGGAGCAGCGGTACGACCGGCGCGAAGAGGATAACGGCCATGATCGCGGAGGGGACCGCGACATAACGCGGCAGCAGCTCGCGAACATGGATCGGTTCATGGACAGCCATCCGGAAATCGCGGAACAACTCCGCAAGAATCCGGTGCTGATCAACAACAAGGATTTCGTTGAGAAGCACCCGGCCCTTCAGGAGTTCCTGCAAACTCACCCGGAAGTTCGCGAAGAGTTCCGCGAAAATCCGAACGCTTTCATGCACCGCGAAGAACGGTTCGACCGCCGCGAGGAAGAGCGTGATCGGCGAATCGGCGACCGCGACGAGCGAACTAGTGTGGGTGATCGCGACCGCGATGAACGAACCAGTGTCGGGGAACGCGACCGTGACGAGCGGACTAGCGTAGGGGACCGCGACCGCGATGATCGGACCAGCGTGGGTGACCGCGACACGACTCGCGGGGAACTCGCGAATACGGACCGGTTTTTGGACAGCCATCCGGAAATCGCGGAACAGATTCACAGAGATCCGTCGCTGATCAACAACAAGGAGTTTGTCGAGAAGCACCCGGCGTTACAGGAGTTCTTGCAGACTCACCCGGCGGTTCGCGACGAGTTTAGGGAAAATCCAAACGCTTTCATGCGGCAGGAACGGCGCTACGACCAGCGCGAGGATTTTCATAATCGGGAGACGAGCTTGCACGACCGGGATCGCGTAGATATGAGCAGCTTCGGCCAGTTTCTCGGCGGGCACAGTGCGGTTGCACAGCAGCTCTCGAAGGATCCTTCACTGGCAAACAACAAGGAGTTCCTGGCGAGCCATCCGGAGCTTCAGAACTATCTGAAGTCTCATCCTGGAGTGCAGGACCAGCTGGCAAAGAATCCGCAAGCGGCGATCACGTCGGCGACACCACCGGCCACTACACCACCGGCCACTACACCACCGGCCGTTGCGCCACCGCCCACTACCCCGCCGCCGACGCCGGCCACCACCCCGCCACTGGAGCCTAAACGTAAACAGTAGGGGAGCGCGGGAATGAGCAGAATTGGAGGGCGGAATGCCGTCCTTCAATTCTGCTTTGCGTCTCGCGTCAGAGCGGGACATTACATTTAACGAGTCCAAAATGGAGGTGCTATGAAGATCGGGACATCACTCGTTGCCGCATTGGCCCTAATGTTGATGGTTCCATCAAGCGCTGCAGCCAAAGATAAAAAGAAGAAGCCCGCGCCGAGGGGCATGGTCGAGAGTATGCAGTCCGTGCCGTGCGGACTAAAGGAACGGGGAGTCAGCGGGCTGGGCAGTATCTTCGGGTCGGTCGGCATCCAGCATGTGAATTCAAATGAGAAGTTATGCCAGCAGTATTTGTTTCGAACGGACGAGATGGAATACCACATCCGTCCAACGGACACGAAACATGCTGCGCTATTACCGGTCGGACACGAAGGCGAATTTAAGATCAAGAAAGGCCGGATGATTCTCAGAGTGCCGGATGAAGACAAAAAAGCGCGGCAGTTTGAAGTGATCTCGATGCAGCCGGTGACTTCAGGCGTCAGAGAGGAGAGTTCCTCTTACCGATCCACGGAGAGGCCGACGGAATCGAGAGCGGTAGAGAAGGCAGCAGATAGAACAGAGAAAGAGGTCAAGAATCGTCCGCCCGAATGATCAGCTGGCGGTTCGAGGTGCGGCTTAGGTGCGGGTATGTGAGAGGGTTGCGGCCAAGCGGCGGACACTGTTAAGCAATTGGCCGAGCGGCGCTTTCCCGGAGAGAGGGCTTGTTTTCAGCTGTACATCGCTGAAGCCCTCTTTTTCCATTAGGCTGGCGGCGGCACTGAACCTTCTTGAGCTGTCATCGTCCATAGCGATGAAACGAAATGCCTGCGCAAGCGGGATGCCGTCTGCGCCAGTCTGCAAGAATTCTACTTGGGCGGTCACCCTGCCATAAACCGTATTCAGAATCAGTTTCCCCATGGCGCCCCGCGGAATTGGGCCTTTGGCAAGGACGGCCGACCCGCCCGTTAGCGACAGACGCTGAATGACACCCAAAAACTTCGACTCGTCCACGCTGAAAATCGCGCGTTCATTGTTCGGAACGCGGATTCGCGGCGCGCGGCTCTTCTTATTACGCGATTTGTCAGGCTTAGAGGACACCTCAAGTAGAATTGCAGTGCCAAACCATACGGTCAAGGTTACTTCCGTGCCTCCGGGATACTGCTGAAGGCAAGACAGATCCATCGTTGGATCTGGCATTTCGTGTCCGGACTTGCGCTCATTTATACTTGCTAGTTTTCGTTGCGCACTTCGAAGGCGCAGGTTGGGAGTTCGTCCGTGAAGATTCTGGTTTGCATGAAGCAGGTGCCGCAGAAAGACGCTCCGCTGAAGCTGAATGAGGCAGGGACGTGGATCCGTGAAGATGTGTCCTACGAAGTGAATGAGCCGGATGCATTCGCGCTCGAAGAAGCGCTCCGGCAAAAAGAAAAACATACCGGCGAGGTCGTGGTAGTGACGGCCGGTCCGGCGCGGGCGCAGCAGGTGTTGCGGGAAGCGCTCGCCAAAGGCGCCGACCGGGCGATTCATCTGGAGGGCGATGGCTTTGTAGGACTCGATGCTTACAACACGGCGCGGGCGATCGCGGCGGCCATCAAGGACGAGAAGTTTGATCTGATCTTTACCGGTCTGCAATCGGATGACTACGGGTATGCGCAGACAGGCGTGATCCTGGCGGAGATTCTGGGCTGGCCGCACGCGACCATCATCATGCACATCGAAAAGAACGAAGCTGGCATACGCGTGAAGCGGGAGCTTGAAGCCGGATTCTTCCAGTTCGTGGATGTTCCTCTGCCGGCGGTGCTTACCATCCAGTCGGGGATTAACAAGCTGCGCTATGCGACTTTGATCGGGATCAAGCAGGCGAAGACAAAGCCGATGCGCAAGGTGACAATGGGCGAAGTGCAGTCGGCGATTGGCGGGAACCTGCAGAAGATTGAGAAGCTGTATATACCGCAGAAGTCGAAGAACACGGAGTTTCTGGAAGGGTCGCCGGCGGAAGTGGCGAAGAAGCTGGTGGACCGGCTGAAGAACGAGGTGCGGGTGCTTTGAAAGCGTAGAGCTCGCTGCGGAGGTAGGGGTCCTTCGACTCCGCGAGAACTTCGCTTCGCGAAATTCTTGCTCCGCTCAGGATGACAGATGGATAGTTTGCTGGGAAGTGAGACGCTGCAACTGAGAACTTCTTATGGCTGACAGCATTCTGGTGGTGGTTGAACATCGCGATGGGAAATTGAACCGCGTTTCCTGGGAGACGGTTGCTGCGGGACAAGCGATTGCCGCTCAAACAGGATGGACGCTGGAGGCTGCGCTCGCGGGATCGGGGGTTGGGGCGATTGCGGGCGAGGTTGCGGGGAAGAAACTCGCGAAGGTGTATGCGGTCGAGTCGGCCAAGCTGCAGCCGTATACTTCTGACGCCTTTGCGCATGGGCTGAAAGTGTTTCTGGAGAAGCATCCGGCGCGGCTGGTGCTGATGCCGCACACTTATCAGGTGCGCGACTTTGCGCCGAAGCTGGCGACGGCGATGGGGAGCACGGCCATCAGCGATGTGATTGGATACAAGTATGAGGGCGAAAAGCTGCTGTTCACGCGGCAGATGTTTCAGGGGAAATTTGTGGCGGATGTGAGTTTTACGGGAAGCGGTCCGTGCTTTGTAACGTTTCAGAACGGCGCGTTTCGTGCGGATAAGGTCGAGGTGGGTGGGTCAGCGGCCCCAGTCGAAACGGTTAGCGTTGAGGTTCCCGACGTGGTGCGCAACAAGCCGCAGGAGGTTTTCAAGGAAGCGAAACAGGCTGTCGACCTGACACAGGCAGAGATTATTGTTTCGGTTGGGCGCGGGATCAAGGAGCAGAAGAACATCGAGATCGCGAAGCAACTCGCCGACGCGCTGGGCGGAGAGTTGGCGGCATCGCGTCCGATTTGCGACAACGGATGG
>WNFR01009050.1_pt1 | contig 10056 bp, 8 predicted proteins | sample 5400221 | NCBI WGS metagenome assembly WNFR01 (sample SAMN13153357, study PRJNA577476) | soil metagenome | isolation source: 40 cm soil under Madrone tree | place: USA:California | collected 2016-06-14 | reverse complement strand
AGTTGGGCTGAATGCCGAGAGAAAAATGTCTCGGCACCGAGCCGAGGGGAAGATGTTTCTCTTGACATCCCCTTATATAGGACGGCTTCAGCCGTGCGGTACCTGAAGCAAAATCAACAAGGCTTTAGCCGCTGAGGGCCTCGCTTTTGAGTTCTCACACAGACTCTTCGAGCCCCCACGCAACACCATCGCCCAATCGGCTTTAGCCGCTGAAGAAAGCTCTGAGGCTACGAGGCGTAAATGACGGGTGCATCCTGATGCAAAAAATCCCAACCAGCGCCAGAGGCGCGCCACACGTTAGCCCATTGCGTGAGCACTGGGAGAACATTGCAAAAATAATCCGGAACGCCGTAGGTGCGGCACACCGATGGATCGCCAAAATAAAAGCCCGGCTTCAGCCGTGCGGGAAACCTCTTAGCCCTGAGCGCCGGCTTGTCGTGAGCCTCGGAGGGCCGCTCGCTGGCCTGCGCCTCCGAATGTAGCGGCCGCGGACCGTCGCGGGCGCTTTTCTCCCAAGCGCCAGAGGCGCGCCACACGTTAGCCCAGTGCGCGAGCGCTGGGAGAACGTTGCGAGACGAGAATCCTGAGCGCCGTAGGTGGCCACACAATCCGCGTCATTTCTCAGACCCGCGCCCCATCATCCTTCGCCAATCTCTTCAGAACCCCGTCGGACTCTTGCGAAGCCGTAAGCGAAAACTCAGAAGGTCCAAATGTGGCCCCATCACGCCGAGCAATCTCCGGACACAAGAAATCTCAATCCTCGCACCGGGCAGCCCCAGACGTCGATTTCACCTCTGGGTTTTTCTTCATCGTCGCTCCCGCTTTTTTCCAAGAATTTTTTCCACTATGATCAACACTCTGGTATACTAGTTTTCTTCAAAAGTACGTCTCGCCTCCGCGAGATTCTCCCAAAAATCCCAATCGAATCTTTTTCGCCGAATAGATCAACGCCATCGGCACCAATTCCTGGCGCGAAATCATTCACATCGTCATAACTCTGATGCGATGTCAACAAGCAACTGACGGACGTTACTCTTTGGACCTACCGCCAAGTTTAGAACCTCCGTCCTCTTGCCCGCAGCCTTCTTGCCACGAGAAATTGCCGCAAGGAGAAAACCGAATTGAAAAGAATAGGCGCGTTATTTCTGATCGTGGCTTCCCTCTTTTTAGTGCAATGCGGCAGCTTTCATCCGATGGCTCAGAATCAAGGGCCAGCCGGACCTCAAGGACCAGCAGGACCGCCAGGGCCGCAGGGGCCAGCAGGTCCCGCGGGACCGCAGGGAATACAGGGTCCCACCGGACCAGCCGGACCACAAGGACCAACAGGGCCGCAGGGAGCACAAGGAATTGCTGGCGCGGCGGGAACGCCGGGACAAGGCTTCACCTTCCGGGGCGCGTATTCTCCGGGAAATGTCTACAACGCGTACGATCTGACTACGGAAGGCGGCTCGACCTACGTCGCCCTGCAAGTGAATCAAAATGTTGACCCCGCGACCAATGTGGCAGGCGCAGGGGGGACTTGGGCAGTTGAAGCACTCGCCGGAGCGCAAGGACCAACGGGACCACAAGGTGCTCAAGGTCCAATCGGATTCCCCGGAGCCCCCGGGCTTCCGGGTCCAGTAGGTCCGACAGGTCCAACGGGTCCAACAGGTCCGCAAGGCCCAGCCGGAGTTTTGACACCGCCCGTATCCATAACAGGTGGTACTTATTTCGTCCCTGGCACCAGCTATATTCCGACTGTCGGTTTCAACAGCATAACGGTGGGGCCAAGCGGCACGGTGTTCGTCATAGCGAAGGCGGCTTTTTCGTTCGTTACCAGTGACAATGTCTGTTACTTGAACTCCGCCGTGAACGCTCTTCCCATCGATGACGCAACGGCTGCGCTAGTCTACGTGCCGGGTTTAGTCTTTCTTCAAACGCCTCCCCCATCGACTCCAGTGGCGAGCGGCGAAGTTACGAACACGTACACGGGGTTGATACCGGGCTCCCGCGTGACAGTGGGCTTGGTCATCAAAAGCAGCACCGTCAACGGCGGCCCGATCCCGTGCCAGACGACCAGTGAATCCCTGACCGTGCAGACATACTAGCTCAATCGTTCAGCGCAAAAAGGAGGGTTCTTCACAACCCTCCTTCTTGCATACGTCAGTCGCTGACTAACTACCTTTAGAATCAACACTTGCAAAAGTGTATGAAAACAAAGCACTTTAACCACCTTTAGAATCAACACTTGTGAAAAACCCAGGGGGGAGGGGGCAAGGCCTTTCTTGGAGTGCGGCGGACTTGCCGCCGCTTTTACGCCCGAAGCCCAAGCGCCGCCGTTACAGACAAGGCAAGCCCGACGTATAGCGCCGACACCGATAAGCAAAATCTGGCTTACCACGTCGGTATCCTGCACGTCACGTTTACCCGCGCGCTTAATCGCTTTGCGCCGTTTCCAAAACGAAAAAGGGGCAAGCCTAGCGCTTGCCCCTCTCCTCTGAACGTTATCCGCTATCGCGGCGACGCCGCGCCTGTCAGGCCACCGTTCGTCCGCGCAAGAAATGCATAATGATCGAAATCACCGCCAACACCAGCAGGATGTGAATAACGCCCGTAGTAACGTGAAACGCGACAAACCCTAGCAGCCACATCACCAACAAGACCAAACCAAGTAATGCCAACACAGAACCTCCTGGACGAAATAATTCGTCTCCAAGGCATAAAGCCTGCTCCTCCCGAGCGCGAAGGCACATCGGGCAATCGTCCTACGAATTATGCGAAATCGCGGTAGTGACACCTCGCACCGGGAGGCAGGGGTTTTCCTGTAGGCGGGTTCCACTGCCGTGCGGAAGCTACATTAATTGACGACTTGGCGGCGCCGGCGCGGCCAGGGTTGATTTTGCCTCAGCGACTTCTCTGCTTCAGTGACTTATCAACGTGGATTGGCTCGCGACGCACTGCCACACGCCATTTTGATTGACCCATGTATCCGTGAAGCGCCCGCGCCGCAGAAAGGGTTTGCCTTTCTCAATTCCCTTGTCTCTGTACAGTCCGGTAACGACCGCAGCATTCCCGTACACATGAACGGTCATTCCGTCGTTATTGATCTGCTCTTGTTCCACGTTGTTATTCAGCGTGGCGTGGAGAAACTCCTTCTTGTTCAGCAATGTGCCGTCGTAATCGACGTACATCAGCGATTCTCCAAGTAGCTGATTTAGCGCCGCAGCGTCTTTGCTCTGCTCCGCGTGATTCCAGGCGCTCTCTAGCGCCAATAAGCGCCCCTCCTCCGCGCTTCGCTTCGACGAATCCTGTGCAATCAGCAGCACCGCGCAAAATAAAGCGAGTAAGCTGGCCGTCAACAAAGTGCGCATCGCGTACCTTCCTCTGAGTATGAGTAGTTGGGCCTTAGCTGCCGCAAAAATGGACCCGGGAAATAGCTCTGGATCAATGCGACCACAAACCGGCGTTATCCATAAACGTAGCCTACAAATATTGCCTTCTATGTAGCACAGCCTGGCCAGCCCACCAACAAGCAAAAGGGGCGTTTGCCCGCGCGCAGCCGCTTTGGTACAGTGCCACCATCGCCCGCAATGGCAATCGAGGAGGAGGCCAGTGGCCATCTCGCAAGAGTTGCTCGACATTCTCGTCTGTCCCGTGTGCAAGACGCCCATCCAGCCGACGCCGGACCAGACCGGACTGAAATGTCAAACGTGCCGCCGCGTCTATCCCATTCGCGACGAGATCCCCGTCATGCTGCCGGAAGAAGCCAGGATAGACTCTGAGTAGATCGCCCCAAGCGCCGCTCGGTAACGGATTCTATGCCTCCTAAACGTGACGCCCACATCCCCCGCCTGAAGGGCCTGATTCCGCGACTTCGCGGGAAACGCATCGGTGTCCTCGGCGATCTCATGCTCGACCGCTATCTGTGGGGCACCGCTTCGCGCCTTTCGCCGGAGGCGGCCGTTCCCGTGGTCGATTTCGTCGAGCAGAGCGAATGCCTCGGCGGTGCGGGTAACGTAGCGGCAAATCTATCCGCTCTCGGCGCGCGTGTGGAATGCTTCGGCGTCATCGGCAATGACGAAGCGGGCGCCGCGTTGCGCAATTGTCTGCGCGCCTCAAATATCGTGGATAAAGGCGCGCTTGCCGACCCGCGGCGTGTGACCACCGTCAAAACGCGCATCATCGCGCGCCATCAGCAAGTCGTCCGCGTCGATCGGGAGCGCCGCGAACCGCTGCGGCCGGACACCGAAGAACGGCTCCTGCGCGCGCTGTTCACCGCGCTCAAGCGCCTCGACGCGCTGATTCTTTCCGACTATGACAAGGGTCTGGTCACGGACGATTTCGCGGAACGCGTTCTCAGCGCGTGCCACCAATTGAAGGTAGCCGTTTTCGTGAAGCCCAAAACCTCACGCCTCTATGCTTATCGCGGCGCTCGCGCCATTGTCTGCAATGCGAAGGAAGCGGGATTTTTTGTGACCCGCTCTCTCGGAGATGAAAAATCGGTCGAAGAGGCAGGGCGCGCCTTGCTAGCGCATTTTGGCTGCGGAGCGGTGCTCATCACCCGCGGCGAAAAAGGGATGAGTCTTATCGAAGAGAATTCGCCGCGCTCTTTGCACATTCCCGCCACCGGCTTTGAAGTCACCTACGCCCGCATCGGCCAACCAGGCATTGACAACAGTGCCAGCGGTCGCCAGGTCTTTGATGTCACTGGGGCTGGCGACACGGTGCTGAGCGTGCTCGCACTGGCCGCCGCCGCAGGCGCTCCTCTTTCTGACGCCGCCATCCTGGCCAATACCGCTGCCGGCGTATCGGTCAGCAAACTCGGCACCGCCACGGTCACACCCGAAGAACTAACCCGCGCGCTAGCCGAAATCCGCAACTAGAAAACGGGCAAGCATTTTATGGAGTGCGGCGGTCTTGCCGCCGCTTTCACGGTGTAAAAACAGCGCCATAATGCCCAAAAGGAGCCCGTGCCCTGATGAAATCCGCTAGCCGACGCTTTTCGCTTTTCGACTTTTCTTACGGCGGGAAACTAAACGCCTTGCTGTCCGTATTCATCCACACAGCGACTACCCGCGTCCTGCGGCTCTTCTCCGCATCGCTCGTATCCGGCATCGGAGAAAACGGACTGACCGCGGCTTCTATCGCCACACTGTTGCTTGACCCGTGCGGCGAGCTTATCTTAAGGATTTTGTAACTCTTCACCGGGCCGTAGTACCCGTTCGGTCCCCAGTCCGCCAGGAAATCCTGCAAACGGTAGCTCGGCCCTGCTTTCCAAAGTTGATAAGCGGTATTCGTATCGCCGGCAGCCAGCGCATCAAAAAACCGTTGCGCCGCTCGCTGCTCCGGATAAAACCGAAACGTCAGGTAGAGCACCACGGCCGCCAACAACACCAGCGCGCCGGCCACAAATTTTAAATGCCGCGATTTACTGGAAGTTTCAATCGGCGGTTCAAGAAGAGCCATCAAGAGTCTCCGCCCAGCGAGCGTAGCACAAGCGCTCTGGCGCGCGCCAACGCCGAACGGCAAGACGTAAGCAGTTGGAGAAAATTGTCTATCAAAAAGTCGGAAGATAGAGAAATCAGCAACCCGGGAACGCCATTCTCCTGAATGGCGCTTCGCCCGCTGGCGAGCTAACCCTCCAGGGCCCCGCCCGCGCCTTCCGGCAATTCAATCTGGTATTTCGTCCGCGCCTTCTGCGCATGCTGTTCGAGCGCCAACGCAATCAGCTTGTCGATCAGCTCGCGAAATGGAATGCCGCTCGCTTCCCAAAGCTTTGGATACATGCTGATCGACGTAAATCCAGGAATGGTATTCACTTCGTTGAGGAAAATCTTGCCGCCCTTCTTCTCCAGAAAGAAATCCACGCGCGCCATGCCGCTCAATTCCAACGCTCGAAACGCTGCCACCGCGAACGATTGAATCTTTCTGACCTGGGCGCTGTTCAACTTCGCCGGAATCAAAAGCTGCGTGCCTTGCTCCAGATATTTCGCCGCATAGTCGTAAAATTCGCGATGCGGCACGATTTCACCGGGTATGGAAGCCGCCGGAGCATCGTTGCCAAGCACGGACACTTCGATTTCGCGCGCCACCACCGCACGCTCCACCAAAATCTTCATCGCAAATTCCGCGGCGAGGTTCAACGCCGGAGCCAGTTCTTCCCGCGAATGCACTTTCGTCATGCCTACCGAAGATCCCAGCGTGGCCGGCTTCACAAATACCGGATACTTGAACTTTTTCTCGATACTGCGCTGAATCTCCCTTGGCTCTTTCTCCCAATCCGCGCGATGCACCGTAATCCATGGCACCACTGGAATCTTCGCGACCTGCAGCAGGCGCTTCGCAACATCCTTGTCCATTCCGATCGCCGAGCCAAGCACGCCGGCTCCCACAAACGGCAATCCCGCCAGGTCCAGCAATCCCTGGATCGTTCCGTCTTCTCCAAACGTTCCGTGCATCACCGGGAAGACCACATCCAGCCGCTGCCCGCCGCCGCTCCCGTCCAGACGCACCAGCGCCGCATCGGTCGGGTCCGCCGTCATCATCACGCGCTGCCCGCCCTTCAACACCTCGGGCAGCATCTTCTGCGCCCCGGCCCCGACGAGCCAGTGCCCTTCCTTCGTAATGCCAATGGGCACCGCTTCGTACTTGTCGGGATCAAGCCCGCGTATCACGGATGCAGCGGAGGCCAGCGAGACTTCATGCTCGCCCGACCGCCCGCCGAATAGCACTCCTACACGCAATCGTTTTTTCTCTTGGGTCACGGAATAGTCTCTGCCCGAACCGGGTTGGTGGATTTACGCTCGCCTATCAGTCTTTAGTTATAGGACAAAGGCTATGGTCTAGTCCTCCCCGATGTCTAGCCTTGTTTCGGGAGGCGCAATGGACGGCTTTTCGCGATGGAACTATTTCGGGTTGCGTTCGTCTATGTATCGACAAGCGGCGTTGTGTATCGACAAGCGGCGTTGGCTCCGTCTCTGGGGGTGTCACCGATGGAAACCTTCTTGCAAGACCTGCGTTATGCAATCCGCACGCTCCGGCGCGATTTTGGCTTTTTCCTGGCTGCGGTCTGCATCACCGGCCTTGGCATCGGTGCTAGCTCTACCATCTTCAGTGTCGTCAACGCTCTTCTTATTCGTCCGCTCCCGTTCCGCGATCCGGGAAACCTCGTCTGGATTGCCAACGACGTGGCCGTTGGCCTGTCAGGCCAAACCGTCCAGGTCAACCACTTCCTCGATCTGCGCGAGCAGAGTCGCTCACTTTCCGATTTAGCCGCCTATTTTGCTTTCTACGGAGTTGGAGACAGCAAACTCACCGGCCGAGGCGAGCCGGAGCGCCTCACCGGCGTTCCGGTATCGCAGAACTTCTTTCCTCTTCTCGGCGTGCAACCGCAAATCGGCAGACTTTTCAATGTGGAGGAATGTAAATGGAACGGGCCAAAGGCCGTCCTCCTTAGCCAGGGACTCTGGAAAAGGCGCTTCGCTTCGGATCCATCGATCGTTGGCAGGCCGCTCACTCTGGATGACGAGCCGGTTACCGTAGTTGGCGTCTTGCCTGCTTCATTCGATTTTGGCTCCGTCTTCGCCCCCGGCAGCCGCATCGATCTGTACTTTCCGTTTCCCATGACGCAAGAAACCAATCGCTGGGGCAACACTCTTGCCATGATCGGCCGGCTTAAACCAGGAGTGTCGGTGCAAAGTGCTCAGGCAGAATTCAACGTTCTTGCCGAACAGATCAGGCGCGAACACCCGGAACGTAACGGTCTTGCGCCTCAGCTTAGTCTTCTCCCCGGCTATGTCAGCGGACGCCTTCGCCCAGCATTGCTCTTGCTTGCCTGCGCCGTTGGTGTAGTGATGCTAATTGTCTGCGCGAATCTCTCCAACCTGCTGCTTGCACGCGGGGCAGCCCGGCAAAAAGAGATTGCCATTCGCACCGCCCTCGGGGCCGGCAAAGGCCGGCTGATTCGCCAGGTACTCACCGAAAGCGTCCTGCTTTCTTGCTGCGGAGCTGCGCTCGGACTCCTTTTGGCGGTCGCCAGCACGCGAGTTTTGGCGCACCTCAACACGGTCAGCATTCCGCTCCTCGAAAATATACGCGTCGACGCGAGCGCCGTAGGCTTTACTTTACTGATGGCCTTGCTCACCGGCCTGCTTTTCGGGTTGGTCCCCGCCCTGCAGGTCCCGAGCGTCGCACTTCACAACGCGCTCAAGGACGCTAATCGGGGTTCCAGCCAAGGCCAAGTACACGCTTGGATTCGCAGCACATTGGTGGTGTCGGAAATCGCGCTCGCTTGCGTGCTTCTTGCTGGCGCCGGGCTGCTTATCCGCAGCTTCCTACGCGTCCTCGATGTTGATCTGGGGTTTCGCCCTGAAAGAGCCGCCGCGCTGCGCATCGATCCCAACGCGACCTATTCCACCCAAGCGCAGCGCAATGCTTACTTCACAGAAGCATTGCACCGGGTTCTCGACGTCCCTGGGATTGAAGCGGCGGGATTGTCAGACGCACTGCCGCTCGGGCGCAACCGTAGCTGGGGCATCGCCGCCAAGGGACACGTCTACAAAAGGGGGGAATATCCCGACGGTTTCGTGCGCATCGTGAGCGACGGTTATTTTCACGCGATGGGCATACCGCTCCGGGCGGGCCGCGACTTCGCCGAACGCGATGCACCGGGCTCTTTGCCGGTGATCGTAATCAATGAGACTCTGGCACGCGTGCTGTGGCCGGGCCAGGATCCGCTCGGTCAAATCGTCAGCCTGGACGGCGATCGCACCGTGGTTGGCGTCGTGGGTGACGTGCGGCATCTCTCTCTCGAGCAAGGCTCGGGCTCTGAATTTTATTTGCCCATCCGGCAAACCCAAGACTACTCGTCCGTTGACCTCGTGGTCCGAACCGGGCTGCCTACCCGGGAGCTTGCCTCGCGCATCCGCGAAGCCCTAAAGCCCCTTGAGCCCAATCTGCCCACCATCGGCTTCCGGACTTTGCAGCAGCTCGTGGACAAAGCCGCTTCGCCTCGCCGTTTCGTCGTTGTCTTGCTCGGGGGATTCGCAGGCTTTGCGCTGGTCCTCGCCTCGCTTGGAATCTACGCGCTCATTTCTTATTCCGTCAGCCAGCGAAACCAGGAGATCGGAATTCGCATGGCACTTGGCGCTTCTCCCGCGATGGTTCGGCGCTTGATCCTCGGCGAAACGCTGCGTTTGGCGGGCGTTGGCGTCGCCATTGGGCTTGGCGCTGCTTTGGTAACGACCCGCCTCGCCGCTTCGCTTTTGTATGACGTCACGCCCACGGACCCGCTGACGTTTGGCGCCATGGTGGTTACGCTTGCTGCCGTCGCAGGCTTCGCTGGATATCTGCCCGCCATTCGAGCCGCGCGAATCCAGCCCATGTCCCTGCTGCGTACGGAGTAACCGTCCTGTTTACCCGTTTAGAGGATTTTTTTGCCGAGCCCGGAGAGAACAAGCTCGACCCCGAGGAGAGCAGTGCGATTGTGCTCGTCGATGACGGGATTGATCTCGACGACTTCCAGCGACACCATCGCTTCGGTGTCCGCGAGCATCTCCATGGCCAGATGCGCTTCGCGATACGTCACTCCGCCACGCACCGGCGTCCCGACGCCCGGAGCGTCCGACGGGTCCACAAAATCCATGTCCAAGCTGACGGAAATCCCGTCCGTGTCGTCCATCGCGTACTTCAGCGCGTCGCTCATTACCTCGCGCATTCCGCGCTCATCGATGTCGCGCATCGTGAAGACATGCACGCCGGACTTCTTGGCCAGCTTTTTCTCTTGCGAGTCCAAATCGCGAATGCCCACCAGCGAAATATTCTGCGGCTCGACCTTGGGCTTGAATCCTTGCAACTCCACCAGTTCCGTGGCGCCGTAGCCCATCGCGGCGGCCAGCGGCATCCCGTGCACGTTTCCGGAAGGCGAGGATTCCGGCGTATTGATGTCGCCGTGCGCGTCCAGCCAGATCAATCCAATCTTCTTTTCCTTCTTCTTGAAATACGTCGCCACTCCCGACAGCGTGCCAGCGGCAATCGAATGGTCCCCGCCGAGTACAACCGGCAGCATGCTCTCGTCCA
>WNFR01021008.1_pt1 | contig 10057 bp, 12 predicted proteins | sample 5400221 | NCBI WGS metagenome assembly WNFR01 (sample SAMN13153357, study PRJNA577476) | soil metagenome | isolation source: 40 cm soil under Madrone tree | place: USA:California | collected 2016-06-14 | reverse complement strand
CTGAATGCTTTGCTTTCCTTTAACATGGTTTTACTCCTTCATTCTGGTTGAAGTTTGTTCTGCGTGACGCGTCCTTTGTTTTTCTCTATTTCTGCTTCGCCGCTTGCTTCAATTTCTTGATGTCGAGCTTCACCATTTTGAGCATGGCTGTCATGACGCGTTGCGCTTTCGCGGCGTCCTTGTCGCTCAACAGCTCGCCCAAAACCGTGGGCACGATTTGCCATGAGAGTCCGAATTTGTCTTTGAGCCAGCCGCACTGCACCTCTTTGCCGCCGGCGGAAAGTTTCTCCCAATAATAATCGACTTCTTCCTGTGTCTCGCAGTTCACAACGAACGAGATGGCTTCGGTGAATTTGAACATCGGCCCGCCGTTGAGCGCGACGAATTCCTGTCCCTCAAGCTGGAACTCAACCGTCATGACCGATCCCGCCGGTCGTCCGGAGGCCTTTTCTCCCGCTTCGTCATAGCGGGCAATTTTTCCAATCTTGGAATTCTTGAAAACGGAGGTGTAAAACTTCACGGCCTCCTCAGCGTTGTCGTTGAACCATAAAAACGGAGTGATTTTTTGCATATAGTTTTATTGTTTTGGTTCGTGGATTAATCGTTTGGATTCCTTTGGCTTTTGCGCGCGTTCATCCGGTTTCATAATACGAGATTTGACACGACTACCCTGCGCAACTAGTCGCCTCCAACGCGCGATGATCGAGTTGGAAGCTCTTCATGAGACCAAAGGTCCAGTCCATTTCGGGACATAGGTGAGGATGACGATGCCGTTGTTGAACGTTTTCGTGCCGGTAAGCGCGAGCTTCAGGTGGGTGGCATCAATGCCGTCAAAGAGACGCTGGCCACTTCCGACGGCGATGGGGAAGATCGAAAAGTGGAACTCATCAATGAGGTTGCGCTGTATCAGCGTGCGGTCGAGCTGACCAGTGCCGTACTTCATGATGTTCTTACCCGGCTGGTTTTTCAGCTTCGAGACTTCGTCGGCAACGTCACCTTTGATGAGTGTGGCGTTCCACGTAGTCTCCCGCAGGGTCTTTGAAGCCACAAATTTTGGGAGGCTGTTGATCCTGTCGAAGTAGTCGTCACCTTTTATTTGTGGCCAACGTGCCGCGAATTTCTCGTAGGTCACGCGCCCGAGCAGGAATGCGTCAACCTCCGAGAGCCGGGAGAGAGCGTAGTTTTTATTCTCGTCGTCAAAGTATGGCAGTGCCCATTTCTCTGGCGATCCTACGACACCGTCCAGCGACACAAAGGTTGCCTCGATCAGCTTTCTCATAACCATGTTCTTTCACTTGTATGTTGTTTCTTCTGCTCAGATCGTTCCCGGTTTTGTCTTTGCCAGATAATCGGCGAGTTGATCCATGGTGCCGGTCCAGCCCTGCTTCATTCCGTCGTGCGCGCCGTCAAACGTCTTGCGCTCCTCGTCCGTGGGATTGAGGGGAATCCACTCGATGTTGACGGTCGTCTTGCCGCCTTGCTCGGCGAGCGTAAACGTCGAGAGCATTTCGCGCGGCCAGGTGGGACTCATCGGATGCCGGGTGATGGCGCCCGTTTCATCGGAAAAGGAATTGACCAACACGATCCGCTCCGGAGCGGCGATTTCGCGATAGACGAATTTCCCCCACATTTCTTTTCCATCCGGTGAGCGGAGGCAATAAAGAAACGTTCCGCCCGGACGAAAATCCAGTTTTGCCGTAGTCATTTTGAATCCTTTCGGCCCGAACCATTGCATCAGTTCGTCGCGCTCCGTCCACGCTTTCCACATGCGTTCGCGCGGCACATCGAACTCGCGCGAAATGATGAATGGCTTTATGGCAGGAGTCCTTGCCGGATTATTTTTGTCTTTGCTCATAGTTTTCTTGGTCACTGATTTTCTTTCGTTTCGTCTCTAAAGTTTGGAGTGCGGCGACATGTCGCCGCTTTTGAAAGCGCGGACATGTCCGCGCACTCCATAGACCTTTCTCATTCGTGCCGCGACTCGCCAATTTTTTCGAAACTCAGTTAACAGCATTCCAATCGTTCTGCTTGCCAGTCAGTATCGATCGTGATGGCGAACCCAATCCATCGTCGAATCCGGGTTTTCGTCGCGACCCTTTGGCACGAGATCGAGAAAATTGTAAGCGCCGACCAGGATGTCGAGCCCGCGCGCGTAAGTGGAATAGGTATGGAAAACGTCACCGTTTTCATCCTTGTAAAACACGCTCAGGCCTGGCATTTCCTCGCTCATCAGTTCCTGCGTTTTGTAGTTGTAATACATTCTGCCTTTCGCCTGCTCATCCTCAGTCGCTGAGACGCGATAATCGAAGTTGAAATCGTTGCCGTGCGACGAGACCCACTTGAAGCGCCAGCCCATGCGTTTCTTGAACGGTTCGATCTCCAACAGCGGCGCGCGTGAAACAACCGCAAAAGTCACGTCGCGGTGCGGGAGATGCCAGTTGGCGCCGTCGAAATGATCCGCCAGGTAGGAACAGCTTTTGCAACCCTCCTCCCAGCCGGGGCCGAGCATGAAATGATAGACAATCAATTGACTGCGACCTTCAAAGAGATCGGCCAGCGTTTCCCCACCGTCCGGTCCATCGAAAATATACTCTTTGTCGATCTTAATCCACGGTAGCTCGCGCCGATGGCGGCTCACTTCATCACGCAACTGCGTCAGTTCCTTTTCGCGCGTCAGCAAGTCCTTGCGGGCGACCAACCACTCACTTCGCGACACGACTTTCGAACGATTTATTTCCGTAGCGTCTGTTTCTGGTTCTATTGCTTCGATTTTCATTCTTTACTCCTTCATTTTCGTTTGTTTGATATTTGCGCTTGGCTTTCCAAAGAAATTTCTTCTCTGTCGGCCGCGCCAATCAGTTGTGTTGAGCTTTGACCGCCAACTTGGCGTCCACAGGAATCAGGACCACAGTAAAGGGGGTTCCCGCGTCATCCGACACCTGCGGAAGCGGGCTGCCAAACCCGTTGTTGCCGACCATCGCGTTTGTATAATACGGGGCAAAAACCATCATGTGCGGATGCCAATGGCCGATACCTGGTCCCAAATTTTGGTCAGCGGACCACATGTAGGCAAAGCTGACCGTATCTCTCTTCGGCAACTCGCCTTTGGCATATGCCGCCTGAATACCCTCCGCTATCTGGTCTGGGGTCTTGTCCGCGATTCCAAGCTTGGTTCGCAATTCGTAATATGGCATCACGACTCGCACTGCTTCCGGATCGAAACAGATCGGCGCTAGGACCGTGGAATCGTAAACAATGTCGCGGAACTGGACCGGAGTATACGTTGGGGCGGCCCATGCCCGCATTACCATGCAAACAAATCCATTGTCGCCCTTGTGAACCACTTCGTAGCCGGACTTGGTCAACACCTTGATCGTGGCGCGACTCGTGATATTGGCTGGAGCGGCGCTTTTGGCTAACGCGATTTCCGCGTCGCGCGACATCATGTATTCGGCGAGTGGCGGATATTGCTTCGCCCCCTGCGCGTGACCTGTCGACGCGATGGTGAATACGATTGATGCCATCACGTACGCGGCTAGCCACCAAGGCTTCACTTCGTCACGTAAGCGCGTCAGCAGATCCGCAACTAGCCAGTCAGCTCTTGACACGACTTTGGAAGGATTCTTTTCGCTCTTGTTTGTTTTCGGCTCTGTTGTCTCGATTTTCATTTTGTTCTTCTCCGCGTTCGTTTCTTTGATGGTTTCGGTTGGTTTTAAAGGAATTCTTTACGACAATTGCGGCCAGCCCGCCGGTTGAAGTCGCGCCGCCTGCAATCAACATCACAGTTGTCAGACAAACTGGGCACATAAGACTCCTCTGCGCATATTTTTGTTACCTTCAATAATAAGACGAACGAAGGAAGCGTTTCAGGACTCTCTGCTTAATCTTTTTGACGGGGAAACTCCGACTGACTTCGCGAGCAAAATCGCCGCTTGCCAGGTGTCCCACGCGCCGGCGTCTACTGATCGGAGGGCCGATATTCCTTAAACTTCGGCAGTGCCGGGTCCATGTAATCCCACGGCTGCGCGTCCGAAATAAAGATGTCGTATTGGGGACGAAACCAACTCGGGTCGTCCAGGCTCGCGGCGTTGATTCCGACAATCGGTGAAGTGCCTTCGGCGTTTTCTCCTCCTGTTATTCGCGAACCGCACTCAGCGCAAAAGCCGCGTTTACGCTGAAATCCAGCTGCGCTTGATGTAGAATGGTAGCGCAGTGAGCCTTGCGTCACCTCGAATGAGTTCGCGGGCGCGACCACGACGTATGAACACGCACCGCCCGATGCCCGCTGACAATCGCGGCAGTGGCACTGAAACATATCGATGTGTTCAGCGGCGCATTCGTATCGAATCGCGCCGCACGCGCATCCGCCCACAAATGGTATCTTCATAGCGCCACAATATCGGCGGCTGATTGCGGCCTACTCACGGATCTTAGGCTTCAACGATGGTCTTGAATCCACCGTACAACATGCGCTTCCAATCGAAAGGCATGGCCTTCGAATCCATCATTTTCGCTAAACGCGGATCTTTCATAAACCTGGCATTGACGCGATCGCGATGGGCACGCGACTTAAAAACGATATAGGAGAACAACACCGTCTCGCCGGGCCTGAGCTTGATCCCGCGCGGGAACGGCAATCTCATTTTCACGTTCAGATCGTCGCCGACGCACTCGCGGAATTCGACCGCACCGTGGTGCCGCCCTACCTTTCCTGCCTTCTGGGCCATGCGACGATAGGCATTCAAGTTCTTCTTCGGAATTGGCAGGACGAATCCATCCACGGAGTGAGGCATACATGCTTCCTCCGTTTCTATTGACCATGCCCGAATGGCTACGCTCGCGCGAATTGCACTTCTGTTCGCAGGTCCGTAGCAATAGGACATTCGCCCGCTACTGGCCTGACTTCCACGCGTATGCCATACGGCAAACCGGGGCATTCCCTGGCGATGGCGAGGGCTTCGTCCATCGTAGCGACGTCGAGAAGAAAGTAGCCGCCAATCGCCTCCTTGGATTCGGCGAATGGGCCGTCGGAGACGATGCGGTCCTTACCCGACACTATTTTCCCCTCGCGTTCGAGTGGATTTCCGGCAACCGCTTTGCCCTGTTCGGTCAGGCGTCTGAACCAGGCCATCCACTCTTCAGAGACTCCTTGCATCTCCTCGGGCGAAAGACTTTTTCGCAATTCGGTGCCGCGAAATAGCAGCATGTATCCATTCTGATTTTGTGTATTCATAGCGTGTTGTTACTGTGGATTTGAATTTAAGCGTTTGCGAGTTGTTCTTGCAGCGCCGATTCACGGGCCCAGGTGTCGAGAGGACATTCGTCAGTCATGGGTCGGATTTCGATTGAAGTGCCATAGGCAAGGGCGGGGTTGGTCCGTGCAATTGCAATCGCTTCTTCGAGTGTTTCCACGTCCAGCAGCAGGTAGCCGCCAATGGCTTCCTTGGATTCGGCGAACGGGCCATCTGACACCAATCGTCCATTCTTGCCCGAAACGATTGCGCCTTTTCGAGCAAGCGCCTGGCCGCCTTTGATCTTTCCCTGTGCGTTCAATCGGTCGAACCAAGCTTTCGCTTGGCTAATCACCTTCTGAATCTCGTCATGTGAAAGTTCTTTGTACCACTCGTTGCTGCTGAATAGCAGCATCTGTCCGTTTTCATTTTGTATGTTCATAATGCCTTGTAGTTAATTGTTGGTTGTTGATTTCGGTTTCGATAATACGACGAATAATCGGGTGAGCCTGGGACAATTATTTTGCGTTTCCGTCGCTCTCCCAGATGGCAAACGTGTTGCCTTCGGTGTCCTGGCAGATGGCGAAATAGCCCATTTGCGGGACGGCGGTTTTCGCCATGCAGATTTTGCCGCCCAGTTTTTCGATCTTCGCTGCGAAGCCGGCTACTGAATTCACGCTGATGTAGTTGGTGATCGGCTCTTGCGGATGTTTGCGTTTCTTAAGCGCGCCATCAGGCGTCTCGTCGGCTCCGGCGGTGTCGATGTGCCAATAATCCTGCGCCCCTGGGAACGGATTGATCTTCCACCCGAACAAATTGCCGTAAAACTCCCGGGCGCGTTGGAGATTGTCGGCTGGGATTTCAAACCAGACAATGCTTGCAGCTTGTTTCTTATCTGACGTACTCATGTTTTGCCTTTCTGTTGATGTGTGATTTTTGGTTCTGTCAAAGATACGACGAATAAGAATGCGGGTTCAGGACAAGTTGCCGTTTTTTTTTGGCGCATTTTTTGATTAAGACCTATTCGCGATTCAGCAGGCAAGATGCTAAAAATCTATGTTGCGTCGTTGCTGCAGGATTGCAGCCGCTTCAAAAGGAAAGCTCGCTCTGATTTTGTTTCCGCCAGTTCAAAGGATCTCCGGAAATGTTCGGCAGCGGTCTGCTTGTGGTCTAACTGAGACTCGAACTCTCCAAGGACGGCGTAGAGGAGATAATAGGACTTCAATTTCTGTGAACTGCGGATCGCTGCCACGGCTGCAATTCCCGCTTGTGGTCCATGAATCTTGGCAAAAGCAACAGCGCGGTTGAGCGCAACGACCGGCGACTGGTCGAACTCGATCAATCGATCGTAAAGCGAAAGTATCTGTCGCCAGTCTGTGGACTCGTAGTCCTTAGCTGCGCAGTGACACGCAGCGATTCCCGCCTGAAGATGATACTCGCTGAGCTCATCGCCTGCCGCCGACTGCGCGAAATGAAACATGCCGCGCGCGATCATCGTTTGATCCCATCGCGTGCGGTCCTGCTCTTTCAGGCGCAGCAGATTGCCCTCGCTATCGAGCCTCGTCGGGAAACGAGCGGCATTGAGCAGCATCAACGCCAGTAGCGCATGAGTCTTGGGCTGGTTGCCAGCCCGATGTTGCACCAGCAACTCCGCAAGGCGAATTGCTTCGTCACAGAGTTCTTCGCGAACGAGATTGTCGCCGGTCGAGGCTTTGTAGCCTTCGTTAAATAAGAGGTAGAGCGATTGCAAAACGCTTTCCAGTCGTTGCGCCAGTTCCTCGCCCGCTGGAATTTCAAAGGGAATTTGGGCTTCGCGGATTTTTTGTTTCGCGCGCGTTAACCGCTTGGCAATTGCTGCGTCGGTTGTCAGAAATGCGCGGCTTATTTCCGTCACGCCGAAACCGCCCAGCGTTTTCAATGCCAGCGCGACCTGCGCATCCGCTGGAATTGCCGGATGACAGCACACAAACATCAACCGCAAATGGTCATCACTAATTTCGTCCTCCGAAAAAATCGCCTCATCCGGTGCGGTACTTTGGCGATCCATCAAACGAATAATTTCTGCCTGCTTGTTCTGGAAGACCTTCCGGCGCCGCACAACATCCAGCGCGAGATTGCGCGACGCGCGCATGATCCAAGCGGAAGGATTTTTCGGCACTCCATAAAACGGCCAAGTCTGCAACGCGCGCGCCAGCGCTTCCTGCACCACATCTTCAGCGAGACTGAGATGTTCGATTCCGAAAATTCTCGTTAACGTCGCGACCATTTTTCCCGCTTCGTGACGGAAAAGATGTTCCACCACTCCGGAAATTTCCTCCGGCTTTTGGATAATATTTTTCAAAAGTCAATTCACCTGCCGAATGGAGCAGCGCGGCCGTCCCGGTTATGACGCTCGCGCATGGGACGAGTCCGTTCAATTGGCCGACCGAAGGCTGACGCTCTTTAGATCCGTTCTTCCTCCAGGTCGTACACGTCGAACCAGTGATGCACCACCCGGTTCCGCGGGACGAATTGCTGAATGTAATCCTCCATGAACTCCTGGAGTTCTAAAGGCAAATCGCTCAGGTGCAGATCGCGCTCTTTGTTATTCCATGCGATGATTTCAGCGCGCGGACGCTTTTTGGCATGTTCGCCGATCCACGCGGCGATCTCGTCGTCGGTGGCGCCGGTGGCGACGAATGATCGGAATTCGTCGTAATCAATCTCACCGAACTTTAGCCAGCGTTGATCGAGCGGGCAGTTGGAATGGTATTCGCCTTCCCATCCGGCGAGCACAGCGCGGCATTTATCCACCGCGCGCGCCGCCAATACATAGCCGGCCAGTGTTTGGCGCGGGCTGCGCGGGAACTGTTTCCCATCGCGCAGATCGCGCGCGAGCAATTTCACTTTTTCGAGGTCCTTATCCATAGGTTTTTTGTTGCTGGGTTTCAGTGGCCACTTGCAGGACGATTTCTTCCCCGTGTGTGACCAATTTGATTAGATTCGTGCGCACGCCGCGCTTCCAATAACGGAACGAGGTTGTCGACGACCGGTCCGCGACATCCGCAAAACGACTCTGTCATCTCCCGTCTCACCGGCTGGAAGCTGATTGAGCGACGCTGCCTTCGGGTTTGGGTTTTTCGGGGCGTTTCACCTGAACCTCGATGCCTTCACGCAAATCGTCGGTTGGATTCATAACGACTTCTGTATTTTCCTTCAGGCCGTCGAGCACTTCCAGTTGCGTGCCGAAGTCGCGCCCGACACTAATTTTCTGCCAGTGAATGCGATCGTCGTTCGTGACGGTGACAACTTGCGGACCCTGCGCGCGAAAAACAAATGCATCCGCCGGCACAACGATCGGCGCATTGTCGTCCGGCAATAGGAATTTAACCTGCCCGTACATTCCGGCGTAAAGCTTGCCTTCGCGATTCGGCACTTGCACTTCGACCTGCATGGTGCGCGATTGTGGGTCGAGTGCGCCCGCCGTGCGTGTGACCTTGCCGTCAAATTCCTGACCGGGATATTCCTGGAGAACAATTTTCGCTGCGAGTCCTTCGTGAATCGACGGCGCATTCTCCTGCGGCGCGAACACGTAAACGCGAAGCACATCACTCTGCACAAGGCTGAAAAGCGGCGTACCGGAATTTCCGGTCCCGGCCGCCACGAGCGTGCCAACATCGATATTTCGAGCAGCGATCTTTCCAGCAAACGGCGCGACGATTTGCTGGAAACCCTGAATTTTCTCGAGCTGCTGCAGGTTCGCTTTCGCCGCCTCATAGGCCTTTTCGTTTTGATCGTACTCTTGTTTGGATACCACGTTTTTCTTGACCAGATCGCGCCAGCGATCAGCGGTCAGTTTGGCTATCTCTTCTTGCGCGCGCGCCTGTGCAAGTTGCTGATCCACCTCCGGTGTCGCAATCTCCGCCAGCAATTGGCCAGCCTGCACGTTGTCGCCGATATCGACCTTCCAGCTTTCGACGTATCCGTTGGACCGCGGGAAAATTGTCGTTTGATTGAAGGCTTGGAACGTTCCGGGCAAAATTAATTCCTTCGGCTTACTGTCGCGCTGCGCGGTCGCGACATTCACTTCGAGCTGCGTCGTTCGCTGCACGAAATTCTGCTGGTCGTGACGCTCGCTTATGCGCCGCCACGCGCCGAATATGACCAGAAGCGCAAGGAGAGTGACGGCGGCAATCGGTCCCCAGACGGCAACGCTCCGCAGCGGTGGCCGGAGTGGTGGCCGTGGTTCTACGCGTCGATCGTGCGCGTGGTCTTCATCGTGCGCGCCATTGTCTCGATGTTTATCAGTCTCAGTTTGGATCATTGTGCGCCTCCTTCTGCCGTTCCGCCATGCTCCTGGCGCGCAAACTCTTCATCTTCGTCACAGGTGAATTCCTTTTTCCGGAGCAAACTGTAAACGACTGGGACAAAAAACAGCGTCGTAACGGTAGCGACGAGCAACCCGCCAATCACGGCGCGTCCAAGCGGCGCGTTTTGTTCGCCGCCCTCGCCCAATCCGAGCGACATCGGCAACATTCCGATAATCATTGCCAGCGCGGTCATTATCACCGGACGCAAGCGCGTGAAACCGGCTGCGAGCGCGGCGTCAAAAGCGTTCTTATTTTCGTGCGCGCACCGCTCATCGTTGGCAAAAGTTACAACCAAAATGCTGTTGGCCGTGGCCACACCTATGGCCATGATCGCGCCCATGAGCGAGGGGACGTTAAGTGTTGTCCCGCTCAGAAAAAGCATCCAGATGATGCCGCACAACGCGCCGGGCAATGCCATGATGATGATGAACGGGTCTGTCCACGACTGGAAATTCACCGCCATTAGAAAGTAAACGA
>WNFR01009049.1_pt1 | contig 10058 bp, 7 predicted proteins | sample 5400221 | NCBI WGS metagenome assembly WNFR01 (sample SAMN13153357, study PRJNA577476) | soil metagenome | isolation source: 40 cm soil under Madrone tree | place: USA:California | collected 2016-06-14 | reverse complement strand
GACGAATGTCGCCTCGGCCGGCTTCACCCCGAGCTCGTCGAGCGCGTGCCTGAAGATCCGGGGATCGGGCTTCTTCCACCCGACCGCCTGCGAATCGACGATCGCCTGGAACAACGACCGGATCCCGAGGTCGTCACAGACGGTCGCGAGGTTGCCGTAGAAGTTGGAGACGATGCCCAGTCGGTAACGAGACGCGAGCGGAGACAGCGACGAGACGTTGTCGCGGACGGCCCGGGTCGTATGGTCCAGGAACACCGTCGCGATGCGGTCGACGAGCCGTTCGTCGGCCAGGCCCAGCGCCGTGCCGAGGCCGGCGACCAGTCGCCGGACGGTCTCGTCGAGGGAGAGCGTGGCCGGAATGGCCCCCACGAGCGCGTCGTCGGCGCCGTAGAACAGGGGGTCGAACCGGTCCGGCGTGACGACGACGCCCTCGGCTCGACAGAGACCGAAGAGCCGCTCCTTCCAGGTCAGCGCCGCGGCGTCCAGCGTGCCTCCGAAGTCGAACAGAATGGCGCGAGGTATCACGAGCGCTGATCTTCTCACAGAGTCGCGTGGCGCGCGGGGAAGCCTCCGGAATGCGAAGCCCCGCGAGCCCTGCTATCGTAATGGCCAATGACCGAGGCCCGCTCCCGCCCGACGCCGCCTGCGGCCGGCCCGGGCCTCGCCGACGCCGCCGCCCGGCTTGCCGCCATCGTCGACTCGTCCAACGATGTGATCGTCAGCAAGACCCTGGACGGGATCATCACCTCGTGGAATCCGGCCGCCGAGCGGTTGTTCGGCTGGACGGCCGCCGAGGCGGTCGGCCGGCCGATCACCCTCATCATCCCCGAGGAGCGGCGGGCGGAGGAGGACACCATCCTCGCGAGGGTCCGCCGCGGCGAGCGCGTCGAGCACTTCGAGACGGTGCGGGTGACGAAGGACGGCCGCCTGGTCGACGTGTCGCTCACGGTCTCCCCGGTGAGGGATTCGACCGGCCGCGTCGTCGGCGCCTCGAAGATCGCCCGCGACATCGGCGACCGCCGGCGCTTCGACGAGACGCGTGCCCGGCTGGCCGCCATCGTCGACTCGTCCAACGATGTGATCGTCAGCAAGACCCTGGACGGGATCATCACCTCGTGGAACCCGGCCGCCGAGCGGATGTTCGGCTGGACGGCCGCCGAGGCGATCGGCCGCCCCATCACCCTGATCATCCCCGAGGCGCAGCGCGCGGAGGAGGACGACGTCCTCGCCAGGGTCCGCCGCGGCGAGCGCGTCGAGCACTTCGACACGGTGCGGGTGACGAAGGACCGCCGCCTGGTCGACGTGTCGATCACGGTCTCCCCGGTGAGGGATTCGGCCGGCCGCATCGTTGGCGCCTCGAAGATCGCCCGCGACATCGGCGAGCGCCGGCGCATCGAAGCGGAGCGCGCGCAGTTCCTCGCGCGCGAGCGGGCGGCGCGCGAGGAGGCCGAGCGCGCCAACCGCGCGAAGGACGAGTTCCTGGCCACGGTGTCGCACGAGCTCCGCACGCCGCTCAACGGGGTGTTCGGCTGGGCGCGCATGCTGCAATCCGCCGACATGGACGACCTGACCCGACAGCGCGCGCTGGCCGCGATCGTGCGCGGCGCCGCGGCCCAGGTCCGGCTCATCGAAGATCTGCTGGACGTCTCCCGCATGGTGACCGGCAACCTCCGGCTCGACCTCCGGCTCGTGGATCTCCGCCACGTCATCGAGGCGGCGCTGGAGACGATCCGTCCGGCGGCCGACGCCAAGGACATCGAGATCGAGGCGGACCTCGACGGGACGCCGGCGACGGTGCTGGGGGCCGCCGATCGCCTGCAACAGGTTCTCTGGAATCTCCTGATCAACGCCGTGAAGTTCACGCCCCGCGCGGGCCGCGCGCACGTGCGGCTGCGCCGCGGCGAGACTGCCGCCGAGATCATCGTGAGCGACTCGGGCGAGGGGATCGCCGCGGACGTCCTGCCGTACGTCTTCGATCGGTTTCGCCAGGAGGACAGCTCGGCCACGCGGGCCCACGCCGGACTCGGGCTCGGCCTGGCCCTCGTCCGACACATGGTCGACCTGCACGGCGGCTCGGTCGAGGCCCAGAGCCCGGGCAAGGGAAAAGGCGCGACGTTCACGGTGCGATTGCCGCTCGCGCCGCCCGGGGGCGGCGAGGCCTAACGGCGGACGACGCTCGCGACGAGCCGGCAGAGCGCGTCGGGATCGATCGGCTTCTGCAGATGCTCGGCGAACCCCGCCGCCAGGACCCGGGCCCGCGGGTGCTCGTACCCGTACGCGGTCGCCGCGATGACCGGAATGTCCGCCACGACCCCGGCGGGCAGCCGCTTCAATTCCCGAACGAGCCAGTAGCCATCCTCGCCCGTCATGGCGATGTCGCTGACGATGGCGTGGGGCTGCATCCGCGTCGCGAGCGCCACCGCGTCGCGCGCGTTGTCGCTCGTGGTGACGTCGGCACCGCAGGTGGTCAGCGCCGCCGCGAAGAGCTCGAGCGCGTCCGGATCGTCGTCGACGACGAGGACGCGCAGTCCCACGAGGATCCGTTGCAGCGGCGCGGGTCGGGGCGCGGGGGCGTCGCCGCATTTTCCGGGTCGTCGATCGCCGCTCGCCCGGCCGCCGCCGCTCGATCGCACCGAGTGCCGATCACGGCGCCGCAGCGGGACGGCTTCGGATCGCAGGAGAAGTGCCAGGTGAGTCACGGCGGCGTGACGGGGCATTGCCGCGACTATATGCCCGCGTCGTCGGCTGTCAAGCGGTAGAGTCAGGCGGAATGAAGCATCACGATATCGCCATCGTCGGGCTGGGGATCGTGGGCGCCTCGGCGGCCTATGCCGCGGCGCGCGCGGGCGCGCGCGTGGTGGCGCTCGACGCCGGCGTCGCCGGCGAGGGCACGAGCGGCACGTCGTTCGCGTGGCTGAACTCGGTGCGGAAGGAGCCCGAGGCCTACCACCGGTTGAACGCGGACGGCATGGCCGCGCACCGCGAGCTGGCGCGCGAGCTCGGTGCTGCGGCCGGTCATCACGAGGGCGGCTCGCTCGAATGGGCCACGGGCGACGAGCCCGAGCGCGAGCTCTCCGCCCGCGTCGCGCGGCTCGCCGGCCGCGGCTACCCGGCGGCCTTCCTCCCGCGCGAGCGCGTCTCGGCCATGGAGCCGGCGCTCAACGTTCCGGACGACGTGCGGGAAGTCGCCTTCTACGCCGCGGACGGCTGGCTCGACGCGCCGCGCCTGATTCGCGCGCTGCTCGCCGCCGCGTCGGTCCGCGGCGCCGATGTCCGCGAGCGCGCGCCCGTGCGCTCGCTCCGGGTGCGGGAGCGTCGCGTGCAGACGGTCGTCGCCGACGGCGGCGAGGCGATCGCGGGCTCGGTGCTGATCTGCGTGGGGGCCTCCACGCACGAGTTCCTGTCCCCGCTGGGCGTCAGCATCCCGGTCGACCGGGTTCCCGGGCTGCTCGCGGTGACGTCGCCGCCCGCGCAGTCGCTGCGCCGCGTCGTGCACGCGCCCGGCATCCATCTGCGGCCCGATGCCGGCGGGGGCCTGGTTCTCGGCGCCGACGACGTCGACGCGCCCGCCGCCGAGGCGCGTTCGGCATCGACGCTCGACGAGCTCGCCGCCCTCCTGCTCGAGCGCGCGGGCTGCGTGATGCCGGCGGTGCGCGGCGTGAAGGTGGTCGACCGCCGGGTCGGCGTGCGCCCCATGCCCGCCGATCGGCACACGATCGCGGGACGCATTCCGGGGCTCGACAACGCCTGGGTCATCGCGACCCACAGCGGCGTGACGCTGGGGCCGCTGCTCGGCCGATTGCTGAGCGACGAGATCCTCGGCGGCGTGAGCCACGCGACGCTGGCGCCGTTCCGCCCCGAGCGCTTCGCGCTCAGCCCTTCTTGATCCACCACTCGTTCGTGTTCCAGCTGTACTCCTGCATGTTGGAGTTCGGGGCAAAGCCCTGCACGCCCTTGCGCGTGCCGCGGATGTTCACGTAGTGGAAGATCGGCAGGTACGGCAGCTCGTCGGCGTAGACCTCCTGGAGCCGGAAATACGCCTTCTTGCGCTTCTCGCGGTCGATGTCCCGCACGCCGGCCTCGAGCAGGCGGTCGATCTCCGGGCTCTCGCTGGCGACCGAGTTGCGACCCATGCCGCCCTTGGCCGGGATGTACTTGCTGTGCAGCCGGAAGCTGTGCTCGGGATCGCTGCCCATGGCCATGCCGATGACGATCGTCTCGAACTTCGACATGCGGTAGAAGTCGCCGAAGAGCACGGCGGCGGGCTTGTTGTTGATCTTCATCTCGACGCCGACCTGGCGCCACTGCTGCTGGAGCAGCTGCTGGATCTGCTCGCGCTGCTTGTTGCCCGCGGTGCACGCGTTCTCGAACGAGAGCCGCGTGCCGCCCTTGACACGGATGCCGTCGGCGCCGACCTTCCAGCCGATCTCGTCCAGCAGCGTCTTCGCGCGCTCGGGGTCGTACGTGTGACGGCCCTTGATCTTCGGGTTGTAGGCCCATGACTGCGGCGGCACGTAGCTCTCGGCCTCCGGCGCGAGACCGAGCCAGATCTTTTCCACGATCGGCTTCTTGTCCATCGCGAGGTAGAGGGCCTGCCGCATGCGCTTGTCCTTGAACATCGGCAGCAGGTGATTGGGCGCGATCGTCTCGTACGAGGTCGAGGGATCGACGTAGAGGTTGATGCTCGTGAGCGTCTTGGCCTCGGGGTAGAGGTCGACCGGGATGCCCTGCAGCCCCGTGACGTCGATCTCGCCCGTCTTGAGCTGCGTGAAGAGGACGGTGAGGTCGGGGACGTACTTGAAGATCAGCCGGTCGATGTAGGGCCCCGGCCCGTGGTACGCGCCGTTCGCCTCCAGCATGATGTGGTCGCCCGCCGCCCGCGAGACGAACTTGAAAGGGCCGGTGCCGATGGGCCGCCGCGTGTTGAACTCGTCCTTGTTGATGTCGGCGCTCCTGCCCAGCACGTGCTCCGGCACGACGAACATGTCGGCCAGGATGTCGGCGATCGGAGCGTAGGGCTGCTTCATCTTCCACTTCAGCGTCGTGTCATCGGCCGCCCACATGTCGGCGATCTGGTCGAAGCCCACCGTCGAGAACGCCGTGACGGCCGGATTCATGATCGTCTTCCACGTGAACATCACGTCGCGCGCGGTGAACGGCTGGCCGTCGTGCCACGTCACGCCCGGCCGCAGCTTCACGGTGAACAGCGTGCCGTCCCTGGAGATCCCGCCGTTGCTCTGGGTCGGAATGGTGAGGGCGAGGTTCGGCACGAAGTTGCCCTTGCCGTCGATGCGCCACAGGTCGTCGAAGATCGCCATGTGGACGCCGCGCTGCGTCTCGATGGTCGGCATGACGGGGTTGAAATTCTGCGGCTCCTGCGTGATGCCGACGATGATCTGGCCGCCCTTCTGAGGCATCGCCGCCGGCGTCGGCGCCTGCGCCGACGCGCGACGCGCGCGCAGGCCGCCGGCCGTCGCCAGCGCCGCCGCGCCCGTGAGAAGCTGCCGCCGGGAGACATGCATGTCGTTCCTCCGTGACGCCGGCGCTCAGGGACCGAGACGCGGATCGAGCGCGTCGCGCAGCCCGTCGCCGGCGAAGTTGAAGCTCAGGACGGTGAGGCTGATCATCGCGCCCGGGTAGACGGCCACCCACGGCGCGTAGAGCACGTAGCTCTGGGCGTTGTTGAGCATGTTGCCCCAGCTCGCCGTCGGCGGCTGGATGCCGTAGCCGAGATAGCTCAGCGACGACTCGAGCAGGATGGCGGTGGCCACCGTCAGCGTCGCCGCCACCAGCACCGGCGCCACCGCATTGGGCATGAGCTGGCGCACGATGAGCCGGCCCGCGCCGGCGCCGGCGGCCCGCGCGGCGAGCACGAACTCCTGCTCCTTGAGCGAGAGCACCTGGCCGCGCACCATGCGCGCCACCGACATCCACGAGTTGAGGCCGATGATGAGGGTGATCGTCCACATCGTCGGCTTCAGGAAGGCGGCCAGCGCCAGGAGCAGGAAGATGGTCGGCATGGACAGGAGCACGTCGACCAGCCGCATGATGACGGCGTCGAGAGCGCCGCCGTAATAACCGGCCAGCGCGCCCAGCACGGCGCCGACCACCACTGCGATGAGCGCCGTGATGAGCCCCACCGCCAGCGAGACGCGCCCGGCGTGCAGCAGACGGCTCAGCACGTCGCGCCCGAGCTCGTCGGCGCCGAGCACGAAGCCGGCCTGGCCGGGGCGCGCGAATTTGTGGTCCATGTCGATGTAGAGCGGATCGCGCGGGGCCACCCACGGCGCGAACACGGCCAGCGTCACGAGGATCAGCACGCCGGCGGCGCCGACCGTGGCCAGCCGATTGCGCGTGAACCGCCGCCAGACCTCAGCCAAGGCGGATGCGCGGGTCCGCGACGGCGTAGAGCACGTCGGCCAGGAGGCTGCCCGCGACCACCATCGCGGAGGTGACGAGGAGCAGGCCGAGGATCACCGAGTAGTCCTGGTAGTTGAGCGAGTCGAGGTAGAGCCGGCCGACGCCGGGCCACGAGAAGACCGTCTCGGTCACGAGGGCGCCGCCGAAGAGGTTGCGGAACTCGAGGCCGCCGAGCGTGATGAGCGGGATGAGCGCGTTGCGCAGCGTGTGGCGCAGCAGCACCGCGCGCCCCGGCAGGCCCTTGGCGCGCGCCGTCCTTATATAGTCCTGTCCGACGACCTCCAGCACGCTCGAGCGGGTATAGCGGCTCCACGTCGCCGTCATCCAGAGTCCGAGCACCGCGGCCGGCCCGATCAGGTGGATGAAGCGGTCCCAGAGCGAGAACGGCGCGCCCAGCGTGGCGATGCCGCCGGAGGGGATCCAGCGCAGCCCGCCCGCGAACACGATGACCACGACGAGGCCGAACCAGAAGGTCGGCACGGACAGCCCGACCATCGCCGCCGTCGTCGCCGCGTAGTCGAAGACGGAGCCGCGCCGCACGGCGCTGACGATACCCGTGGTGAGCCCGAGCGCGATGGCGATCAGGTAGGCGACGCCCATGAGCTGCAGGGTGGCCGGCACCCGCTCGCGGATGATCTCGCCCACCGGCCGGCCGGTGCGATACGAGTAGCCGAGCTCGCCGGCGGCCATGCCCGCCGCCCACTTGAGGTACTGCACGTGCACCGGCTGGTCGAGGCCGAGGATGCGCTCGATGCGGCGCATGTCGGCCTCGCTCATGTTGGGATTCTGCGCGTAGACGGCCATGGGGCCGCCGGGGGCGAGGCGCAGCAGCACGAAGCCCGCGAAGGAGATCCCGACCAGCAGCGGGATCGCTTGCAGCAGGCGGCGCACGACGTAGAGCGCCATGCCGTCAGCGCGTCGGCTCCTGGTGGTCGCGGCGGGGCGCGTACGGGTGCCGGCCCGCGATGCGGCGGCCCTCGGCGAAGCGCTCGGGACGGAACGCGGAGATGTCGACGGTGCGCGCGCGGCCCTCGGTGATCAGCTCCGCCAGACAGGCGCCGACGGCCGGCGCGATCTTGAAGCCGGAGCCGCTGAACGCGGTGGCCAGATAGAGACCGTCGACGCCGCGCACCGCGCCGAGGATCGCGTGACGGTCGGCGCTGTAGCAGTCGAAGGCGCGATAGCCACGCGCGAGCGCGGCGCGCTCCATCACGGGCATGCGGTGCGTGAGCAGCTGCGCGCCCTCCACCGGCGCCGTCGGCGGCAGGCCGGTCGGCATCGTGTCGGGATCGATGTCCCAGACCTGGCACGGCACGCCCACGATCGTCTGGGCGTCGCCCTCCGGTCTGAAGTAGGTGCCGAGCACGTGGTCGATGACGACCATGTGCGGCCGCGCCAGCTCGGGCGGGCGCGTCACCAGCATCGTGTCCAGCGCCTTGGGACGCGCGGCCAGCTCGATCCCGAGCTCGCGGCAGAGCCGCGGCGCCCACGCGCCCGCCGCCACCACGACGGCGCCGCAGTCGATGCGGCCGGCCGCCGTCTCGACACCGACCACGGCGCTGTCGCGCCGCACGATGCGTGTCGCCGGCGTCCACTGTAATATGCGCGCGCCGCGCGCCTGCGCCTGCCGGCGAAAGCCCTCCACGACGTCGGCCGGGCTCGCGTAGCCGCTCGCCGGCTCGTAGGCGGCGGCGCCGACGTCGTCGACGTTGACGTGCGGCTGCAGCGTCTTGAGCTCCGCCGGCGACATCGCCGTCGTGTCGACGCCAATCTTACGCAGCATCTCGACGTTGGCGCGCAGCGCCCCCGCGTCGGCCGGGCCGACCACGGCCACGAAGCCTGTGGGCGTGAACACGGGTGGCCCGTCCATGCGCTCGCACCAGTCCCGGAACACGGGGAAGCTCGCCCAGGCGAGGCGCGCGTCCTCCTCGTTGACGTAGTGCATGCGGATCAGCGCGCTCGAGCGGCCCGAGGCGCCGCTGGCCAAGGCACCCTTCTCGAGCAGCGTGACGTGCGCGACGCCGGCCGAGGCCAGCGCGAACGCGATGCTGGTGCCGATGACGCCACCGCCGACGACCACCACGTCCGCCGTGTCAGCCATGGTGCGACACCCTAGCACGCGCGTCGCGTCCTTGACACTCCGACCGGTCGGCGCTATCCGTGGGGCCCGATGAACGCTCTCGGAAGAGGTGAGCCATGAAGAACGGGTTCCGGGTCATGGACAGCGATCTGCACACGATGGAGCCGGACGGTCTCTGGGAGCGCTACCTCGACGAGCCGTTCAAGCGGTTCGCGCCGAAGTTCATCCGGGGCACCGACCACGCTCCGAACCAGCCCATCATCAAGATCGGCGCCCTCGACATCGGGGAGATGTCGAAGCGGCCGCGCACGGCCGTCGTCGGCAAGGACCTCCAGCGGCGCGCCTTCGCGCGCTCGCCCCACTACGACGTCGCCCACGCGCGCGGCTACGACGCCGCGTCCCACGTGCAGGCGATGGACATCGAGGGGATCGACGTCGCGATCCTCTACGGCACGCGCGGCCGCCAGGTGCTCATGCACGACGACCTCGATCCGCTGGTGGCCGACGCGCTGGCGCGCGCCCACAACAACTGGACCTACGACTACTGCCAGCACGCACCCGGGCGCCTGAAGTTCGCCGCCCAGGTCGCCTTCCACGAGCCCGCGCTGGCCGCGCGCGAGGCGCGGCGTGCCGTGCGCGAGCTGGGCGCGGTGGCCGTCGTCGGCAACCCGAACCCGATCAACGGGCGCCACGTCCACGACCCGGAGCTCGAGCCGCTCTGGGACGCCATCGAGGAGCTGGGCGTGCCGCTCGGCTTCCACCCGACCGGCCAGTCCTCGCTGCGCGACGACATCGCGCGACGCTATCTCGATCACCCCAACGGCCGCGTGATCGGTGTGGCCGGGCGCAATCCCGTGGAGCTCATGTTCGCCTTCGCGAGCATGGCCGCCGGCGGCGTGCTCGAGCGTCACCCGCGACTGCGCTGCGCGTTTCTCGAGGGCACGTGCGGCTGGCTGCCCTGGTGGCTCTGGCGTCTGGACGAGGCGTGGGAGAAGTTCGGCCCCGGCTCCGAGGTGCAGATCAGCGGGCTCCCGAGCGAGTACTTCTACCGGCAGTGCTACATCGCCACCGACGCCGACGAGCGGGTGCTCCGGCAGGTGGTGGAGGCGATCGGTGACGACAACATCGTCGTCTCGACCGACTACCCGCACTCCGACGGACTGTTCCCCGAGGCCATCAACGAGTTCGTCGCGCTCGAAGGCGTGAGCGCCAAGACGAAGGCGAAGATCCTCTGGGACAACTGTGCGCGCCTCTACCCTCTCGCGACGGCCTAAGAGTCGAGGCGCGCCACGGCTTCGCCGGGGCGCGACGAGCGTTGGGGTCGAGGAGCGGCTCGGCTTTGCCGGGCCGCTTCCGAGCGTTGGGGGGTTTGGGGGGCCATTTCGGGGCCCCCCATTTCTATCGGCGGAGCCGCGCGACCAGGTACCAGACGATCGCGAGGTTCACGAGGAGGGCGGCCACGCGAATCGGAGTGGGGTGCCGGACGATCTCGTAGATCTCGAGCGGCACGAAGGAGGCGGTGACGACGACGGTGAAGTATTCGGCCCAGCGCCGGCCG
>WNFR01033797.1_pt1 | contig 10059 bp, 14 predicted proteins | sample 5400221 | NCBI WGS metagenome assembly WNFR01 (sample SAMN13153357, study PRJNA577476) | soil metagenome | isolation source: 40 cm soil under Madrone tree | place: USA:California | collected 2016-06-14 | reverse complement strand
GAACCTGTTTTCAGCTGAAGAAAATGACTGAGCGGGGCTAAAGATTACCCTCAGCAAAAAAACTTGCTTCGTGTTTAATCTTGGCAATCTTCTCTGGTTGGAGACCGTGAAGGTCGCCCTCCCTTAACCATCCATCTGACAGCAGTCTGCCGAAAACCCCTAAGAGCCGTGAATACCGGTAATCATAAAGTCCATCTACAATCTTTCTTTGCTCGGTAAGATATTCTTGAACTCGAAAGATCTCAGATGGAGCTGTCGTAGTCTCCAGCATTCGTCTCGCTTCTTGAGTGATCGCCGTGCACTGCCACTCAAATGCCTTGTCAAAAGCGATCCTCGCCAACTTCTTTTCGGTCGGTGCCCACGTTTCGTCGCGTTTATATTGTGCAATTGATTCCATCGACGATTCGCCTTTCTGCTTCGGATTTCCGTGTCGAGGACAGCCCAATAATAATCTCCTGAAATTCAGACTTCAATGGAGACAGTCAGATTCTTTGGGTTTTTGGGACGGTACTAGTAGCTACTTGTCCGGTTATCCGACTAACCAGGAGTTGAGAGTCTCCTAAGTTCTTGAACCATGTTCCTGAGTTCTTCTAATGCCTTGGGGTCTTGAGGATCGGGGCAGTTGACACGCGGGTCAAGCAAGTCACATCTCTTGCGGAAAGAGTCCAGCATTTTGTCCGGGTGACTGCGCTCAACAAAATCGTTCCATTCCTGCGGGTACGAGCTGGTGCCATTCAGAAAACGCTCGATTAACTCGGCGATTTCGCCAGCCGTTTTCGGCTTGCGCTTGTGAGCTGCTTTTTGTCCGCCGTAAAAAACGAAGAAGAAGTAGACCATCGCTGGCAGTATCAGCGCAAAAAGAAACTTAGCCACTGGGCCTTGCTTACTGAGAGGTGCATCACTTGGGACGTCGGAGACACACCACACTCCAACAACCAAGCCAATCGCCGCAAGAATGTGCGCGTATTTGGGAAGCCAGAATCGCGTGCGTGCCCAAAAGATGAAGAACCCCACTGCACTAATCAGTAACAGCACTGCATGCAGTAATTGAAATCCTCTGAATAGGTTCCCGACCATGGTTTGACTAGTAGTATCAGGGAAGTGCAACCCAGCGGACAAAGAGATTTACCAATAGCTCTTGATAAACGCCGAAGCCGGACATCTGGTCTCAATGTCCGGTTACCGGACTTACCAAGCATGTGAAAGACTTGGCCGGTATGTGCCGCCAACAAAGCCGTTTCTAAAGCGGAGCCCGACAAGCTGCAGAAACCCAAAGGGAAGAAATATAGATACTTAATGGCTGCGCGCTACGTACGTAGAACTACCCACGTATTAATAATTCTTGATGATGTCAGCCGAACTCGTCAGAGGCGTTATAAACTTAATCAAACGATGGGACGTGATTGTGCTTAGACGCGCCGGACTCCCTAGCCGAGGCACGGGCCTTTCACGGCCCCCAACTCGAATTGACGTGGGATGGCCGTATTGCCGCCGCGCAAAACCAACGAATAACATGGACCAACGAAATGTAAGGTCAGTTGGGAACGCAATTGCGTGGATTGGTTACGGGGTCGTTTTTGCAGGCCTTTTACTTCTCTTTAGTTTCCTGCTTTAGTCCTTAGAATCGTTCAACTCAGCAGTAGATGGCGGCAGGCAGCCGCGCCGTTAACTCCTCTTTCGGCCCGCCGCTCCGAGCGTAATATGGCAATCGCCTTAGGAGGAACACTATGCCGATTCCAGCCGCTCAATACATTCGTATGTCTACCGAACATCAGCAGTACTCATTGGAGAACCAGTCAGCGGCGATCAAACGCTATGCTGAAGAGCATGACCTCGTGCTCGTGCAGAAATATGAGGATGTTGCTAAGAGCGGGTTGCTTCTTCGCAATCGACCGGGTCTTCGCACAATGTTGCACGACGTTGTAAGCCGCAAAGCAGAGTTCAGAGCGATCCTAGTGCTGGACGTAACCAGATGGGGGCGATTTCAAGACATAGACGAGTCAGCTCACTACGAGTTTCTTTGCAAGCAAGCCGGAATCCCTGTTCACTACTGCTCTGAGACTTTCTCCAACGACGTCACCCTAGCGAATATGATCATCAAGACCCTCAAACGGACCATGGCTGCCGAATACAGCAGGGAGCTTTCTGCGAAGGTGGTAGCAGGTTCCAGGAGGGTTGCCTCACTTGGCTTTAGAAACGGCGGAATCGCCGGATATGGGTTCAGACGTTTGCTCGTGAGTTCGGATCGAAAGCCGAAGCAGCTCCTTGCGATCGGCGAAAGAAAGAGTTTAGCAACGGATCGAGTAATCTTGGTTCACGGACCTAAACACGAAGTGCAGTGCGTTCGGGAAGTGTATCGAATGTTGGTAGAGGAGAGGCGCACCACCAGGCAAATCGCGTCAGAATTAAACCGTCGAGGAGCTCCCTCTCACAACGGTCGCCCCTGATACCGAGCCAGCGTCTATCGTCTGTTAACGCACCTCTAGTACTGTGGCTGTCATGTTTTCGGGCGGCGGTCCCAAATCCTCAAGGGACCGAGCGTCTCGATGCCAAGAAGCAGTTGGTACGTAGTCTCGAACGCGTTTGAGCCAATCGTCAGCCGAGAAACATTTCAGGAGGCGCAACGAATACTTCAACGCGGAACCTATTTCCAAACGAACGAGCGTCTGCTGGATATGCTCCGAACACTTTGGGCCGAGAAGGGCAAACTCACGCAGAAACTGGTCTCCAAAGCAAACAATGTTCCCTCAACAGGAACTTTCTGGCACCGGTTCGGCGGACTTCGGACTGCGTATCGCCTTATTGGGTATTCCGGCGTTCAGTCCTCAGCTGATATCACGGCTACTCGCCAGCGGCTGGCGACCATCAAAAAGTCCCTCCTAGGCGAAATCGTTAAGAGTTTTCCCCAAGAAGTCAGCATCACCAGAAAGAACTGGAGACAAAGGCCGCTCCTGCGACTGAAGGACAATTCGTTAATCAATATTTATCTATGCCGACAACATCAACTTAGCGACGGCTCGCAGAGATGGTGGCTGAATACGGATCAATCGAAAGTTTGCAGGCTGTCACTGGTCGCTCGAATGAACAAGAGCAACGACGAGTTTTTCGATTTCCACCTACTACCGTGCATACGCATATCAACACGGCTGACGCTGGCCTCTGACGATCCTCGTCTGTTGAAAGGTGTGAGGTTCAAGGAAGTGAATCAGTTCCTATCTGCTGCCAAGAATCTGGTCCTAAGAAGTAGGACGCGAGGCTAATTTCGATTGAAGTGCCCAAAAAAATTGGCGGACAATAGCGGAAGTTGTCGGGCGAATATTTGCCTGTCACAACATCTAGAAATCAAAGCTGACTGTTAGGGCCTGCCGTGGCACTGGGAACTTGAAAGAAATCCACATGCCTGATTAGCGCTTATCGAACAGATGGATTTAACCGCTTTGCCTGGCGAGTTTTAGCGCTTCAATAGCCGCCCCTCGCGCCCCAGCCGTATCGCCATTCGGCATAACGTAAATGGGGACGCTGGCTTGCTCCTCCCGCTGGGCAGGCATGCTCACGCGGATCTGTTCCAAGAACCACCGCTGAAACTCCTGGCTCGCCTCTAGGGCGCCCCCGCCGACGATTAACGCGTCTGGGTCGAACGTATTCACCATTTCGTCAAAAAAAAGTCCAAGGGCATCGGCCTGAACACGGAAAATCTCCTTGCACATTCCATCACCCTTGTCCGCGAGACCTCGTACTTGCTTGGCTGCCTGATGGCGGTCCATTTTGGCCAGATCGTGGCCGGGGTACCGCAGCAGAAAATATGGCAACAGATTCCTTTCGATCGCGGTGAGAGAACAAAGCGACTCCAGGTCCCCTGTGCGTCCGCAATTGCATTCCGGTTTCATCCCGTCGAGTCCAGCGATACTTTGATACGGAAGTAACACGTGGCCCAGTTCTCCGCCAAACCCGTTTTTGCCCTTGACGACGCTGCCATCGAGTATGACGCCGCCGCCATTGCCGGTCCCGATGATGGTCGAAACCGATGTCTCCCGACTGTTTGCACCAAAGATGGTGTAGTGCCCCCAGAGCGCCGCTGCATTTCCATCGTTCAAATAGGAGACGGGTTTGCCAAGCTTGTGCGCCAGACCCTCGCGAATGTCGAATCCTGCCCACTGCGGGTGAACAAAGTTCGTGGAACCCCGTGCGCTGAGCTGGCCCGCCGCACTGGCAGGACCCGGAGTATCCAGGCCGACGGCTACCACTTCCGGAAGCAGCACACCCGCCCGTTCGACAGCAACCTGGAGACCCTCTGCAATCTGGCCGAGGCAAACGTCAGGCCCCTGCCTTGAGAGCGCAGGATGCTCGCACAGATTGTCGATAAGGAATTTTTCCTGCTGGTCTACGATTGTATAGTTGACAGCGGTTCCGCCAAGATCGACTCCCGCCACGACGGGCACGTTGTTTTCCCCTCAACTCTTCGATGCGTGATCGGCCCAGCGTAGCAGAATCGGGGAATCATCGGTGAATGCCACAGAAGGCGCTGATTAACCGATTCCACCTGTCCGGTAAGCCGACGCAATATAAAAGGGCGCCTCTTGTGGAGTAAGTTTTGAGTGCTCACTCAAACTCCTCCAGGAAGGAACGCCCTATATGACCGGCACTAAATATATCGGTATGGATGTGCACAAGGAAAGCATTTCGATGGCGGTCCGGAGCTGCCGGCAAGATCGTGATGGAATGCGTTATCGAGACCAAAGCCAGCATGATCCTGCAGTTTTTCGATGGGTTGCGCGGAGATTTGCACGTCACCTTTGAAGAAGGGACCTGGGCCGCCTGGCTGTACGACCTGCTGAAGCCTCATGTCACGAAGCTGGTGGTCTGCGATCCACGACGGAACGCTCTGTTGCAGGACGGCAACCAGAATGATCGCGTGGATGCACGCAAGCTGTCCGACCTTCTATATCTGAACAAGCTCAGCGCGGTCTATCACGGAGACCACGGGCTACGGACGCTGAAGGAACTGGGGCGAAGTTATCTGACCATCACCCGCGACCAGAGTCGGGTGATGACCCGGGTAAAGGCTATGTATCGCAGTTGGGCCATACGGGCGGAGTGGCTGGCAAAGATTCATGAACCGGGAGTGCGCCGACGGGCGGAGTTGTACTACCAACAGCTGGATGCGCTGAGAACCTTGCGTCAGGAAGTACGAAGAGATCTGCTGGCGGAGAGCAAGAAACACAAGGTGTGGAAACGGTTGTGTGAGATTCCATCGATCGGTCCGATTCGAGCCGCTGAACTATTGGGCATTTTGCAGACCCCACACCGGTTTCGTACCAAGCGGCAACTGTGGACCTATTGCGGTCTGGGTGTGGTGACCAGTTCCAGCGCCGACCATGAGATGTCGAAAGGCCAGCTGCGACGGAAGAAGAAGCATGTACAGATTCGCGGACTGAACGAAAACTACAATCACGACCTGAAAGACCTGTTCAAGGGCGCGGCGGTGGTGGCCTCGATCAAGCCCGGTCCGTTGGCGGAGTTCTATGAGGCTCTCCTGTCCAAAGGCATGCGGCCAGAGATGGCTAGGCTGACCCTGGCGCGGAAGATTGCCACTATTGTTTTGATCGTGTGGAAGAGAGGAGTGTGCTTCGACGCCAATCATCTGAAACCACAAACAGCTTGAGTGTCTTGGATCGAATCCACTCCATCTTTGGGGATCTTCTCTGGCGGTGGCCGTCGGGTTCTCGGGACACTCTGGTTCGAGAGCGAGTCTCAGCCGATTAGTTAGGCGCAGTGTGTGCCTCGGGCACGTAGTCTCACAGCCGACCTTAGGCCCTCTCGGATAACCAGAAAAAGCTATAGGCGCAAAGTCTCCAATAGAACTATGGTCGCCAACTTGACCGCGGTTAGGTTTTGTTGGTTTCGGAACGAATCGGCTTCGTCGCAAAGAAGCGATGAAAACCGCTGAGAGAACCACCCCAAGCCGCTGGACAACGATGCCGGGCAACCGAGCACCTGGCGTGGAAGATCAGAACAGTTCCTGCTCAAACACACGGGCTGCGAAGCAAAAAGAAATCCAGCCGATGGCATCGTGTTTCTTCTTGACTTCTCCTTTTATAGAACTAATCGGGATTAGGCGAGTGCGGTGAATGCGGTGAATAGAATTGAGACAGTGGCAGATAAATACCTTGCTGGTACGAGTTAGGACGGGTCCACGTGATATGATCTCTAACGAATGAACCCGATAGTCTAGAAATGCCCGAGGAGCCATTTAGATGAGCAGGGCACTACAAGTACTCAGAGAAGAGAGATCGTTGCTCCAGCGGCAACTCTCTGCCTTAGACAACGCCATAGCGGCGTTATCGGGAACTACCGAGAAGACTACGGGACGTACTCAGCCGCTCCAGTCCCGTGCGACAGGCTCGCGCAAAGGTAAGCCGATGTCCGACCAGAAGGCATTAGTGGGACCCAAGAAGCATGGCCGTGTCTGGACTCCGGCGATGCGAGCCGCTGCTTCTAAACGCGCTAAGGCGCGATTGGCGAAGACCAAGAAGGGTTAGGACTTCATTTCCCCCGGGAACGTGTGGAGAAACCCAATCAACATGCCCTCAAAACTCCTCACGACAAACATTTGAAGTTCAACATGAACTCGATTGCCCCGATTTCGAGGGCAATTGACAAGACGTCGGTGCGGGTCATCGGCACCGGATTGGTCACGTCCTTATACAGATAACTGACGCTGATGTAGATACTGATTAGGAGTGGCCCGTAGTACTTTGCGGCGTTGAGAATTGGATGTGGTGGCGGCTTGATAGGAACCGAGGGGTCTTTCTTCCATAGCTCAAGCTGACGCTGTTGTGCTCTGTTGCTGGCGTTCACCGATAATGTGACGCGACTGCGGCGATGACCGTTCCTGTGGTATCCAATGGGCTGGTGTCATAGCGTGGAGAATTTATCGTATCGTTCGCTTAGTGGCAATTAGCTCTTATTGGCAGAGTCATAGCTCACACCAATCCGGTAGGTCCGTGTCAGCGGATAAAGGTGTTCTGATTCTGCATCATTAACCACCGACCGCTCCGTTTCACTACAACATAGGTCTTAATGCTTCGTTCACGCTGCCTCGGCTAAGCGTCTCCCCTCTATGCTGAAAAGACTACTTCCCTGGGGATTGCTGCTCCCGGCTCTGTTGGGATTCGTCTCCGTCTCCTATCAGGGATGCAATCGGATTACCTACGAGCAGATTGTTCAAAGCCGGGGTTACCTCGTCGCAAAGAATCAGGAACAGATTTCTTCGGTCTTGCTCCACATCCTCGTCGCAGTCGTGTTCTGGAATATCATTGTCATCCTCATCTTGAAGTATGCGCAAAACGGCAGAAACGAGTCACAATTGCTCCAAGTCGACGATTAACGCCGAAACCCGGTGGAATGGACCGAAAACCACTTGTCCGGTAACCCGACTAATCAGGAGTTGACTGGGGTTCGATAAGCCACGACAGTGTGGAATTTGTTCAGTGCGCCCCAGTAGCAGAAATTCGAGATGGTTCACGGGCGTCGGCGACCAGCAAACTAACCCGCAAGATTGTACCCTCTGATGTTGAAGAAAGTTCAAGCTTGCCGTCCACTTCGCGCAGTCGCTCGCGGATTCCAGCGAGGCCGATTCCAACGCCATTTCCTGAGGTCTTGAAATGTTCTAGGACTTCTTGGGAAATTCCGCGACCGTAGTCCCTTATCTCCAGGCTGACTGCCTGTCCGTCGATGCCTGCCCGAATGTTTGCGCGGTTGCTGCCGGAGTGGCGATGAATGTTCGTCAGAGATTCTTGTAGCACACGGAACAGGAGTATTTCAGCGTCCGCAGGAAGTCGATAAGGCAAATTCAGCGAAATGTCGACTTCAATTCCGCTACGACGCGCAAATTCTTTGACGTAGATTCTAGCGGCAGACTCAAAACCAGCTTCATCTAGCAGTGGCGGATGCAAAAGATGCGATAGCGTGCGAGTCTCGTTCGTGCACCGATCTAGAATTTCGCGACATTCAGTTAGGGTCTCAGAGATCGTAGCGCCCTTTGCCGTTGCAAGTTTCGTCACGCTCATCCCGAGGGCGGCTAGATATTGCCCGATGCTGTCATGCAATTCACGAGCAATGCGGCGACGTTCGTCGTCTTGCACGTGTATCAGCCGAGAGGAGAGGTGCCTCAGAACGATTGTGCGTTGTTCGACTTTCGTTTCCAGTTCTTCCCGTGCTTGCTGAAGCTCTGCAGAGCGCGTTTCGGCCTCGCGAAGTAAACGCTCGCGTTCGGCTTCTTGTCGCTTCCGTTCCGTCAAGTCACCAAAGTAATTGACGACGCCGATAATTTGGCCGTCCTTTGGGTTTCTGATCGGGTCGATATGGACCGAGACATGAACGCGACTCCCATCCGGTCTTCCTATAATGACCTCTTCTTCATGCACAGAGGCTCCAGTGCTTAACGCAAGAGCCACAGGGGTATCACAGTGTGCCATGTGTGAGCCGTCCGCACGGTAAAGGGTGTGAGCACCGCAAAAACGTTCATCCGTATCACCGATGGCTGGCTTGCGGCCCCAAAGTTCAGCCGCTCGTCGGTTGTACCAGATAACTACTCCATCGCCTCGAACGACATAGGCCGCCATCGGCAGGAGGCTCAGAATGTCGCTTTTCTGGTCGAGGGCCAGCAGATGGTCCTGTAGTTCACTCATCGGTGTTTCTCTTAGTTCCTGAAGAGCAGCTTGGCATTCAGGGTTTTTCAATTGTCCGTCACTCATGGAGAGCATTCCTCCCTCACCGGCTTCTGTTCGGTGACGCTGGTCGGTCCTACGCCGTCGAGTTTGATGATGTGTTTGTCTCCTGTTTCTTGGTCCAAGACTAAGTATTCACCGGGTGAACTCGCCGCTAATTCTTGGACACGGGCCTTGGCACACTCAAAGTCTGCCGCTGATCCAAGCCAGAGCACGCCGCTGGCTTCCAGACGGAAAACGTCTAACTTCTGAGTCATATTTTTCTGCATTTCCCGTTGGCTCGCTCCGGCAAAAGGAGTGGTTCCAACTGTTCCAACTCCTTTTCTTTGATTCCTCGGCCTAATCCGGTCTTGTCTTCCCGCTCGACTTGTTCTTCAACAATTTTCTTGACCACTTCCAACGGAACCTGCTCGAATTTTGTTTTCTTGGTCATTGCGATCGCTCCTTCGTCTCACCTCGAAGCTAGCAGGCCTCAAGTCGTACGGGTCATATCTTTTGGGGACCGAAACTGTGGCTTTAGGCGGTGTTATAGGCCGTTTAGCCAGACCGACGACTGGGTTTCACAGCCGACGAATTGAGAGCCTGAGGTGTTCCCAATCATTGTTCTTCACTTGCAGAGCTTGTTACGATGAGCTACGATAGCGTCTCGTTTGTTTAGCGTGTTTATTACGCAGGGGTAGACAATATGGAACGCATCAAAACGAGACCGCACTTCAAGACCATGGTGCAATCGGATGTGCCGCAAGGTCGAAATGGAAAACACAAGCAGATTGTCACCACTATCCTCCAGGACCTCTCCCGTTTGAAAGCTGGTTCTGCAATTAAGGTCCCACTGGCGGAATTGGTGGAATCCAAGGCAAAAGTTCGCTCCGCACTGAATCGTGCAACTCGAAAAGCGGGGCGCAAAGTTGCGACGGCGACCGATGCCACTTTCTTGTACGTGTGGAATGTGAACGGGTAGCGGCACTTATCTGGGTTGTCCCGATGGGGTGGCGAATGTCCGCCCCGGCCCCAGCAAATCGAAGGTTCATCTCGATCAGTTCGTAAGTCCTAGTAAACGCGCTTACCGGAGAAGTGGATTTTTCAAGTTTCCGATTATGCGACTAGCCAGTTTTCGCTCACGGATTCACGACAGTGCCCACAGGCATTCCACAACCAAGCTTGGAGTCCGATGCGCTGGGTTGTAAGAGAATTTCGAGTGTTTTTTGTTTATCCGGTCTGAGGCGCAGTGGACCACTCCGCGATTTTTCGTCTGTCCCGGGGTAATACCAAGGTCTGTAGCCATCGAGCCACATTTTGACCGTCACTTCTGTTTCAGACGGAATTAACA
>WNFR01009046.1_pt1 | contig 10060 bp, 8 predicted proteins | sample 5400221 | NCBI WGS metagenome assembly WNFR01 (sample SAMN13153357, study PRJNA577476) | soil metagenome | isolation source: 40 cm soil under Madrone tree | place: USA:California | collected 2016-06-14 | reverse complement strand
ACGCGTTGATGTGCGGCTTCTGCACACCGGGCTTTGTCACTACAATCTCTGCGTACCTGAAGAAGAACCCAAATCCGACGATGGAAGAGGTCCGTGAAGCCTGCAAGGGAAATTTCTGCCGTTGCGGCACGTATCCAAGAGTGTTCGAGGCCGCGCTGGCGGCAGCGAAATCAGGCGTCAAGGGCGGTTAATGGGAACCTGCAAGATTGGCAAGAACTCATGAACGCTACACCGATTCCACTGGTTTTGATCCGCGTTTTATCCGCGTAAATCCGCGGCAAAGTTGCCCTGAGGGTAAACGACATGCAACAAGCTCCTGTAAAAAAGAAAAAGAAAATTAAGGTTCCAAAGGTCATTAACGGCGTCGAAACGATGGTCGAGATCGAGGTTGACGACGACAGCGGACCAGGTTGGGGCCCGAACAATAAGCACAGACTGTTAAACCATTCCCTGTCCAGGGTAGATGGGCCGTCCAAGGTTTCCGGCGCAGCAATATATAGTTATGACGTCAGACTACCGGGAATGCTTTACGGACGAATTCTCCGATGCCCGCATGCTCATGCCCGGTTGACGAAATTCGATTCAAGCGCGGCATCGAACATCCCCGGGGTTCGGTCTGTTATTCAGGCTCCTTTGAAAGAGTTTAATTTTGAAGGCGCGCCCGTTGCCGCTATTGCCGCAACTACCCCGGAGATTGCCGATGATGCAATCAGAGCCATTGTGGTGCAATACGAAGTGCTTCCTCATGTCGTGAAGGCCGAGGAGGCAATCAGCCCGGATGCGCCAAAGGCCATCTCGGGCGCAGCGAATCTGAAGGAGGCGGGTAAACGCGGGGACCCGCAGAAGGTAAATACTGCATTTGCCGATTGCGATACCGTCATCGAGGCAGAGTACAAGTCGCAGCGTGTTCACCATAGCTGTCTGGAAACACATGGCAATGTGATCGATTATCGCGGTGGAGACACGGCAACCGTCTACGCGTCAACACAGGGGACCTTTACAATTCCCGGGGACGCTGCGAAGGAACTGGGTCTGCCTGAAAGTTCGGTAACCGCGATTGTAGAAAACATGGGTGGCGGATTCGGTTCCAAGTTTGGAATCGGGGTCGAGGGGATGCTGGCGTGCAAGCTTTCGAAAGAGACGAAGGCTCCGGTCAAGCTGCTGTTGACCAGGAAGGACGAGTTTCTTCTTGGTGGGAATCGTTCCGGTTCATGGCAGAAATTCAAGGCTGGGGTGACGAAGGACGGCACCCTGGTTGCCCTGCAGGCGACACAATATCGCCTGGGAGGAATCGGCGATGGCTCGCAAGCGGGCCAGCCGTATATCTATCGGGTAAAAGAATCAGCACGCGAAGTTTACGCGCTGCATACGAACGAGGATGCTTCAAGGGCTATGCGAGCGCCCGGTCATCCGCAGGCGTCGTTTGCGATTGAGTCCTTGATGGACGAACTGGCATATAAGATAGGTATGGACCCGGTCGCCTTTCGCAAGAAAAACCTCGCTGATCCGGTATATCACCGGCAGTTGGATCGTGGCGCACGCGAAATCGGATGGGAACGCCGCAATCCCGTGCCGGGAGGAAATCCGGGTGTGCGAAGGCGTGGATTCGGATGCGCAGTCGGCACATGGGGCGGCGGCGGTGGCCCGCAGTGCAAGGTCGATGTCTCGGTCGCGCGGGACGGTTCGGTGATCGTCGCCGTCGGTACGCAGGACCTGGGAACAGGGACACGCACTTATACACGTGCGATCGTGGCGGAAGAACTTGGGCTTCAACAACAGGATGTAGTTGAAAAGATAGGCAACTCCAAATTGGGCGCCGCAAACAGTTCCGGCGGTTCGACTACCACTGCATCGCTTGCGCCAGCGGTCAAGAACGCGGCGATAAAAGCCCGATTGGCCGTTGCCGAAAAGGTCGCGCCACTTTTGGGTGGCGTTAAACCTGAAGAGGTTAGTTTTGATGGGGCAAAGGTGACCGGCGGCGGGAAATCCATCACATGGAAGCAAGCCTGCGGTGCGCTTCCTTCGGCCGGTGTGACAGGAAAAGGAGAGTGGAGTTCAGACCTGGCATCTTCCGGTGTGCATGGGGCGTGTTTTGCCGAGGTGGAAGTCGACATGGAAACCGGACATGTACGCCCGATCAAGATGGTCCACGTTCAGGACGTCGGGCTGCCACTTAACCGCCTGACCACTGAAAGCCAGATCAACGGCGGAATGATCCAGTCGCTTGGGATGGCGTTGTACGAGGGCCGCGTTATGGACGCAAAGCTTGGCAAACAGCTAAACCCTGGATTCGGTGATTACAAGCTGCCCGGTTCGTTGGAAATACCGGAACTTGTTCCAATTATCGACGACGACGATACTCGCGAAGCGGTTATTGGCGTGGGCGAACCTTCGATCATACCTTCAGTTGGCGCTCTTGTTAACGCGGTTTACAGCGCGTGCGGAGTCAGAATCCGTGAGCTGCCGATTACACCCGACAAGATTTTGATGGCCCTGGCAAGCGACAGGAGGAATGCATGAAAGCATTTGAATGGATGAGCCCAACCACCGTTGCAGACGCGGTGGAAATGCTGAAACAGGCGCCGGCGCCCGACGATCCGGATGACGCCGCGCAGGCGATCGCTGGTGGACAGGATTTGTTGACCACCATGAAGGAATACATTACTCGGCCCGTGCGCGTGGTGAACATCAAGGGCATTCATGGGCTTGACCGGATCGAAGGTGATGAGAAAAAGGGTCTGAACATTGGCGCGCTTGTTACCCTAACTCAGTTGGAAGAGCACCCTGTAGTCCGCAAACACTTCCCGGGTCTTTCAGAAGCCGCGTATTCCGTTGCAACACCGCAGATTCGCAATCTGGGCACCGTCGGAGGGAATCTTTGTCAGCGGCCACGCTGTTGGTACTATCGCCTGGAAGATGTAATTTGTATCAAGAAGGGCGGTTCGGAGTGTTATGCGGCCACCGGCGAAAATAAATACAACGCGATTTTTGGGGGTGGGCCGTCTTATATAGTTCATCCTTCGGATCTGGCGCCGATGCTGATGGCTCTTGGGGCAACTGTCTCGGTGACAGGACCTGAGGGTAAACGTGTTATCCCGCTGGATAAGTTCTTTACGTTGCCATCCGAGGGGAATATCCGGCGCGAGAACGTGCTTAAGAACGATGAACTGATTACGCAGGTCCAGGTGCCGGCTTCGAGCTTTGCCGCGCGTTCGACCTATTTGAAATTCAAGGAGAGGGAGTCGCTGGACTTTGCATTGTCATCGGTTGCCGTCGCCGTAGAATTGGGCGGGGACAAGACCGTTCGCCAGGCAAAGATCGTCCTTGGCGGCGTCGCCCCGATTCCGTGGCGGGCTTCAAAGGCCGAAGCATTTCTTGCGGGTAAGAGCTTGAATGCCGAGGTTTTAGCAGCAGCCGCTAAAGAAGCGCTTTCAGGCGCTAAGCCGCTGGATAAGAATGCATATAAAATTCCTTTGACGGAAACTCTTGTGCGCAGGGCCCTGGCGAAAGCCGGCGATGTGGCAGTTTAACGACGAGGTGGATTAAAATGAACGGTGACGCTGAATTTACGGTTGAGGAATTTCCAAAGCCAACTGCCGCAAGCGCCGTTGAGGAAAGCACAGTCATACAGAGTGCGTTCTGCGGTTCGTTGCGGTCAAAGAAGTTTTTCATGAGAGATACATTGGCAACAGAATCAGCGGACTATCTCGACAGCAGCAATCACTGCTGGTGCCGCGAAACACAGATGGTGATGGGCCCCGATGGGGCTCGTGTCCATCCCGATAGCTGTACCCCCGGAAGGCAATGTTATAAATCGGCCCTTGATAGTTTTTGAGCGGTTGCGATCAGCGTATTATCCGCGTTATCCGCGACTAATTCGTTTTGGTGCGCCGGTCTTCAACGGATTTTTTGAGGTATTAAAAATGCGAAAGATATGGTTTCTATCATTTGTCGTGATCGCCGTTCTTTGTGGAATAAGTGGGATCGCTTTTAGATCACATGCCGAGGGCGCCAATCTTAGGGGCGAGTATGTCGAAGCGAGGACCGCGAGCGTGTTTGCCGGTGCCTGTCACTACAACGGCGAACTGACCACCACGGGCCGTGATGCCCTGATGGCCTGGAATGTCACTTCCGGAAGATGGAAAGGCGTGGATTTAGCAGGTGTTCGAGCAATGGCTATCGTCAGCTCTGACGCCAATCTTGCCGAAGTGAATTCCGCGCATCGTTCAGAGGTCCTTATTGACAGCGCCGCATCTGACGCTCAGGCCACAGCCCTGGTTGACGCGCTTAAGACAAAATATGCAGCGTCACTTGGTTCCATAACTTCGGTCAGGCGAACTGCTATTGAATTCAACCACGACGGAACAACCTTCACTGCGTCCGCGGAGAAGTTAGCCTCGATCGACGTCGACGCCATGCCCAACGATGAATGCTGCAAGATGCCAAACCTGGTCTGGTATTCGCCGCTCGCGCCACTGCTCAATCGCAAAGTTGGCTACACCCAAAAGGTGCGATACGCTGGCGGGTCGGTTGGCGAAAGCTGGGAACGCGCCGGTGAGAACAGCGCATTTTATGGCAACTTCGCGTTTTGAAAACGGGGTTTCCTGTTAGGTAGCTGAATTGGCCGAGGGCGATAACTAGTCGACCTCGGCCTGGTTCTTTACGCTCAGAGTCGCCGCTGCATTGGCGTTAGCGGTTTCGCGCCAACCTTCCTCCATCTGCAGTCTGCCGCCCGTCGAATTTCTTCCGCGATTTCGCCAAAGACTATGCATCGGAAAAGCAAAAATCTAATGGCAAGGACAACCGAGGTCCTGTGCGCCATAGCGATCACTGTGGCAATGGTATCGTGCGGCACTCCACCCGCCCCGAAACCTGCCCAGGAAAATGTTGCCGCCCCGTCTGACCTGAAAAAAATCGAGCACGTCATCGTTATCTATCAGGAAAACTGGAGTTTCGATGGCTTGTACGGCAAATTCCCGGGTGCAAATGGTCTGATGAACGCTCAGTCCGCTGTTCAGCAGGTTGACAAATCGGATGTGCCCCTTAAGGTCTTGCCACAGGTTACCGATAGCTTTCCACCGGCACCGGACACCAGATTCCCTCCTGCAAACGGTGCCGCTGCGCTTTCGGTAGAGCCGTATGATTTAACTAAGTATGTCGCTGCAGATCAGCGATCAGGCGATCTAATCCATCGTTTCTACCACGAACAATTACAGATTGATCACGGCAAGATGGACAAGTTTGTCACATGGAGTGATAACGGGGGCCTCGTAATGAGCTACCTGGACGCGAGCGAACTTCCTGAAGGGATTCTCGCTCGAAAATATGTACTGTGTGACAACTTCTTCCATTCGGGCTTCGGAGGGTCTTTCTTCAATCACCAGTACTTCGTCGCGGCCGCCCCACCTCGCTGGCAAAACCCGCCGGCGAAATTGATCTCGGATCCGGACCCCGCACACCTTAACGATAACATTGTGATCCGCGACACACCTGACTCTAATGATGGGTTTGCCGTCAACACTGTGTATTCTGTAAACATGCCGTACCCAAATGATATTACTGACAAATCTCAGTTACTTCCTTCGCTAACCAATCCAACGATCGGAGACAGGCTTAGTGACAATGGGGTTTCCTGGAAATGGTATGCCGGGGGTTGGAACGACGCCATTCGGGTCGACGATGATGGCAGGAATCACGCAGACAAATTGTTTCAGTTTCACCATCAACCGTTCGTTTATTACGAACGTTATAAAGAGGGCAGTGCAGAGCGCAAAGAGCATCTGCAGGATGAGACCGATTTTCTTAAAGATCTTTCTACCGATAAGTTACCTGCTGTAAGTTTTATCAAGCCACTTGGCAATAATAATGAACACCCCGGCTACGCAGCAGTGCTTCAGGGTCAGCAACATGTCGCCGAGCTTGTCGATGCTGTAGTTAAGAGTTCAATCTGGAACAATAGCGTGATCATCATTACCTATGATGAAAATGGAGGCCGTTGGGATCATGTGGCGCCCCCTGTCATCGATCGTTTCGGGCCGGGCACACGGGTACCGACAATAATCATCTCACCCTTCGCGAAAACAAATTTCGTAGATCATACTCAATACGAGACACTGTCGATCCTCAGTTTTCTCGAACTGCGATTCGGATTAAAACCGCTTACCGACAGGGATGCTAAAGCCGCTCCGTTGACCAACGCGTTCGATTTCAGGCAATGAATTAAGATCCTTACCCACACCCAGTTCAGGTAATTGGAGAACCTCTGCTCACAAGCAGATCATTACCTTCCAAGGCGCTACTGAAGATTCGATAAAGACGCAGCATGTGCTTCGCAAAAGGTATTGTCATGCGTCCAGTGCGCAACCAGTTCCGGGGACTTTCCCACAACTCTTTCGCCGGCTATACGATCAAACTGATCCAGGTAAGCATCGCGGTAAAGAACCTCAGGAACTGATCGGTCTCTCCGATGTAACTCTTCAATAGCGTCTGCGGAGGGTGGTAGATTTTCGCACACAGAGTGAACTGTTGAACGCGACAATCCACGCGTGTCTGGAGTCCGGATCAGTATTTCGAAAAAGCGCTTTGCGGGACCCTGGGATTCCACGTCAGCGTCCAGACGAGCAGCCATCCGAACAGAAAATTCGAACTTGCGGTCTCGACCAAATGCGCCATACGCACCTCTGTGGGCATCAGTGGGTTTGGCAGTAACAGAAGCGAGCACATTACCACCGAAAAGAGCAAGGCGACCGCCAATCCGGCTTCCCACCACGGGCCTTTCATCATCTTTATCACAGGTAGCGCAATACCGACCCATAACATCGACCGCAAGACTTGAAACGGAGGCAGCCAGGGCTGGTCTCGGAATACGCTTTGGATTTGAGCAAGGAAACTGCCAGGATCATTTCCGCCGTAATAAGCCCGGACCGCAGGGCTTTTCCAGGCAATGAAATAACCAAAGGTAAAATATATGATCACATAGGAAATTGCGATAAATCCTAATCTCCATGCCCATTGCCTCAGGGGCATCGAAAGGCGAGAGTCTGCGTCATACTCGGATGTATCCGATTTTAGTTTACCCAGGATAATAACCGCCAGCGGCGAAAATAGCCCCGAAACGATAGCCCCGACAACGAACAGCCGAAGCAACATCCCAGAGGGTAAACGAGTAACAAAAACCGCGGTCTCGATCTGTGTCATGAAGGTCGTGACTCCGTAAGAGATCAGGGAGATGGAGAGGATAAGCCGCCATCCCGCCCAACGAGAGCGAAGGATAATCCAGGTCAAGACCGGGGTGTTCAATAAGCAGACCGCGAACAAAGCCACAATCGCGTTGCCCGACTCCTCGGCTGGGGGTTGGGGGACTAAATCTGGCCGAAGCAGCAGGGCCGAAGCAACTGAAAAGCAAATGAAGTATAGAACCACAAGCGCAATGAATTTTGGGACCAGGAGGACAACCTCTTTTGTTTTCATTCAGTCTCCTAATTGAAGGGCGAGGTCTTCAAAATCTCGAACAAGCGCGTACCCAACGCGAAACGTTCGATACGCGTTACAGTAATAAAAAAAGATGCTCTGAGTTGCGTCGGAGCGACAGGATAGTTCGATTCGCGTTAAGAAAAACACCCGATATTAATCGAATCTGACTCGCATTACGTAGTGTAGAATCCAATAGTTCAATTATCTTTGAACTGGAGTTTGTTAAAGATGGTTTCCAGAAGAAATCCGGATGATCTGGTATAAGGACCTTCAATACGGTAAGGGGGGATCCAGATGCGAACTGTGAATAGCGCAAATGACGGATACGGTCGACAATTGCTTTCGCAGTTTCTGAATAAGTCCGCGACCTGCGAGATTATTGAAAGAGAAGACGGTTTTATCGCAGCTGGCTCCCATCCGGGCTGCTACTTTTCCGAGTTCAAACAGTGGCTGAGAATCGAACGCCGAGCGATCAAGATGGCGAAGGGGAGAGTTTTGGATATTGGTTGCGGCGCGGGCAGGCATTCGCTTTATCTCCAGGGGCTGGGTCACGACGTTACAGGGATTGATAACTCGCCCGGCGCAATCAAAGTGTGCAAGTTGCGGGGCCTGAAGAAATGCATGGTTCGGACGATTTCAGATGTTGATAAATTTAAACCGAACGCTTTCGATACTGTGCTTATGCTTGGAAATAACTTCGGTTTGTTTGGCAGTCGCGACGGAGCAAAACAGATTTTGAAGAAGCTCGATCGGATAACATCACCGGATGCTCAAATAGTTGCCGGGTCGCTGAACCCATATAAGACCAGGGACCCAGATCATATTCGATATCATAAACTCAACAAGACACGGGGGAGAATGCCGGGACAGATCAGGATGAGGATAAGATTTGGAAAAACAATCGGCGGATGGTTTGACTATCTCTTTGTGTCTCCGGAAGAAATGAATGAAATTCTCGACGGCACGCGATGGCGAGTCGAAAGATTTATCGATCCGGAGGATACGCTTTACGCCGCCAAAATCCGGAAGAAGTCATAGCACTGCCGCAAGCAAATTAACCTTCGCGCCCAAAGAAAACTGAGGCGCAGCCTCAAAATGAGTAAGAAGTCAGCGGACAGGTATAACCGCGCTCCCAAGGAGCGCGGAGTCTTTATTTAACTCGATATCGATAAACATTTCGCACCTACGGCGCCCAGAAAGCCTAAGCGAGACATGAGGGCTTTCGGGCAGCAGCGCGAGTAAAACCGCGATATGGTTGGGGAAGTGGGTATCGATGCTCAGTGGTGACGGAAGTACATGAGCAAGATGCTCATGCCACCTCAGAGCTTGCATTCTTTTTTGAGTGAGTGTACACTCATTTCTGTGAGGTTGAGAGATGGCGAGAGCTAAAAGCGGTGACAAACACAATGCAATCCTTTCCGCGGCTACACAGGTATTCGCGGAGCGGGGGTTGGGGGCAGCGACATCCGCGATTTCAAGTGCGGCCGGAGTTGCAGAAGGCACGCTGTTTAAATATTTCAGCACGAAGGATGAATTGTTGAACGCCCTGTACCGCGAGATCAAGGTGGATCTGGCCGATGTGATGATGTCCGGCTTTCCTCGGAAGAAGAGTGTGCGTCATCGGTTGCAGCATGTGTGGGAACAATTTGTGGAGTGGGGAGTTCAGAATCCAATGCAGCAAAGGGTTCTGACGCAGATGGAGCTTTGGGGTGGATTGACGGAAGAGTCGAAGTCGGCAGGGATGGCGCCGTTTGTCGAGATTCAGAAGACAGTAGAGGATGCGATGGCAGAACGGATCTTTAAGGACCTGCCGGAGCAATGTATTACTGCAACAGTACGTGCGCTGTCAGAGATGACAACGGAATTGGTGCGACAGCACCCGAAGGAAGCGGAAAAATACCGGAGCGCCGGGTTTGAGATTCTGTGGGCGGGCATTGCCCGTAAATAATATTTTTTGGGCTGATAATGAGTGATTACACACTCATACGACTAAAAGGAGATAGAAAAGTCATGGCAAAGTGGACAGTTGCGGATATTCCATCACAAAAGGGAAAGCTCGCGGTCGTAACCGGGGCAACCGGTGGTCTTGGATATGAAACAGCGCTTGGGTTGGCGCATGCGGGAGCCGAGGTGGTGCTGACCGGGCGAAATCGTGAGAAGGGGGTGGTTGCGGTAGATAAGATCACGCGCGCGTTGCCCGCGGCAAAGGTGCGATTCGAGATGCTCGACCTGGCGAGTTTGGAGTCGGTCCGGGCATTCGCGGATGCGATGGTTGCGCGGGGCAGGCAGTTGAATCTGCTGATCAATAATGCTGGGGTGATGCAACTGCCGGAGAGCCGGTTGACCACTGACGGGTTTGAGATGCAGTTCGGAACAAATCATTTGAGTCACTTTGCCCTGACGGGTTTGCTGCTTCCGCTGATGAGAAGTTCACAGTCGGCAAGGGTGGTTAATGTAAGCAGTCTTGCGCATCGTGGAGGAAAGATCGATTTCAATAATCTGCAGGCAGAGCGCAGCTATAAGCCCTGGGGTGCGTATCAACAATCGAAGCTGGCGAACCTGCTATTCACCTTTGAGCTGCAACGGC
>WNFR01019421.1_pt1 | contig 10061 bp, 8 predicted proteins | sample 5400221 | NCBI WGS metagenome assembly WNFR01 (sample SAMN13153357, study PRJNA577476) | soil metagenome | isolation source: 40 cm soil under Madrone tree | place: USA:California | collected 2016-06-14 | reverse complement strand
GGTCGACCGTACAACGGTCGCCTGTCAAAACGTTTGGCAGGTTCTCGGTCAGAGGCCCAGCCGCCTGGCGCAAGGATGGCGGTACGGAAGAAAATAGTAACACGATGCGCGTTGCGTGTAAAGCCCTACGCTACAATCATGTCTTAGCCCAATAATTCTGTCACCCCTTAATGGCCAGGTGAAAATGTCACCCCATGAACAGGGAGACATTCTCATTGAGTCAGAAAGAGTTGCAACGAGTGGCGGTGATTTCAGCATGTATCAAGGGAGAGGTGGCGTGTGCCAGAGCCGCCGAGCTGCTCTGCTTGAGCGTGCGCCAGATCAAGCGCTTGAAGAAACGTCTGCGCGAAGACGGGGAGGCGGCTCTGGCACACGCCAGTCGCGGCCGGCCTAGCCCGCGCCGCCTTCCGGTGCGTATGCGCGACCGTATCCTGCATCTCGCTCGCACCCGCTATGTCGGTTTCAACGATCATCATCTCTGCGAGAAGCTTCGCGAGGTGGAAGGTTACTCACTCGGTCGGGAGACTCTCCGCCGTCTGCTCCGCCAGAACGGTCTCGGTTCCCCCAAGAAACGGCGCGCTCCTACGCACCGCCAGCGACGTCTTTGCCGCGCTCGGGAGGGCGAAATGCTCCTCCTCGATGGCAGCCTTCATCGCTGGCTCGAAGATCGCGGCCCACAACTCACCCTCCTCGGCTTCCTGGACGACGCCACGCGCAAGGTTCCCGTTGCTGAGTTCTTTCCCACCGAGGATGCTCGCGGGTATTTCCACCTGCTGCGCCACTTGCTGCGCCGCTACGGCGTCCCCCTCAGTTTCTATGGGGACAAGCACGGCGTCTTCCTACGTAACGACGACCACTGGACGGTCGAAGAACAACTTGCGGGGAAACGCCAACCTACCCAGTTTGGTCGCGCTCTTGCGCAACTCGGCGTCACCTACATTCCTGCCAACAGCCCTCAGGCCAAGGGCCGCATCGAGCGCTTGTGGGGCACTTTTCAAGACCGCCTTACCAGTGAACTCCGCCTCCTCGGCGCCGCCGATCTAGCCGCCGCCAACGATGTCCTGCGCCGCTTCCTGCCCGACTACAACCGCCGCTTCGGCCGCGCTCCCCGAGAAACGGAAAAGGCTTGGCGCACGGCCCCCAAAGATCTCAGCCGCATCTGCTGCTTCGTCCACGAGCGCATCGTCAGCAATGACAACGTCGTGCAGTGGGACGGCCGCCGTTTCCAAATCCCGCCCCAACCAAAACGCTTCAGCTTCGCCGGTGCCAAGGTGCAGCTCTGCGAATCCCTTCGAGGAAGCATCGAGATCTACTACGGAGACAGCAAGCTTCATCATGCGCACTAACAAGGGGGTGACACTTTCATCGGGCCATTAAGGTGACATTTTCACGTTGCTATAACAGCCCTACGCTACAATCGCTACAATCCGCTACAACTTGTAGCTACGTTGCTAGCGCCACAAGAATCGCTCTGAATCCCCAATCTCTTGCATCGAGACTACTTGGTGGCTGGCGGCACTTCTTTCAGGTGCTTGTCGTACCAGGCGAGGATGCGGTTCAGGCGGTCAAGCAAATGTTTTTCCTCGTGGAAGCCGTGCGGTTCGCGAGGGTAGACCACCAACTCGGTTTCGACGCCGTAGCGTTTGAGGCCGCGGTAGAGTTCTTGGCTTTGGCCCGGAGGATCAACGGGATCGGCGTCCCCCTGAAGAATCAGGGTCGGAGTCTTCACATTTTTGAGATGCACAAGGGGCGAACTGTTCAGGAATCCGGCGACCTTTTCTGGTTCGTAGGGGAGGCCGTAAAACCACTCATCGTAGGAGGGGCCCTGTTCAGTGCCATACTCGGAGATGAGATTGGAAAGACCCGCGCCAGAGACGGCAGCTTTGAAACGTGTGGTTTGCGTGATCGCCCATTCAGACATGTAGCCGCCGTAAGACCAACCTCCGATGGCCAGCTTTTCTGGATCAGCGACTCCGCGCTTGATGAGATCATTGACACCGGCCATCACGTCCCGGTAATCGCCGCCGCCCCAGTCGCCGCGATTCATCTCGATGAATTTTTCGCCGTAACCGCTTGATCCGCGGATATTTGGGTAGAACACAGCGTATCCGCGAGCTGCAAGCAGCTGCCCCCAGGTTTCGATAGAGTCCTGCCATGCGCCCGTGGGGCCGCCATGGATCAGGGCGACGAGCGGCAACTTCGACTTGCCATCGTACCCGAGCGGCTTCAGAAGAGCCGCTTCGATTTCCAGGCCGTCGAAGGACTTGTATTTGTAAAATTCCGGGGCGCTGAGTGAGTATTGCGTCCAGGAATCATTCAAGTGAGAGATTTGCTTCGGCGCTCTCTTTTGGTCCCACAGCCACAATTCCTGGGGAGTCGTCGCGGATTGCCCGGCAAAAGCGACCTCGCCGGAATCGGAGACGCCGAAAGCGTTTGGATTGGCCGCAATCGGGGCAACGTCCTTAAGCGCGCCTTCCGCGGTGAATGCAATGAACTTCGTGTGGAATCCATCTTCCACAATAGCGAGCAGCCCGCCGTCCTTGGACCAGCGGAAGTCAAAGACCGGCCGATCCACGCTAGCGCCACTTAGGTTTTGCACGCCCTTCTCGCCGTGACGCGCGAGTATGAGGTCGTGCGGCGTGGGGCCGTCCTCACGGCAGCCGACGAACGCCATCCTAATGCCATCCTGAGCGATACGGATATTGCTGAATGGCCCCCGAGGGACAAGGACCTGCGTCATTGTGTTGACTTCTTTGCGGGTGCCGCTAGTAACGTCCCAGAGGCGAAAGAAAAAAATGCGCTCGGTGTTTTGATCCGACTCGGGATGATCTGTGGCGCTGAGCATCAGACCTGTGCCGGAAGGGTGCCAAACAGCCTCGCTGATTTCCCATTTTGGCTCGGTGAGTGCTTTAGCTTCTCCAGAGTCGAGAGTAAGCAACCAAAGGCGGGCGTGTTTATCCTCTTTGTCCACAACGTGCGCATCGTCCTTGTCTTTTTCCTTCTTTTCTTCGGTTTCGGTTTTTGCGTCAGGCGCCAGGAAGGCAATCTGCTTTCCATCGGGCGACCAGGCAAAATTCTTCACGCTGCGCTTCCCTTTGGTCACAGCACTAGCCTCGCCGCCCTCTGCGTGCATGATATAAACCTGCTGTTGTTCGTCGCGGTCGGAAAGGAAAGCGATCTGCTTGCCGTCGGGCGCCCATCGCGGGTTGGACTCGGACTTCGCGGAATAGGTGAATTGCCGGATCGACCCCGACTGCTTATCGTAAACCCAAATGTGCCGCGCCCGCCGCTCACCCTTCGGGGCTTCCGTGACCACAAATGCCAGTCGATTGCGTGCGCACGTTCAAAGAAGCTTCGGGAGTGAGCAACTTCGGCCCTGCCGCCTTGGGCGATTCCTGCGCAAGAACGGGTGAGCCGAGAACGGACAGGGCAAACAGAGCGCCAGCCAGAAGGGAGCGATTCATTTGGTAACTCCTTCGCGAGACGAGAAGGAGGACTCTAACCGCGTGAGCGGGCAGCGTCAAATAGGACCAACCAGGTCGCATTGCCCTCAACTCCCAACAACTTCGCGAAGCTTCGACATTGCTACGTTTCAAACGGCTCGGCTACAATCGAGCGCTTATTCGTTTGCGGAAAGAGACCGTGTAGTGCCCATGGCCGAAATCCAGCTACACAATACGCTGACCGGAAAAATCGAGAAATTCGTTCCACAAAAAACGGGCGAAGTGCGCATGTACTCGTGCGGGCCGACGGTCTACGACTACGCCCATATCGGGAATTACCGCACCTTCGTGTTTCAGGACATCTTGCGGCGGTTCCTGAAGTTGCGTGGATTCAAGCTGAACCACGTGATGAACCTCACGGACGTGGACGATCGGATCATCGCGAACGCTGCGGCAGCGGGGAAGAGCATCCGCGAGTACACGGAAAAGTTTGTACAAGCGTTTTTCGACGATTGCAAAACGCTTAGCATTGAGACACCTGAACACTGGATACGTGCCACTGACCATATCGAGGAGATGGTGAAGCTGATCCAGCGGCTCCAGGAAAAATCATTTACGTATCCCGGGGATGGTTCGATTTATTACCGCATTGCGAAATTTCCTAATTACGGAAAGCTCTCGAAGGTCGATTTGACCGGTATTCAGGCGGGCGCGCGCGTCGATAACGACCGCTACGAAAAGGAAAGCGCGCGGGATTTTGCGTTGTGGAAGGCGCCAAAACCGGGAGAGCACTTCTGGGAGACCTCCATCGGGCCTGGGCGTCCCGGCTGGCACATTGAGTGCTCCGCAATGGCCATGAAGTATCTCGGGGAGACCCTGGATATACACACAGGTGGAATTGACTTGGCATTTCCGCATCACGAGAACGAAATCGCGCAGAGCGAGGGCGCGACAGGCAAGCCTTTCGTGCGCTACTGGTTGCATGCCGAGCACCTGCTTGTCGAAGGCGAGAAGATGTCCAAGTCGTTGGGAAACTTCTTCACGTTGCGCGATTTGTCTGCGAAAGGTTATAAGCCCTCGGCGCTGCGGTTCGCACTTGCCAGCGTTCCGTACCGCAAGCAGCTCAATTTTACTTTCGATGGGCTGCAGCAAGCGGCCAGTTCGGTGGAGCGACTTCGGAATTTTGGCGATCGGCTGAAGCGCGGAAAATTCCCTGCAGGCAAGCAAGAGGGCATGACCACGCGCATTGCGAAGGCGGCGGAAGAGTTTGACGCCGGGCTTGCGGACGATTTGAATACCGCGCGGGCGCTGGCAGCCGCGTTCGACCTGGTGCGCGAAGCGAATATCGCCATCGATAAGGGCGAATTCCGCCAGGGAAATGTCCCTGCGGTACTTGAGTTTCTGGCTTACTTCGACAAAGTGTTCGGCGTTGTGGAGGACAACGACAGCGAAAAACTTCGTGCGCTCGGGTACGGTGGTCCGCAGAGCGGACTTGGCGACGAGGAGATCGATAAACTTGTCGCAGAGCGCAACGCCGCAAAGAAAAAACGCGATTTCGCCACGGCCGACCGCATCCGCAAAGAACTGGCAGATCGTGGTATAATCATTGAGGATGCCAAAGATGGCAGCGTCCGCTGGAAACGCAAGTGAGTCTTAATCTCCAAATTCGCCCTTCGTACTTCCCGGGGTTTCTCCCACCGGCCGCCCAGCGGCCAGAACTCTACGGCGTAGACTTAGTTTAATTTTCTTTCTCCTGCAGGCCACTGGCGGATCAGTCCGCTTGCGCGCCTGCTTTTGCGCCGCAATTTTCAATTAACTCCAACCTTTTGTTTCTTCTGAGGAGGAAGAGATGCCAACGACATTAGAAGTAAAAACGCCCCGGCTCTTGACTGCATTGCCCGGGCCGAACGCCAAGCGCGTCCTGGAGCAAGACGCGAAATTCATGTCACCTTCCTACACGCGCGACTATCCTTTGGTAGCTAAGCGCGGACACGCCGCGATCGTGGAAGATGTGGACGGTAACACTTTTCTGGATTTCGCCGCGGGTATTGCCGTCTGCTCGACCGGACATTGCCATCCAAAAGTTGTCGCTGCCATTCAGAAGCAGGCTGCCGAGCTGATTCACATGTCTGGTACGGATTTTTATTACGAGAGCATGCCGCAGCTCGCGGAACGCTTGGCCACGACCATGCCGGGGGCGGAAAGCAAGAAGGTCTTTTTCACCAATTCGGGGACCGAAGCAATCGAAGGCGCCATCAAGCTGGCGAGATACGCCACCAGGCGCGACAAATTCATTGCGTTTTACGGCTGCTTCCACGGCCGGTCGATGGGCTCCCTATCACTGACAGCGTCGAAATCGACGCAGCGCAGGGGATTCGGCGCGCTGCTCAGTGGAATCGAACACATCCCATTCCCTTACGCTTACCGCTGCGCCCACGGGCACAGCGCGGAAACCTGCGGCGCGGAAATTCTCGAACAGCTTGAAGGGCAGATTTTCAAGCGTTTGTTCGATCCCGAAGATGTTGCCGGCATCATCATCGAACCCATCCAGGGCGAAGGAGGATACGTTCCTGCGCCGAAGTTCTTCCTCCAGGAATTACAGCGCATTTGCCGCCAGCACGGAATCATGTTCATCGTGGACGAAGTGCAGTCGGGCATGGGACGCACTGGGAAGTGGTGGGCCTCCGAACATGCGGGAATCGAACCGGACATTCTTTGTTCCGCGAAGGGTATTGCCAGCGGCATGCCGTTGGGCGCGATCATCGCGAGAGAAAGCGTGATGCGCTGGGAGCCGGGCGCCCACGGCACGACGTTCGGAGGAAATCCAGTGTGCCTTGCCGCGGCGCTGGCCACTATGGATCTGATCGACAGCGAGTACAAGGAAAATGCTCATCGCATGGGCGACTACCTCTTCGGGCGCATGGCAGATTGGACGAAAAACTTCAAGATCGTCGGCGACGTACGGGGACGCGGATTGATGATCGGCATCGAAATCGTGCGTGATCAGCGGACCAAGGAAAGGGCAGCGGATTTGCGTAACTTGATCGTCGACCTGGCGTTTCACAAAGGCTTGCTAGTGCTCGGTGCGGGTGAGAACACCATTCGCCTGTCGCCCCCGCTCCTGATCGATCAGGAACAGGCTGACTTTACCCTGCGGACGCTGGAAGATTGCCTGCGCGAGGCGGAGAAAAAGATCTAACGCCGAGATCACTGAGGTCCAGAATCTCGAGGTGAGAACCAAAGAAAGCCCCGTGGCTGCCACAGAAGAAGTATGGCAGCCACGGGATTTTTGTTTATACTTCGCGAAGCACCGAGGAATCGATGTCTCGACCATGCCAATATTTTCACAACTGATGTTTCGCGCGGTGCACTGGGCTGCACTTCGCGGTCTGCGCGAAGAGGAGAGCTTTTCCAGCGATACAAAAAAGCTGGAAGCCCGGCGCACTGGAATTCGCGGAGAAACCTACGCCTATTGGTATCTGCGTAGGCAAGGGTACGTCCTTGTGGCCCGCAATTACACTCCGAGAGGTATAAAAGGCGAGATCGATCTCGTCGGCTATGATGGCAAGACGCTGGCATTTGTCGAAGTCAGAACGCGCACGGTCCGGGAGGACTTGCCGGCACTGCCCGAACTCAGCGTTACCAGGGAAAAACAACACTTGGTCGTTCGCACCGCGCAACGGTTTCTCGCAGAACGCCACGTCGGCGAATGTCCCTGCCGGTTTGACGTTATGGCCATTGACAACTGTCCGGGGCGGCCGCCAGTGGTCCGGTTGCACAAAGACGCTTTCAGCCCTCAAATGTGAAGGACTGACGGGAACATCTTCACGGAGACGGCAGAAAAGGTACAATTTAGAGTCTTCAGCTTGCGCGTCCCACGCAGGGAGAGCGGAAACTGTTCGAGGAGGATTGCTTTGCCGGAGTTGCGGAAGGACCCGATCACGGGCCGATGGGTGATCATTTCGACGGAACGAGGGAAGCGTCCGAACGACTTTCTCCGTGAGAGCGTCATTCCGAAAGAAGAGAAGAATTGCCCGTTCTGCATGGGTAATGAAGCTCGAACTCCGCCGGAAATCCTCGTCTATGGGCGGAACGGCGGAGGCCCAAATACTCCCGGCTGGAGCATCCGGGTTGTGCCCAACAAGTTTCCAGCATTGGGCATCGAGGGCGAACTGGACCGTGAGGGAGAAGGTCTCTTCGACAAGATGAACGGGATCGGCGCGCACGAAGTCGTGATTGAGTCGCCAAATCATCTTGCAACGCTTGCCACCCTGCCTGAACGTGCCGTAGAAGACGTGCTCTGGGGCTATCGGGACCGTATGCTGGACCTGAAGAACGACAAGCGCTTCCGCTATATTCTCATCTTCAAGAATCACGGAGAAGCCGCCGGGGCGACCATCGATCACCCCCACTCGCAGTTGATTGCCCTGCCGATCGTGCCGCGGCGTGTCCGGGAAGAAGTCGACAACTGCTGGCACTACTACGACGAGAAAGAGCGCTGTATTTTCTGCGACATCATCCGGCAGGAACGCGATACTGGCGAGCGGGTCATCGGCGAGAACGAGCATTTCATCACGCTTGCTCCTTACGCACCGCGCTTCCCGTTCGAGATGTGGCTGCTGCCAAAAGTGCACGGGTCCTCTTACGAGAATAACCAGAGCTCCTTGTATGCCAGCCTGGCAAGAATGCTGAAAGATACGCTGATGCGCCTCGACCAAGTGCTGGACCGGCCCGCGCTCAACTTCATGATTCATACGTCTCCGATCGGCGAAGAAATCAACGATCACTACCACTGGCATATCGAGATCATTCCGAAACTGACGAAAGTGGCCGGCTTCGAGTGGGGCACCGGTTTTTACATCAATCCGACGCCGCCGGAAGAGTCGGCGCGATTCTTGCGCGAGGCAAAGATTCCTACGGTCGCGGAGAAAAGGTAGAGTTTGGCAGACGCAGCATTCCTAAAGAGTCCGGACAGATTTGCTATACTTACAGATTCGGCGCGGTACCCAAGTGGCCCAAGGGAGAGGTCTGCAAATCCCCTCTTTTCATGCGGTGCCACGAGGTATCAATAGGTTGCAAAGACTGAATGAGGGGACAATAGGCGAAAATAAGGTGCATTGGGCATAACTTTGGGCATAGATTTCGGGCATAATAAATGGAGGTTTTTCGAGGGTTTTTTCACACCCTCTGTGGCAGAGGCGCGATACCCAAGTGGCCCAAGGGAATGGTCTGCAAAACCATCATTCGTCGGTTCGAATCCGACTCGCGCCTCCAATTTTCGCGTTCGCGTTATACTCTCGCCGGGTTTCTCATAGGTATGTGGAGGAACCTTGCCTGCACTGCGAATACCACGGGACCAGCCTATTAAGTGACCTTGCTCACGCCATTGTTCTAACGCCTTGGCCGCGACCGCTCACACATGTTCCTCGTGCTTTTCAGGAGATTTCAGAAAAGCGCAGTGCTACGCTCTTACACAAGGAGGTCACATGGCAGACATCCAGCGAATCAGCGCGCAAGAAGCGCACGCAAAGACAAAAGCAAACCAAGCCTTGCTAGTCTGCGCCTACGAGGACGAGGCCAAGTGCCGGATGCTAAATCTGGACGGGTCCATATCCTTCACCAGCTTGCAGTCCCGGGCGGCGACGCTGCCGAAGACACAAGAAATCATTTTCTATTGAGGTTGACCCGGCGAAGCCAGCGCTGTCGGTCAGGCAGCGAAATATCAGGCGCAGGGCTTTACGAACGTCAAGGTGCTAAAGGGCGGTGTCGAAGCGTGGAAGGCTGCGGGATACGCGATGAATTGAATGACGGTCTATTGAGCATCAATGTAACAGTCAAAGCCGTTGGTTCTTAGCGGGTTCGTTCGAGTCCCGCCGCTACCTCCAATTTTTTATCAGGCTATTCATTCTTTCCACAGCCTTAACGTGCCTTCTTTGAAATCTACGAACATCTGAGCGTTTGTGTCGGTCTCCTGTAGATTGTGCTTCTCGACGCAATGCTCTCGGAATTCTTCATAGCATCTCTCTGCAATGTTCCACGGGACTACTACAGGAAAGCCCCAATCGCAGTCTGGCGTTCCGCATCGAATTATGTGCGTGCTCATCTCGTGAGGCGGCTAAAGCCTTTTGAGGGAGTGGCGTATCTGTTTACGTTGCCCATAATTTGTTTCCGCAACGTTTTGCGGCTCTGCTATCTATTGCTGCATCGAATTTTACCAACCACTGTTGAAACTCCGCATTTGAAACGGCTCTCTCTCTTCGAAACCATTCCTTGAAGCCGCTTGCAGCCATAGAGTGAACTTTTCTAACTTTACCGCTGAAATAAATTGCAAGATTTCGTCTGCGGCCCGTTCTAACATGCGAAGGGAGCTTTGATGACTACGTTTAGGCGAATCAGCTTCTTTACCCTGATGGTTGTAGCAAGGCAAGCTCTAGTGCTGTTTAGCCGCCTGCGGTAACGGGTACTCGCTCTTCCGTTGCCGCGTCATAAATGACATACTCGCCCGGCCACAACTCCGCGAGCGATTGGACACGCGCTTTTGCAGCATCGAGGGTTTGCGCTGCCTCTACGAAACATAGCTCTCCGTCGTCGAGCACATCGCCGACCACATTGAGGATG